>Ga0310810_10001423_pt1 | contig 25060 bp, 22 predicted proteins | sample NCmetagenome_FD_207641 | JGI IMG/M metagenome (GOLD analysis project Ga0310810, IMG submission 207641) | Soil microbial communities from experimental microcosm in Duke University, North Carolina, United States - NC | ecosystem: Engineered > Artificial ecosystem > Soil microcosm > Unclassified ...
GTTGTTTTTGTCATTCGGTGTGATTCGTACGACCACGGTGTGATCCTCCGTCTTCGGGCGCGTGCGTTGGTTGATGCGACGCTGCGCTGGCGACACAAAGGATGGCAAGCGGCGGGCCGAACCGGTGACGCGAAGCGCGTTCGGCCAACGCACTGACTGGGAGAGAGTTATGAGAGGAGCCGGACCAGCCGCGTCGTGGCGGCCGCCGGATCTGTGCACGCCGGTTGTCACACGTGAGCGGGCGCGCGTGACCTGCGTTCTGCGGGTGTCGCCGGGTCTGAAGAACGAGACCCGCCCTGCGTCACTCAATCCTGTAACAGCATCACGTGTGCGATGGCGAGTTGCTTGGAATGGGTGAGCGTGACGAGCGAGCCCGTACCCCCGATTTTTGCAAATCGCTCCGCGGCGCCGCCGTGAAATTGCAGACGAGGTGGTCCGTATCGCCGGACGACCTCGATACCGGTCCAGAAAACCCCCTGTGACTGCCCCGTTCCGAGCGCTTTCATCGCTGCCTCTTTGGCGGCAAAGCGGGCCGCAAATGACGCAGCGAAATCGCGTTTGTTGCGGCAGTACGCGATCTCACCCTCGGTGAATATCCGCCGGACGAAACGTTCGCCGAACCGCTTGATGGCGTCCTCGATGCGGTCGATCTCGGTGGCATCGAGTCCCGTTCCTATAATGGTCATCGTGTCCAGTTCATCCTACACGAGCCTGCCGCAGGCCTCCGGCGGTTTCGAGTGGACGGATCAGGCGTGGGGGTCAGCCCTGCGTTGCGCAGCGCTCGGAGCGATTGCGCCGCATCTGTTCACGACCCGCCAACTGGAGTTGTCGTCGCCGTCGCAGGTGCGCGCGCTCGCGGAAGCGATCGGCGCTCGGGAAACGGCGATGGTCAACCAGGTACACGGGCGCGGCGTTGTGGTCGTTCGCAAAGGATCTCCGCTGCCTGACCAGCGGCCGGAGGGCGACGCGCTGATTTCCGACGCACCGGAGATTGCGATTTCCGTCCGCGCGGCGGACTGCGCCCCTCTCCTGATGGCGGATCGGGCTCGAGGAGTCGTCGCAGCGGTACATGCCGGATGGCGTGGGACCAACGCGCGTGTCGCCGTCGCTGCCGTCGAGGCGCTCGCGCGTGAATTCGGCACGCGTCCGGCCGATCTGATCGTGGCGATCGGTCCGAGCATCGGTGCCTGTTGCTACGAGGTGAAAAGCGATCTCGTGGACGCGTTCGCGGCAGCCGGGCACGAGCGCTATCTGATCGACCGCTGGTTTCAATCGCCGCCTCCGCCGCGCGGTTCGACGGAGCGCGCACCGCTGACGCTCGATGTTCCGCAGGCGAATATCGATCAACTCGTCCTCGCCGGCGTGCCCGAGGAACAGATCTATTCGTGCGGTCTGTGCACGGCGATGCACCTGGACGTGTTGACCTCCTACCGCAAGGAGAAGGAGAAGGCGGGCCGCATCGCAGGAGTCATTCGCGCGACTTCTTGACCGCGCGACCGCGATCCTGTGGTAATTCCAATTCCGCGACGCGAGCCTTGACGATCTTGCGGACGAGCGCCGCCGGCAGCGGCTTCGCGAATCGAATAGTCCCCTTCGACGTCTCGTAGCGACTCAGATCCTCGGCGTGCGCGCGAATCACCGCCGGACTCATCGGATACAGGCTGCAATGGTTCGCCGCCGCGCCGAAGCACATGAGTGGCCGGCCGTTCAGCCTGAACGCCGGAAGACCGTAGCTGAATCCCTCTTCGGCACCCGGCGCCGCCTGGCTGATTACCTGACGCAGCTTCTGAAGCAGCTCGCGCTGGTTCGCGGGCAACGCGGCGAGGTACTCGTCGATGTTGGCCCAGTTCTTCTTCACGACACTCTCTCGGACCGACGTACGGCAGAACGATCAGGCCAGCATCGTGTCGTTCCAGTCGCGGATCACGAACGACTTGACCAGCCCCTCGAGGATGAACGGGTCCTCCTTCGAGAACGCTTCAGCAGCCTCGCGGCTTCGGAAGATGGCCATGTTGCCGCGATCCGCGAACGGGCCGATGCCAATGACGTCGCCCCGAGCGATGAAGGCGTCGACGACCGCCTTGTGCCGCGGGTACACAGCCATGATTTGTTCCATCGTGGCGCCCGACGATTCACCGATGACAACCGCCTTCATGATGCTCTCCGTGTGAAGGAACCGCTCGCCAGTTACGAGAACACTCCTGATGCCGACGTCGCCGGCGGAGCCGGTGGCTGTTCGTAGCCGGGATCGATCGGCAGGTCCGAGCCGCCGGCCGCCTCAACCGCGACCACGTCACAGCGCTCGTTTTCGACGTGACCGGCGTGACCACGTACCCACTCGAACCTCACGCGATGGTAGTCGCAGAGCTCGAGCAGCCGACTCCAGAGCTCCCAATTGGGGACGGTCTTCCCGGACCGCCGCCACCCCTTCATGCGCCAGCCTCGGGCCCAGCCCTTCGTGATCCCGTTCACGACATACTCGGAATCGCTCACGATGGTCACGTGGCACGGTTCCTTGAGCGCCTCGAGTGCCTTGATGACGGCCATCATCTCCATGCGGTTGTTCGTCGTCTGGCGAAACCCGCCGGAGAGTTCACGACGATGATCACCGTACTGAAGGATGGCGCAGTACCCCCCAGGGCCCGGATTGCCTGTGCAGGCACCGTCCGTGTAGATGGTGACGATCTTCGGGGTCACCCTTCGACTCCGCTCAGGGTGACCTCGAGCTCGAGTCGAAGGGTCACGAAGCGTGGACGACGGGGGGCTCGACCGGCGGGGGAGGCGGCACCCAGTAGAGCACGCGCTGGCAGCTGTCGCACTGGACGATCGCATCGTTCTGCCGGATCTGCTGGAACACGTGCGGTCTCAGACGCACGTGGCACACCGAGCAGAGCCCGTCGCGTGTGGCGACGCAGATGGCGACGCCTTTTCGCACTTTCGCGACCTGCTCGAACAGCGCGACCAGGCGAGGTTCGAGCGACTTGACCAGCGCGGCGCGCGCTTCGGTGGACTGCTTCAGCGAGGCCTCGGTCGCTGTCAGATTCTGAGCGAGCGTCTTCTTCTCTGCTTCGATCTCTTTCGACTGTGCGGCCAGCGTTGCTTCGGCGCGCTTGGCCGCCGCCGTCAACTCGTCGGCTTCGAGCATCCGCTCGAGCACTTTCTCTTCGACGGCCCCGAGGTCGCTCTGCGCCGTGGCGATCTCGTGCTGCATCGCCGTGTACTCGCGATTGGTTTTGACTTGGGAGAGTTGGTCTTTGAACCTCGTCAAGCGACCCTGATACACGGCGACGTCTTTTTCCAGCTCGCGCCGGCGATCGTGATTGGCTTTGAGTTGCTCTTTTGCGGATTCGACTCCGTGTTTGGCTTCGTCCAACCGGGCGTCGAGGGATGCGAGCTTCTGGGGATGGAGCGCGACGGCCGCCCTGGCCTCGGTGATGACCGTTTCGAGGCGCTGGAGCTGGATGAGGCGTTCTAGGTCTGGCAACATCGCTGCATTTGCGTGACGACTGGTGTGGGCCCGCCAGGATTCGAACCTGGGACCAACCGATTATGAGCCGGCCGCTCTAACCGCTGAGCTACGGGCCCCCCGGCGCGCACTCACGCGCGCGCAAGTTTAAAGCTCAAAGTTCGCAGTTGAGAAATAAGTTCGAAGTAATCGGGCCCACTTTCCAACTTACTTCCCAACTTTGCCCTTTCACCTTTGAACTTCTTGTTAGGTCCGTCCCTCCAAGAAGGCCTTGAGTTTACGCGACCGCGAGGGATGACGCAGCTTGCGGAGCGCCTTCGCCTCGATCTGCCGGATGCGTTCGCGGGTGACGGCGAAGTTCTGGCCCACCTCTTCGAGCGTGTGCTCGCTGCCGTCGCCCACGCCGAACCGCATCTTGATGACCTTCTCCTCGCGCGGCGTCAGTGTCTTCAGCACCGCCTCAGTCTGTTCCTTCAGGTTCAGATTGATGACGGCTTCGGCCGGCGACACGATATTGCGATCCTCGATGAAGTCGCCAAGATGTGAATCCTCTTCCTCGCCGATCGGCGTCTCGAGCGAGATCGGCTCCTGCGCGATCTTGAGGACCTTGCGCACCTTCGCGACCGGGATGTCCATCCGCTTGGCGATCTCTTCCGAGGTCGGCTCGCGTCCGAGCTCCTGCACGAGCGCGCGCGACGTGCGAATGAGCTTGTTGATCGTTTCGATCATGTGCACCGGGATGCGGATGGTGCGTGCCTGATCGGCGATGGCGCGGGTGATGGCCTGGCGAATCCACCAGGTCGCGTAGGTCGAGAACTTGTAGCCGCGGCGATACTCGAACTTGTCGACCGCCTTCATCAGGCCGATGTTGCCTTCCTGAATGAGGTCGAGGAACTGCAGACCGCGGTTGGTGTACTTCTTCGCAATCGAGACGACGAGTCGGAGGTTGGCTTCGACCAGTTCCTTCTTTGCCTGCTCGGCCTGTGCTTCGCCGCGCTGGATGACCTCGATCGTGCGACGCAGCCGCTCGGGCGTCTCCTCGAGATCGTCGACCATCTGCTTGATGTGCAGGCGCAGGTCCTTCTGCTTCTTCAGCAGGTTCTTCTTTTCTTCTTCCTTGAGCTTCGGTCCCTTGACCTTGATCTTGGGATTGAGCACGCGGTCGATGTGATCGGCTTCGCGCTGAACCTTGACGACGGCATCAACGGCTTCCTTGACCTCGTCGACCAGACGGCGCTTCACCGTCTCGGTGAACTCGATGTCGCGGATGCGGCGTGAAACGTCAACCCAGGCGCGCAGTGTCTTCAGGCGTGCGCGCCGATACTTCTTCTTGTCCTTCTTCGGCACGTCGACGAGCTTCTCGCCCGTCTTCGAGTAGTTCGTGCGTGCCTTCCGGACGGCCTCGATCTGTCCGAGGACTTCGACGGCGCGCTCCTGGATCACTTCGTCGGTGATTTCTTCGTCGCTGAAGATGACCAGTTCGCGGATGGTGCGCTCGCCGGCGCGCAGCTGATCGCCCATGATCAGGATGCGCTTGGCGATCGTTGGTGTGCGTGAGATCGACTTGATCACCGCGAGCTTGCCGCGCTCGATGCGCTTGGCGATGGCGACCTCGCCTTCGCGGGTGAGCAGCGGGACCGTGCCCATCTCGCGCAGGTACATGCGGACCGGATCGTTGGTCTTGTCGAGCGCGCCTGGAGTGAGATCCAGTTCCGGCTCGTCGCCAGACCCGTCGCGATCGAAGTCCTTGTCGCCGCGATACGCCTTGTCGGAATCCACGACCTCGATGCCGGCCGCGCCGAAGGCATTGAAGAGGTCATCGAGTTCCTCGGACGAGGTAATCTCGGAGGGCAGAATCTCGTTGACCTCGTCGTAGAGCAGGTAGCCCTTTTCCTTGCCGACCGTGATCAGCTGGCGTACTTCGTCGTATTTCTCTTCAATCGACAAGATCAATCCTCCGCAAAAACCGCTCGGGCCTACCGCAGGCCGTCAATGTACTGAATAAGTTCGTACTTCCGAACAAGCAGCCGTTCCAGCTCGTCCTGGTCCGGCTGTCCGCGCTGCTGGAGATTATCGATTTCACGCTGCAGCGCTGTCCTCTCTCGCTCATAACGGCCGCGACGAAGCTCTCGCACACAATAGGCCAACGAGAGGGCAGGGGGCTCCGACTCGCTCGCGATCGCAGTCACGAGCTGGGCTTCCACCATGTTTAGACGCTCGAGCAACACAGAAGGAGAGAAACCTCTATTGTTGTTCAGTCTCACCGCGAGATCCAGCACGGATCGGCTGGGGAGACCCTCCATATCAGACGCGTCGAGCTCGGCCAAAGACGTCAGCGCTCCCTCCGGTTCGTGAATCAGACACCAGATCAGCGCCTTTTCCGCCTTGGTGACGTGCCCAAGACTTGGAATCATGTTCGTCGCGATCGTGGTCTGTTTCTGCACAGCCGCCTCGCGAATCTTGGCTCGGACGACCTGATCGGTGACGTTGGCCTTGAAAGCCAACCGGTCGGCGAAGCGGTCGCGCATCGCCGCATCGGGAATCCGGGCAGCAGTCGGGAGCATGGCAGCCAGGAACTTCACCCTCCCTTCGTCGCTGTTCAGGTTGTACCGGCCGGCCGTCCGATCGAGCAGGTACTCCAGATACGGCTTGGACTGCTTCAAACGTTCACCGTAACCTGCGTTTCCTTGCGATCGAATGAAAGTATCTGGGTCCTGACCGGCGGGGAGCTCCGCAACATTGACGTCGAAGCCGTCCTCGACGAACAGCTCGCTCGACTTCGCCGCCGCGCCCTGGCCAGCGGCATCGGGGTCGTAACTCAACACCACTTTCGACGTAAATCTATGTAATTGCTGGACCTGCTGCGCGGTGAGCGCCGTGCCGCAGGAGGCGACGACCGGAAACCCTGCCTGGTAGACCTGGCCGAAATCGAAATAGCCCTCGACCAGGATCCCGAATCCTTTTTGACGTATCGCGGCCTTGCTGAGATCCAGGCCGTACAGAGTGCGCCCCTTTGTGTAGATGGGGGTCTCTGGCGAATTCAGATACTTCGGTTGTTGATCGGCATCAACCGCCCGCCCCCCGAACGCAATCACCGATCCGGTGTCGCGCCGGATGGGGATCATCAGCCGGTTCCTGAAACGGTCCACCGGCGGCCCTTCCTCGCGCTGAACCAGCAGGCCGGCGCGAGCCAGAAGGCCTTCTGAAAACCCCTGTTTAACGAGTGCGTCCTTCAGTCCTGTTCGCGATGGCGGCGCGAACCCGAGGCCCATCACCTCCGCCGTGGCATCGTTGATACCGCGTTCCTGGATCTGCCGGCGAATGCGTGCACCCGCGGGCGAAAGGAGCTGCTCGCGAAACCACGCCGCCGCGACTTCGTGCACCTTGAGGAGCGCCTCCCGCTCAGCGGCGCTGGCTTTCTGCTCGTTGCTCTGCTCAGGCTCGGGAATCGCCATCCCAAAACGCTGGGCGAGCAGCTTCACCGACTCGGCGAAACCAACCTTCTCGTGAAGTTCCAGAAACTTGAAAACGTCGCCACCGGCACCGCAGCCGTAGCAGTAGAAGAAGCCCTTGTCGCGGTTGACGCTGAACGACGGTGTCTTCTCGCCGTGGAATGGGCAGAGTCCCTTGTAATTCGCGCCCGCCTTCTTGAGCGAGACGTAGTCCTGAATGACGACCACGATGTCGGCGTGGTGCTTCAGGTCGTCGATGAATTGCTGGGGGTATAAAGCCATTCCGCGTCGGGGTCAGTCCTTCAACTCCACCACCGTCACTCCACCGCCGCCCTGATTCATGGGCGCCAGATCGAACTTGGCAACCAGCGGATGTTCCTTGAGGAACGCCGCCAGCCCGCGCCGCAACTGCCCCGTGCCGTGACCGTGGATGATACGCACGACCTGCTGCTCGCTCATCGTCGATTCATCGAGAAACTTCTCGACCCGTGAGATCGCCTCCTCCACCGTGCAGCCGATGACGTTCACCTCCGATAGCAGCCCCTCTCGCGGCTGGAGGCTTACGTTGACTTTCACACGGGAAGGCGTGCTCTCGCCTTGCGAGGTTCCGCCAATCGCGCGCCCTTCGAGAGCCTCAGGGCGCCCTGAGCCAGTCGAAGGGCGGAGATCGCGAAGAGGTGCACGCAGTCGCTTCCCCTTCATGTCGATCTCTGCCTGTTTGCCGTGGATTTCGATCACGATGCCTTCGAGTCCCAGGCCGCTGACGGTGACCCGTGAGCCAGGCTCGATCGGTTGTTGGGGCTCGGGTGCTGGTTGGACACCGGAACGTCCCGACTCTGTGCCGGTCTTGAGGCGTCCCACGACACGCTCGAGTGCCGCGCGGGCGTCGGCGCGTACGGAGCCGGCCTGACCTGTATTGATCGCAGCGACCGCTCGTTGTGCCGCCTGCTCGGACAACTCGCTCGTTTTGGCCTTCAGCCCTTCGATGATCGAGTCGATCTGGCGCCGGCTTTCCCGCAGTTGATCGTCGAGCTTGGCGTTGAGGCGGCGCTTGTAGGTGTCTTCCCGCTCGCGGACCGATTCCTCACGCGACCGCAGCGTGCGCTCGGTCTCGAGGAGCGCGGCTCTCTCTTTCGCGAGCGTGCGGCGTTCCGCTTCGAGCCGGCCGAGATCCTGATCGACGCGGGCGAGATGTTCGGCCAGGTGCTTCTCGCGATCGCTCAGGTTTTCGCGCGCGACGGCGATGACGCCTGGCGGCATACCGAGGCGTGCCGCGATCTCGATGGCGAGGCTGCGCCCGGGCGAGCCGTAGATGAGGCGATACGTCGGCGCGAATGTCTCCGGCCTGAAGCCAAACGCCGCGCTTGCGACGCCCTCCGTCGTGGACGCGTACGACTTCAGCGAGTCATAGTGCGTGGTGGCGATGAGATGGGCCCCGCGCTTCCGGAAGTGATCGATGACGGCGATTCCGAGCGCGCCACCCTCCACCGGATCGGTGCCGGCGCCGATCTCGTCGACCAGGACGAGCGCGGGGAGCGAGAGCGAGCGATCCATCGACACGATGTTCGTGATGTGCGCCGAGAAGGTGCTCAGGCTCGCGGAGATCGACTGCTCGTCGCCAATGTCGGCGAAGAGCGACTTGAACACCGGGATGCGCGACCCGACGTCGACCGGAATGTGCAGGCCGGACTGAGTCATCGCCGCCAGCAGCCCGGCCGTCTTGAGCGCGACCGTCTTGCCGCCGGTGTTCGGGCCGGTGATCACCAGGATGCGCGTCGGTGGTGTGAGCAGAATGTCGACGGGGACGGGATCGGCCACCCGGGCTGCGCCGGGTTCCGCCGGATCCCGAGTCCCGAGTGCCGGATCCCGCTCATCGAGCCGGTCAGTCACCACTCGCATGAGGAGTGGATGTCTTGCGCCCTTCAGCTCGAAGGTCCCGTCCGCGGCAATGATGGGTTCCACCGAACCGGTCATCAGTGAGAATCGTGCGCGAGCCTGGATGACATCGAGGGCTGTTGCGACTTCGATCGTGCGGGTGAGCTCGTCGGGGCGCGAGCGGAACGCGTCGGTCAGCGCCAGCAGAATGCGCTGGACCTCTTCCATCTCCTGCTCTTCAAGAGCCACGATGTCGTTGTTGATCTCGACGGTTTCGAGCGGCTCGACGAAGAGGCTCGCGCCGCTTGTCGATCCGCCATGCACGATGCCGGGGATGGCCGACCGGTGCTCCGCCCGAACCATCAGCACGTGCCGGCCGTTGCGATCGGTTACGACTTGTTCCTGCAGGTACTTCGCCGTGTCTCGTCCGCGCAGGAACGAGTCGAGCGTCGAGCGCAGGCGCTGTTTCTGCCGGCGCAGCCGATCGCGGATTTGTGCGAGCGCCGGGCTCGCGTTGTCGGCCACTTCACCAGAAGGCTCAATCTTGCGGCGAACGTTGGCGATCTCGTGGCTGAACGAGGCGACGGCATCGACCTGCTGACTCAGGATCGGAAACGCCGAGCCGACCTTTCGTATCGCCTGTCGCGACTGCTCGATCGACTCGAGGTAGTCGCCGAGCTTCAATAGCCTGAGCGACTCGAGCGCGCGGCCGTCGACCGCAAGCGCATCGAGGATGTCTTCGAGATCGGATGGCGCACGAAGCGGAAAGCCCGGGTGATCCGCAAGGAATCGTGTGCCTTCGCTGGTCGCGCGCTGCAACGCCATCACGCGCGGCGCGTCGACCGCGGGCTGCAGCTCCGCCAGCCTGGCCTCGCCGGTTGGCGTGACGGCAAGCCCAGAGACGACTTCGACGATGCGATCGAACTCGAGAGCCCTGAGGGCGCCCGCATGCATTGGGGATCCTGGTCGGAAGGGTGTGACCTGAACTACTCAGTGTACCACGCTGCTTCGGAACTCTGGATGCGGGACTCGAATGGTTGGAGTGTCAGTCGAATCCCGAAGCGCGGATCCCCAATCGCGTCACAGATGGTTGATACGACTGGCGACGCACGCAGCGCCGAATCCGTTGTCGATGTTCACGACGCACACGCCGCTGGCGCAGCTATTGAGCATCCCGAGGAGTGCCGCGATCCCCTGAAAGCTCGCACCGTAGCCCACGCTGGTGGGCACGGCGATCACCGGCACTCGAACCAGGCCACCGACGACGCTCGGCAGTGCGCCTTCCATGCCGGCCACCACGATCAAGACGCGCGCGCGATGCAGTCGTTCGTGTTCGCTCAGAAGGCGATGGAGTCCGGCGACGCCGACATCGTAGAGACGATCGACGGTGTTGCCCATGAGCTCGGCTGTGACGACGGCTTCCTCGGCGACAGGCAGGTCGGACGTGCCCGCGCAGGCGACAAGTACGGTTCCATGGCCGCGCGGGATCTCTCCTTGCGCAAGCGTGATCGCACGCGCTTCACCGTGGAAGAGGGCCCTGGGTACGACATCTCTCACCGCGTCGAACGCCTCGAGCGTGGTTCGCGTGACGAGCAGCGAGTGACCGGCCGAGACGATACGCTCGGCAATCGCGGCGATTTGTGCGGGCGTCTTCCCTAATCCGAGCACGACTTCTGGGAAGCCCTGGCGCAGGTGGCGGTGTTGATCGACGCGCGCGAAGCCGAGGTCCTCGAACGGCGCGCTGCGAAGCGCGTCGAGAATGCGGGACGTGGCTGTGCTGGTCTCGACGGAGCCTCGGGAGACCTCATCGAGCAACTGGCGGAGTTCGGATTCGGTCATGGTGTGCAGAAACGATTGGTGTCGGCGTCGCGCGCGAAAAGCGGCCGAAAGGCGCCAGTTTCATTGAACTTTGGCTCACGCGCCATCTATAATCGTTGCACGTGCCGCCTGTGCACGCTCCTGTCGCATGACCGCCTCAGAAACTCTCATTCTCGGCACCTACTTCTTCGTTCTCGTCATTCTCGCCGTGTACGGTTGGCATCGGTACTACCTTGTGTACCTGTACATGAAGAACAAGGGGAAGCAGCCGGTTCCCGCCGGGCCGCTCGCCGCGCTCCCGCCCGTGACGATTCAGCTCCCCATCTACAACGAGATGTACGTGGCGGATCGGCTGATCGATGCGGTGTGCCGGCTGGAGTACCCGCGCGAGCTGCTGGAGATCCAGGTGCTCGATGATTCGACCGACGAGACGCGCAGCGTCGCCGAACAGGCGGTGCGCCGCAACGCGGCGAGGGGCATCGACATCGCGTATCTCCACCGGACGGATCGAACCGGCTACAAAGCGGGCGCGCTCGAAGCAGGCATGAAAGTGGCCAAGGGCGATTTCATCGCGATCTTCGACGCCGACTTCATTCCGCCGCCGGATTTCCTCGTGCGCACCGTGCCGTTCTTCGTCGACCCGGCGATCGCGATGGTGCAGGCGCGCTGGGGACACATCAACCAGGACTACTCGCTGCTCACCAAGATTCAGTCGATCCTGCTGGACGGTCATTTCGTGCTCGAGCACGGCGGCCGCAACCGTGCCGGATACTTCTTCAACTTCAACGGCACGGCGGGCATTTGGCGCCGCGAAGCGATCGTCGATGCGGGTGGCTGGCAGCACGATACGCTGACCGAAGATCTCGATCTCAGTTACCGCGCACAGCTCCGCGGCTGGAAGTTCGTGTTCCTCCCGGATCTGATCGCGCCCGCCGAAGTCCCGGTCGAGATGAACTCGTTCAAGTCGCAGCAGCATCGCTGGGCCAAAGGGTCGGTACAGACCTGCCGCAAGTTGTTGCCGCGCATCCTGCGCTCCTCGATGCCCATTGGCGTCAAGGCGGAAGCGTTCTTCCACCTGACGGCGAACTTCAACTACCCGCTGATGTGCGTGCTGTCGGTGCTGATGGCGCCCGCGATGGTCATCCGCTACAACATGGGCTGGTACGAGATGCTGCTCATCGACGTGCCGCTCTTCTTCGCGGCGACGGCGTCGGTGGCCAACTTCTATCTCGTGTGCCAGCGTGAGCTGCACGCCGACTGGATCACACGGATAAAGTACCTGCCGTTCCTGATGTCGATCGGCATCGGTCTCGCCGTCAACAACACGCGCGCCGTCTTCGAGGCGATGTTCAACCGCCAGAGCGAATTTGCCCGCACGCCGAAGTACCGGATCGAAGCGGCGGCCGACGAGTGGATCAGCAAGAAATATCGTCAGAGCTTCGTCGTCCAGCCGATGATCGAGCTCGCGCTCGGTCTCTACTTCACGGCCACGGTGTTCTACGCACTCGCCAACGGCATCTACGGGACGCTGCCGTTCCTCGTGCTCTTCCAGGTCGGCTTCCTCTACACGGGCCTGCTGTCGATCATTCAGCAGTACGCCGGTGAGATGGTCTTCAAGCCGGTCGCCGAAGAAGAGACGTAGGGCGGGTCTTCACAATCCCAAGCTTTCGCGGAGCTGTCGCGACTGACGTCGCGATACCGGCACGGCGCGCTTGTTCTTCAAGTGAATGACGTAGGTATCGTCAGGCGCGGTCTCGACCGATTCGATGAACCGAAGATTGACGATGTGCTGCCGGCTCGCGCGGAAGAAGAGCGCGGGATCCAGCCGCGTCTCGAGCGCGTTGAGCGATGCGCGAATCAGCGGTCGATGGCTTCCGAAATAGGCGCGCGCGTAGTTCCCGTCCACTTCGAACAGCACGATCTCTGCCCACTGCACGATCCAGCATCGCTCGCCGTCGCGGAGGAACACGCGCTCGGTTGACGAGCGGCTCGCTGGCCGTTTCTCGTGCGCCGCGAGCGTGTTCCGCGCCTTGTCCAGCACCGTCGCCAGCCGCTCGGGCCGCACGGGTTTCACCAGGTAGTCGAACGCGTTGACCTCGAATGCGCGCACCGCGTACTCGTCGAACGCCGTGGTGAATACAACCAGCGGCACACGATCGAGCCGCTCGAGCACATCGAATCCGGAACCGCCCGGCATCTGGATGTCGAGAAACACCACGTCGATCGATGGATCCGCCAGCCGCGCTACCGCGTCATCGACATTCAGCGCCTCGCCCATGATCGTGACGTCGGCGTGCACGCCGAGCAGGCGCCGCATTTCCTGCCGCGCCAGGCGTTCATCGTCAACCAGCAGCGCGTTCATGTGCAGACTCGAACGGCAGCGAGACAGTCGCAACGGTTTCGCCGCTGACATCGGTCAACGACAGCGAGGCGCGCTCGTCGTAGAGAAGCCGCAGGCGGGCCCCGGTGTTGCGCAATCCGTACCCGTCGGCCGGCTTGGGTGGAACCCGTATTGTGCCGGTGTTGGAGACGGATATCGTCACGCGCCGGCCGTTCACGGCGGCGCGTACGCGCACGACGCCACCCCTGGGTAGATCGGCGATTCCGTGCTTGACGGCGTTTTCGACGAGTGTCTGCACGAGCATCGGAGGAACGCGGGCGGCGAGCGCATTTGGATCCAGCGCGCGCTCGAAGGACAAACGGTCCTCGAAGCGCACCCGCTCGAGCGAGACGTACTCGTCGACGATCGCCAGTTCGTCGGCGAGCGTGACGGTGTGCGCGCGATCCGATTGCAGTGCGTAACGCAGCAAATCGGACAGGCTCGTGACCATGGCTGTCGCCCGCTCGGGATTCTCCGAGATGAGCGCCCGCAGCGAGTTGAGGCAGTTGAAGAGGAAGTGCGGATTGACTTGCGCGCGCAGAAGATCGAGTTGCGCGTTCCGCGCGTCGAGCGTGAGCTCGAGCTCGCGCGCATCGCGCTGCCGGCGCGCGTGCACGGCGACGTAGATCAGGAGCCATCCGCTGAATGCCCAGACGAAGGTGCCCCACATCCAGAAGGCGCCGATGATGTCGATGCGTTCGTTGTCAGGGATCAGCCTGCCGACCACGACGATGAGCGCGGTGACGCCTGCCGCCAGCAGGACAGCGGCTGCCGCCGCGCGCGGGAGCAACGATTGCCACGAGCGGCGCAGCCATCCCTGCCGGTACATCCAGTGACGAAGACCGTGGGTCAGTGCCGGGCAGATGAAGCCGTCGATGACGACAATGCTGGCGTTGACCTCCCAGCGCGTCGGCACGAAGAAGTAGTAGAGAACGATCGTGTTGACGACGAAGCTGCCCCAACCGGCAGCCTGGCAGATCCAATAGAGACGCGTTGGAGCAGGCACGACGTCACCAGGTGGATTTCTCATCCGAAGCATGATGCTCATGGGCATTCTCCCGATGGCGAGCATTGACTCTCCGGCGCCGTGCGCGGACCGAATTGTGATGAGCGGTCGCACTCGATGACGAGCGGCAACTATTTTCTGGCGGGCTCGTCGGGCGGGAACACGTACGTACCCGGGATGTCCGGCGGGAAGACGTGGATGCGCTTCTTGATGCGCCAGCCCTTATCGGTCTTCACGTAGACGTCCTGATAGCCACCGACGTGACCGCGATGCTCCGCATCCTCCGCGAGGATGCCGCGCTCACCTGGATAGACCAGATAGCTCTTGCCGATAGCTCCCTCGGGTGATGGCTCGATCACGGCATTCACGGTGATGTGTCCCTGAATCGGATTCTCGAGCGTTGCCGACTTCGCCCGCTTGCAACCAAGTTTCCCGCCACCCGCCGCTTCGGCGAGCTCCTCGCGGCCGACTGACTTTCGCGCGTTGATGCCCCAGTAGAAAACCCCGTCCGGTGTGTAGAGGTCCGCGTAGTCGTAGCCATTGTTCGAACACGTGTCGAGCGCGAACGCGTAGCGATTGAGCAGTTGTTGTATGTCGATGTAATCCTGTGTCGTGAGTATTCGCTTGGTGCTGGCGTTCTGGGCGCGGGCATCCACCGTCAGCCCGAGGCAGAGAACGGCGAGCAGCAGTCCTGATTTCGCATTCGTCACGGTTCCTCCTCGCGTCAGCGACGCGCGCCGATCATAGCGCCGTGCTGTCACGTGCGTGGACGCGGAACGCGCGAGGCCGCTGCCCACCGAGAGAGGGCGCGCATCAGGCGTGATATAAGAAGCCCACTAATACGAGGGCTCCAATGGTCCGTATCGTCTTCATACATGCGGCAATCGTGCTCACCGTGGCTCTGAGCAGTGGACCTGCATCGGCACAGAGTTTTCTGAGCGGCGACTGGGTTGGTCTCTTTCACGAAGATCAGCCGGAACGTGGCCCCGGTCCGGAGCTGGGCGACTACCTGGGGATCCCGATCAATGCTGCGGGCCGTCAGTACGCAGACAGTTGGGATGCCTCGCGCTTGACGTTGCCGGAACACCAGTGCCGCGCGCACGTGTCGCCCTACATCTACCGCGGTCCGATCCGCGTTCGCATCACCGAGGAAATCGATCCCGCCACGCAGACGGTGATCGCCATCAAACACTTTCTCAGCACGTATGCGCAGGAGCGGACGATCTGGCTCGACGGACGGCCGCATCCCCCCGAGGAGGCGCCCCACACCTGGATGGGATTCTCGACCGGCGAGTGGCAGGGGCGTGTGCTCAAGGTCACGACGACGCACATCAAGCAGGGATGGCATCGGCGCAACGGCATCCCGATGAGCGCCAGGACGAAGATGACGGAGTACTTCGTCCGTCACGACAACGTGCTGACGCAGATGACAATCACTGAAGACCCGGTCTTCCTCGACGAGCCGCTGGTCAAGACGACGAATCTGCTGCTCGATCCGGCGACGACGCCGAACCAGTATCAGGCGTGGTTGTTCTGCCAGGCCGACGACGAGGTCCCCGGTCGCGATCCGGCGTACGTGCCGCACCATCTGCCCGGCACGAATCCGTTCCTGACCGAGTTCGCGTCCCTGCATGGACTGCCCGTTCCGCCGACACGCGGCGGCGCCGAGACGATGTACCCGCAATACATGGACAAGATCAAATCGATGCCGATAGCGCCTCCGCCGCAGCCCGCGGCGCGCCGGTGACACCGTCGATGCTCAAGCAGCTGTCGATCGTTGCCGCCGCCGTCATGCTGGGTGCGCTGTCCGCGCATGTCGATGGCAGCGCACAAAACAGCACGGCGCCGGCCCCTCGCGGAAGCGGTCTCTACTCGATGCCGGTGCAGGGCACTGTGCACGTCATCATCGGCGCCGGCTCGAACATCACGGTGCAGCTTGGGAACCTCGGCGCTGTGCTCGTGGACACCGGCAGCGCGCAGAATGCTGATGCCGTGCTCGCCTCTGTGCGCCAGCTGACGCCACGCCCGGTCCGAAACATCATCAACACCCACTCCCATACCGATCACGTCGGCGGCAACGAACGAATCGGTGCGGCAGGCGCGCCGATATCGGGTCGCGGTGTCGCACAGGTTGGTGCCGGCACCGCGCTGCGCGCCGAGATCATCGCACACGAAGAGACGCTGAATCGGATGAGCGCTCCGGCCGGATCGCAGGCGCCAACGCCGGTTGCGGCGTGGCCGACCTCCACCTTCTCCGGGAAGCACAAAGAGTTCTTCTATAACGGCGAAGGCATCCAGATCGTTCATGTCCCCACCGCCCACACCGATGGCGACAGCATCGTCTTCTTCCGGCGGTCCGACGTGATTGCGACCGGGGATATCTACTCGACCGTCAGTTATCCGATCATCGACGCGCAGCGCGGCGGGAGCATCACGGGAGTGCTCGACGGGCTGAACCAGTTGCTCGATCTGGCGATCTCGGGCGAGAAGACCGAAGGCGGGACGATGCTCGTTCCTGGCCATGGCCGCATCTCGGATGAAGCGGACCTCGTCGAGTATCGCGACATGGTGACCATCATTCGCGACCGCATCCAGGACATGGTGAACCGCAAGATGACGCTTGCGCAGGTGCAGGCCGCGAAGCCCACGATGGAGTACGACGGCTTGTACGGCGCAGCGCCCGGTTGGTCCTCGACGCAGTTCGTCGAGGCGGTATATCGCGACCTGAAACCAGCGAAATGATGCGAAGGGGAGACGCCATTCTTCCCCAGCCGGTCAACACACGCTCGAATCCGGTCGCCGTAACTTGCTCACACGGCGACCGCCACGATCATCAAGCAAATCGCCAGCAGCACGTACGTGATGGGATCGAGCGCCAGCAGCAGCACCGGGTCATCGTGCGCGCGGCGGCGATGTGCGCGCAGCCACGTTCGTGTGGACCCGTACAGCAGGAGCGGACACGCCAGCAACAACCGATCTGGGTGGGCATAGAGCAGCGACACGGACGGGTTGTTCACATAGATGGCCAGGATCACCACCGACAGGTACGCGGCCGCGAGGCCGGCGGAGTGGAGCCATTGCGCGTCATCGGCGCGATAGCCTCGTCTGGAGACGACAAGCCCAAGAGGGGTCGGTTGCGCGTGAACCTCGATGAACCGTTTCAGCAGCGCCAGGCTGAGAGAGACAAACAGCGTGAACGCAAGCAGCCAGGTCGAAACGGGCACCGCCGTCGCTATGCCACCTGCGATGATGCGCAGCACGTAGAGCCCTGCCAGCACCAGGACGTCGAGTGACGGGTCCCGTTTGAGCCAGATCGAATACGAGATCGTTCCTGCGACGTAAATCGCTAGTGTCCACACGAACGCGGGCGGCAACAGAAGGGCCCCGATTGCGACGCCGCCAATCCACATCGCGACGATCAGCGCGATGGCACTGTTCACCGAAAGCCGCCCCGACGCCAGCGGACGGAAGCGCTTTCGCGGATGCGCTCGATCGGCTTCCACGTCGAGCAGGTCGTTGACAACGTAACCGCCGGATGCGCACAGGCAGAAGCTGACGAACGCCAGCAGGGCGCCTTTTCCCGTGCTCCATTCAATGCGATGCGCGGCCACGGCAGGCACGAAGACGAGGAGATTCTTCAACCACTGAGGCGGGCGCAGTACGGCAATCAGCGGGGGAAGAGGATCGCCCGGACTGGCTTCGGACTCCTGGCGCTGGTGGACCCTGCTCATACTCGTGACGACGCCGATAGTCTACCGTCGGCATTTACGATGAGATTGCGAGGATTGCGATAGGGAACAGCGAAGGCGGCCGGAATTACGTAAGATCGCTTGAAATGGCTACAGCTGAGAAACCAAAGGGCGGACTCGAGGACGTCGTCGCCACATCGTCGGCCATCTGCTACCTGGACGGCGATCGCGGTGTGCTCGCGTACTGCGGGTACGACATCCACGATCTGGCGAAATCGGCGAGCTTCGAAGAGGTCTGCTATCTGCTCTGGCATCGCCGGCTCCCGTCGCGTGCGGAGCTGGGGGATCTGCAGTCGCAACTGGCGGCATCGCGAACCTTGCCCGAACCGATTATCCGGTTGATGCGCAGCCTGCCGCCGGTAGACGGGATGGACGCGCTTCGCACAATCACGTCGGCGCTCGCGCACTACGATGCGGATCTGGAAGACGCGTCACCGCAGGGGCAGTACAAGAAAGCCGTGCGCCTGACGGCGCAGGTCGGGACAATCGTGGCGACGTGGGGCCGCCTCCAAAAGGGCGGCGGGCCGATCGCGCCGGACCCGGCGATGGGTCACGCCGCGAATTTCCTGTATCTACTGAGCGGCGAGCGACCGAATGCGACGGCGATTCATGCACTGGATGTTGCGCTCGTGCTGCACGCGGATCACGAGCTGAATGCGTCCACGTTCGCGGCTCGTGTCGCGGCTGCGACGCTGACCGATATGTACTCGGCCGTCGTTGCCGCGATTGGTACTTTGAAGGGTCCCTTGCACGGCGGTGCCAATGCCGAAGTGATGAAGATGCTGCTCGAGCTTGGGCAGACGGCGAGTGGCGAACGCGTGGACGAGGTTATCCGCGGCAAGCTCACCCGCAAGGAAAAGGTGCCCGGCTTCGGCCACCGCGTCTACAAGACCGAAGATCCACGCGCGACACATCTGCGCAAAATGTCCCAGGATCTGGGCAAGCGGGCGGGCAACACCGCTTGGTTCGATATGTCGCAGCGGATAGAGGCGCTCGTCAAAGGCGAGAAGAAGCTGAACCCCAACGTCGATTTCTACTCGGCCTCGACTTACTACGCGCTGGGCATCCCTATTGATCTTTACACGCCCGTCTTCGCCGTCAGCCGAATGTCGGGCTGGACCGCGCATATCCTCGAGCAGTACGCCAACAACCGGCTGATACGGCCGCGCGCCGAGTACACGGGGCCAGCGTATCCGCAGCGCTTCGTCCCGCTCGATCAGCGCTAGACGATTCCGGGCGAGTGTGAAGACCCCCTACGCCAACCTGTGAAAGTCTGAACCATTGCTCACAACCCCCCGAAACGGGTAACTTGCCGTGATGACGGCCGAGTCGCAATAATGTCGGGCCGTCGCGCTCCATGATGCCGCGCGAATCATTCGATTACCGTTCCAGCCTGCTCACCCCTGGGTCCCGAATCCCATTAGCTAGCGAGGCACGCATGCTCTTTGGTGTGAGGCCAGCTTCGTTAGTGCTCGTCGCGCTGCTCGTGCTCGCGAGCGCGATTGACGGCTTCGCCGAGAAGACGGCGATTCCCAATTACACGATGGCCGTGTGGGCATCCGAAAAAGGGCTGCCTCCCGGTGATGTATTCGCCATCGCCCAGGATCTCGAAGGCTACCTGTGGGTAGGTGGCCCGACCGGTCTCCTTCGCTTCGACGGCAACCGCTTCTCGCAATGGGACCCGCCCGATCCCGCGTCTGCGCTGCCAAGCGGACCGGTTCACGCGATCGTCGGATCGCACGATGGGAGCATCTGGGTCGGCTACGGCGGCGGTGGCGGCGTGGTTCGTATCCACCGGAATGAAATCGTCCGCTATACGGCAGCCGACGGCGCGCCGCCCGGCGTCGCCGCGATGATTCAGGATCGCCAAGGCGCGATCTGGGTGCCGACTCGCCGCGGGCTGTTCAGGTTTTCCAACAACCGCTGGACGCTCGTTGGCAAGGACGAGGGCTACGACGGTTCCGAGGCTTTCAGCATCTACGAGGATCGCGCCGGACACTTATGGGTTGGAACCGCCTCCGGGGTCTACGAGAGAAAGAAGGATGTCTTCGAGCTCGTTGACACGAGCGCCACGAACGTCCAGAGCCTGACAGAGGATGCGTTCGGCAACATGTGGGTGACCGATCCGCAAGAGGTGCTCATGCGCCTCTCGACGCACACGTCGCCGCCGCATGAACGCTCGATCCGGCTCCCCACCGGTGCGTGGCGGCTCATGCGGGATGGACACGGTCAGATCTGGGCGGCTGCCTTCGGCGGCGGGTTGATGCGTGTCCGCGATCCGCTCGAAGCGTCTGCGCTCGTCGAACACTACGAGTACGAGCATCGTCTCGCGGGTTCACCGCGATCGCTGTTCGAGGATCGTGAAGGAAATATCTGGGTCGGCATGCGCGGCGGTCTCATCCGCCTGTCCGAGAGCTCCTTTACCAACGTCACGCAGTTGGAGGGGCTCACCAACGAGGGCGTTCGCACGGCGGCGGTCGGCAGCGACGGCAGTGTCTGGGTCGCCACCGGCCATGGCCTGAACCGGTTTACATCCTCCGGGCGAACCGCCTACGCGATTTCGCAGACGATGGCGCTGCACACCGATCGTCACGGGACGCTGTTCGTCTCCACGTCGGGGCAGATCAGCAAGTTCGTGAACGGCCGCTTCACGCCGATGGATCTCCCGGACGTGGTTCGAAGAAGCCGCGTGATGGCGTTCACCACGGACTTCGACAACAACCTCTGGCTCTGTACGGCGCTGAAGGGCGTGATGACGTGGGACGGCAAGACTGTCACGACCTTCGACAAGACCGACTTCACCGATCGTGCCTGCCAGGCGATCTACACGGACAGGCAGGGCCGCGTCTGGATCGGGCTGCTCTCGGGCGGCGTCCGGGTCCACGAAAAAGGTGTGTTTCGAACGTTCAGCGAGCATGAAGGGCTCGCGCGCGGGACGGTGCTGTCGATCCTCGAGGATGCCAAGGGCTCGATGTGGTTCGGCACCTCCGCCGGCGTGAGCCGCATTCAGAACGGACGCGTGACGTCGATCACGCAGGACAACGCACCGGTCAAAGATCTCGTGCCCGTTCTCGTGGAAGACCTCGACGGCCAGATCTGGGCTGGCGTGAATTCAGGCGCCGCCGTCATTCGCTTCCACCCGAGCGAATTCGACAAGGTGGCCGCGACCCCCTCCTATCAGCTCGAGTACGCTCTGTACGACGAGACCGACGGAATGCAGTTGGGCTCGCAGACGTGGCAGGCTGGCGTTGGCGGCGTGCGTGGCGGCGACGGACGTCTGTGGGTTGCGACCGGGCTCGGAATGACGGTCATCGATCCGAAAAGCCTTCCACCATCGAGGCGGCCGCCACCACCGCGTATCGAGGGGATCGTCGCAGATGGGCGGCGCGTCACGGCGTCGCGTGGTCTCGAGCTGCCCACAGGCACGTCGAATCTCCGGATCGAATTCGGGACCGTGAGCCTGTCCTCATCGTCGAAGCTTCGTTTCCGTTACATGCTGGAAGGGCTCGACGACGAGTGGGTGTATGCGGGAAACGTCCGGGAAGCGATCTATTCGAACGTCCCCCCCGGGGACTATCGATTCAGGGTCAGCACCACGGCGAATGGCGAATGGACCGAGCCGGCATGGTGGGAGTTCGCGGTCGCACCGCCGTTCTACCGCACGGGCCAGTTTGCGGTACTCGCGCTCCTGAGCCTGATGTTTGTGCTCGCAGCGGCGTGGTGGCTGCGCCTGCGCGCGGTACGCAACCAGTTTGCGCTGGTGTTCGCCGAGCGAGCCCGCGTCAGCCGCGAGATTCATGACACGCTGCTCCAGAGCCTCGCCGCGATCGGAGTCGAGCTCGAAACGATTGCCACGCAACTCGAGCCCTCCCAGGATCCCGCTCGCGACGGACTGCGCCGCCTCCGGAAACAGGTCGGTCATTGTTTGCGCGAAGCACGCGAGTCGATTCTCGAGTTGAGGAACAACTCGATGAAGCCAAGGGCGCTCGTGGACGTGCTGCGTGAACTGGCAGAGAACACCACCAAGTCAAAGGGCATCCGGACGGAGTTCTCCGTCACGGGCCGCCCGCGCGGCTGTTCGGGAGATGCAGACGTCCAGTTGCTGCGTATCGCGCAGGAGGCCGTGGCCAACGCCGTGAAGCACGGACGCGCCTCGCACATTCGCATCACGCTTGGCTTCGAGAAGGATGGCGTGACGCTTACCGTCGCCGACGACGGCTGCGGATTCATTCCTGAGGAGCGCGATCCGGCGCCAGCCTCAGGTGAGCACCTTGGCCTGCTCACGATGCGCGAGCGAGCGGCGCGGCTCCGCGGCCGCCTGGCGCTCATCAGCAGGCCTGGCGGCGGCACCACGATCGAAGCGGCCGTTCCTATGGCTGCGGAGTAACCCTGCAATGAGCACAACCATTCGCGTCCTCTGTGTCGATGATCACCGGCTGATGCGTGAAGGAATCGCACGCATCGTTGGCGTTCAACCCGACATGACCGTCGTGGCGGAAGCCGCCGACGGGGAGGAGGCGGTCGAGCAGTTTCTGCGTCACCGGCCGGACGTGACCCTGATGGATCTCGAGATGCCGACGATGAACGGCGTCCAGGCCATCCAGGCCATCCGCCATCGATATCCCGAGGCTCGGATCGTGGTGCTGACGATGTACCACGGCGACGAGGACATTTTTCGGGCGGTGGCTGCCGGGGCCATGGGCTATCTCCTGAAGGACACGCTGCCGGACGATCTGATCCGTGTCATCCGGGACGTGCATGCCGGCCAAAAAGCCATTCCGCCCGAAATCGCGGCGGTGCTCGAACAGCGTGCCAGTCAACCGTCGTTGACGTTCCGGGAATCTCAGGTTCTGGAGCTGCTTGCGACCGGGAAGAGAAACAAGGAAATCGCGGCGGCGTTGGGCATCAGCGGCGATACCGCCAGCGCGCACATCAAGAGCATCTTTCTGAAATTCAATGTGCACGACCGGACAGCCGCGCTCGCCGAAGCGCTCCGACGGGGAATCATTCACATTCCTTGAGCACTCGCCTCAGATCGGCCAGCTCTCACGGTTTCGACAGCGAAAAACGGCATCCCCCCAAATCAGGGGATTTCGGGCCCGACTCGCGAAAGTAGATGATTGGGACCCTCATCTAGGGATTTTTCCATCCCCCTTCCAGGTGAAGGCGGAGCGAATTTCGAATGATCGTTCGCTACACGCGACTCGCATTGATTGTGGGCGTCAGCGTGCTGACACTCGTGTGGAGTGTCCACGCACAAACCCCCGGGAAGCCAGCCGGTAAGCCGGCGGCGCTGACGGCAGCCGACTACATCGAGATCCGGCAACTGGTCGCGCGTTATGCCTACGCCGTAGATACCGGCGCGGAGAACGGCAACGTTTACGCCTCGTTGTTCGCGGATGACGGCGCCTTTGCGGATCGCATGGGACGCGAGACGAAGGGGCGCGACGCGCTGGCCGCGCTCGCGCGGCGCAACACCCGGGGACCGCAGTCGGCGTTCCACTTCATCGTGAATCACGTGATCGAGCCGACGAGCGATGGCGCTGTGGGCAAGGAGTACCTCGTCCAACTGCGAATCGGAGAGGGTGAGCGGCCGAATGACATCTTCGGCGGCGGCCATTACGAGGACATCTACGTGAAGACACCCGACGGCTGGCGGTTCAAGCGTCGCCAGTTCATTCCCTCAGAAGGGGGACCGAAGCCGCAAGCGGAGGTCGCTCGCTGACATGACGAGGCGACGAGTCGTCTCAATGCTGATGCTCGGCACGATCATTTTTGCGTTGAGCGGAACATCTGCTCAACAGCCGACGTCTCCGACGCCGATGCTCACCCCGCTCGATTACTTCGAAATCGAGCAACTGGCCTATCGCTACGGCTACGCGCTCGACACCGGCGCGGACAACGGCTTCGCGTACGCGGACCTCTATGCCGACGACGCGACGTTCACCGGCACCAATCAGGGGCCGAGCGGCAGAACGTACCAAGGGCGTGAGCGGCTCGCGGCATTGGCGCGAGGAGGCAAGCGCGGCCCGAATTTCATGAGCCACTGGGTCACCAATGTCGTGATCGAGCCTGCGCCCGGCGGCGCGATCGGAAAGGCCTACGTCGGCATTTTCGACATCGGCAACGGCGGCAACGGCGCGAAGAGTCGAGTCGATCACGGCGGGATCTACAACGACGTGTACGTGAAGACGGCAAAGGGATGGCGCTTCAAGTCGCGCAGCTTCTTCGAGTCGACGTCGGGTGCGCCGGTGCAGCCGCCGCCCGCGATGTTGGCAGCGCCGCGCGCGTTGAGTGCAAGTTCCGGTTCTCCGTCTGCGAATCGCGAATCCCGGATCTCGAATCCCGGAAGACTCACCGCCGAGGACTACATCGAGATCCAGCAGTTGGTGGCGCGCTATCCCTACGCCCTCGATCAGAACGCTGACCAGGGGCTCTCGTACGCCAATCTCTTCACGACTGACGCCGTCTTCAGGCAGCCGCGGACGGAAGGGCGGCAGAACCTCGCGACGATGGCGAGCCGGGCGCCGCACGGGCCGCGCTACACCCGTCACTTCCTTGCCAATCACGTGATCGAGGCGACGCCGGAGGGTGCCACCGGCAAGCAGTACCTCGTTGCCGTGGACATCGGCGAGATGGGGCAGCCGAGCTCGATCTACCTCGGTGGCCACTATGACGACGTATACGCGAAGACGCCGGAAGGGTGGCGCTTCAAGACGCGTACGTTCATTGCCTCGGTTACTGGGACGGAGGCGAAATGACAGGCGGAAAGCCGCTGACGATCGCCCTGGGCGTTTCGATCGTCGCGATGCTGGCGCTGACCGTGCTCCCCGCACAACAGCGCGACGCCGCCGACGCGCGTGCCGCGACCGCGACACTCTCCGCGCTCGACTACATCGAGATCCAGCAGCTGGTGCGCAAGTCGGCCTGGGCACTCGATAGCGGTGACAACTACGGCTATGCGTATGCGGACCTCTTCACACCCGACGGCTCGTTCGTCGGTACGAACCAGGGTGCAAGCGGCAGGACCTACGCGGGCCGGGACCAGCTCGCCACGCTCGCACGCGGTGGGTCGCGCGGCCATACCGTGCAGAGTCACGTCACGATGAATCACGTGATCAAGCCATCGCCGGCCGGAGCAACCGGGCGCGGGTACGTCGTCATCGTCGATGTGGGAGTGGTGGGTCAGCAGAATCGCGTGAACCACGGCGGCTACTACGACGACGAATATCAGAAGACTCCGGTGGGATGGCGGTTCAAGCGGCGGACCTATTACGAATCGAAGGTCGACGTGTGGCCGGCCGCGGTGCCGCG
>Ga0310810_10001424_pt1 | contig 25057 bp, 21 predicted proteins | sample NCmetagenome_FD_207641 | JGI IMG/M metagenome (GOLD analysis project Ga0310810, IMG submission 207641) | Soil microbial communities from experimental microcosm in Duke University, North Carolina, United States - NC | ecosystem: Engineered > Artificial ecosystem > Soil microcosm > Unclassified ...
CGTGTGATGTACACCGGCGCCCCAATTGACCGCGCCGCGAAGCCGCTTGGCTTCGGTGTGAGCCAGCTTCGCCGCCCAGTAACCGCCGAAGCTCCCGCCCATGCAGGCGATGCGTTTGCCATCAACGTCGCCTAACGATTCCAGGTAATCCATCGCCGCGGAAAAAGTCCGTTCGGCGCGCGGATCACTACCGAGACAGGGATTTTCACCCGCGCCCGGCATATCGATGGTGAAGCAGGCCAGACCCAACTTGAGCAGGACGTCATTGTTGGTCCGGCGGTCTTCCTTCCAGCCGTCGACGCCGCCCCAATGCATTACCACCGGCGGACGAGAATTGCTTTCAGGGATCTGCAGATAGCCGACGACTCTTCTTCCTTCGAAGGGAATCTCGATGCGCTCGAGCGACGGACGCATCATCGGCGCCGCTTTGAGAAAAGTGCGGAGCGCGCCTTGATAGCACTTCATCTTTTCAGCGCTGCTCGGCACCGGATAGCGGCCGATGCGAAAGTATTCGTAGGCCAGGTAGTACGTCGCGCCGGCGGCTTTACGGTCGCCGCGTTCTTCCTGCTCGGCGCCGAGCGCCTCGTACTTTTCTCCGAGCTTGCCCCATTCGCGTCCCCAGAGATCGGCATCGAGGCTGGTCAGCTTTCCCACCACTTGTGCGACGTCTTCTCTTTTCACCCGCTCGAACGGATTCATGCGCCCGGCGCGATGTAAAATATCCGCTTTGATTTCTTCGAGAGTTTTTTCCGCCATGAATTTTTCTCCACGCGATGAAGGCCATCGTTCGGAAGCTAGCGAGACCGGCGCTCAACGGTGAGAGCCAAGCTCAACCCGCTTAACAAATACGGCGTGATCAGCGCAAGCCCCGCAGGCGCGGGTCGAGCACTTCACGCAACCCTTCGCCGACGAGATAGTAGGCGAGCACTGTGATGAAGATAGCGAACCCGGGAAATACCGCGAGCCACCAAGCAAAGGTGGTCGTGCTGCCTTCCTGCAGGATGGATCCCCAGGTGACCAATTCGGCAGGAACGCCGATGCCGAGAAAGCTCAGGCTGGATTCGACGAGGATGGCTCCGCCAATGCCAAACACCACCGAAACTATGACGGGCGCGAGCGCGTTGGGGAGAATATGCTTGAACATCACCTTGCGATCGGTGACGCCGAGCGCAACGGCCGCCGTGACATAATCCAGATTTCTGATTCTTAAAAACTCGTTGCGAGTAAAACGGGCCATGCCGATCCAACTAGTTACACCTATAATAGTCATGGTCAAAAAGATGCTCGGCGGCAGCAATGCCGCGATCGTGATCAGCAAAAAGAAAGTCGGGATCGATAGCATGATCTCGAAGAGCCGCGAGATCGTGAGGTCGGTCCAGGAACCGAAATAGCCGGCGACCGCGCCGAGGACAATGCCGATCAATGCCGCGATGCCGACCGCTACAAAGCCGATGGAGAGAGAAATACGCGAACCATGGATCATGCCCGCCGCCACGTCGCGGCCCAGCTTGTCCGTGCCGAACAGATGTCTCGCGGACGGCGGCTCGACCGGTTCGAGCAGGTTAATGTTGCTCGGTCGATATGGAATCGGCGGATAAAGAGCTTTTGCGCCTTCGAGCTTTTTGAAATCAACATTAAGCAGTTCCGCGGGCCAACGGCCCAATTTGGCCCCGACCAGATAACCACGCAGGATCGGAAAATAGCTCTTCCCCTGATACTGTAGGTAGTACGGTTTATCGTTGGCAATAAAATCGGCGAAGAGGGCCATGAATACTAGCAGGCAGACCACGTAGAAGCCCACGAGCGCGATGGGATTGCGCTTGAAGCGCCTCCAGACATCGGACCAGAGTCCTTCGGCAATATTATTGGCATCTTCCGCCCCGGCGGTATTGTCCGGAGCGAGGAGCGGACTTGTAGGAGATTGAATGCTCATTGCTGGCGGCGGCCGAAGGCGATTCGCGGATCCACGGTGGCGAGCAGAAGATCGGAAATCAAAATGCCGATCAGAGTCAGCACCGCGGTCACGGTGAACAGCGCCAGCACCGTCGGATAGTCCCGGGCCAACACCGATTCGAAACCCAACTGTCCGAGGCCCGGTATGGAAAATATTGTTTCAATGATCACGCTGCCGCCTATCAACCCGGGCAGAAGGTCCGCCAACAGTGTAACCTGGGGAATCAACGAGTTGCGCAGCACGTGCTTGAAGACGACGACCTTTTCTTGCAGTCCCTTGGCCCGCGCTACCTGAACGTAATCTTGGCGGAGCACCTCCAACATGCTGGAGCGCATGTAACGCGATAGCGCCGCGAACCCGCTGTACGACAACAAGACCACAGGCAGGAACAAATGCCAGGCGTGATCCTGGACTTTTTTCCAGAGCGGCCACTGGTCTGAAAAATCCAGTGACTCCACGCCACCGGGTGGAAACAGGTAATAAAAGTCGCCGCCGCAGATAAACACGATCGCCATCGTCGCAGCCCACACTAGGGGCACGGCGAAAAGCCCAAACGCAAGCACGGTGGTAATCTGATCACCAATAGTATTGGCGTGGGTCGCGGAATAAATCCCCAGTGGAATAGCCACCAAATAAACGATGAGGATCGACCAAAGATTGAGTTTGAGCGTCACCGGAAGACGCTCGGTGATTTTACCCCAGACTGGCTGGCTGTCCTTGAAGGAGTCACCGAACTTGAGAGTGAACAGATTCTCGAGCCAGACGAGGTACTGAACGTGCAGCGGCTTGTCCAGGCCATATTGCGCGCGCCACTGAGCCATCGCCTCGTCGACGGCGCCGCGCTTTGCGAGCGAAATACCGGCGCCGGCCGCGGCACCTAGTCCACCCGCCGCGCGCAACTCAGCAGGATCACCGGGCGCCAGGCGCATGATGAGAAAACCGATTAGAGTAATCCCGATGAAGGTCGGGATCATCAGCAGCAGGCGTTGCGCCAGGTAGCTTATCATCGAGCGCTCGAGTTATTGGGCCGTGGCCACGTTGGCGTATCGCTGCCGTGCCTTCGGCACCCACCAGTCGATGGGACGAAGGCCATCGGGAAACACCTCCACACCCTCGAAGCGGCGCTGCACGGCCGAAGCGCGTTTTCCGACGTAAAGAAACGTGTAAGGCTGCTCGTCGTTCAGGATCTCCTGGAATTCCTTGTAGAGCTGAATGCGTTTTTGCGGGTCGAACTCGCGACGATAGGCCTCCAGGATTTTATCCACCCGCGCGTTCTTGTAGCTGATCGCGTTGGAGCCTTTGTTGGCGGCTTGAGAGGAATGCCAGATCTGGTACATGTCCGGCTCGGTGGTCTGCATCTGCCAACCGAGCACGACGGCATCAAACCGATGATTCGTTACGTCGTTCAAGAAAATTGTCCAGTCCAGTTCGCGCACGCGCGCATCGATGCCGTGTTTGCGGAGCTCTTCCACGAGCACCAGAGCGACGCTTTTGCGCACGGCGTTGCCCGAGTTGACTTTGATCTCAAAGCGCAGGGGTGTTTTTTTGCCGTCGATGACCTTGTCGAGCACCCCGTCGCCGTCGGTGTCCTGCCAACCCGCTTCGCGCAGCAGAGCCAGCGCTTTCTGCGGGTCGAAGGCGTAACTTTTCAGATCCTTGTCGTATTCGGGACGGAAAAAGTAAATCGTGCTGTCGACGACCTCGCCAAGACCAAAAAGCACGCTTTTGACGATCAGCTTGCGATCGGTCATGTAGGTCATCGCTTGCCGGACTTTCTTGTCGCGGAAAATTGGATGGTCGTTGTTCCAGCCGATATAAGTGTAAGTCGGCGCGTAATACTCGTATTTTTTGAACTCGCGCTTGAAACGCTCACTGTTGGTGCCACGCATCACCTGCACCGGCGTTAGGACATCCATGTAGTCGAGCCCACCGCTTTTTAGCTGGGTCAGCGCCGCGTCCATGTTGTTCACGATTCGAAATTTGATCTGGTCTACGTGGGCCTGATCGATTCCCTCTTTGCCGTTGGCCCAGTAGTTCGGATCGCGCGCAAGCTCGATTTCGCGCCCAGTCTTCCAGTGACTGAACTTGTATGGTCCCGAACCGAGCGGGTTGCGGTTGAAGTTCCGGTTGAATTGCTCGCCAAATTTTTTTGCCTCCGGCGGCAATTTCGCCGGGTCCTGGGCGAGTTGGCGCACGCTGATTCGCTGCAAGAGATTTTCGGGGTCATAATAGCTGCGCGGCAGTAGAAGGATGCCGCCGAGCACACTCTCGTTGAGAAAGTATGGCTCCTTGGTGACAAAACGGATGGTGTATGGATCGATCAGCTCGGCGTCGACCAGGGAATCGAAATAAACGCGCAGAAACGGCGCGTTAACGAACGGACATTTGATCGCCTTAACACTGAAAAGCACGTCTTCGCCGGTAACTGGTCGGCCGTCCTGAAAGCGCGCGTCCTGCCGAATCTTGAAGGTGTAAGTCAGCTTGTCCTGCGATATCTCCGGCCGCGCCGCCGCGATCCAGGGCTTCAACTCCAGAGTTTTTGGATTACGAGTCAGGAGACTCTCAAAGATGTAATTCAGTACCTCGCTGGCCGAAGCATCGCTGCTGGTTAGTGGATTGAGCAGCTCCGGGTCGCTGAGGCTGTGAATTACCAGCCAATCGCCGGTGACCGGTTTGCCGGGATCTTTGACGTTCTCGGCCGGCGGCGTGTCGGATACTTTTACTTCGGTCTTGTCGCCGCAGCCGGCGAGGAGAAGCAGCGCCAGCATCCAACGGCAGATTCGCGGGCGCATGATCAGCTTCCCACTGCTTCGATCGGCACTTCCTTGGCGTTGGCGGGCTTCTGCTGCGAGAAAAGGTCGGCGGAAATGGCGCCGTTAATCTCCGGCTCCTGGTAGCGGACGTCGAGCTTCTTTTTTTGTAGATTGGCTTCGAACTGGATGCGCTGGGCGAACAACCCCGCCGGCGTCGAGACGTAATTGCTGAACTGCGCCGTGAGCTCGACTTTGCCGTCGGCGTTGAAGCGCTCCCACTTGCTCGGCACCGGCTGCTGCAAGTCAAACGTCAACACGTCACGCTTGCGCCCGTCGGCGGAAAATACCAGAGCGCTGCCTTCCAGCTTGGGTGTGGCGCGGGGATCCACCGGCGGCAAACCGCTGAGCAGAGTCGTGATCTCTCCGAGCTCGAGCGGGATCTGCGTATAACGGCGCAAATTGTCTTTTGTGCTAGGCCCGCGCACGAACACGCCCTCGCGCGGATGAAGCCCGACAATCTCCCGGTCATTGGCCGTGACGATCAGGATCGCGCCGAGAAAAGTCAGTGTCTCCAGCCGTAGCCGGTCGGGCCGCTGGATGACCACGGCTTCTTGAAAGCCGTGTTTGCCTTCCGGACCATTATAATCAACCTGCGCGAGCGCGCGTACGGTGCGAAACTCGCGACTCCGCTGCTGAAGCGATTCGATCAGATTATCGGCTTCCCATGTCGGCGCGGGCAGCTTCGTTTCCGGCGGCGTGACTGTGGCGCAGCCGGCAAGGGTGAGCACGATCGCTGCGAAGAAGGAGAATCGAGTGAATAGAAACGAGGTCAAACTCGCGCGCCGAGGGAGTCGGATCAAATTTTCCTCTCCAGGCGCTGAATTTTATCGCGGATGCGTTTGATCTGATCGTTTTCTTTGCTGCGTTTGAGCGCATCTCGGTAACGCGCCAACGCGCGATCGCCGCGCCCGGCCTTTTCATAGGCGTCGCCCAGATGTTCGATGATCGTCGGATCGTCGACCGTGATCTCGACCGCCCGCTCGAGCTGCTCCACTGCCTTGGGATATTCGCCCTTCTGATAATAAACCCAGCCCAGGCTGTCGATGTAAAAACCGTCATTGGGTTGAATTTTGAGCGCGCGCTGAACTAGATCTTCGGCCTCGTCGAGCTGCACGCCCATCTCCGCCCAGGTATAGCCGAGATAATTCAGCGCCGCGGCGTTTTTCGGATTGAGCTCGATCGCCTTTTTCATGCTGGCGACGGACTTTTCCTTGTTTTTGTTTTCGTCGTAAAGCGCGCCGAGTTGAAAATGCGCCTCGTCGTTCTTGGGATCCAGATTGACTACTTTCTCCATCGCCTGGATCGCCTTCGGATATTCCTTGGTCTTGCGATAAAGCGAGCTCAGAAAAGCGTACACTTCCTTGCGATCGCCGCCGCGCTTAGCCGCCACCGCCTGAACCAGCTCGATCGCTTTCGGCGTCTGCTCCTTCCGATCGTAGAGGTAGGCCGCCTGCAGGCGCGCGTCGACGTAGAGTTCACTCTTCTCGGAGACGCGCTCGAAGGATTCCAGCGCCTTGTCGTCGGCCTTCATCTCGACGTAGGTCGCGCCCAGATAGTAGCGCGCCCGATCGTTGTCCGGATCGCCGGCCAGCACCAGATTGAATTCAGTGGCGGCGCGCTCGAAATCTCCCTTCTCAAAGGAGATCAGCCCGATCTTGATGCGCGTCTCGCGCGGATCGCTTTCGCTTCCCTGCAGCGTCTCGAACTGCCGCAGCGCTTCGTCGAGCTTGTTCTGACCGACGTAAAGCTCGCCCAAACGCCGCCGCGCCCAGGCATTCTGCGCGTTGATCTGCAAAAGTCGCTGGTAGGTCTGGATCGCGTCCTCGGTCTTGCTTTCGAGCTCGTAGACGAGAGCCAGATCCAACAGCACCGGCTCCGACTTGGGATTGAGTTCCAGCGCTTTGCGATAGTTTTGCTCGGCTGCGAGATAAAGTTTGCTCTTGGCCCGCACCCGCCCGAGATAATAGTTGCCAAGCTCCGAGTCGGGGTCGACTTTTAGCAGTTCTTCCAGCTTTTGCCCGGAGCGCGCCAGATCGTCGACCTGCAGATAAAGCGCGCCGAGGTAAAGCAGTGCCTCGCGATTGGCTGGATCGAGCTTCAGGACTTCGTTGTACTCCGCGATGCCCTTTTGATTTTCCTTGAGCGAGGAATAAAGCCCGGCCAAAAGCAGATGATGGTCGACGCTTTTGGGTTCGAGCCGAACCGCGGCTTCGGCTTCGGTCAGCGCTTTGCGCAAGTCGCCCTTGCGGAGGTAGAGCGTTGCCAGGCGAAAGTGCAGAAAAGCGTCGTTCGGCTCCGCCGCCACGGCGCCTTCGAATTCTGTTAGCGCAGCATCGAACTCGCCGTCGGCGAGCAGAGCATAACCTTTGAGAAAATGGTTAAAAGCCTGCGCTTCGGTGGGAATTTCGGTCTTATGCTGGTTGCGGAAAGGCGCTTCCGGCGACCAGCTAAAGTTGTCAGGAGGCGTTTGGAGTTCGGGCCCTGTCGCGGCGCAACCGGACAGAATCAAAAGTGCGATAACCGTCCGCGACAACCGAGTAGCCATTGATTGAGGGTTAACACAACGGTCAGAGACGGTCAACGTAGCGTCGCGCCGAGCTTCATTCGCTCGCTCGAGTGTGTTAATTTTTTCCCGTTCTCTCTAAGAACAGCCAATTCGCAGACCATCATGGCTTCGTCTCCCGCCCAAGAAATCGCCGAGTTGCGCCAGGAAATCGACCGTCACAACTATCAGTACCACGTGCTCGACGATCCATTGATCAGCGACGGCGATTACGACCGGCTGTTTCGCAGTCTGGTCGAACTGGAAAAGCAGCATCCGGAGCTGGCGACGGCCGATTCGCCAACCCAGCGGGTGGGCGCGCCGCCGCAGGCAAAGTTTTCGACCGTTGAGCACACCTGGCCGATGCTGTCGCTCAACAACGTGACCGACGCCGAGGAGTTGCGCGAATTCGAAGAGCGGATTCAAAGATTTTTGAAGCTCGACGGCACCGCCGTCGAGTACGCGGTGGAGCCGAAGATCGACGGACTGGCGGTCGAATTGGTTTATCTGAACGGCAAATTCACCGTGGGCTCGACTCGCGGTGACGGCGTGCGCGGCGAGGACATCACGCAAAATCTTAAGACCATCCGCTCGATCCCGCTGACGCTGCGCGTGGCCAAACGCGCCGCACCCCGGCGTCTGGAAGTCCGCGGTGAAGTTTTTTTGCCGTTGAATGCTTTCCAGCAAATGAACCGCGAGCGCGAGGAAGCCGGCCAGCCGGTGTTCGCCAACCCGCGCAACGCCGCCGCGGGCTCGCTCAAACAGCTCGATTCGACGATCACCGCCAAGCGCCCGCTGGACATTTTCTGCCACGGCTTCGGCGCAGTGGAAGGCGCGGACTTCGCCAGCCATACCGACTTTCGCGCGGCGATCCAAACCTGGGGACTGAAACAAGTGCCGCTCGGCCAAAACTGCCACGGGCTAGACGAAGTGATTCGTTACCGCGATGAAATCGAAAAGCAGCGTGAAACGCTGCCTTACGAAATCGACGGGCTGGTGGTGAAGGTCGACAAAATCGAACTGCAACGCCGCCTCGGCCAGATCGCGCGCTCGCCACGCTGGGCGATCGCCTACAAATTCAAACCGCGCCAAGCGGAAACGCGCATTCTGGACATTCAGGCCAACGTCGGCCGCACCGGCACCTTGACCCCGGTGGCCAGCCTCGAAGCCGTGCCCATTGGCGGCGTCATCGTTAAGAGTGCATCGCTGCATAATATGGATGAGATCGCGCGCAAGGATATCCGCATCGGTGACACTGTGGTGGTCGAGCGCGCCGGCGACGTGATTCCCTACGTGGTCCGTGTGCTCGAAGAAAAGCGCACTGGCGACGCACGAAAGTTCGTCATGCCCGAGCGCTGTCCGGTCTGCGGCTCGGAGGTGTTTCGCGAAGAGGGCGAAGCTGCTTACCGTTGCATCGGCATTTCCTGCCCGGCTCAGCTCAAAGAGAGCCTGAAATTCTTCGGCTCGCGCAACGCCATGGACATCGAGGGCCTCGGCGACAAATTGATCGATCAGTTGGTCGAGCGCGACCTGGTGCGCGATGTCGCCGATCTCTACTCGTTGAGTCAGGAGCAACTGGCTGATCTCGACCGCATGGCCGAGAAGTCGGCGAAGAACCTCCTGGCCGGTCTGGAGCGGAGCAAGGAAGCGACCTTGCCGCGACTGCTCACCGCGCTGGGCATTCGCCACGTGGGCGAAGCGACGGCGAAATTAATGGCCGAGCACTTCGGCCAAATCGAAAAAATCGAGCAGGCTTCGGCGGAAGATTTGATGGAGGTGCGGGAAATCGGCCCGGAGGTGGCAAAGAGCATCGCGCGCTTTTTCGCGCAGGAGCAGAATCGCCAGGTGATCGAAAAACTACGGTCTGCCGGAGTGAAGTTCAAAGCCGAGCCCAAAAAAAGCGGCAAGCTTTCGGACACAACTTTTGTCCTCACCGGCGGGTTGGAAAGCATGTCACGCCCGGAAGCACAAAAACGCATCGAAGCCTTGGGCGGACGGATCGCTTCCAGCGTGAGCCGCAATACCACTTATGTCGTCGCCGGCACGGAAGCCGGATCGAAACTCAAAAAGGCTCAGCAGCTGGGCGTGCAGATTCTCAGCGAGGAAGAATTCTTGCGAATGCTGGCGGGCTGACAAGCGCTCGACGAAATTTCAATTCACCGGCGGCGCGCCACACCGAAATCAATACTCAAGTTGGAGAGCCCGATCAATAACGGTCGCGCCGCGGCGGCCTACCGCCCCCTCCACCCGCGCCGAAACCGCCGCCGGGTCGCGGCGCTTGGGGTCGCGCCTCGCTGACGACGACATTTCGCCCTTCGAAGTCCGTGCCATTCAGCGCCTGCGTGGCCTTTTCCGCTTCCTGCTCCGAGCTCATCTCGACGAAGCCGAAGCCCTTCGAGCGGCCGCTGAATTTGTCGATGATGATCCGCGCGCTGACCACCGATCCGTACTGCGCGAAGTGCTGCTGGAGCCGGTCCTCGGTGATGCTGTAGGAAAGATTGCCTACGTACAACTTTGCTCCCATTGGCCCTCCTTGTTGGATCGACGCCTACCTTTCGACGGATCGACTTAGCCAAAAAGCAGGGCCTGAAACGGGTCTCATCAACCACTCTCCGGCGCGCTCTTCGGTAACGGATCCCCTAGAAAAAAACGGCGCCAGCCTACAAAAGTCAAAGTGCGCTTGTCAAACCTTTTTGAACGGACAAACTCGCTTGCCCGAACCGGCTTTCCTGGATAGAAAAAGACGATGGAACCGGCAGGACAGCTCGCCCGCGTTCATTTCAAAGTCCAAGGGCGCGTCCAGGGCGTCTACTTCCGTGCTTCAGCGGTGCAGCGCGCCCAGGAACTCAGCTTGACCGGCTGGGTAAAGAACTGCGCCGACGGCTCGGTGGAAGGCATTGCGGAGGGACCGCGCCCCGAGCTTGAGAAACTGATCTCCTGGTGCGGCCAGGGCCCGTCCGGAGCCAAAGTCACGCACGTCGAAACCCGCTGGGATCCCCCGCAAAATTCCTTTACCGCCTTCACTATCGAGCGGTAGTGTCCTTTGAGAGCGTCCACGGCGAAATAGACCGTCCTTTCGGCAAGCTGGCGAGAACTGGCCCGATCCAAAATTGAGGAGCTTCGAATACTTCTTGATGCCGATTCATCGGGATCAAGGCAGAATTCTGGATCATCAGTTCAAGCTAATTTGTTTGGACTTGAACGGCGTGCAGCTGTGGCGACGTGAAACGGTTTCAAACTATTCGGATTTCTCTGTGAGCAGCGCCAGCGCTAACCGATATACCTGCCGCTTGGAGACGCGATAATTCGCGCCAAGCAGGTCTGAAATGGCTTTCACTCCCATACCCTGGGCGGCGAGCCGGCGGATTTCTTCTTTGATTTCTTTTTCGGAAGCCGCGGCAGTTGCCGGCGCGCCCTGCACCAAAAGAACGATTTCGCCCTTGATGTCCCGCTCGGCGAGCTGCTCACGCACCGAGCCGATCTTGCCGCGGAGAAATTCTTCGTGGAGTTTGGTCAGCTCGCGAGCGACGACGATCTCCCGCTCGCCCAGGATTTGCTCCAAGTCGTCGAGAGTCTGCTTGAGGCGGTGCGGCGCTTCATAGAAAACCAAAGTCCGCCCTTCGTCGCGCAGTTCTTGCAGCCGGCTTTTTCTCTCCCGCGGCTTGGCCGGCAAGAAGCCCTCGAAGACAAAGCGATCGGACGGCAGGCCGCTCGCGCTGATCGCGGCGGCGAGGGCCGCCGGCCCGGGAATTGGCGTAACTTGAATACCGGCGGCCAGCGCAGCGTAGACCAGGCGATACCCTGGATCGGAAATCGCCGGCGTGCCGGCGTCGCACACCAGCGCGATATTTTCATCGAGCTGTAACCGCTCGACCAGATTTTGCGCCTTGGCCCGCTCGTTGTGCTCGTGGTAGCTGGTCAGGGCCGTCTTAATGCCGTAGTGATCAAGCAGATGGCGCGTATGGCGCGTGTCCTCGGCGGCGATCAGATCGACTTCTTTGAGAACACGCAGCGCGCGCTGGGTGATGTCTTCGAGGTTACCGATGGGAGTCGCGACGACATATAAAACCCCGGCCATTACCCAAACTCCCCTATAAGAATCGAGCATCGACGATCGAGAATCGCGCGATCTTCGATCCTCTATCCTCGACGCATTTCATTTACCCCAGTCACGCGAATAACGAAAATCGCGGTCGATGGTGCGCTGCGACACCTTGGCAATCACCGGCAAGCGCCGTTTGAATTGGGATGTCATGATCTGCAGCACGACCCGGTCGATGAAGGTTTCGTTGAAGCCGAGCGCCATCAGTTCCGGCTTGGTGCAACGCTGATCGACCATCATGTAAAGCAGCTTGTCCACCTCGCGGTAGGTAAAACCTAATTCGCTCTCGTCGGTTTGGCCGACCCAGAGATCGGCGGAGGGCTCCTTGGCGACGATCGCGTTTGGCACGCCCACCGCTTCCGCCAGGGCCCAGACCTGGGTTTTATAAAGATCGCCGAGGGGATTGATCGCCGAGGCCATGTCGCCGTGTAAAGTTCCGTAGCCGAGCAGCAACTCGGTTTTGTTGCTGGTACCGATGACCAGACCGTTCCAGCGCGCGGAATGGTCGTAGAGCACCGTCATGCGCTCGCGCGCCATCTTGTTGCCGCGCCGGCGCTGATCAGCGTCGGGAAAGTGGTCGAAATAGGCGTCGATCTGCGGCGTGATCTCGACGACCAGCGATTCGACGCCGAATTTCTGCGCGGCCATCCGGGCGTCCGCCAGGCTGTCGGGGTTGGAGATTTTGTACGGCATGCAGATGGCGAGTACGTTTTTCGGGCCGAGAGCTTCGGCCGTGAGCGCGGCGCTCAGCGCCGAATCGACTCCGCCCGACAGGCCGATCACCGCTCTGGTAAGACCGGTCTTCTGGACCTCGTTGCGCACGAAGCCGGTGAGAATCTCACGCAAGAGCGGCGTGTTGGTGGGGATTTGGATCATCGCCGCCTGGATTGAGCGCTTTCTGCCATCTAGCTTTTCTTTGATTTTGTTTTTTGCGCGGGCTTCGCCGCGGGCCGCTCGCGAATGCGCGTGAGCTCGTTGATCGTGAGATCGAGGTCTTCATCGCGCAGCAGCGGCGATATGGTGCGCTTGCGGCGCACGGATTCGAGCGAGACTTCGCCGAGAAGAAAATCCTCGTCGTAATATTTCGCCTTGGCGATCCGTTCGCCGAACGGATCGACGATTTCAGACCCGCCCCAGAAGCCGACGCCGTCCTCGAAGCCGGAGCGATTGCCGTAGATCATAAACAGGCTGTAGGTTTCGGCGTAGGCTCTATTGATCATCTCCCAGTAGCGCGCGTTGTCGTCCTGGACCTGAGCGTCGACAATACCGCGCAGCGGGCTCGCCGAAGGACAGAGCACCGCGAGCGCGCCGTCCAGAGCGGCCACGTGGATGGTGGAGGGATGCCAGAGATCCTCGCAGATCAAAAGCGCCAGGCGGCCGAACTTGGATTTGAACGTGCGGATGCGATTGCCGCGCGCGAAATAACGTTGCTCGTCGAACATCCCATAGGTGGGCAGATAAACCTTGCGATGGGTGTAGAGCGCTTCGCCGTTTTCGAAATAGATCGCGGCGTTGAAAAACCGATGATCGGCGCTTTCCTCAACCAACCCGGCGACGAACGGCAGCTCGCGGCTAAGGTTCTTCAAGCGCTTCATCTCCGCCGAATCCGCCGTCAAGGCCACACTCGGCACCGTGTCACGCAGGAAATATCCCGTCAGGCTCAGCTCGGGGAACAGCAAGAGCTCGGCGCCCGCCTTGGCCGCCCGAGCGATGTGCCCTTCGTAGAGGTTCAGGTTGGCGCTCAGGTCGCCAAGCTTCGGGTTTATCTGCGCAATCGCGACGCGGATCGACACGGGACAATCTCCATGATGATGCGCTGCAAGAAATTCTCATGAAAGTAACACACGGCTCCGCTCACTTGCAATTTAGCCACGCCGCGCTTATTTTCGATCAAGCCACGTATCGTTGCACAATCACGATCATGGATGAAAAAGTCCTGATATTCGGAAAAGATCTCTGACCCTACACGGCCGGGGCCCGGGAGGCTTTCACCCGTCGCAAGGTTCCGCATGAGTATATCAACGTCCTGGAAGACGAAGCCGGGCTGGAGCAGATGCTTAAGTTCGCCAAAGGCCGCCGCCAGGTACCGGTTATCGTCGAAGCCGGCAAAGTCTCCATCGGTTTCGGCGGCTCGTGAGAAGTTTAGTGCCGGCGGCGCCGGTGCCCACATCCCAACCCCAGCGAATTTTTTGACTACCACGTGAGTGAACCGATCGAGCGGCAAGTTGCCGCGAAAATCCGTGAGATCTTTGGCGCCGACTCAAGCCTGATCGCCGTCACGCCGCTTGCCGGCGACGCTTCGAGCCGCCGTTACTATCGCGCCCAGCTGAGCAGCGGCGAACCTCACTCGCTGATCGTCATGGAACTCCCGGCCGGTAGCGCGCTCCCGCTTTCGAGTGAAGAACTGGCGATCTTCAAGGACGGCCCCAAAGAGCTGCCGTTCTTGAACGTCCACCGATTTCTCAGCGCGATCGGTGTCAACGTGCCGCGCATCTTTGGCGCCTGGGAAAAAGACGGCATTCTCCTGCTCGAAGATCTGGGCGACACGGCGCTCTGGGACCGCGTCCAGGGACTTTCCGATGACGAGATCATTGGGTGGTATCAAAAGGCGGTCGATGAACTCCTGAAAATCCAGCTTCGCGGCACCGCGCAGCGCGACGATTCGTGCATCGCCTTTCAGCAGCGTTTTGACCTGAAACTTTATCTTTGGGAGTTCGAACACTTCATCGAGTGGGGCCTGGAGAAACGGCCGGGCGCAAACGTCGATGCGAACCTGACCGAAGCGCTGCGCAAATCATTCGGAGCCATAGCCGAGCGTTTGGACCGGCAACCGCCATGCTTGAACCATCGCGACTATCATAGCTGGAATCTGATGATCCATGACGCCGCGGTGCGCGTGATCGATTTTCAGGATGCGCTCCTTGCGCCGGCGCAGTACGATCTTGCCTCGTTGCTCAACGATCGCATTACTGACTGCGTGATTCGTCCACCGCTCGAAGAACGGCTTGTAGGTTACTATGTGGAGCGGCGCGCCGAGTTGGAGAACCGCAAAATTTCCGCGGATGAATTCTGGGAAATTTATCGACTGTCAGGGATCCAACGGGATTTGAAGGTGATCGGCCGTTTTTATTATCTCGACCTGGTAAAGGGCAAAGCAGGCTATATGAAATTCGTGCCGCCGACGGCGCGCCGCCTCGAGCGCAATCTCGCGCAGGTTGCCGAAACTCGGCCCGTGCTGGAACTGCTGGGCGAACATCTCGAGGCAATGCAATGAAGGCCATGGTCCTGGCCGCGGGCCAGGGCACTCGGCTGAGACCGATCACGGACAGCCGCCCGAAGGCGTTGGTGCCGGTAGCCGGGCGGCCGATGATCGAGTACGCGCTCTTGCTACTGCGGCACTACAGCATCGACGAGATCATCATCAACCTGCATCACTTCGGTGCGCAGATCGAAGAATGGCTCGGCGACGGACGGCAGCTCGGCCTTAGAATTGTTTATTCGCGGGAAACCGAGCTACTCGACACAGGCGGCGGCCTGTTGAAGGCCAAACCTTTTCTGCAGGACGAGAGTTTTATCGTCATTAACACCGACGCCCTGATCGACGTGAACCTTGCCGAAGTGATGGCATTTCACCGAGAGCGAAAAGCCGCTGCCACTCTGGTGCTTCGCCCCGATGAAAATGCCGAGGAATACGGTTCCATGGACGTGGATGAGCGCGGCCACATCTGCCGTTTTCTCAGGACCCGGGCGCCCTTCACGCCAGCGGGAGCGACGCGGACTTTGATGTTCACCGGCGTGCAGGTGCTCGAGCCCGCGGTTTTCGATTTCATGAACGACGCGGCGCGAAAGTTCAGCACCACGCGCGAGACCTATCCCAAGATGCTCAGCGCCGGAGCTTCGCTCGCCGGTTTCTCTTTTCAGGGTTTCTGGCAGGACCTCGGCACCGCAGAACGAATCCGCGAGGCGGAAGCAATCCTCGCTTCGGGCCGCGCAGCACTCCACTATCTTTGAATCGAAGTCGGACTACTCGGCAACAATCAAACCGCAAGCGACCCGATCGCCAGCGTTCCCGGTGGGATCGGTCACGTAGTCATCGACGCCGGCGTGGATCACCAGCGCGCTGCCGTCGCTGTCGAAGATCGAGCCAAGCCCAGCATGGAGCGTAATCGCATCGGTCTTGGTTTCAAACCGGCCCGACCCATCTTTGGTAACAAGCATGTTCGGCAAATCGCCGGCATGAGCACCCTCGGGGCTTTTCAGACCATGTTTTTTTTGCAAAGGGTTGAAGTGTCCGCCCGCGCTGGTAAAGGCCGGCCCCTCGCACTTGCCTACCGCGTGCACGTGCACCGCGTGCAACCCAGGTGTGAGTCCGGCCGCCTCCAAGCGGACTAGAACGCCGTCGGAGACTTCGCGCAAAAACGCCCGCCCGATCACCTTGCCGTCCTTGTCCTTGAGGTCGGAGATCGCGCGCGTGCCCGGCGCCAGGGTCGAGCAAGCGGCGATCAAGCCTATACATGCCAGCAGGAAAAATTTCTTGGTAGACATCCGATGATTGCTCCCAGTTGAAAATTTCTTCTCTACGTAGCACGTGCAAACCGCAGCCACAACCCACGCGAACAACCGCACAGGCGAGAAATTCTCAGCAAGTTTGCCCCGCCCAGAGGCCTATGTTAGCGTGCAGCGTTGGCGGATGAGATGGCAGCTCTGGGCTTTTACCTACCGACCGTAATGCTCGTTTCACTCCTCGGCGGTTTCCTGCCGCTTTTGCGCGAACTGTCGCAAAGAGCGCTGGCGCTGCTGTTGAGTTTCAGCGCCGGAGTTCTCCTCGGCGCGGTTTTTTTTCACATGCTGCCGGAAACCGGGCGAGTGCTGGTCGATGACATCGGCTTGCCGGTGCTGGCCGGCTTTTTGTTGATCTTCGTCATGGAGCGCTTCGTCTTCGTACACGCCTGCGAGGAACACGAATGCGATATCCACCACATGGGCATTCCGGCTTTCCTGGGCATCTCGCTCCACAGTTTATTGGACGGCATCGCCTTGGGTGCGGGACTGATGTTACCTCAAGTAGGCCCGGTGGTGCTGCTCGCCGTGATTATCCATAAAATGCCCGACAGCATTTCAATCTCGTCCATTCTGTTGTCGGCCGGCTGGGCTCGCGCCAAGGTGGCCCGCCTGAGTGCGCTCTTTTCTCTGACAACGCCGATCGGCGCGCTTCTGGCGTTTCTGTTTTTCCAGTCCCTCTCGGAAGAAAATATCGCCGTCGCCATCGGCATTTCTGCCGGCACTTTCCTGGCCATCGCCACCGCCGACATTCTGCCCCAGGTGCACCGCATCGAGCAGCGCAATCCGCTGACCCTGGTGTTTCTGGTCTTCGGATTGAGCGTAAGCTGGCTTGCCCGAGCACTCGCCGGCGGAGCGTAAACCACAAGCATCTTTCCGCGCCGATTTGACCTGGCGCATCTCCACAAAATCAGCCATTCATGTCCCCCCGTCGCGCTACTTCGGTTTTTCCTTCGGCAGGTGCCTTAGCTTGAGGACGTATTTGTGCCCAAAAAACGCGCGATGCCACAAAGATCACGCCGGCGCAAGCAAGCACAGCACCATCGCCATCAAGATTCGACACCGATTCCGGTGTATCTGTTGACTTCGATCCTGCTGACCGCAATCGTCTTTCTCGTCATAGCCTGGAATTTGCACAGCCGGTGGGTCGGCATTCCTTGGCTCGGCGTGATCGCCCTGTGGGGCTACTATTGGTTCGAGCGATCTGATGAACCGACTGCTGATTCCCCGAGAAAATTCTTCGCCGCTCGCCTTCTCATTGTTTTGATCACGGCCGGCTTTTTTCGATTTTTCAAAATCACTGAGTTGCCGCTCGGACCGTCGGCAGACGAAATCTTCACACTGAACAACGCCATCGATCTTCTCAACCAGCCGTTTGATCTCTTCGGTCACACCCCGCTTTTTATCGAAGGCTGGGTAGAAACGGCTCATCTTTATCTCTATTTCAATGTGCTGATCGTAAAATCGTTCGGCGTCAGCTACTGGACGATGAAACTATTCTCGGTCCTGCCGGGCATCCTCTCATGTGGTCTCATATTTTTCATTTGCCGATGGATTGTCAGCGAACGGATTGCCTTCTGGGCCGCGCTGATATTTGCCACGGCTCACTGGCCGGTGCGCCTCAGCCGCTACGGCTGGGACGTTTCATTCATGCTCATGACATTTGCGCTCGCTATCGCGCTATTGCTCGTCGCGCAGAAGCGTGCTCGCTCGCTCTATGCGTATCTCTCCGGCATCGTTGCTGGCGTGAGCCTTTACAGCTATCTCGGCGCGCGGATCTGCGTGTTATCTTTGATCGTCTATTTGTTCATGGAAGGATGGATTCGACGGGAGCGGGCCACACTTCGACACGGTATCGCTTTCGTAATGGGGCTGTCGCTGGTTGCTTTTCCTTTACTTTGTTACTATCTCGCGCATCCCAAAGTATACGCCGTCAGGACCGACGAGCTGAGTGTCTTCAACAGCGCCGACTGGGCAGCGATTATCGCCGGCAACGTTTGGCGTCATGCGCTGATGTTTTTCATTCGCGGCGGTATCTACGCGCGCGACAATTATCCCGGCCTGCCGATGCTGGATCCACTGACCGCTCTCGTGTTCGCTGCCGGCTTGGTAGCCGCGCTGAGGCGCGTCCGAGACACCGAAGCACGCCTGCTGCTAGCCACTCTTCTGATTAGTTTCGCCGGCGGAATTCTCTCGGTCAGTCAGGAAGGGGCGCCTTACGTCTATCGAACTGCGGCTGTCCTGGTGCCGACATTCGCGATCGTTGGCCTGGGACTTCAGCAGCTCCTCGCGCACACGACAAAATTTCTGACTACCGGTCAAAGCAGGGTCGCGGCCTGGTCCGCTCTGCTGATTGTCATAGCACTGAATTTCTATCTGTATTTTGGCCTCGAGCCAAAGAATACTGCCGCGATGCGCGTTATGGCCTACGAGCCGCGGCTGCTCGGCTTGGAAATCGCCCGCGACGATCTGCCGGTATTTCTAATCGGCCGGAATATTTTCGACCCGCTCGGAACGCGCGGCCCTATCGGCGAAGAATACGCTTCCGCCAATCCGCCGCTCCTATTGCCTTCCGCAATCAGAAAACTCGCAACGATAACTTTTTCCGGCCGTTACGATTTGACCCGAACTCTGGCGCAGAATTTCCAGGCGCCGCGGCGCATTTACTTTGTCGAGCCCCAGGCATTGGCATCGGATGTCGCGCAAAAACACCTGCCGGCGAAAATGATCTTCCGGCCAAACCAAGAGATCGAAGCAGTGCTCCGCACCAGTGATCCGCAGGTTCGCATCAGCAAAATACAAGATATCCGCGGCGAACCGATCTTCACAATTGCGACGATGGGAAACCCGTTATTGTCGCACCGACTGAAGAATGTCTCGCAGAGATATGCGGCGAGGATTTCGGGCGACGGCAACAACACGTGAAACGGCAAAACCGATCGCAAGAGAAGTCTCGTTCACGATCCTCGCGCCGGCACGGCGCAGCGCACCCGCCGTCGCGCGCAATCCAGGCCCGAACCCAAGCGTTTCAGACGGTGCTCGCAGGCGGCATCGTCCTTCGGCTTTTGGTATTTGCCTACATGGGCTACTTCAACAACGACAATCATCTCGCGGTGATCGAATACGTTTCGCGCGTTTGGCTGCCACCGAGCGCGGCACAATTCGATCAGGCGTATCATCCACCGCTTTACTATTTTTTAACGGCGCCTCTATTTCTTCTCGGCAGTCTCCCCGCTGTCCAAGGATTGTCCCTATTGTTGTCGATAATGACGTTGTGCCTGATCGCAGCTCTGATTCGTCGGCTCCCCGGACTCGACAAAAAACTTCTGCCCTGGTGTCTTGCCCTGCCGGCCTTTCATCCACAATTCATCATGTTCAGTCTGTTCATCTCCAACGATGCGCTCGCGATTTTCCTGGGCGCGCTTGTATTCTTTCAATGCCGACGGGTCCAGGCGGTACCATCTTTGGGCCATTGTATTTTGCTGGGCATTTTTCTCGGTCTTGGCCTGCTAACCAAGGCAATATTCCTAATTTTCATTTTACCTTTGTTCCTGTTTTTGTGGGCAGTAGATCGCGGGCAGGGTCTTTCTTTTCCGAAGATCCTTGCAAGGCTCGGCGTATTCGTCTGCATCGCCGCGATTCTCGGTTGCTACAAGTACGCAGAAAATTTTATCGTGTACGGCAATCCGCTTCTGAGCAACCTCGACTTCGCAACCTGGGCCGCTGAGCAAAGACCCACATGGGTGGGTCTTCGGTCTCTCATCGATTTCGATATCTTTAAGCTGGTGCGAAATCCCATAGCCTCGGCCACCACGGTTCACTCCTATCCGCTCATGCTCTACGGCTCTTTCTGGTATTCCTTCGTCCCCGAGTCGACATTTCGCGGCAACCTGATCGCGCCTTTTGAGCGCTTGGGATCCGTCATCTACTTGCTCGCCCTCTGCCCAACTATTCTTGGCTTGATCGGCGCGGGCCGAATTGTCCGGTCGTTCGCCGGATTGCGCTTCGACGGAAGCAGTCAAAATCAGCCGCCGGCAGATCGAACTATTTATGATGGCGCTCTGCTACTGACGCTGCTGTTGAATCTGTTTCTTGTCATGTCGGTCGGTTGGCGCTACGACGTATGGAGCGTATTTCAGGCTCGGCTTTTTTTTCCGTCCTACGTTGCGATTGTCATCGCGTTCAGCGCGGGGTTGGAATGGAGCGCAAAAGCTCGCGCGCGCTTTGCCGTCGTCCGGGGAATTCTACTCGCACTGTTCGTGGTCTTTTTGGCTTACTTTCTAGCGGAATTTTATCTGGCAACGCGCTATCCGGTTAGCGCACTGACTCTCGACCACATGCCTTACAAGATCAATATGAATGCGCGTTAGGGACTGCGAGTTGGCACGGCAACGCAAAAAATTAAAAAGACTCGATCGAGAATCGGAGCGAAGCGCTGCCAATAATTTGTCTGGAACTGGGCAGTCACGGGCACTCCTGATCTGCGGCATAATCGCTCTGGCTCATGTTATCGGTCTGGCTCTTTTGTTTACGCCTTTCTCCGGTCTTTTCGATTCGCATCCGCTGATCGATCAGGACTGGGGACTACACTTTTTTCATTTGAATTCTTTGACGGCCTTCTGGCGTGAGGCGCACACGCTCTGGGGCTACAATCCTTTTTTCATGGCGGGGTATCCATCGAACACTATCCAGGACCTCAGCATAAAGTTTTTCGAGCTGGCGGCGCTGGGTTTGTCTTCCATCGCGCTTTCGCCGGTGCAATGGTTCAAAATCTGTGCGTTTCTTACGACAGCGAGTCTGCCTTGGATGATTTATTTCGCTGCGCGCAATTGTTTCACTGGTAGCGAATCAGCCAATTTCATCGCCGCACTGGCGGCGCTCCTCGGTACCGTTTACTGGTGGAATTCCCTGCCCCGCGAAATGTTTTTCTATGGCATGATCGGTTTCCCTGTCGCGTGTTATCTGAGCGTTCTCGGCATTTTCTTGTGCTACCGGCTTGCCCAACAAGGGGAAAAATTCGGCGCTCTGCACCTCGGCTGGTTTCTGTTCAGCGTGGTAATCCTGCCCCTCCACGTTCAGTCCGTCGTCATTCTCCTGCCGCCGCTGATCGCACTATTCGCGGCGCGGCCGGCGTTGTTGACGCCGCGGCTGCTCGGCTGGCTTGCGGGCGCCGCAGCGCTTGCGTTCGTGATCAATCTTCCATGGCTCGCGCCGGCATTTGCGCATCGTGGCGACGATGCGTCGAGAGCGATCACCGAGCAACTGCCGCTCTTCGTGAGCGCCGATCCGTTGATCTTTGTAAAAGACTATCTCTCGACGGCAAGCTACTGGAGCTTTCGCCAGGGAGCGTGGGAAAAGGGATTTCGCCTGGCGGTGCTGCTTTGTGGCGTGTGGGGAATTCGGACTCTACTTCGCGGTGAAAAACGCGACCTGGGCATCATGCTCGCTGTCGGCGTCGCCACGCTGTTTGCCATCAGTTACTTCGGCTCCTTCGTGCCATTCATCAAGCCCTGGCAGCCGCTCCGCTTCAAAGTGCCGCTCGATCTTCTGCTGGTCGTCGGCGCCACGCATGCACTGACCGAATGGCTGCGGACGCCGAAAAATTCGCACACACCGATGATTCCGCTGGTTGTCGGCATGGGTTTGGCGACCTTCTTAATCAACGTAGCGCAGACCGAGGCCGCGGCTAGGTTGCAGCTTCGTTCCCGCTTCATTCCGGAATTGGACGCGATCGTCGAATGGATCAAAAACACAACTCTTGCTGAGGCACGCGTGCTTTTCGAGGAATCCGGCGACGAAAGCGGTTTTGTCTACGACCGGAGTTATCTCTCTTCGTTTCTTCCCGCTCTGACTGGCCGGCAGATGATCGGCGGGCCGATCAATCTTTACAACGACCGCCATCATTTCGCCGAATTTCACTCGGGCCGCATGTTCAAAAAAACCGCGCCGATGCTTTCCGACGAACAGTTGAAAAATTACCTCAATCTTTACAACGTCGGTGCCATTGTCGCTTTCGATCCGCCGACGATCGAGCGCTTGCGCTCGCTTCCTGGGTTGGTGAGCATTGAGCAGCGCATCGGGCCGATTTATCTGATGCGCGTCCATCAGCCGCTCAGCTGGTTTGTCGAGGGCGACGGCAAGGTCAAGGCCGGCTTCAACCGCTTAGAGCTTTCGGACCTCAAGGGCAAAGAAATTATTCTTAAGTATCATTGGATCGACGCGCTCAGCGCCACGCCGGCGGTGAAAATCGCCGCGGTAAGACTCGGCGACGATCCGATCCCGTTTATTAAATTGATCGATCCGCCGACCGCAGTAACGCTGCGAGTCGGCGATTGAGACGGATGCTCAGCGCGCTGGAGCAGATTTGGAAAGCCGCAGCGCCTCCTTGTAGTGCTGCATGGCTTCGGCCTTTTTTCCTTGCAGGGCGAGCAGTTGTGCCAGGCTCTGATGCGCCGACGCAAAATCAGGTTGAATGCGCAGCGCCTGATTAAAAGCAGCCGCGGCATCGCTGTAGCGATTTTGCGCCGCGTAAACGCTACCCAGATAGAAACTGGCCTCGGGAGAATCGGTTTTGAGCCGCGCCGCCTGCTCGAGCGGTGGAATCGCTTCGTCGAGTTTGCCCTGCTTCGCCAAAGCCACGCCGAGATTCAGATAGGCGCGACTGATCGACGGGTTGAGCTCAATCGCCTTGCGAAAATATCGGATCCCGGTATCGAGATCGCCGCGCTCGGCGATCAATTGACCGAGGTTGGTCTGCGCGTCGGCGTAGTTGGGATAGAGGCGCAGCGCTTCCTCGAAATATTTTTTGGCCAGTTCGAATTGACCTTGGCCGGCGTAGAGATTTCCTAGATTGTAATCCGCCACACCGTAATCGGGTTGGATCTCGAGAGCCCGGCGCGCGGTCCGGATCGCGTCTTCGACCCGCCCTTGCTTGTAATAGGCATTGGACAAGTTGTTGTAGCCGGGCGCGCCCGGGCCGCTGAACCCGTAGAGCGGCCAATTGACCACAATCGCCGTAATGAGACCGACCACAAAAACAGACGGCAGCAAACGCCATGCGCGTTGGCGGTAGAAAACGGCGAACTCAGCGATCGCAGCGCCAGCAAAGAGAACTAGCGGCGGCACCAAGGGAAAGCGATAGCGGCCGAAAACGTAGAACACCGCCACGCTCAAGGCCAGGGAGATAATCATGGCGTAGTGCAACGACAAACGGCGCCATTGGCTCCGCGTGAGCCACAAACCCGCCGCTGCCAAAGGCGCTAAGACACCAAAATAATTGAACCGGCCTAAAATCCGGAGCAGCCACGACCACTGCCCATAGATATAAAAATCGTCGGAGTCTTCAACTTCGCGGGCATTCCATACCATCAGCCATTTCTTGCCCAAAAGCTCCAGCCATTTCGCTGGCTCCGAGCGTATGTAGCTCAACGATTTCTCCAACCAAAAGTCAGAAACTTCTCCCGCCGTTAGCTTTCTGCCCGATGCACGTTCCGCCAAACGCGCCGCGTCACTCCCCTCGAGCTGGGGTTCGCCGATTATTTTTCGCACCGACGCATAACTGCCGTCGGCCGCGGGGTTATTGCCGATGAAAAGATTCGTGCCGAATTGCGAAGTCGTCAACTTGAATTCGCCCCCTGCCGCAAGATTTCTCAGACCGACTGGAACAAGCACCAAAGCCATTCCGGCAAAAAAAATAGCCGCCCACTGCGCCCGCATTTCCAACGGTTGCGCCGAAAAGTAGAAGCCGATCCAAAGCGGCACAACGGCAGCGAGGATCAGGGCATTTTCACGCGATAAGCCAAGGAGCCCTAGAACTACACCTGCAGCAAACCACTCGGACCAGCGCAGCCACTCCATCGCGCTCGTCAGCAGAAACAGCAAAATGCTAAGTAGAAACAAATCGAGAATGCTCTTCTCGATCAGGCCGTCGAAAAAGATCGCTGGTGCGTAAGTGGCGAGAATCAATCCTGCGGCGATACCAGCTGCGCGCGAAAATAGTTTTTGCCCGACGAGAAAAATCACCACGCACGAAAGTGAGCCGATGAGAATCTGGAGCAAGCGAATGAACCAAAGGTTATGTCCAAAAAAAAATTGCAAAACACCGAGAAAGTAGGGATACAACGGCGCCTGATAAAACACCCCCTGTCCTAGCCAGTCACCCGCGGCGATTCGCTGCGCCCACTCATCATAGGTTCGACCGTCGCCGGCGAGATGATAAAAGAGCGGAATCGAATCGATTTGTAAGAGGTAAAACAGGCGTAGGATAAAAGCGGTTAAAAAAATCGCCGCGATCCAATGGAAATACGACTCTGACTTGGCGCGCCAGTTGACGGAGTCCGCGCCTGACGGCCTGTGCAGCCTGTCTTTTTTTTGCGCTAATTTAGGACTTTTCTGCATCCCTGCGTTCCGCGTCCTTAAACCGGTCGCGCGCCCACTCATGTCGATCTTTTCGCATTCATCCTGATGCTGAGCGCCCACAGCGCGGAGCGCGCCGCGCCTTATCGAGGCGACGGCCGCTGAGACTTTAAAATTTGCAGCGCCGCTGCGAAATGTTCCGCCGCTTTATCCTTTTTGCCTTGCAAAGCCAGCGCCCGGCCGAGAGTCTCGTGAATTTCAGCGACCTCCGGTTGGAGCTGCAGCGCTCGCTGAAAATCGGCCACCGCCTCATCAAGGCGATTTTGCTGCGCATAGATCTTACCCAGGTTAAAATATGCCTTTGCATATTTGGGGTTCACCCTCACGGCCTCGCGAAATTCTCGTATCGATTGATCGACATCACCCCGGCTCAGAAACAATAGACCCAGGTTATTGTGAATGTCGGCGTCTGCGGGGTCGATTTCCAAAGCGCGGTGATACTGCGCTGTTGCCTCTGCGAAATCTCCTCGCTTGGCCAAGGCCCTGGCCAAATTGTAGTGCGTCATCGCAGATGTTGGATCTTGCCGGAGAGCTTCACGAAAATGTTGAATGGCTTCATCCAACTTACCGCTGTCAGTCAGGATATTTCCCAGTGTATTGTGAGCATTGACAAATCCCGGTTCAATCTCAAGCGCGCGGTGCAGATAAACGATTGCTTCTGCGCGTGACCC
>Ga0310810_10001425_pt1 | contig 25051 bp, 21 predicted proteins | sample NCmetagenome_FD_207641 | JGI IMG/M metagenome (GOLD analysis project Ga0310810, IMG submission 207641) | Soil microbial communities from experimental microcosm in Duke University, North Carolina, United States - NC | ecosystem: Engineered > Artificial ecosystem > Soil microcosm > Unclassified ...
CAGCTGCACCGCCCGTTCCATCGAGGCCTTGGCCACGTCGAGGTCGCTCACCCAGTGGCTCGCCGCGCCCAGCCGGTAGTACGCCAGCGCGAAGGTGGAGTCGGCGGAGACGGCCGAGTTGAAGGCGCCGACCGCAGCGGCGTAGTGCCCGAGACGGAGGTCGCGCTCGCCCTCGAGGTAGGACTTGAGAGCCGGGAGCGATCCCGTGGAGGAACCGGCGAGGCGCGTCAGCTCGGCGCCTGGGCCGCGCGCCTCGCCGGCGAGGAGCTGGCGCGCCAGGATGTCCACCAGCTGGAAGACGTTGCGCGGATCGTCCGCCGGCGTCTCCACGGTGGCCCGCTCGGTCCCGTCGGCATCGTACAGCGAGCCCACGAGCTGCAGGCGGCCACCAGCCTCGACGATGCTGCCCAGCACGAAGTAGCGGGCGCCCAGCCGCTGGACCAGGGGGCGCGCATCATCCGGCCGGGTGATGGCGCCGTCGTGTCCGCGCACCGCGCTCACCACGCGGCGAGGATCCACGGGCACGAAGACGGTCGCATCCTCCAGGCGCACGCTCAGGAGGTCGGTGATCCCCTCGGCCAGGTAGTCGTACTCGTGGCTGCCGCGCACGGTGAAGGGAAAGACCGCCAGTGCGCCCTCGGCCCCGGCCGGCGACGCGCCGCCCCGGCGGAGAAGGGCGATCGCGACGAGCACAGCCGCGGCGAGCCCGGCCACGGCGAGCAAGCGGCGGGGCGACCTCCGGCGAGGATGGGGCGCAGTCGCCACTTCCGCCGACGATGCCATCGGCGCGGGCGCCGGCGCGCGGGGCAGCGGCGGGGCCGGCTCGACCGGTGTGGACGAGCGGGCCCGCAAGCGGGCGACCTGTGCCCGCGTCTCCTCGCTGGGCTCGGCATCGTACTCCGCGGCGAGCCGGCGGGCAAAGCGCTCGTAGACGTTGATGGCGCCGGCCCGGTCACCTGCGCGCTCGAGCACCTGCATCAGGGACCGGAGCCCGCGCTCGTCATCGGGCTCGAGCAGCATGGCCTGGCGGGCCCAGTCCGCCGCCTCGCTCAGGGCGGCCTCCTTTTCCTTTATAGCGCTGAGCTCACGCGCTGCGGTGGCGGCCCGCGTGTGCAGCCGGCCCCGCTCCCGATCGAGCCACTTCTCGAACTCTTCCGCCTCGGCTACGAAGAAGCCATCCAGCAGCGGCCCGCGATAGAGCGCGAGCGCCGCGGCCCGGTCGCCCGCGTCGAGCAGCCGCTCGAACTCGGCGGCATCGCAGCTGACCGACGAGTCGAGGGCGATCTCGTCGTCCCCGCGACTCAGGATGGCATCGGCGCCGAGGGATCGACGGAGGTGGTGAAGGGTGTGGCGGAGGGCGGCGCGGGCGCGGTCCTGATCCAGCTCCGGCCAGAGGAGGGCAACCAGCACGTCGCGCCGCTGGAAGCCGCGGGGGCGCGCCAGCGCCAGATAGGAGAGGAGGGCTGCCCGCTTGGGCCCGGCGAGAACGGCCGCGAGCGTGCGGCCCTCGCGGTCCACGAGGTCGAGCGAGCCCAGTGTGCGAAACGCGATCATGAAGAGCGCCCCATCGGGACGATGCGGTGCGGCATGGACGGCTCGCCAACAGGCAGCGAACGGCGAGCCAACGGCATGAGTGGATACTGCCCTCAAGCTACCCCCGGAACACCGGGTGTCCAGACAGAGGAGAGTCCGATGCCGTTCCATCCCCGCCCCGCCGCGGCCCTCGCCATCGCCGTCGCCATTGCATGCGCCGGCGCCGGCCCCCTCGCCGGCCAGGATTATTCCGGCGAGTACGCCCTGATGACCCAGGGACAGACCGTCCTCGCCCTCACCCTCCGGCAGCAGGCCGACGGCCGGGTCACCGGCTCGGTGGCGAGCGGCGACAAGACGCTCCCCGTCACCGGGAGCGTGCGCGATGGGGTGCTGAGCTTCGTGACCACCGGCGGAGGCGGCGGGTACCTGCAGTGGACCGGGCAGCTCGAGGCCGACAGCCTGGCCGCGACGCTGGTGCCGAGCGGGGCGGACGGCCGGCCGGACGAGTCACAGGCGCAGCATCACGTGCTGGCGCGGCTCCGGGCGGGCGAGGGAGTGAGCCGTGCGCGCGGCTCGCAGAAATGGCTCGCGCTCGCGATGACGGCGGCGGACACGCTCGCGAGCTGGTGCGCGCGGCCGCTGTACGCCGACGGAGACGTATGCCGCAAGCTGATGCCAGTCGTGCGCCGGCTCGCGCCGGCGCTGATGATCACCCGGCTCGCGCTGGGTGGCGGCCACGGAGGCGCGCCGGGAGGCGTGCTCATGCAGCCCTTCCCAGCCACCGTTGCCGCGGCGGATCCCGCGCCCTCGGGACCGGCGCTCGCCGCGGGACCGCATCCGGCCAGCGCGGCGCGGCCGGGGGCCAGCGTGATGGGTGCACTGGGGGGCGGCGCCGCGCCGGCGCGCTACGACTTCGTCCTGGTCAGCGATGGCGAGGTGGCGCTGGCCGTGTCCTTCACCGCCAGCGCCGACGGCTCGGTGACCGGCGCCGTGTCGGCGGGAGCCAGCTCCGCGAAGCTCCGCGGCACGCTCAACGGAGCCGACCTGAGGTTCACCACCACGGCGGGGGACGGCACGACGTCCGCCTGGCGCGGGACGCTCGACGGCAACGGGCTCACCCTCACATTGGCGGCGCGCGACGGCGATGAGACGTACGCCCTGGTGCCGCGCCAATGAAATGGATGGCGCTGGCCCTCGCGGTCGCGGCCGCCGGACGATCACTGCCCGCAGCGGCGCAGGGGCCGGATCCGCGAGCCGATTCGTCCGCCGCCATCGCGATCCGGTGTCCCGAGCGCTCCGTCCCCATCCGCGAGCCGGGCGCGGCGCCACGCTGCCGACGGGTCGACGTGCAATGGGTGGTCACGGCCTGCGCCGACTCGGCCTACGCCACCTACTCGGCGCGGCCTGGCCCCGACGTCTGCCTGCCCACATCGCTTCCCGGCGTGGGGGACAAGCCTGGCGCGCACGGCACGAGGCCTGTCGTGTGCGCCGGGACCGCGGTGGGCTATCCCATCGTGCGGGATCGGGTGGGCGAGCGCGATCGGTGCGAGCGGGTGCGCACGACGTTTTCCCCGGCGCTGCCGCCGCCCGGGGGCGCGAAGGCGGCAGAGTAACGACGCAGTGATGCAAGCAGAACGGCCCCGGGATCACTCCCGGGGCCGTTCCACATGCGGAAACCCTCAGTTGCCCCGCGGCCGCCCAAGCTCCACGCGGGCACCGGCGTTCGCGCTGCCCTGGGCCGATGCGGCGACTCCGTTGGCGTTCGCGCCCGCCGCGCCACCCGCCTGCGTGCCCAGGTTGGCGAGCGCCTCCGGTCCGCGGGCGATCGCGGCCTGCACGTGCGCCACCGCCTGATCCGGCAGCTGGCCCGACGTGACGAGCTGGGTGAGCACCGCAATCGCCACGGTGCGCCGCTCTTCCGGGGCCGAGCGGCTTACGGTCGCCAGCGCGGCCTGCGACACGCCGGCCTGCACCGCGTCGCCCGCCACTGAGAGCTGGCCCTCGGTTGTGTGGGTGATCCCGGCGCTCACCATCGCGTCGCGCGCACGGGTGAGGGCGGCGAGCCGGTTCTCCACCGCTGTGGCGATCCGGTCCATCGGCACGCCCTTGGCCTTCCCCTCGTCCACCTTCCGCTGCAGCAGCGTGACGGGAATGCCCACGGTCATCGCGTGCTGGATGGCGGTCTCGACCCGCGCATCGGAGGTGCTGGTGGCTGACGTCGAGTCCTGGGCGGCGACCGCCGGTGCGATCGCCACAAGCGCCGCGAGGGTAAGTGCAAGCTTTCGCATGGTGGCTCCTTGAGTGGGTTTGGTGCTTCGTCCCTATGACGGGCGGGAGCCGGCCCAGGTCACATCAGGCTCCAGCGCGTCGCGCAGCGCCTCCCGCGCCCGGGCCACCCGCATCTTGGCCGCGCTCAGCGAGATGCCGGCGATGCCCGCGATCTCCTCATAGGAGTGGTCGGCCTCGTGCCGGAGGAGGAACGCCTCACGGAGGATCTCGGGTAGCGCGGCGAGCGCCATACCGATCGCCTCGCCCAGGGCGTGGCGCTCAGACCAGTCAATGTCTGCCACCGGCTCGGTTGCCGGGCCGATCGGTACCTCACTCCGCCGCACGTCGCGGCGCCAGTCGAGCACCGCGTTCCGGAAGATGCGGAAGAGCCAGGCGCGCACCCGGTCGCGGTCGCGGCACTGCCCCAGCCGCTCCCACGCCTTGACGAAGGTGTCCTGCAGCAGGTCGAGGGCGAGATCGCGCTCGAGACCCATGGCGAGTCCGTAGCGGTAGAGCGCGTTCTGGTGGCGCCGGACCAGCCTGGCAAAGGCGTCGTGGTCGCCCGCGACGGCGCGGCGCACCAGCTCCCCGTCGGGCGTCTCGGGACGGATGGTCACGAGACCACCAGCACCGCGGTGACGCCGCCCATGCCATCATCCTGCCGGCCCTTCACCGACTTCGGCACGAACCAGGTGCCGTCAGCACCCACGAACGCGTAGTGATAGACGCCGGGCTCGAGCCGGGCCTCCCAGAGCCACTGCCCACCCTGCCGCCGCATGGCCACCGGCTTCCAGCCCGTGAAGTCTCCGGCGATGGACGGCGGACCGCCGGCATCGCGCGCGGCGATCCGGATGACCGCCCGGCCGTCGCGCGAGCGCTCGGCCACCGGCGCGAGCGCCGCGGGCCCGCGGCCCAGCCGCGCGCTCAGGCCGACGGAGAAGGTCGTGCCGGTGGTGGTGAGATAGAGCGGGTCAAAGGTGTTGCCGCGAGCCAGGACCTGCAGCTCAATCGGATGGCCAACGCCGGCGCGGGCACCGACACTCCAGGTGGCGCCGCTGACGCCGCCGCTCACCCACGCGCCGGCAGAGCCCCACAGCTGAACCGCGCCGCGGAGAACTTGCAGCGCGCCACCGGTCCAGGTGTGCCGATTGGAGCCGTCCCACCATGCGCGGGCTTCGCCCTGCAGCGTCACCGGCGAGCGGACCAGCGAGAGGCGGGCATCGGCGGCGGGCAGCAGGCGCCCGGAAATGGTCCCGCTGCGGTCGCTCCGCTCGCCGGCAACACCGCCGCGCGCCTCCAGCGAGAGCAGGCCCGACCGCGTGAACGCTCCCGCCCGCGCATCGAAGCCCGCCCCCGCCGCCTGCGGCGCTCCGCCCACCAGCGACACACGGTCGCGCTGGTAGAATCCGTGGCCGGAGAGATCGAGCAGGCCCCCAGCCTCGCCGCGTGTGCTCAGGCGCTTCCAGCCGGCGAGCACTGCCCAGAAGGGATCGTTGCCGAGCGGAAGCGCAGCCGAGAGCCCCAGCCAGTCGGCGGCAGCGGTGCGCGTAAGGCCGAGAACCGCGGTCGCGTTCTCAGCGCCGGTTCCGACGGGACTCGAGCCGTACGTCACCCGGCCCACCTGCGCGGTGGCGCGCCATTCCTGGGCGCGGGCGGGCATCGCGAGGCCGAGGGTGAGGGTGAGGGCTGCAATTGCGACAACTCCAGCCGCTCGCATCACGACCGCACCGCGGACATCACGGTGACGCGGCTGCTCTCGCCGCCGAAGCCATCCGCCACTCGAGGCGCCAGCGGATCGAGCCGGACGGAGCTGCCGTCCACCACGAAGCCGTAGTCGTAGACGCCAGGCTCGAGCGGGACGCTGACCGCCCAGACGCCGGGCGCCGTCTGGCGCAGGCGGTGCGCCGGCTTCCAGGAGTTGAAGTCGCCCACGAGGGCAACATCCCGGGCGCCCGGTGCGCTCAGGCGGAACTCCACCACCATCGCGGCGCGTGCCATCCGGTCACCCGATTCCACGACGCTCCGCTGCCGGCCGATCGCCACGACGAGTGCCAGCATGGCCGCGGCGGCGAGCGCCACGGCCGGCCGCAGCCGGAAGGCGACCGGCCGGGGATCCCAGAGCCAGCGACCCGCGCGCGTCAACGGCCGCCGCCGAGGGGTCAGCCGGATTCGCTTCATCACGGCAGCCGAGACATCGATCTCCGCGGTCTGCTCCAGCGGCTCGAGCGCGGCATCGATCGCATCCCGGAGCCGTCGGTACGCCGCAAGCTCCGACGCCGTAAGCATTTCGAGCGGGACGTTGCCATCGAGCGCCTGTTGAATCCGATCGTCGTTCATGATGAGGCCCGGGTCCGGGGTAACGTGGGAGTCCGGAGAGTGACGGGCCTCGGGACCGAAAAGTCACGTTCGCAAAGTCTCGTCCGCCGCGAACGCCCGGCGAGGCCGCCAAGCGCTCCGCGCTACGCGCTCCGCCGGAGTCCGACCAGACCGTCCTCCCCGCGCTCTCGCAGGGCGATCAGCGCGCCACGCACGGCAGGCTGCTCGCAGAGATTGGCAACGCGGGGATCGAAGCGGCGGCCGGCGTGACTGCGGATGTAGTCGAGCACCCGGTGCACACCCCAGGCACCTCGATAGACCCGTTCCGACGAGAGCGCGTCGAACACGTCGGCCACCATTGCGATGCGGCCGGCCAGCGGGATCCCGTCGCCCGCAAGTCCCTCCGGGTACCCACCCCCGTCCCAGTGCTCGTGATGCGACAGGGCGATCTGCTCCGCCAGCCGCACCACCCTCGACCGGCCGCCGGAGAGGATGCGGGCCCCGATGGTCGTATGCTCCTTCATCGTGACCCATTCCGACTCGGTCAGCGGGCCGGGTTTCCGGAGCACCGCATCGGGTACGCCGATCTTCCCGACATCGTGCAGCGGCGCCGCCCGGCGGATGAGAAAGACTTCCTCATCGGGCAGACCTAGCGCCGCGGCCAGCACGGCCGCGGCCTCACCCACGCGCTCGGTGTGGCGGCCGGTCTCGTCGTCGCGGAACTCGGCCGCCAGCGCCAGCCGCTCCAGCGTGTCGAGATGCGCGTCGTCGAGCTCCGCCGTGCGCTCGGCGACGCGGGTCTCGAGCAGCTGGTTCTGCAGCGCCATGCGGCGGTGCAGGCAGCGGATCTCCAGCAGGTTCCGGATCCGGAGCAGCACCTCGTCCATCTCGACCGGCTTCGACACGAAGTCGCTGGCCCCGGCCGCGAGGGAGCGCCGACGCACCGGGGCGCTGGCGTCCCCCGTCAGCATGAGCACCGGCAGGTAGCTCGCGGTGGGCGTTGCGCGGAGCCGCTCGAGGACGGCGACACCGTCCATCACGGGCATGTGGTAGTCCAGCAGCAGCAGGTCGGGCGTGCGCTCCCGGCAGAGGCGCTCCACCTCCGTCGGGTCGCTGGTGGCCAGAAGGTCATGGTAACCGGCAGCCGTCAGGATCCGGGTCAGCGCGTTGATGCCGGTGGGTTCGTCATCCACCAGGAGGATCCGTGCGTCGGTGAAATGCGTTCGCGCCATCAGGAGCCCTTCAGAAAGGTCGGAAGGCCGGAACGGAATGAGTCGGAGCCCGGCATCGATTGTCGGGCCAGTCTCCTTGCAAAATCCGTGACGGAACCGGCCCGCAGCAGTGCGGAGAATTGCAGTCGGCCACGAGCGGGCGGCTAACTGACGACGCAGGTAAATCTTTGCCGGAACCCGCGCTGCGACGATGGACGCCGGCGCCGCCCATGCGAGGCGTCACGGCCCGATCAATTCGTCACGCTTCTTGCACGTCGCGAGAGCTGCTGGACGTGGGTGATGGACCTGGAGCGATGAGGAAACGATGAAGACGCGGACGCGGTGGCAGATAAGGCGGGTGACCGTACCGGTGGTGGCGCTGATGACGCTGCTGGCGGCCCGGGCGAGTGCTCAGGCCTCGGGGTGCGCCATCGACGTGACGGCCACGGTCGTGGACATGACGGAAAGCGGCGGGGTGGGCCTCCGGATCAGCACGCTGGCGGGGCAGGCGCTGGAGCGGATCGGCCGGCGCGGAGCCAGCTGGCCGGCGGACACGACGGTCCGGCTGGAGCGAGCGTGGGTGCGGGTGGAAACAGCTCCGTCGCCGCGCGACACCGTGCGCTGGCGGGCTCGCGTCACGGTGGTCCACCCGGGCTGAGCCTGCCCGCTCGCTCCGTCGTCGTGCGGACTACTGCCGGCAGGCGGCGTGCGGATCGCCCCTCGGCGCATCGAGCGCGGGCCGGTGATCCAGGTTCGCAATCCGGAGCGCCGCGTCGTGGACCATCGTCGACACGCGGGCCAGGTCGACGTAGTCGATGTACTGCGGCTCGTCGGTCACCTGGTGGTAGTCGAGGTGCTCGCCCCGGGAGAAGGCCACCGCCGGAATCGAGTAGCGCGCGTAGTTGTAGTGGTCGGCCCGGCAGTAGTACTGCAGCGGGTGATTCGGCGCATCGTACGCGTAGTTGAACACGAATGGCACCGGCTGCGCGGCGTTGGCGGCCTCCAGCTGCTCCCCGAACTCGCGGGACAGCCGCTTCGCACCGATCACTTCGAGATAGGTGGGCCCGCCCTCGGGCAGATCGTCCGCTGTTCCCCGCCCCACCATGTCCTGGTCGATCTCCGCCACGATCGAATCGCGCGGAACGGTCGGGTGATCCGTGAACCAGCCCGATCCCACCAGACCGTTCTCCTCCCCCGTGTGCGACACGAAGAGGATCGAGCGCCGGAGCTTCGAGCGCTCGCCCGCCATGCGCTCGGCGATCTCGAGGATGGAGACGGTACCACTGCCGTCGTCGTCGGCGCCGTTCCGGATGGAATCCGGCCGGGCCGGGTTCCGCTTCCGGAGACTGTCGAGGTCGCGACGGATGCGCACTGCCTCGTCCGCGGTGGCCGGCCGGAGCGGGCTGTCGGCGCCCATGGGCCGGACGACACGGTCATACGCGCGCAGTGAATCGTGGTCCACCGGCGCGCGGTCGAAGCCGACGTGGTCGTTGTGCGCGGTGAGCGCGACGTACTGCTGCCGGAGCTTCGGGTCGCTTCCGCGGAGCACGGCCACCACGTTCCGGGCGGCGTACTCGACCGGCACACGGACAAATCCGATCGTGCCGTCCAGCGGCCGGCCGGCCACGCCGGGAGCGGCGCCTTCGAGCGGCCGGCCGAGGAGGGCGGCCGCGGCCTCGGGCGTGACGATCACCGTGGGCACGGCCGACGGATACATCATCGTGTCGACGGTGAGCCGGCCGGCGTTGAGCGTGGCCACGCGTTCGGGGCCGAGCAGGTCGAGGGCGGCCACCGCGATGAGGCCGGCGCCGGCAAAGCGGGAATTGCGCAGCAGCGCGCCCAGGGCGCCGAGCGAGCGCTGTGCATTGGGCCCGGGAGCGACCGTGAAGATCACCGCCCGGCCCGCCACCGAATCGGACGGGAGCCAGCGCGTGCTGTCGTTGATCGGGCCGCCATAGATGGAGCGAATCCCGGCGATGCGACGGACCGGCATCGGCCGGCCGGTGACCAGCAGGTCCCGGCCCGGCAGGAGCGAGGCGCTCCCCACGGTGAGACGGGTCGCGGGATCGGGCCGCACGCGGACGAACGGGACGGTCTGGAAGAAGCTCCCGTGCTCACCGGCCGGCTCGAGCCCGAGCCGCCGGAATTCCCGCGCAACGTAATCCGCTGTCTTGTAGTCGCCGATGCCGCCGGGCTCGCGTCCTCCCATCGAGTCATGCGCTATGAGGAAGAGGCGGGTGCGGAGGTCGGCGGCCGTGATGGCCGGCCGGGTCCGCGGCGCCTGGGCCTCGAGTGGCGCGGGCAGTGCAGCGGGCAGTGCAGCGGGCAGTGCAGCAAGTGAAATCAGAGCGATGGCGCGGCAGAGCTTCCCCATGTCACTTCCCCCCGAGTTCGCGCAGCAGGATCTGCCAGTGCGCCACGTTGTCATCGAGCGCCTTCACCGGCAGCCGCTCATCGCGGCCGTGGGCCCGGAGATCGTCGGGCACCAGGCCCCAGCTCCCGTTGACGCCGTAGACGGGGATGCCGGCGGCGCGGAAATACAACCCATCGGTGGCTCCGGTGGACATCACGGGAAATATCGGCGCACCCGGGTGGAGCGCGTGCACCGCCCTGGTATACGCGGCCACGACGTCGGCCCGAAGCGGCGAGACGGGGCCGCCGGCATTCCGGTCGTTCCGGGTGACCACGACGCCGGTATCGGCCACCACGCGGCGGAGCTCCTCCCGCACGCTGTCAGGCGAGGTGCCCGGCATGACGCGGCAGTTGATGTTGGCCTTCGCGAGCTGCGGCAGTGCATTGTCAGCGTGCCCGGCGAAGAGCCGCGTGGCGACGCAGCGGGTGCGGGTGAGCCCCACCTCGCCCTCATCCGCCTCGATCGCATCGGCCGCGGCGCCGTCGGCCGGGTTCCGGAGCCATGCGCGCATGGCATCACCCAACGGCCCGGACTCCGTCTTCTGGCGCTCGCCGAAGTAGGCCCGCGTGGTCTCGTTCAGCGAAGGCTCGAAGCGATACGCCGCCAGCCGTCCGAGGGCCGCCGCCAGCTGATAGATGGCGTTATCGGCTCGGGGCTTCGAGGAGTGGCCACCGCGGTTCCGCACGGTGAAGGTGAAATTGGTGGCGGTCTTCTCGGCGGACTGCAAGGCGAAGCCGAGGGCCCGGCCGTCGCGGGCGAAGCCGCCGTCGCCCTCATCCGCGTTGAGGCCGTACTCTGCGTTGAGCCAGGCCTTCCACTCGGTGGCCCCGCGCCATGCGCCCCCGCTGGCGGTTTCCTCGTCGCCCGTGAAGAACACGATGATGTCGCGCCGCGGCTTGAACCCCTCGGCGCGGAGCCGGATCAGCGCCTGGGTCACACCGACGATCCCGTTCTTCATGTCGGTGGTGCCGCGGCCGTAGTAGTACCCGTCGCGCTCCGTGAGCACGAACGGGTCCGTCGTCCAGTCTTCCCGCCTTGCCTCGACCACGTCCATGTGACCGAGCACCATGATCGGGCGGGCCGTGGGGCGGCCAACGGCGGGCCACCGCACGATCAACGCCGCGGTGCTGTCGTAGGGCACGATCCTGACGTTGGAATCCGCCCAGCCTGCGGCCCGGAACTCGCCGGCCAGGTAGCGCGCCATCTCCGGCACGCGGCCCCGGCCGATCACCGTCGGGATGCCGACGACGTGCTCGAACATCGCGCGGGTGCGGGCGTGCCAGTCGACCGCCTGCGGCGCGGCGGCGGCGGGAATGAGCATCAGCAGGCAGGCGAGCGAAGGAGCTCTCATGCACCGGTCCGGGATGAAGGTGGCGGGGTGGCGCGTATCATAAGCCCCCGGCGGCCAGGAGTGCACCCGGAGGGCAACCGGCATCCCCCCGGCGCCCGGCCTTTCGATATATTTGCCGCTGGATGCTGACGATTCCCCTCCGCGGTCTCCGTGACATCGTTCGATCCCGGCCCCTGCTGGGCTACGGCCTGGCGGTCCTGCTGGTCATCGTGGCGACGCTCGCGCGCCAGCAGCTCACGCACTGGCTCGGCGCCGAGGATGTGCCGTTCCTCACGTACTTCCCCGCCATCTTCGTCGCGGCGTGGGCGCTGGGGCCCGGCCCGACGCTGGCGGCCACGCTGCTTGGCGCGCTCGCCGCGGATTATCTCTTCCTTACGCCGGCGCATCAGTTTGCCGACAAGAGCCCGATCGGCGTCGTCGGCCTCCTCCTCTTCCTCGTAGTCGGCATCTGCATCGCACTGCTGGGCCGGCGCGAGCACCATGTCCGCCGGCTCGCCGAAGCGCACGCGGACGACAACGAACGGCTCCGGGCGGACCTGGCTGCGGTGATGGAGCAGCTTCCGATCGGGCTGGTCATGCGCGCCGCGAGCGATGGCCGGGTGCTCCTCTCCAACTCGCGCATGCGCGAGCTCTTCGGACGCGATCCGGTGCCGGACATGACGTCCGATCACCTGGCGGAGCTGGCCGGCGCGCTCCGCCGGCTCGACGGCAGCGCCACCGACCCCGACGACCTGCCCCTCCCCAAGGTGTTCCGGACGGGACAGCCCGAGATCGACGAGCTCGAATGCATCCACCCGGATGGGCGCCGGGTGGTCCTGCACCTCGAGGCGAGCCCGGTCCGGAACCGCAACGGGGTGCTGACCGCCGGAATCCTCACACTGACCGACGTGACCGAGCGCCGAAGGAGCGAGGACGGTGTCCGCTTTCTGGCCGAGGCGAGCGCCGCCCTCGGCCGGTCGCTCGACTACGAGGCGACGCTCGCGAGCGTGGCCCAGCTGGCGGTCCCCGCTCTGGCCGACTGGTGCGCCGTGGACCTGGCCGAGCCCGATGGGCGGCTCCGACGGATCGCGGTAAGCCACGTCGATCCGGCCAGAGTGGGGTGGGCCTCGGAGCTCGAGCGGCGTTTCCCGCCGGACCCGGCCGGCGGTGACGGACCGGGTCAGGTCTTCCGGAGCGGCGAAGCCCGCTTCGTCCCCGGGGTCGAGTCCTACATCGGCGTGCCGCTCTCGGCTCATGGACAGCTGTTCGGCGTCCTGAGCCTGGTCATGTCCGGGACCGATTCGGGCCGGCACTACACCGAGGCGGACTTCCGGGTGGCTCAGGCGCTGGGCCAGCGCGCGGGCACGGCGGTGGACAACGCCCGTCGTCATCACGAAGCGGTGGAAAGCGCCAACATGCTGAGCGCGGTGCTCACCGCGTCGCCGATCGGGCAGGCGTTCGTGGACCGCGACCTGCATTACGTCCACGTCAACCCCGCGCTGGCCGGCCTGCACCACGTGCCGGTCGAGCACCATCTCAACCGAAGCATCCGCGACGTACTGCCGTCCTGGGCCGACGCGCTGGAACCCCTGCACCGCCGGGTCTTCGACACCGGCACCTCGGTCCTCGATCACGAGCTCACGGTGCCGGCACCCGCCGGCGGTCTGTACCACCTTCTCGTCAGCTGTTTCCCGGTGCGCGACGCGGCGGGCAGGGTTCGCTGGGCCGGTGTCACCAAGGCCAACCTCACCGGGCTCCGCGCCAGCGAAGCGCGACTGCGGCAGGTGGTTGAGTCGCCACTCATCGGCATCGGGTTCTACGATCGTGACGGCCGGATCACGAGCACCAATGAAGCGCTGGCCACGCTCCTCGGGTACACTGCCGAAGAAGTGGCCGCCGGTGTGCTCCGATGGGACCGGAATCTGACGCCTCCCGAATTCCGCCACCTCGACCGTGAGGCGGTCCGCCAGATCGACGAGACCGGCGTGTGCCGCTCCTACGCCAAGGAGCTGCTCCGGAAGGACGGGACCCGGGTGCCGGTGCTGGCCGGCGGAGCCCGCCTCGACGCTGACGGCAGCGGCGTGTTCTACATCCTCGACCTGACTGACCGGCGCCGTGTCGAGGAGCAGGCGCAGGCCGCGCAGCGGCTCGAGGCGGTCGGGCGGCTCGCGGGCGGCGTGGCGCACGAGATCAACAACGCCCTCCAGGGCGTGCTGGGCTTCAATTCGTTCATCCTCCGCCGGCTGCAGAAGGACGACGCCGCGCTGGCCGACGCCGAGCAGGTGCAGCGGGCCGCCGAGCGGGCGGCGCGCATCACCCAGCAGCTGCTGGCGTACAGTCGTCGCCAGGTGCTGCAGCAGCTCGACCTCGATCTCTCGCAGGTGGTCACCGAGTTTTCGCCGATGCTGCGCCAGGCGCTTGGCTCCGACCGCACGCTGGTCATCGAGTCCGCCGTCGATGACACCACGGTCCACGCGGACCGGACGCAGCTGGAGCAGGTGCTGGTGAACCTGACCCTCAATGCGCGCGATGCGATGCCCGGTGGCGGCCAGCTCACGATCCGCACCGCTCGGATCGACGTGGGCGAGGACTGGGTGGCGCGGCAGTCGGGGGGCCGGCTGGCACCCGGCAGCTATGTGGAGCTCACCGTGCAGGACACCGGCGTCGGCATGGACGCCGAGACGCAGGCGCGCGTCTTCGAGCCGTTCTTCACGACCAAGCCCGTCGGCCAGGGAACCGGGCTCGGCCTTTCGGTGGTCCACGGCATCGTGCGGCAGAGCGGCGGACAGGTGTGGATCCACGGTGCGCCGGGGCACGGTACCGTCATCAGGATCCTGCTGCCCGCGGTGGCGCACCTGACTCACGCGGACGAGAACGGGGCTGCCGTGATCGAGCCCGCTCCCGCCGCGCCGGGCGGACCCGAGACCATCCTCGTCGTCGACGATGAGCCCGTGGTACTCGCCTTTGCCGGGTCGCTCCTGAGGGGAGCGGGCTATGGCGTGCTGGAGGCGGCCAGCGGGGAGGGGGCGCTCGAGGTGTTCGCGGCCGATCACGCGGGAGGGCAGCGGATCCGGCTGGTGCTGGCCGACCTCATCATGCCGGGCATGGGAGGGCGCGCGCTGGGTGAAGCCGTGGGCCGGCTCGCTCCCGACCTGCCGGTGCTGTATTGCTCGGGCTACACCGGCGACGAGGTGGCGCGCCGGGGACTGGTGGCCGAGGGTGCGGACTTCCTGTCGAAACCGTTCACGCCCGCCGATCTCCTCGGGCGGATCCGCAGCATGCTCGACCGGGCGCCGCGACCGGCCTGATCCGCGGCGTCCGGCGAGCAGCGGCCCGCTACTTCGTTCCCGCAGCTGGTGTAGTCTCGTTCACCGTCATCTCCTTCACCGTCCAGTCCGCTCCCGCCTTGTTCCACGTGATGCTGTACGTCCCGGCATGCGGGGCGGGCGCCATCTTCGGCATGTTCCACGTCTCGGAATAATTGCCCGTTTCGGTCATCGCATCACCGGTGCCGCTGAAGACCTGGTTCGTGATCGCCAGGTTGCTCAGCATCGGCAGGGCCGGTGCAATCCAGCGCTTCACGATGTCGGCCTGGCCCGAGTAGGTGCTGTCCAGCGCGTGCACCGTGGCATCGGTGGCGAAGAAGGCGCCCAGTACGTTGGGATCCTTCTGGTTCCACGCTGCCATGAAGGCATCCGAGCGGCCCCGGAGCTCGGCCGGCGGCGCCTGCGTGGCCGGTGCGGCCGGCGGGGTGGCGGACATGGTGGTATCCATCGCGGCGCCGGTGTCGGCTTTCTTCTCGGTGCAGGCTCCCAGGCCGAGCAGCAGCACGCCCGGCAGCACGACGAATCGCATGGCTCTCGACATTTGCCTGTCTCCTGAAGCGGGTGGGTGGTGCGGCGGGCGCCACGACGTTACCGGCGGATGTCGCCGCCGTCAATCCGGATCTGGCGAACAGGGGCCTTCGGCGTATATTCGCTCGCCGTGACTACACCCACTCATGATCTCTCGCGCCTTCGCATCGACCGCGATCCGCCGCCGGCGGTGCGGCGGGCCTTCGGGCGGAACCTGGCGCTCTCCGGCGTCGTCGTGCTGCTGGCTGGCGGCTTCCTGTTCTTCGGCCGGCTCCGCTCGGCACCCACGGTTCAGACCGTGGTGGCTGCGCCGGTGGGTCCGGGCGGATCGTCGGCCGGTGCGGGGGCAGGCGGTGCAACCGCCGTGACCGCGAACGGCTACGTCGTGGCCCGGACGCGCGCCGCGGTGGCCGCCAAGGTGCCGGGCCGGCTGGCGTCGCTCACGGTGGACGGCGGCTCGGTTGTCCGGCGCGGCGAGGTGATCGCGCGGCTCGAGAACGCCGACTATCAGGCCGCGGTGGCGGAGGCGCGAGCCAACCTGGAGAGCGCCCGCGCCTCCCTGGTCGAAGCGGAGACCGAGCGAGACCAGGCCGCCCGCGAATCGAGACGCACCCAGCAGATCCACGATGACCGGCCGGAGCTGGTCTCGGCGCAGGAGGCGGAGATCGCCCGGAGCCGCACGGCGCAGGCGGAGGCACGGGCGCGCTCGGCGCGGGCCCGGGTGGATGCGGCGGCCGCGTCCCTCCGGTTCGCCGAAGCCACGCTCGAGAACACGTACATCAGGGCCCCCTTCAGCGGCACCGTCCTCCGGAAGGAAGCCGAAGTGGGCGAGGTGGTGGCGCCGTCGGTGGGAGGAGGTCTTACGCGCGGTGCCGTGGTCACCATGGCCGACCTCACGACGCTCGAGGTCGAGGTGGACGTGAACGAGGCGTACATCGCGCGGATCGAGCACGATCAGCCCGCCCGCATCACGCTGGATGCGTATCCCGACACCTCGTTCCGGGGCGCGGTGCGGCAGGTGGTGCCGACGGCCGACCGCCAGCGCGCCACGGTGCAGGTGAAGGTGGGCATCGTCGATCGTGATCCGCGCATCCTGCCGGAGATGGGTGCCCGCGTCGACTTCATCGCGCGGCCGGACTCGACGGCGGCGGCGGGCGCACCCGCCGGACCGCCGCGCTTCCGCCTGCCCGCGTCAGCGGTGCGCGAGTCGGGTGGTCGGACCGTGGTCTGGCTCGTCCGGGAGGGAAAGCTCGAGCGGCGCGAGGTGACGGCGGGACCGGTAAGCGGAGACTTCCGCGAGATCAGCCGCGGCCTCTCGGGCGGCGAGCTCGTCGTGACGGGCGGGGTCGAGTCGCCCGCAACGGGCATGCGGGTGAAGACGCAGGCGGATCAGCGATAGCCACTTCAACAACCCAACCGGTGAGCGTGCCATGCCCCTCGTCGAAATCCGCGATGTCTCCAAGCGCTTCAGCCGCGACGCCGAGCGGATCGACGTCTTCGACAGCCTGTCGATGGACATCGAGCAGGGCAGCTTCACCGCCCTGATGGGGCCTTCCGGCTCGGGCAAGTCCACGCTGCTCAACCTGATCGCGGGACTCGACAAGCCCACCAGCGGAACCGTCACCGTGGGCGGAGCCGCAGTGAGCGCCATGACCGCGGCGCAACTGGCCAACTGGCGCGCGCAGCATGTGGGCTTCGTCTTCCAGCAGTTCAATCTCCTGCCGGTGCTCACCGCGTGGCAGAACGTCGAGCTGCCGCTCCTCCTCACCCGGCTCTCGAAGCGCGAGCGTGAGGAGCGGGTCGGCATCGCGCTCGGGGTCGTGGGGCTGGACGACCGGCACCGGCACTATCCGCGGCAGCTCTCCGGCGGCCAGGAACAGCGGGTGGCGATCGCGCGGGCCATCGTGGCCGATCCGACTCTGGTGCTGCTGGACGAGCCGACCGGCCAGCTCGACGCGAAGAGCTCGCAGGAGGTCCTGGCACTCCTGGGCCGGCTCAACGAGGAGTTCGGGAAGACCATCGTGATCGTAACTCACGATCCGCATGCGGCGGCCAGGGCGCGGCGCCAGCTCCACCTGGAAAAGGGTACGTTCGTCGAGCAGGCGGACGCGGTCACGGTGCCGTGATGAAGTTCTTCACCCTGCTTCGCGCCAACCTGGGCCGCCACAAGCGCCGCACCATTCTGACGATGGCGAGCGTGGCCCTGGCGCTGTTCCTGTTCGCGTCGCTCCGGACGGTGGTCACCACCCTCAAGGCCGCGTCCCAGTTCGGGAGCGCACGCCGGCTCGTGTCCACCAACGCCACCGGCATCGTCTTCCCGCTGCCCATCGCCTACGCCAACCGGCTCGCGACCATTCCCGGCGTGGAGAAGATCACCTGGGCCAACTGGTTCGGCGGGCAGTACGGCGACGGCAAGCGCTTCTTTGCCAACTTCGCGGTGGACGCGAAGAGCTATCTCGACCTGTACCCCGAGATGCAGGTGCCCGCCGACCAGAAGGCCGCGTTCCTGGCGGACCGGGCCGGCGCGCTGATCGGCGCGCGGCTCGTCGATCTCTTCGGGTGGAAGGTGGGCCAGAACGTCACGCTCCGCGGGACGATCTTCCCGGGCGACTGGACCTTCACCGTCCGCGGCGTCTACACGCCTACCGACAAGGCCATCAACGACGATGCGATGATGTTCCACTTCGAGTACCTGGACGAGAAGACCGGCCGGAATGGGCTCGCCGGGTGGTACATCATGCAGATCGACCAGCCGGACAACGCGCCCCGCATCGCGAAGACGGTCGACGACATGTTCCGGAACTCGAGCGCGCCGACCCGCACCGGCACCGAGCAGGCCTTCAACGCGAGCTTCGCCACCATGTGGGGCAACGTGAGCCTGCTGATGAACACGATCGGCATGGCGGTGGTCTTTGCGATCCTGCTGGTGACCGCCAACGCCATGATGATGAGCGCCCGCGAGCGCACCCGCGAGCTGGCCGTGCTCAAGACCATCGGCTTCACCGACCGCCGCCTCTTCGGGCTCGTGATGCTCGAGGCCGGGATCATCACCGTCACCGGCGCCGTCATCGGGCTCGGCGCGGCCAAGCTGCTCTACCGCGCCACCAACTTCAACGCGGCCGGCTTCCTCCCCGGCTTCGACGTGACCACGGCCACGCTGCTCCTCGGCGGCGGCATTGCGCTCGTGCTCATGCTGGCCAGCGGCATCGTGCCCGCCGCGCGTGCTGCGCGGCTGCCGGTGGTCGCAGCGCTCAGGAACGTCGAATGAGGAGCGTCCCATGAAGATCCCCTTCACCTACAACGTGCGGAGCGTGCTCGGCCGGCCGGTCTCGACCGCGCTCACCGCCCTGGGCATCGCGCTCGTGGTGGCCGTGTTCATCGGCATGCTGGCGCTGGCCAACGGCTTCGCCGCCGCGCTCACCCGCACCGGCTCGCCGAAGAACGTGCTGGTGCTCCGGCGCGGCGCCGACTCGGAGATGTCGAGCGGTCTCGAGCGGGACGTGGTGAGCATCCTCTCCGGCTCGCCGCACGTGGCGCGCGGCGCCGACGGCCGCCCGCTGGCCAGTCCCGAGCTCTACGTCATCATCCCGCTCGGCCGCATGGGCGACACGACCCAGCTGGCCAACGTGGTGGTGCGCGGTGTGAGCGACGCGGCGTGGGGCGTCCGGGCCAACGTGCACGTCACCGAGGGGCGGCGGCCCGCTTCGGGCCGAAACGAGGTGTGCGTGGGGAACCGGCTGGTCGGACGTTTCCCGGGAACCGGCATCGGGGAAACGATGCGGTTTGCCGGCCGGCCGTGGGCCGTGACCTGTCACTTTGCCGCCGGCGGCTCCGCCTTCGAGTCCGAGATCTGGGGCGAGAACGAGCAGATCCTGCCGGCCATGCGGCGCGACGGGTTCCAGTCGCTGTCGTTCCGGCTGGCGGATCCGGCAGCGTTCGATGAGGCCAAACGCGCCATCGAGGCGGACAAGCGGATGCAGGTGGACGTCTATCGCGAGTCGGCCTTCTATGCCAAGCAGTCCGAGCTGCTGGGCCGCATCCTCCGCATTCTCGCGATCATGATCACCGCCATCATGGCGGTCGGCGCCGTGTTCGGTGCCGTGAACACCATGTACGCCGCCGTCGCATCGCGCGCGCCCGAGATTGCCGTGCTGCTGACGCTCGGGTTCAAGCCGCGCAGCATCCTGGCGAGCTTCCTGGCGGAGTCGGCGCTGATCGCGGGAGTGGGCGGCGTGCTGGGGTGTCTGCTGGCACTTCCGATGAACGGCATCGTCACCAGCACCACCAACTGGGCCAGCTTCAGCGAGATCGCATTCAGCTTCCGGATCACGCCGATGCTGCTCCTGGCCGGGCTCATTTTCGCGGTCGTGATGGGAACGGTGGGGGGATTCTTCCCGGCGCGGCGGGCGTCGAAGGTGCCGGTGGTGCAGGCGATCCGGTAGGCGGAGCCGCCACGTCGAGGCCGTCGAGCCCGACGGGTGTCCAGCAGATCACGGTGTGACTGCCGCTCATGAGCCCGCAGGCGCCGTTGCCGGTGGCGACGAGCGTGTCGAGGCCCACACTGCCCGGCAGCGGCGTCGGCTCATCGGGGCCCGAAAGATCACAGCACCCGCCGGGTGAGCCCCAGCGGTAGCCGAGGCCGTGCGCGTCGAGCGCGTACGCGCCCCGCACCACGAGCGACAAATCGCTGAACGGCACGTTCCCCGCCACCGGGCTCGGCACATAGCGGAGCATGTCACCCGGCGAGCCCAGTGCCGAATAGAAGTTCCCGCCCCAGCAGTACGCGCGCGCGGCCGAGATCCCGCAGCTTTGAATCGCGCCCGCCGACACTGCATCCATGGTGGGGCCCGCGACCGGCGTGGGCACCAGCGTCCACGTGTCCGTCGTCGCTCCGGCGCCGATCGCGCCATCGCTCGCAAAGCCCCAGCACCACGCTCCCCCCGATACACCGATTCCGCAGATGTGCCGGAACCCGACCGAGAGCGAGCGGAACGCGGGACCGCCGACGGCCGTCGGCAGCGACACACGGCTCAGCGGGGGATACCCGCCCTCCAGGCTTCCCCAGCACCACGCGTGGCTCGACGTATCGAGCGCGCAGGTTGCGTAGGCCGTGGAGCCGCTGAACAGCGCCGTCCACGGCCCGCCGGCCGCGGGCGCCGGCGTGGCCCGCGACACCTGCGTGCCATCGCCGAGCTGTCCGTCGTCGTTCCGCCCCCAGCACCAGGCCACGCCGGCATCGGTCAGCCCGCAGGTGTGTGCGCTACCGGCGACCAGCCGGCTGAAGCGTGCACCGGCCTCGACGAGGGTCGGCACGGTATCGAGTGGAAGCTGCGGGGTGCCGGGGTCGCGCTGCCAGCAGAAGACCCGGTGATCGTCGGTGAGCGCACACGCGTGAGCGCCTCCGCCGGCGAGCTGTGCCGCCCGGAATCCGCTGCCGGTGGCAACGAAGCCAACCGGATCCAGTCCGAGGACGCTCGCGCTGGCGTGTTGCTCCCCCAGCCCAAGTCCCAGGGTCCACGCCGCCCGCGCGTGCCCCTCGGCGTCGGTGACCCCGCCCCATGCGATCCGGCCATCGCTGGTGGCCCAGCTCACCGGCACCCGCTCGACCGGTCGCCCGGCGAAGTCGGTCACGGTGACCTCGAGGGAGTCGGGGAGCCCGCGGCCGATGGCTCCCGTCTGGGGCGAGCCCGCGCTCGCTTCGATGTGGGCCGTGCCGCGGGTGAGGCCGGCGGGATCGGCGCAGCCGGCCAGGGCCGCGAGCCAGAGCGCGGCCGTGATGATGCGGCGCGGGGCCAGCTGCCGGCTGGCCGGCTCAGCCGCCGGTGCCGGCGCCCGCGGGCCTCGACGCATCTTCAGCCATGGTGATCACTGCGAACGTCCCCGTGGCCGATGGGTGCGCCTCCATCACTTCGGCCGGTAACTTCACGGTGAATGTGGTGCCCTTCCCCGGCTCGCTCGCCACGGCGATGCTCCCGCCCATCATCTCCGAGAACCGTCGAGTGATAGTAAGCCCGAGCCCGGTCCCGCCGTATCGGCGCGTGGTGGACGCATCCGCCTGGACGAAGGGCTGAAACAGGCGCGCCACCTGCTCCGGCGTCATCCCGATCCCCGAGTCCTTCACCGCGAAGACGATCCAGTCCGCCTCGGGATAGGGGCCCGGCACGCGCTGCACCGCGAGCATGATGGGGCCATGGTCAGTGAACTTGGACGCGTTCGACAGGAGGTTGAGCAGGATCTGCCGCACCTTGGTGAGGTCGGCGCGCATGATGCCGAGCCCGGGATCGGCCTTCACCTGCAGCGTGTTGCCGCGCGCGGCGGCGGTGGCCTGCACGGTGGACGCCACCTCGTGCAGCAGCGCGCCGATGTCGAAGCGCTCCACGAAGAGATCCATCTTTCCCGCCTCGATCTTGGACAGATCGAGCACCTCGTTGATCAGGCCCAGCAGATGCTGGCCCGCGCTCCGGATCTTCTCCAGGTCGGGCTCCAGCTGCGCCACGCCCAGGTCGGCGCTCTCCTCCTTGAGCATTTCCGAGTAGCCGATGATGGCGTTGAGCGGCGTCCGGAGCTCATGGCTCATGTTGGCCAGGAAGCGGCTCTTGGCGCGGTTGGCCTCCTCCGCCGCGCGCATGGCCTCTTCGGCCGTGACCTTGGAGCGCTGAAGCGCGTCCGAGCGCTCCTGGAGCAGCGCCTGCTTTTCCTCGATCTGGGTCTTCTGCTCGCTGATCTGCTTCACCGCGTGCACCACCCGCTTGGACTGGAGGTGGGAGTGCAGCGCGTAGACCGAGATGTAGAGGAAGATGGACGTCATCGCGAGCACGGTCGTGAGCAGGCTCGACTCCGGCCGGAAATGGAAGCCGAACACCAGGCCGCCGACGATCACGCCCAGAATCATCACCAGCATGTTGCGGAGCGCGATGCTGAATCCGCCCACGCTCAGATTGCCCGAGTGCACGCCGTAGAGGCCCACGACGGAGGGCCAGAACGCAAAGTAGAGGATCGGCGTCCAGGTCCCGATCACGAACGAATCGAAGGCCAGGTTCCAGAGCTCGGCCTGCTTGCTGTTCCGGGTGCGGGTGGCCAGCCAGTAGGCCACGTGCGGATAGACCAGCGCGTAGCCGATCAGGTAGGTCCAGAGCCAGGGCGTCATCCCGCGATTCACGTGCACGTGCGACCAGTACAGCGCGCCGAACAGCGGATACACGGTGCGGCGGACCGTGTAGTCCAGCCGCACCGTGGGATGGATCCGGGGCCAGTCGGCCGGCCGCCTGCCGAACAGCGTCACGTCAGCGCCTCCTCACGGCCAGCAGGGTGATGTCGTCGAACGGCTCGGCTCCCGACGTGTGGGCCAGGAGGCCGGCGTCGAGCGCATTGAGCATCGAGGCGACGGGCTCGGCACCGGCGGCCAGCGCCGCAGCGAAGAGCTGGTCTTCGCCCCAGGCCGCGCCGGAGGGGCTCCGGGCGTCGGTCACGCCGTCGGTGAACGCGAGCAGCGTGTCGCCGGCGGCGAGCGTCACCTCGGCGGCGGCGAACTGGAGTCCGGGCAGGAGACCGGCGGCGGGACCGGTCGGCTCGAGCCGGCGGAGCACCCGGCCCTGACGGAGGACGGCCGGGGCGTCATGGCCGGCGTTCACGTAGGTGAGCACGCCTGAGGCCGGATCGAGCACGCCGAAGAACACGGTGGCGAACATGTTGGCGCTCGCGTGGGTCAGCGCGTTGTAGTCGCTGAGCACCCGGATGGCATGTGGAATGTGCTCCGCGTCGCTCCGGTCGGGACGGGCGGCGTACGACTCGCGAAGCAGCACCCGGAGCAGGCTCCGGAAAACCGCCATGAAGAGGGCGGCACCCACGCCCTTGTCGCACACATCGGAAACGACGAACGCAGTGCGGCCGTCATCGGTCAGCGGAAAGGCGTCGTAGAAATCGCCTGCCACCTGCCGGGCCGGGCGGAAGCGCGCGCCGATCTCCCAGCCGGCAATGGCCGGGAGCTCCGGCGGCAGGAAGCCCGCCTGGATGTTGCGGCCGATCTCGAGCTCGCGCGCCATGGCCCGCGCCACCAGCTGCTCCCGGTCGTGCAGGCGCTTCTTGGCCAGGCTCGATTCGACACGTGCCTTGAGGAGCGTGGCATTGAACGGCTTCGGCAGGTGATCCTCGGCGCCCATTTCGATGCAGCGCACGACGCTCTCCATCTCGTTGATCGCCGTGATCATGATGACCGGGATGTGCTGCAGCTCGGGATCGGCCTTGAGCCGCTCCAGCACCTCGTAGCCGTTCATCTCCGGCATCATGATGTCGAGCAGCACGAGGTCGAAGGGCTCGGCGCCCAGCCGCTCGAGGGCCTCGGCGCCGCCCGCCGCCATCGCCACGCCGTGTCCGTGCCGGGCCAGCCGGCGGGACAGCATGTCGCGGTTCGCTTCGTTGTCATCCACCACCAGGATGCGGCTGTTCATCGCGCGTCGAGCTCCGCGAGCAGCCGCTTGAGGTAGGGAATCTGCGCTTCGGTGGCGCGCTCGCCTTCCTCGATCACGTAGGGGATCTGGTCGGTGCTGAACAGCCCGATCTGCCGGTCGAACTCCGGCAGGATCGGAATGATCTCCGCGTGGTGGGCCAGATTGTGAAACGCGAAGTTGGCCCGGAGCAGGTTGTTGGTGTAGATGCTGTTGACCTGGAATGCATACCGCGTAGCGGACTTCACCTTCCGCGGGTAGGGGCTCTCGAAGCCCATCGCCAGGATCACGTCGGCCCCCTCCCGCATGGCCACGTCGACCGGCAGCGGATCCGACATGCAGCCGTCCATGAGCCAGCGGCCGTTGACCTGCCAGGGGCGCCACACGTAGGGAATGGCGATGCTGGCCCGCACGGCATCGAAGATGCTGCCCTCGCTCAGCACCACACGCTGCCCGTTCTCGAGATCGGTGGCGACGACATGCAGCGGGATCGTGGCGTCGGCAAAGGTGCGTCCGCCGTAGGGACCCGCGAGCGCCTTGCCCATGGCGCGGTCGTGCACCATGCCGAACTTGCCGTCGAACCGGAAGAGCCGGGGAAAGATGGCGGCCAGAATGCCGCGGGTGTTCCGCTCGCTGGTCACCTCGCGGGTCCAGAGCTGGCGAGTCATCCGCTCGCAGGTCTCGAGGTCGTATCCCAGAGCCATCAGCGCGGCGTAGAGGCTTCCACCACTGCAGCCCACGACCATGCTGAGCTCGATGCCGTGGCGGTTAAGTGCGCGCCAGAGGCCGAGGGCGGCGGCGCACTTGACCGACCCGGCACCGATCACGAGTGCCACGCGGCGCGTCACGCGCCGAAGCTCTTGACCGCCGCGTCCACGTCGGGAAACAGCTTGAGGATGGTGGTGAATCCGCTCAGCTCCAGCACGCGGAACACCGCCGGCTGTACCGCGGCGAGCCGCAGATCGCCGCCGCGCTGGCGGGCCAGCTTGAGGGTTGCGAGGAGGGCGCGGAGGCCGGCGCTGCTGGTGTACTCCACCCCGCCGAGATCGCCGACGAGCCTCACGGCACCGGCATCGACCTGCTCGCGGAAGGTGGTCTGAAGCGAATCGGCGGTGAGCCCGTCCACACTGCCCGAGACGCGGACCAGCGTGACGTTCCCGACCTGCTCGACTGATGATTCCATCGTGTGATGATCTCCGTTCAGGTCCCGGCCGGAAGGCGCTTGATCAGCGTCACACGGTTGCCGCCGGCGGCGATCGGCTCATGGTGGACCTCGTCGACGACCCGCCGCACCAGGTGCCAGCCAAGGCCGCCGATGGCGCGTTCGTGCCAGTCGCCGCCCAGGGCGGGTGATGGCGCCGTGGTCGGGTCGAAGGGGATGCCCGCATCTTCGACGGTGACGACGACGACGTCCGGCTTCCGCTCGAGACGAAGCGTCACCGGCCCCGGCACCCCGGCGGGATACGCGTGGGCAATGACGTTGGTGCAAACCTCTTCGGCGGCGAGGCGGACGTCGAAGGCCGTGGTCGCGTCGAGCTTCGCGCCGGCGATCGTCGCGTCGAGGAAGCCGAGCAGATCGGCGAGACTCGCCGGCCGGGCGGGCCGGGTGATCTCGGCGGCGGGCGTCACGCGCCCGGCGGCGTCTCGAGCAAGCTGCCGATCTTGCTGAGGAGGCGATCGAA
>Ga0310810_10001426_pt1 | contig 25037 bp, 32 predicted proteins | sample NCmetagenome_FD_207641 | JGI IMG/M metagenome (GOLD analysis project Ga0310810, IMG submission 207641) | Soil microbial communities from experimental microcosm in Duke University, North Carolina, United States - NC | ecosystem: Engineered > Artificial ecosystem > Soil microcosm > Unclassified ...
CGCGCGACGAAGGCAACACCATCGTCTTCATCGACGAGCTGCACACCATGGTCGGCGCCGGCAAGGCCGAGGGCGCGATCGACGCCGGCAACATGCTCAAGCCGGCGCTCGCGCGCGGCGAGCTGCATTGCATCGGCGCGACGACCCTGGACGAATACCGCAAGTACATCGAGAAGGACGCGGCGCTCGAGCGGCGCTTCCAGAAGGTGCTGGTGGGCGAGCCGAGCGTGGAAGCGACCATCGCCATCCTGCGCGGCCTGCAGGAGAAGTACGAGCTGCACCACGGCGTCGAGATCACCGACCCGGCGATCGTCGCCGCCGCGGAGCTTTCCCAGCGCTACATCACCGACCGCTTCCTGCCCGACAAGGCGATCGACCTGATCGACGAGGCGGCGGCGCGCATCAAGATGGAGATCGACTCCAAGCCCGAGGCGATGGATCGCCTCGATCGCCGTCTCATTCAGTTGAGGATCGAAAGAGAGGCCGTCCGCAAGGAGAAGGATGAAGCTTCCCAGGCCCGCCTCAAGCTGATCGAGGAGGAGATCGCGCGCCTGGAGAAGGAATACGCCGACCTGGAAGAGATCTGGAAGGCCGAGAAGGCCCAGGCGCAGGGCAGCCAGCACATCAAGGAAGAGATCGAGAAGCTGCGCCAGCAGATGGCCGAGCTGCAGCGAAAGGGCCAGTACGACAAGCTCGCCGAGCTGCAGTACGGCAAGCTGCCGCAGCTGGAAGCGCAGCTCAAGAATGCGGAGAAGCCGTCCAAGGAGAAGGCCAAGCTCGTGCGCACGCAGGTCGGCGCCGAGGAGATCGCCGAGGTCGTGTCGCGCGCGACCGGCATCCCGGTCTCGAAGATGATGCAGGGCGAGCGCGACAAGCTGCTGCGCATGGAAGACGTGCTGCACCAGCGCGTGGTCGGCCAGGACGAGGCGGTGCGCCTCGTGTCGGACGCGATCCGGCGCTCCCGCTCGGGGCTGTCGGATCCGAACCGTCCTTACGGCAGCTTCCTGTTCCTCGGACCTACCGGCGTGGGCAAGACGGAGCTCTGCAAGGCGCTCGCCGCGTTCCTCTTCGATTCGGAGGAGCATCTCATCCGCATCGACATGTCGGAGTACGGCGAGCGGCACTCGGTCGCGCGCCTGATCGGCGCGCCGCCGGGCTACGTGGGCTACGAGGAGGGCGGCCAGCTCACCGAGCAGGTGCGCCGCAAGCCCTACTCGGTGATCCTGTTCGACGAGGTGGAGAAGGCGCACCCGGATGTCTTCAACGTTTTCCTGCAGATCCTCGACGAGGGGCGCCTGACCGACGGGCAGGGCCGCACGGTCGACTTCAGGAACACGGTGCTGGTCATGACCTCGAACCTCGGCTCGCAGATGATCCAGAGCATGGCGGGCTCGGACTACCAGGTGATCAAGCTCGCCGTGATGGGCGAGGTGAAGGCCAGCTTCCGGCCCGAGTTCGTGAACCGCATCGACGAGATCGTGGTGTTCCACGGCCTCGCGCAGGAGCACATCAAGTCGATCGCGCGCATCCAGCTGGGCGTGCTCAAGAACCGGCTTGCCAGGATGGACTACGCGCTGGAAGTGTCCGACGCGGCGCTCGCCGAGCTCGCCAAGGTCGGCTTCGATCCGGTGTACGGCGCGCGGCCGCTCAAGCGCGCCATCCAGGCCGAGATCGAGAACCCGCTCGCCAAGGCGATCCTGGAGGGCCGCTTCGCGCCGAAGGACACCATCGAGGTGGACTGGCGGGGCGGCCGCATGAGCTTCGACAAGAAGCGGCGCAAGGCCGCGTAGCGGCCCGTAAATTGCAAGCGCCCGCGGCATGCGGGCGAGGCGCAACCTCACGCGGGCCGACCGGCTGGGCTCCATCGCCGGCGGCATCGCGCTCCTCCTGTGGGCGCTGCGCAAGCCGAGCTGGGGCCGCGCGGCGGGCGCCGGCGTCGGCGGCTGGCTCCTCTACCAGGCCTACACCGGCGACAACCCGATCTTCCGGCCGCTCGGCATCCGCGTGAACCCGCAGCCGGCGCAGGCCGAGCTCGCCGAGACGCTGGTGGTGGAGGAGGCGATCACCATCTCGCGGCCGCGCAGCGAGGTCTACGCCTTCTGGCGCCGCCCGGAGAACCTGCCGGGGTTTGCCGGCTGCACGGTCGAGGTGCTGCGCGAGGAGCAGGAGGAGACGCTCGCCTGGCGCGCGCTGCGCGAGGGCCGGCTGCTGCATTTCGGCTCGCTCGCGCTGCGCGACGCGCCCGGGCGCCGCGGCACCATGGTGGCCGCGCGCCTCGAGTACGCGCCGTCCGGCGGCTCGCTCGGCACGGCGCTCGCGCACATCATGGGCCGCTCGCCGCAGCGCCTGGTGGCCGAGAACCTGCGGCGCGGCCGGCAGCTGCTCGAGACCGGCGTCGTCTCCACGACCGAAGGCCAGCCCGCGGGAGGCCGATGAAAGCGGTCTGCTGGCACGACAAGCTCGACGTGCGCGTCGAGACCGTGCCCGATCCCGCCATCCTCAACGCGCGCGACGCGATCGTGCGCGTCACGGCGACCGCGATCTGCGGCTCGGACCTGCATCTCTACGGCGGCTTCGTGCCGGGGATGATGAAGGGCGACATCCTCGGCCACGAGTTCATGGGCGAGGTCGTCGAGGTGGGTTCCGCCGTGACCGGCCTGCGTCGCGGAGATCGCGTCGTGGTGCCGTTCCCGATCGCCTGCGGCAATTGCTTCTTCTGCCAGCGCGAGATGTACTCGCTCTGCGAGAACTCCAACCCGAACGCCTGGATGGCGGAGAAGCTGTGGGGCCACTCGCCGTGCGGCATCTACGGCTATTCGCACCTGCTCGGCGGCTATGCCGGCGGGCAGGCGGAGTACGTGCGGGTGCCGTTCGCCGACGTCGGCCCGGTCAAGGTGCCCGAGGGCCTGAGCGACGAGCAGGTGCTCTTCCTCTCCGACATCCTGCCCACCGGCTGGATGGCGGCCGAGAACTGCGGCATCGTCCCGGGCGACACGGTGGCGGTGTGGGGCTGCGGGCCGGTGGGCCTGCTCGCCATCGCCGCCGCGCAGCTCCTCGGCGCCGAGCGCGTCGTGGCGATCGACCGGTTTCCCGAGCGGCTGCGGCTCGCCGGCCTGAAGCTCGGCGCGGAGACCGTCGACTACACCGAGGACGATGTGCTCGAGGCGCTCAAGGACCTGACCGGCGGGCGCGGCCCGGACGCGTGCATCGACGCGGTCGGCATGGAGGCGCACGCGCACCACAGCCTCGCCTACGCGTACGATCGCGTGAAGCAGGCGATGGCGCTCGAGTCCGACCGGCCGATCGCGCTGCGCGAGGCGATCCAGGCGTGCCGCAGCGGCGGCACCGTCTCGGTGGCCGGCGTCTACGGCGGGCTGATCGACAAGTTCCCGGTCGGCACGGTGATGAACCGCTCGCTCACCATCAAGACCGGCCAGACGCACGTGCAGCGCTACCTGCGGCCGCTCCTGCAGCGCATCGAGAAGGGGGAGATCGACCCGAGCTTCATCGTCACGCACCGCATGAAGCTCGAGGAGGCGCCGCTCGCCTACGCCATGTTCCGGCGCAAGCAGGACGGGTGCGTCAAGGTCGTCCTGCGCCCGTAGCGGGTTTTTGAGGAACTCTCGTTCCCCCGGCCGCCGAGGACGGCGGATTGGCGGCGAAGTTGCGCACCAGGCCGAACTCGTCCTGGGTGATGCGCCCGTCGCCGTTGCGGTCCACGGCGAGCCAGTTGCCCTGCGAGGCGGCCGGCGCGGCGAGCTCCTCGCGGCTGAGCACGCCGTCCCGGTTGGCGTCGAGCTTGCGGAAGAGCGCGGCGGCGTCGCTGCTCGCCTGGGCGCTCGCCACCGGCGGTTCCGCGGCGGTCTGCGACACGGCCGGGGCGACGAGCGCCATGCCGAAAAGCAGGGTCAGGGTGCGCCTCATGCGCGGGCGCTCCGGTCGGCGGCGCGGCGCAGCGGATGGCCGCGCTGCACGCCGGCCGATTCCTCCTGCGAGACGAAGCGCTCGACGTCCTTCTGCAGGCGCTCGGCGATGCGGCGCAGCCGCTGCAGCTCGCCCTGCAGCACCTCGGCCGGACCGAATTGCGGGCCGTAGAGCTCGTGCCCCAGGCGCTCGGCCGCGCCCTGCGCGAGCCTCAGCAGCTCGACGAGGTCGTGGGCGGCGCCGAGCGTGCGGCTGCCGGATTGGGCGTCCATGCCGGCAGCATAGGGGCCGGCCTTTTAGCGCGTGCTAGGCCGCGGACCGGTCCGCGTGCGCCGGCTGGCGCGTCGCCAGCGGGCGACGAGCATGCAGATGCAGATCGGCGCGGATGCGCCGCGTCGACTGCAGCAGCTCTTCCCAGAGTCCGTCGGTGTCCTTGCGGAACACCATCTCGATGTCGGCGTCGAGCACGGCCCAAAGGCCGCGGTCGATCTCGCTCCTCAGCTCGCCCGGCAGCCACTGGACGAAACCGACGAAATAGCGCGCCTCGTTGGGCGTGGTCTCGATGACATGATCGATGGTCTTGGCCGGGAAGGCGAGGTACACGTCCTTCATCACCGGCACCGCGCCGCTGCCCGGGCTGTGGTCGGCATGCACGAGCGCCACCAGCGCGCTGCGCGAGAAGGGACCGCCGTAGTACACCGGATCGACGACTTTCTTCGAAGGCGCATGCTCGGGGAAGAGGCTGGCGAGCGAGCGGCGCGTCGGCCGGTTGAGGATCACGCCGACGTGGGCGCCGTTGGGCGCGGGTGCGGCGATGATGACGGTCTGGCGCCACTCGAGGTCGCGGAACGCGGGGTTCGCGACCAGGATCATCGCGCCCTCTTGAGCCGCGGCGGCGCCGGAGAAGCCGGCGATCGCAAGCAGCAGGGCGCGCAGGAATTTCATCGCTCAAGTATATCCCGCGGCCCCGGCGCGCCGGCTGCGCGCGTTCTCGAGCAGCTCGCGCCACAGGTCCGACGTATCTTTGCGGAATAGCAGGTCTTCGCTCGCCGGCAGCACGTACCAGCCGCCGCGCGCGATCTCCGCCTCGAGCTGACCTGGCGAGCAGCGCCGGGCGCCAGGTCCGCCAGGCGGACGTGCGTCGGGCGGTTGAGGATCACGCCGAGCGTCTCGCCGCCCGGCGCGTGCGTGACCAGCACCACGCTCTCGCTGAAGTTCGGGTCGGCGAGCTCGGGCTTCGCCACCAGCACGACGGCCGCGGGCTGCGCCCACGCGCCGAAGGCGAAGAAGAGCGCCGCCGCTGCGGCCCAGCGGGTCACGGCGCGCGCAGCGTGCGGAAAGTGATCGAGTAGCGCAGCTCCTTCGTGGCGGGGATGCTGTGCTGCCAGCTCCAGCGCGCGCCGGCTTCCATGCGGTAGGCCGAGCGCGGCGCGAGATCGAGGTCGAGCACGGGAGCGTCTTTCCGGGACGGCCAGGGACGCAGCCGCATGCGCGCCCAGCCGCCGAGCGACACGCCGGCGACGCGCTCGTAGGTCGGCGCGTCGCGGTGCCAGCCGAGCGGCGTTCCGGGCCGGTACTCGTTGATCAGCGCGTGGCGCAGCTCGCCGGGCGCGACGCCCATCCAGGCGGCCACCTTCGCGCGCAGCCCGTCGAGAAACGCCGGCAGGTCTCCCTCGAAGAGCGCGATGCGGCGCCTCGCCGTGTACTGCTTGTAGCGCGCCGCCTCGAGCGGCAGCGCTGCGATCGCTTCGAGGAGCGTAAGCTCTTCCTCCGCGCCGATGAACTCGGCGACGAGGAGGAAGCCTTCGGGCAGGGCGAGCGCCGGGCCGAAGAGCTGGCCCTGCGGCGTGCTCACCGGGTGACGGCGGCGAGGAAGGCGACGCCGAGCGCGGCGATGGAAAGCGCGGCCGACACCGCGGTGAAGATCAGCACCCGCCGCAGCCGCGCCTCGGCGAGCGCCGCCGCCTTCTCGAGCGCGGCGACCGTGTTCTCCAGCTGCGCGGCGAGCTCCTTGATGTGCGCCGACTGCTGCGAGGCGGCGGCTTGCAGCTCGGCGATCTGCTGCTGCACCAGGTCGTGGGGCGAGGGCGAGGCGCCCGGACCGGCCTCGGGCTTCTTCTTGGTGAAGACGGGCTTCGCCGCCGACAGGATGTCGCCGACGTGGGGGATGACCGCCTTCAGCGCGGGGATGAGCCAGCTCGCCACTTCGGGGTTAGTCCCGCCTCGCGGCGGTCCGTTCAGCGACCAGCGGCACGAAGTCGTATTCGCCCATGCCCTGGAGCACGAGGAAAGTCGCCGACGCCTGGCCGGCGTTAGCCACGAGGTGCGGCCGGCGCGCCGGCACGGTGTAGGTCTCTCCCGCGGCGAGACGCACCTCCTGCTTCGGCTGCTGCATGAAGATGCGGATCGATCCCTCGACGACGTAGAACGTGTCCGACACGTTGTTGTGGTAGTGCCAGGGGACCTTCTGCGTGGCCGAGATCTTCAGCTCGTTGATGCGGAAGCCCGGGCGTGCGGCATGCGTCGCGCGGTGCTCCACTTCGTAGAGGTGGCTCGCGTCCTTGACCGGTTCCATTCAGAGTTCCTTCGTCATGAGCACGGAGCTTGCGGGACAAAGCGTCGAGAACTCGCTCGTCGAGCGGATGTTCCCGGGCGCCTCGCCCCGGTCCACCCTCTTATAACCGAGATGGGCGAAGAAATCTGCCGCGCCGGTCGTGAGCAGATGGATTCGCCGCGCCCCTTGCTCGCGCGCATGGCGCTCCGCGCGCTTCACGAGCGCGGCCGCGCAGCCGCGCCCGCGCGAGGCCGGAGCGACCGCCAGCGAGCGCAGCAGCGCATCCGTCCCGTGCAGCTCGACCCCGACAACCCCCTGCGGCGTGTCGGCGGCGCCGCAGCCGAAGAAGTTATCCATCGGCTGTCCGGCGAGATCGGCGACCGGCAATTGCGCTTCGCCCAGCAGGCGCAGCACGGCGGCCGGCGGCGGGCTGGAATGGATGCTAGCCGCCCTGACGGATCCATTGCTTGATGGCATCGATCGTCTCCTTTTCTATGCCGTTGAAGCCGTGGTGGCCGAACGGCTGGCACGGGTTGCCCTCGGCGTTGCCGCCGCGCATGAGGATCAGCGGCGTGCCGTAGCGCTCGTGCGAGCGCTGCGCCGCGCCGGCGGGCGTCGCGCGGCAACCGTCGTCCTCGTGGTGGACGAGCAGCTGGCGGTTCCTGTACTTCGTCGCATCCAACGAGGCCACGGCCGCGAACGACGAGGTGTGGATCTCGCCGGAGATCCGCGTCGACAGGTAATCGGCAAGCGCCATCGTGTCGAGCGTGCCGCGGCTCGTGCCCATCAGGTAGATCCGCGTTTCCGGAAAGCGGCGCTTGAGATCGTCGAGCACAGCCTGCACGCGCTCGGGGCTGGAGGTGGAATTCGTCGCCACGGCAGCGAACTCCTCGTCGACCAGGAACGGCCTCGCACGCAGCAGGAAGTTGTTCTGGGCGCGGTAGACGAGCTTGCCGTTCACCATCCGCGGGTCGACCTCGCCCGTGCCGCCGGGAAAGAGGATCACCACGTACTTCGGCGAGGCGCCGCGCCAGTCGAGCACGTACGGAACGGTCTCGCCGCTCGCCGCCTGCGCGCTGCTGACCAGCGCCTCGTGATAGTCCGCCGCCGCGGCGAGCCCGGCCTGGGCCAACAGAAGAAGGGCAGCCAGTGTGGGCATCGCCCCATTGTCGTGCGCGCACCGTATCGTTGACAAATTCCCTCGCTTGCCGGCCTACTAGCGCTCCCAGAGGAGGGATAACCCCCATGTCCGGTCTCACCCGCGCCGCATTCGCGGCCAGCCTTGTCGCGCTCCTTGCCGCGCAGCCCGCGGCGGCGCAGAAGCGCGAGTTCTCCTTCGCCTACGACCAGCCGCACGCCAGCGCCTACGGCTTCGGCGCCGACGTGTTCGCCAAGAAGCTCGCCGAGCTCTCCAAGGGCGCCATGGTCGTCAACCAGTACCCGGGCGCGCAGCTCGGGCAGGAGCCGGCGGCGCTGCAGAAGGTGCAGACCGGCGACATCGACTTCACGCTGGTCGCGGTCGCCAACTCGGCGACCATCCAGCCGGAAGCGGGCGTGTTCTCGGTGCACTTCATCTTCAGGGGGCCGGAGCACGCCGTGAACGTGCTCACCAACCCGAAGGTGATCGCCGCGATGCGCGAGCTCTACGCCGCCAAGGTGAAGGGCGCGCACATGCTGACGCTCGGCAGCCAGGGGCTGCGCAACCTGTACTGCAAGAAGGAAGTGAAGAACCTGGGCGAGATCAGGAACCTCAAGGTGCGCGTGCAGGCGACGCCGACCGAGGACGCGCTCTTCCCGGCCTACGGCGCGCAGGTGGTGCACATGCCCTTCGGCGAGGTGTACACGTCGCTGCAGACCGGCGTGGTGGACTGCGCCGAGAACGGCTACACCGTCTACATGCTGAACAAGCACTACGAGGTGGCGCCGATCATGTCGGTGACCGAGCACGAGGCGAACCACTCCGTGCTGTTCGTCAGCGACAAGCTCTGGTCGAGCCTCTCGGCCGAGCAGAAGAAGTGGGTGCAGGGCGCCGCCGACGAGATGAACCGCCAGGAGCCGAAGAAGGCCTTCGAGCTCGAGCGCGAGTCGCGCGCCAAGCTCGCCAAGATGGGCGTGAAGATCGTCGACAAGGTCGACAAGTCCGGCTTCGAGAAGATCGCCGCACCGATGCAGGACAAGATCGCCAGGGACCTCGGCCCGCACGCGGTCAAGGTGCTCGGCCTGGTGCGCGGCATAAAGTAGCGCTGCGCTCGCCATAGCCCTCGTCCTGGAGGAGCAGCGCCACCTCAAGTGGCGCTTCCTCGACCCGCTCGAGCGGGCGCTGATGGTGCTCTGCGGGATCGCGCTCACGGGCTTCACCGTGACCGTGGTCTGCGACATCGCTACGCGCACGCTCGGCCGGCCGCTGCTCTGGCTGCAGGAAGTCACCATGACCTTCTTCATCTACGGCGTGTTCGCCGGCACGGCGGCGGCGACGCGGCGCAACGACCACCTGTACCTCGCGGCGCTCGCCGAGTCGATGCGCGGCCGCAAGCGCCTCGCCTTCGAGACCTTCAACCGGCTGGTGGTGCTGGGCGTCGCGCTCGGCATGGTGTACTACGGCTACCTCAACTTCCTCGACGGCTTCCGCAGCCTGCGCATGCCGTCGATGCACCCGATCGCCTATCTCTACGCGGCGATCCCGCTGTGCGGGGCGCTGGTGGCGCTCTTCACCGTCGAGCAGCTGGCGAACGGCTGGAAGAACGGCTTCGAGCGATGAGCCACGGCCTGCTCATCTTCCTGATGGCATTCCTGTTCCTCGGCCTGGGCTACCTCGGCGTGCCGGTCGCCTTCGCGCTGATCGCCGGCGTGATGGCGGTGACCTGCTTCACGCCGGTCGGCCTGCCGTCGATCATGGGGCAGCTCTTCAACGGCATGGACGTCGAGGCGCTGCTCGCCGTGCCGTTCTTCCTGCTGGTCGGCGAGCTGATGACCGCGGCCAACGTCACCGGCCGCATGATCGCGCTGTCGCAGGCGCTGATCGGCCACCTGCGCGGCGGCCTCGCGCAGGTGGTGACGCTGTTCAGCATGTTCTTCGCCGGCATCTCCGGCTCCTCGGCCGCCGACGTGGCGGTGCTCTCGCGCACCCTCGGCCCGGAGATGAGGCGCGAGGGCTACGGCGCCGGCTTCATCGCCGCGCTGATCGCCTCGGCCTCCACCATGGCGAACCTCATCCCGCCGAGCATCATGGCGATCGTCTACGGCGCCACCGGCAACGTGTCGATCGGCGGCCTGTTCCTCGCCGGCGTGGTGCCGGGCGTGCTGGTCGGCATCGGGCTCATGATCTACAGCCACTTCTTCGGCCCGGTCGGCGTGCGGCGCGCGCGCGCGACGATGCCCGAGCTCGCGCGGGCGGCGCGCGGCGCGTCGCTGCCGCTCGTCATCCCGGTGATCATCATGGGCGGGATCCTCAGCGGCTTCTTCACGCCGACCGAAGCGGGCGTGGTGGCGGTGCTCTACATCCTGCTGGTCGTGATCCCCGGCCTGAACCGCGGCTACTTCCGCCGCCTGCCGCACGATCTCGCGCATACGGGGCTGCTCTACTCGATCCCGCTCATCACCATCGCCGCGTCGTCGGCCTTCGGCTGGATGCTCGCCTACCTGCGCGGGCCGGCGATGGTTTCGGGCTGGATGGCCGATTTCGCCGGCAACGACCCGCGCATCATCATGCTGCTGCTGGTGGCGCTGTTCATCCTCGTCGGCGATTTCATCGACGCCATCCCGGCGATCATCATCTTCATGCCGATCATCAGCGACGTGACGAAGAGCGCGGACATCAACCCGGTGCACATGGGCGTGGTGATCATCGTCACGCTCGCCTTCGGCCTGATCACGCCGCCCTACGGCCTCGCGCTGCTCATGGCGGCCAAGTACACCGGCGTGCGCTTCGGCCGGGCGATGCTCGCCTCGCTGCCGATCTACGTCGTGTTCTTCGCCGCCATCGCGTTCTGCATCTTCTTTCCCGGCGTCGTGCTCTGGCTGCCGAAGCACTTCCTGCCGCAGTCGGTCGGCTGCTTCCCGAACCCCTCCGGCGCCGGCTACATCTGCCCCTGAGCCCTACCTGACGAACGCCAGGACGTGGCGCGTCAGCGTCGTGTCGGGTGTGTTGATCGACTGCACCTGCGTCAGGTGGTTGTGCTTCGCGAGCACGAGGAACTGCTGGCAGCCGCGCGCGCTCTTGCACAGCGCATCGCGCAGCTCCTTTGCCTGCTCGCCGAACGGCGGCGGATCGAGCTCGGCGGTCGAGACGATGAGCGGCACGTTGCTCTTCAGGAGGCCGTGCAGCGACGAGCGCTCGGCGTAGGCCTCGGCGTCGTCGCCGAGGTACGCCTTGACGTTGTCGCCTTGCTCGAAGCGCGTGAAGTCGTAGACGCCCGAGAGCAGGATCGCGCCCGCCACCGGCGCCGCGGCCATCTTCTTCTCCGCCACCAGGGCGAGCCAGTCGGCGACGTGCGTCGCGCCGGCCGAGTTGGCCATCACGTAGATGCGCGCCGGGTCGCCGCCCTGCGAGCCGATGTTGGCCGACGTCCTCGGCGCCCGCGGGCCATTTCGCCGCGGGCGCGAGCCGGTACGTCATGTTCACGCCCACCATGCCGTGGCGCACCGCCCAGAGATGGATGTTGTCGTAGAAGGGGCTGCCGGGGGCGTGCTTGGTGCCGCCGACGAAGCCGCCGCCGTGCACGTAGATCAGCACCGGACGGGGCGCGCCGTCCGCCGCCGGCGAGAACACGTCGAGCAGGTTGCGCGCGTCGGGACCGTAGCGCACGTCGCGCGTCACCTTGACGCCCCGGTAGGGCTCCTTTTCCTGGAGCGGCGCGTAGAGGACCGCGGTCTTCGGCGGATCGATGACGCGGCCGACCGCCGCGACCTTCGCCGCGAGCTCGGGCGGCATGCCGGCATCGGCCTCGCGGCGGGGTGCGTTCTGCATCAGCTGAGCCAGCTCCGTCTTGTAGAACTTTGCCTGGGCAGTGGTGCCGTGACCGGCGGTCTGCTCGCTCGCCGGAATCAGGAACACGCGGCCGTTCTTCACGCGCTTGATCTCGCGCTCGAGGAGGCCGAGCTCGGGCGGATTGCGCTCGTCATCGGCCGAGTTTATCGCCACCAGCGTCGCTTCGATCTTCTCCAGCCCGGGCGAGGGATCGTAGTCGTACGAGGATTCCCACTGCAGGAGCTGGTCGTTCGCGTCGCCGCGCACCGCCTTGATGCGGCTCTCCACCACCGCGTCGGCCTTCTCGCGCGTCGGCCCGAGGCGATAGAGGCCGTGGTTGCCGCCGCTCGTGCCGGTGGCGAAGAACGCCGCGGCGATGCGCCAGCCGCGCGGCTCCTCCTTGTAGTTGCCGCCCTGCCAGTCGGGATCGTTGCGGATCGACTCGGCGAGCAGGCGCCGCATCATCCAGTTGCGTCCCGACATCTGCGACGGCGTGGAGGCCATCGGCACGGCGATGTCCATGAAGCCCGGATACTTCTCGGCCCACATCCAGGCCTGCATGCCGCCCATCGAGTTGCCGATCACCAGGCGCAGGTGGCGCACGCCGAGGTGCTCGGTGACCAGGCGGTACTGGGCGCGCACCATGTCGTCGTAGTTGTACTTCGGGAAGCGCATGCGCAGGCCGTCGGAGGGCTTGCTCGATTTGCCGGTGCCGATCGCGTCGGTGAGGATGAGGTAATAGCGCTTCGCGTCGAGCGGCTGCCCGGGGCCGAACAGCTCGCCGGCGAAGCCCGGCGTCAGCATGCTTCTCGCCGAGCCGGTCGTGCCGTGCAGCACCAGCACCGGCTCGCCGGACGGCTCGCCGACGGTGGTGTAGTGCAGCTTGAGCTCCGGCAGCACCTCGCCCGTGTGGAAGCGGAAGTCGCGCACGACCCAGTCGCCTTCCTTCGGCGCGGGATAGTCCGCGGCGGGCGCCGCGAACGCGACGAGTACGAGCGCGAGCGTTGCGCTCGCACGAGCGGCAAGGCGGGAATACGGCATGACGGCCTCCTCCGGTGGTGGTGGCCGGATGTTAGTCCGGGCTGCGCCTTTGGTGCGCGTAGCGCCAGCGAACCAGGCCGAGCGCATAAGCCGTGTAGTAGCCGGCGAGCAGGCCGAATACCGCCAGGGTGAGCGGGCTGCGCGCGAAGTCGGCCGCCGCCGGGCCGGCGCTCACCACTTCGTGGACGCGGTAGAGGATCCGCCCGGCGAAGAGCACCGAGAGCGCGATGCCGAGCGGCGCGTGCGGCGTGTAGAAGTAGCCGCCCGCCGTGACCTCGAACTGCGTTCGCTTCAGCCCGTATCGCGCGAGCACCGCGCCGGCGGCGACGCCTCCGGCCAGCAACGCGAGCGCATCCACGCGCTCGCGCGACAGCCACGCGAGGAGGACGAGCAGCGCGGGGAAGAGCGTCAGGTGGATCCACGGCCGCACCCGCGACAGCCGTTGCCGCCCGACCATGCGGCGAAAGCGCGCGTACAGGCGCCAGGCGACGAGCGGCACGACAAGCAGCAGCCCGAGCGCGGGCAGGCTCGGCGCCGGCACTCAGCGCTCCGTGAAGCGTACGTCCGGAATCCAGCTCCGCTTGCGCCGCGCGAGGCGCGAGTCCGTACCTTCGCCGTCGAAGCTGGCTGGCGCGCGGCGCACGCGCGCCGCATCGACGCCCTCGAAGGCATTCACGCTCACCACCGCGTAGAGCCGCCCGTCGATGCGGCTGGTGACCACCGGCACCACACCGCAGCGCGTGCACATGTGGAAGTCCGCCGTGCGCGTGCCGAACTGGTAGGCGGAGACGTGCGAAGGATCCTGCACGCGCACCTCGAGCCGGCCGCGCGGGTTCGAGGTCCAGACGCCGCCGTGCTTGACGCAGAACGAACAGCCGCAGGCGCGCGCGGGGATCTCCTCGGGATCGGGCTCCCACGCGAGCGAGAAGGCGAGGTTGCCACAGTGGCACTTTCCGGCGATCAGCATCGGCCCAGTTTATGCCAGCTTGCGCAGCTCGCCGAGCCATCGCTCGGCGCCGGCGCGATAGTGCGCATCGCTTTCGCTCCTCGCGTACGCCTCGAGGATGGCGGCTTTCTCGCGCGGCTCGCGCGCGCCCTGTACGCGCGCCATGGCGCGATGAAAGCGCTGCGCCGCCTCGCCCTCGGGGCTGCGCGTCTCGTTCTCGAACAGAGAGACGAACCGGGGCAGCTTCGCCGCGAAATAGGCCGCCCACTCGCGCACGTCATCGAGCGAATGGTAGTTGAGCCAGATGTCCCGGCCGTAGACCGCTTTCTCCGGGTCGATCTTGTACTCCTCGAAGGGAGGGTCGCTGCCGCGCGGCAGCCTGGCGATCACGGCGTTGCTGCGCACGCGCAGCTCGTCGAGCTCGGGGAAACCTTCCAGGAGGTAGCCAATGCGCTCGCTACGGCCGCCCTCGGCGTCGAAGTTCACGGTGAAGCGCGAGCCCCAGCGCTCGGTCCAGCCCCACTTGTCCGCCTGGAACCCGGCGGCCACGCCCCTGCGCTTCCAGCCCGGCGTGGCGCCCTTCAGCGGCGCGAAGCCTTCGGCCTTCATTGCCGGCGCGAGCCCGGCCTTCAGCTCGCGGTACAGGTCTTTCGAGGTGAGCTTCACCGTTGCGCGACCGCTGAGCAGGCGCGCGCGTCGACGGCGAGCGAGAAGCCGAAGTACTGCCGCGGCAGGCCGCCGATGTGCGGCAGCGGCACCCACCAGAGCGGCCATTCGTCGTTGGAGCGCTCGATGCGCACCGGGACGCCCTGCAGGACGCACGATCCCACGCTGACCTGCGCGCTGCGGACGCGCGGCGCCCAGTTCGCCGACCATGCCGAATACTGCTCGTAGCACTCGGCATGGTCGGCGCGATGCTCGCAGTTGCCGACTTCCGGGTCGGGATGGACCGCGAGGATATAGCCGTGCGGCTCGACGGAGCGCGCGGTCGCGAGCTCGGTCCCGGCTTCGTCGCGCAACCTGAGCGTGACCCCATGCGGGGTACCGTAGAGCTGCGTCGCGCTCTTTTGCGAATAGTCGTCGACGCGCAGGCTGACGTAGGCGTGGTGGGCGGAATACCAGTAGCCCCAGCCGAGAACGGCTGCGGCCACGGCGGCGATGCCGATCAGGACCTTCATCGCCCGCGGCGCAGCAGGAGCGAGGCGCCGGCCAGCGCCGCCCCCCACGCCGCGTACACGAGGACGAAGGCGATGGGCTTGGGCCACGCGAACCAGCCGGGCGTCTCCATAAGGTGAAAATGCCACAACAGCGGCGAAAAGGGCATGGCGAGGATCATCGCCGGCGCGACGACGGCGAAGAAGTACACGGCGCCGAGCGCTTCCGGCCCGGGCGCCTCGAGGCGGGCGAGCGTCACGCTGCCAACCGCGAAAACGAGCCCGTGCACGGCGAGCGCGATCGCCAGGATGCGCAGCGCGCGGGCGGCGGTCCTCAGGGCGCTTTCCTGGCCTTCTTCAGATTTTCCGCGTCGTCAGCCATTCGATCGCCTCGTCCTCGGCGCCGAAGAACAGCCGCACGTTTCTGCCGCGGTTCAGGGCGACGGTCTCGACGAACTGATGATCGCCGCGCAGGGGAGCGCTCAGCACCGCGAACGCCATGCCCGCGGGGATATGACGCGCGAATTCGAACAGCTCGAGCTGCGACCCCGCGGCCCCCTGGCTTCGGACATCGACAAGGGCGCGCCGGAACCCGGTCTCCTCGGCAAGCCGCAGAAAAATCCGCTGCGCCTCGTTCCAGTCGCCGATCGTGGCATTCCGCTCGAACTGGAAGCGCAGGATGCGCCGCGCGGCGTCGACCGTTACCGCTCCCTGCATGGCTGTCCTCCTGCGGCCATCCTACCGCTAGTTTCCGGTGCTGCGCCGCCGCGGGCGCCGCCGGGCGGAGTTGTTCAGCGCCACCGCGGCGCGAACAAGCGCCTTCAGCGCCACTTCGTCGATCTTCCGCCTTGGCGGAAGTCGATGGCGCGCCTCGTGTTGCCGGTAAGGCTCGAGTTGAAGAGGCGAGAGGGGTCTTTGAGCGACGCGCCTTTGGTGAAGGTCATCTTCACGACGCTCTTGTAGGTCTCGCCGGTGCAGATGATCCCGTCGGGCGACCACACCGGCACGTCCCACTTCCACTCCTCGACCACGCCGGGATCGGCCGCCTTGATGACGGCGCGCAGCCGGGCGAGCCGCTCGCCGCGCCAGTCGCCGAGCTCCTTGATCCGCGCGTCGATCAGCCGGGAGGGAGACTTATCCATAGATCAAGGCGCCGACGATGACCGCGGCGTCCATGCCGACCCAGCCGACGCAAGGCAGATAGATGTTTTTGTCCTTCTTCTGCAGGCCGTACCAGAACCAGAGGAGCGCGGAAAGGAAATAGGCGCTCCATGAAAGGACCGAAACGCCGGCCGCCTTGTGGCTGACCCAGATCGTCAGTACCTGCGGCACCGTCATGAGCATCGTGAACACCGACATCCCGCCGAGCACTCGTCTCAGCAGCGTATCGGAGGAAGACTCGACTCCCGCGGGCGTGGTGGAATCCGGTGCCATGATCACCTCCTGATTGCGTCGCTTGAGCGCACGCTACGGCCCGATCCTGGGCTCGAATTGATCGAGCACCTCCATGACCGGCTTGGAGGATCGGTACTTGTGCTTCAGTGTAGCCAGCTCCCGATCGGTGCCAACGCAGAGCCGGGTGGTTGCCTCCTCGATCTGGGCCCGACGCTCAGCCGACACCGATGGATCCTCGCCACGCCAGTGATCGCACTCCCGGCGCTTCGGAACGAAGGTCTCGACATCATCCGGCAGCCCGGCGGCAGATGCCGCCATTGGCCGTGGCGATCATGACGATGGCGGCCCATCCGCGCATATCAACGATCGTTGCGACGGCGGCGACGATACAGCAGAACTGCAACGATTCCAGCGATGGCACCGATGGCGACCAGTGTCCAGGGCCACGTGATGCTTTCCCAACGCAGGGAAACGATTAAGTCGGTGTGCGATTCCGGGAGTTTCTGAAGCTGTGCCATGGCTGCCGTCGTCGGCCAACAACCGGCTGTCAGGCGTCATTACTAAAGCGCACCGTATTTAGCCACCATGCGATGGCGTACCAGACGATTGTAGTGATGACGACCGTGTTGAAGCCGAGGCCGACCGACACTACGACAACGGCGAGCACGCTCACCTGCGGTACCGCGAGCGCCAACGCCGACCAAGGCAAAGACGCGAACAGCAGCATCCAGCCCCAAGACTCACCGACATATTGCGGCCAAAACTGATTGGCAATGAACGATGCGACGGCCAGAAGTGTTACGGCGCCGAACTCGAGCCATAAGCCGGCTTTGTGGACTCTAGCGAAAGCAATCACCCGTGCTTCCTCAATGATTCCGAACGTCCGGCGTTTTGCAGCGCCGCCTGTCAGGGGACGGGGAGGGCGGCGGTCAGTTGAAGGCCTGGATGCCGGTGATGGCGCGGCCGAGGATCAGCGCGTGGATGTCGTGCGTGCCCTCGTAGGTGTTGACCACCTCGAGGTTGAGCAGGTGGCGCACCACGCCGAACTCGTCGGAGATGCCGTTGCCGCCCATCATGTCGCGCGCGGCGCGCGCGATGTCGAGCGCCTTGCCGCAGGAATTGCGCTTCAGGATCGAGGTGATCTCCGGCGAGGCGCTGCCCTCGTCCTTCATGCGGCCCAGGCGCAGGCAGGCCTGCAGCCCGAGCGCGATCTCGGTCTGCATGTCGGCGAGCTTCTTCTGCACGAGCTGGTTCGCGGCGAGCGGCCGGCCGAACTGTTTGCGATCCAGAACGTAAGTTCTGGCTCTAAAAAAACAGTCTTCTGCTGCACCCAACGCGCCCCAGGCGATGCCGTAGCGCGCGGAGTTCAGGCAGGTGAACGGACCCTTCAGGCCGCGCACCTCGGGGAAGGCGTTCTCTTCAGGGCAGAAGACGTTGTCCATCACGATCTCGCCGGTGATCGAGGCGCGCAGGCCCATCTTGCCGTGGATCTTGGGCGCCGAAAGCCCTTTGAAATTCTTCTCTAATACAAAACCCCTGATCTGGCCGCCGTCGTCCTTCGCCCAGACGACGAACACGTCGGCGATCGGCGAGTTGGAGATCCACATCTTCGAGCCGGTGAGGCTGTAGCCGCCCTTGACGCTCTTCGCGCGCGTCTGCATCGAGCCGGGGTCGGAGCCGTGGTTCGGCTCGGTCAGGCCGAAGCAGCCGATCCATTCGCCGGTGGCGAGCTTCGGCAGGTACTTCTTCTTCGTCTGCTCGTTGCCGAATTCGTAGATCGGCACCATCACGAGCGAGGACTGCACGCTCATCATCGAGCGGTAGCCCGAGTCGACGCGCTCGACCTCGCGCGCGATCAGGCCGTAGCAGACGTAGGAGAGGCCGGGGCCGCCGTATTCGGCGGGGATGGTCGGGCCGAGCAGCCCCAGCTCGCCCATCTCCCGAAAAATCTTTTCGTCCGTCGTCTCGTTCCGGAAAGCGTCGAGGATGCGAGGGGCGAGCTTGCCCTGGCAATAGTCGTGCGCCGCGTCGCGCACCATGCGCTCGTCCTGCGCGAGCTGCTGGTCGAGGAGCAGCGGATCGGCCCAGTTGAAGCCGGCCTTCACGTCCCGCTTCATTGCACCCGCTCCAGGATCACCGCGAGCCCCTGGCCCACGCCGATGCACAGCGACACCGCGGCGTACTTGCCGCCGGACTGCTGCAGCTCGCGCGCGACGGTGAGCGCGAGGCGCGCGCCCGAGGCGCCGAGCGGATGGCCGATGGCGATCGCGCCGCCGTTCGGGTTGACGCGGGGGTCCTTGAAGTCGACGTTCATGATCTTCAGGCAGCCGAGCACCTGGCTCGCGAACGCCTCGTTGATCTCGATGATGTCCATCTCGCCCAGTTTCAGATTCGCCCTCTCGAGGGCGCGCGGGATGGCGTAGGCGGGACCCACGCCCATGATGCGCGGCTCGACGCCGGCGCTCGCCGCGGAGCGGATGCGCGCGATCGGCTTCTTGCCGTTCTTCTCGCCCCACTTGCGGCTGCCGATGACCAGCGCGCAGGCGCCGTCGTTGACGCCCGAGGCGTTGCCGGCGGTGACCACGCCGCCCTCGAAGAGCGGCTTGAGCTTGGCGAGCGCCTCCATCGTCGAGTCGCGCCGCGGGTGCTCGTCCGCGGAGACCATTTCCTGGGGCGCGTCTTTTTTGCGGGAGGGAAGGGCGATCGGCATGATCTCGCCCTTGTAGAAGCCTTCCTTCTCGGCGGTGGCGTACTTCTGCTGCGAGGCGAGGGCGAACTCGTCGGCCTGCACGCGCGTGATGCCGAAGTCCCTGGCGACGTTGTCGCCGGTCTCGGGCATCGAGTGGTTGCCGTACTGCTTGACGAGCTTCGGGTTGGGGAAGCGCGAGCCGATCGTGGTGTCGAACAGCTTCACCTCGCGGCTGTAGGGCGTGTCGCTCTTCGACATGACGTACGGGGCGCGGCTCATGCTTTCCACGCCGCCGGCGATGTAGAGCTCGCCTTCGCCGCAGGTCACGGCGCGCGCCGAGTCGACGACCGCCTGCAGCCCGCTCGCGCACAGCCGGTTGACCGTCGCGCCGGGCGTGGTGGGCGGCAGCCCGGCGAGCAGCGCCGCGAAGCGCGCCACGTTGCGGCTGTCCTCGCCCGCCTGGTTGACGCAGCCGAGGACGACGTCGCTCACCTCCGTGGCATCGATCTTGTTGCGGGCAACGACCTGCTTGATGACCTCGGCGGCGAGGTCGTCGGGGCGCACGGGCGCGAGCTTGCCGGCATGCCGTCCGATGGGAGAGCGCAGGCCGTCGTAGAGGTAGGCATCAAGCATGGTTCACTCCGGAGTAGTCAGGGATATGCCGAGCTGGGCGCGCCGCCTGAGCCAGGGGCTCGGGCGGTAGCGCGGTTCCTGGTAGAGATCGTGCATCGCCTGCAGCACCTCGAGGATGCGGCTCGGCCCGAGCGCGTCGCCCATGGCGAGCGGCCCCTTCGGGTAGCCGAGCCCGAGCATCACCGCGCGGTCGAGGTCCTCGGGCGCGGCGATGCGCATCTGCGCGATGTCGCAGCCGACGTTGACGATGTGCGCGACCACGCGCTGCGCGACGAAGCCGGGCGAGTCGTGGATCACACTCACCGGCACGCCGTCGCTCGCGAGAAGTCCATGTGCAGATTCTCGAGTTTGTTTGCTTGTAACAGGCAAAAGCATCAGGGTGCGCCGCTTGGCGAAGCCGAACAGCGGATCGACCGCCACGGTGCGCGCCGGATCGAGCCTTTGCTCGAGCGCCGCCGTCGTCGCATCCTTGCCGAGCGGCGCCACGAAGCACACGTCCGCGTCGGACGCGGAATTGACCAATTCAACCCTCAGGGACGAGAAGAGCTCCCGCAAAGACCCCTGGGCCCAGACGCTGCGCGGCCTGGCGCTCGGCGCCGGCGGCTCGGGCGGCAGCTTGAGCTCCGGCGCATATTCGAACCAGCCGCGTCCGCTCTTGCGCCCGAGCAGCCCGGCGGCGACGCGCGGCTCGACGAGGAACGACGGCTTGTACTTCGGCTCCTCGAAGTACTGCTGGTACATCGACTTCATCACCGCGTGGTTCACGTCCAGGCCGACCAGGTCCATCAGGCCGAACGGGCCGAGGCGGAAGCCCGCCGCGTCGACCAGGATGCGGTCGATGCTCGCCGGGTCGGCGATGCCTTCGGAAAGGATGCGCAGCGCCTCGGGCACGAAGGCGCGTCCGGCGTGGTTGACGACGAAGCCGGGCGTGTCCTTGCAGCGCACCGGCGTATGGCCGAAGCGCTGGGCGAGGCCGACCAGCGCCTCGCCCACCCAGGGCTCGGTCAGCACGCCGTCGACCACCTCGACGATCTTCATCACCGGCACCGGGTTGAAGAAATGGTAGCCGGCGACGCGGCCGGGACGCCGGCACGCGGCGGCCATCGCGGTCACGGAAAGCGACGAAGTGTTGCTCGCGAGGATGCAGTCTTCCTGGACGACCTTCTCGAGCCCGCCGAACAGCGCTCTCTTGGCCGCGAGGTCCTCGACGATCGCCTCGACCACCACCTGGCAGGGCGCGAGCGCCTCCAGCGAAGGCACGATCTCGATCCGGCGCAGCACCGCCTCGGGATCGGCGAGCCGGCCTTTCTCGGCCATGCGGCGCAGCGCCTCGCCGATCGACTGGCGCGCCTTCTCGGCGGCGCCGGCCTGCGCGTCGTGGACGAGCGTGCGCGCGCCGCACTGGGCGAGCACCTGCGCGATGCCGCGGCCCATGGTGCCGGTGCCGACGACGCCGGCGACGAGGTCGCTTCTGGAAAAGTCCACCATCGAGGGGAAGGTTATTGTAGCCGCCGGGCGGTGGCTATAATCGCCCGCGGAGGAGGAGACTCCAATGAAGTATCGGAAAATCCTGTTGGCGTACAACGGCTCGCAGGACGGCAAGCGCGCGCTTCTGGAATGCGCGGACCTCGCCGGGTTTCTCGGCGCGGAGACCTGCCTCCTGGCCGTGGCGAGCATGCCGCCCAGCCTGTTCCTCACCGAGGGCTTCGTGCCGGAGGAGCTGCTCGAGGAGGAGAAGAAGCGCACGCAGAGCATCCTCGACGAGGGCATCCGCACGCTGCGCGAGCGCGGCTTCAACGCCACGGGCACGCTGGCGGTCGGCGAGCCGGTCGAGGAGATCTGCCGCGCGGCGAAGACCATGCCCGCGGACCTGATCGTCGTCGGCCACAACCAGCACACCTCGTTCGCGGCGCGCTGGTGGAAAGGGTCGGTCGGCGCATCGCTCCTCGACCATGCGCCGTGCAGCATCCTCGTGGCGCTATCGAAGGGGTGAAATGCTGAAAGGCCGGCTGGAAGACGACCGGATGCTCGCCGGTCGGGGACGCTACGTTTCCGACTGGAGCTTGCCGCGGCAGGCGTACGGCTTCTTCGTGCGATCGGATCGCGCGCATGCCGAGATCGTTGCGATCGCCAAAGAAGCCGCGCTGAAGCATCCCGGCGTCCTGGCGGTCATCACCGGAGAGGACATCAAGGGCGAGCTGAAATCGCTGCCCGCGGCGCTGCCGGTCAAGGGCCGCGGCGGCATGGAGCTCATCAATCCCGGCCGTCCCGCGCTCGCGCAGGGGCGCGTGCGCTTCGCCGGCGACGCGGTGGCGCTGGTCGTCGCCGAGAGCGCGGTTGCCGCGCAGGACGCGGCCGAGCTGCTGGAGGTCGAGTACCGCGACCTGCCCGCGGTGGTGCGCGCGAAGGACGCCGTCACGCGCGGCGCGCCGCTCGTGCACGACTCGGTGCCGGGGAACATCGTCATGGACTACGAGTCGGGCGCCGAGGTGCTCGCCGGCCAGGCTTTCGAGAAAGCCGCGCGGGTGGTCGAGCTCGACGTCGAGCTCTCGCGCGTGGTCGGCAATCCCATGGAGCCGCGCGCCTGCCTCGCCGCCTTCGACACGGCGTCCGGGCGATACCACCTCTACGCCTGCACGCAGGGCGCGCCGATCATGCGCAACCAGCTCTCTGCGGTGCTCGGCGTGCCGCCCGAGCAGATCCGCGTCATTGCCGAGGAAGTCGGGGGCGGCTTCGGTGTGCGCTTCAACCTCTATCCCGAGTATTGCGCGGCGCTCTTCGCGGCGAAGAAGCTCGGCCGGCCGGTCAAGTGGACCGGCAGCCGCTCGGAGGTCTTCCTCGCCGACGAGCAGGCGCGCGATGTGCGCGCCAAGGGGGCGCTGGCGCTGGATGCCGAGGGAAAGATCCTCGGCATGCGCTTCGACATGCTGGCCAACCTCGGCGCCTATCTCGCGCCGACCGGCCCCTTCATCAACACGCTCGGCATCGTCAACTGCCTCTCGGGCGTCTACGACGTGCCGGCCGCGTACGCGCGCATCCGCCTCGCGCTCACCAACACCGCGCCGATGGCCGCCTATCGCGGCGCCGGCCGCCCGGTGATGTCCTACGCGCTCGAGCGCCTGATCGAGCACGCGGCGCACGAGATCGGCATGGACCCCGCCGAGTTCCGCCGGCGCAATTTCATCCGCAAATTCCCCTACAAGATCGCCGCCGGGTTCGAGTACGACTGCGGCGACTTCGAGGGCGTCATGGACCAGGCGCTCGCGGCGGCGGATTGGAAGAATTTCCCCGCCAGGAGAAACGAATCGGAAAGGCGGGGTCGGCTGCGCGGGCGGGGCATGTCGACCTACATCGAGGCGACCGGCGCGGGCTTCGCGCCGCAGGACCAGGTGGAGCTGCGCTGGAGCGAGGACGGCTCGACGCTCACCCTCTATGCGCCGACGCACAGCCACGGGCAGGGGCACGAGACCACCTACGCGCAGCTCGTCTCGCGCGAGCTCGGCATTCCCCTCGAGGCGATCCGCCTGCGCACCGCCGGGCCCGAGTTCTACCTGGCCGGCAACGCGACCGGCGGCTCGCGCTCGCTGCTCGCGGTCGGCGCGGTGCTGATGCTCGGCGCGCAGGAGCTGGTGAAGAAGGGGATGGCCGCCGCGGCCGAGGCGCTGGAGGCGGCGGCGGCCGACATCGAGTTCGCCGAGGGCCACTACCGGATCAAGGGAACCGATCGGAAGATTTCCATCCAGCGTCTGGCCGCGCAACGGCCGAAAGAGCTCGATATCGCCTACGCCAACAAGTTCGGCGCGTGCTTTCCCAACGGCTGCCACGTCGCCGAGGTCGAGATCGATCCGGCGAGCGGCGAGACGCAGATCGTCTCGTACGTCGCCTGCGACGACGCGGGCAACATCGTCAACCCGCAGATCGTCGAGGGCCAGGTGCACGGCGGGGTCGCCCAGGGGGCAGGTCAGGCGCTGACCGAGCTCGCGGTCTACGACGCCGATTCGGGCCAGCTCCTCACCGGGAGCTTCATGGACTACGCCATGCCCCGGCCGGGGGATGTGCGGGGCCTCAAGCTCCTGGAGCATCCGGTGCCGACCGCGCTCAACCCGCTCGGCGCCAAGGGCGTCGGCGAGGCGGGCGTCACCGGCTCGCTGCCGGCGGTGATGAACGCGGTCGTCGACGCGCTGCGGCAGGCCGGGGTCAAGCGCTTCGAGATGCCGGCCAGCCCGCACAGGGTCTGGCAGGCGCTGCAGCGCGCCTAGCTCGTCCGGTTCATAGGCGCGGCGCGGCTTCGCGGCCATCATCCACGCTGCCATGGACGTGCGTGAAGGCTTGCGCCTTGCGCGGCGGGCGTTCGCCGCATGGAGCGAGGACTATGCGCCGAGCATGGGCGCGGCGCTCGCCTATTACGCGCTGTTCTCGATCGCGCCGCTCGCGCTCATCGTCACCGGCATCGCCGGCTTCTTCTTCGGCGCGCAGGCGGCGCGCGGCGAGCTGTTCGGCCAGCTCGCCGGCCTCATGGGCGAGGAAGCCGCGCACGCGATCGAGGGCCTGCTCGCGCATGCGTCCCGCCCGGCGAGCGGCGTCGTGGCGATGGCGATCGGCGGGCTCACCCTGCTCGCCGGCGCCTCCAGCGTGCTGAACGAGCTGCAGAGCGCTCTCGACCGCATCTGGCGCGCGCCGCTCGCGAGCGGCATCCTGCAGATGACGCAGAAGAAGCTCGCGAGCTTCGCGCTGATGTTCGTCCTCGCCTTCCTGCTCGTCGCGTCGCTCGCCGCGAGCACCGTGCTCTCGGCGCTCGCCGGCTCGTGGGCGGCGCACGCCGCCGACGCGGCGCTGAGCCTCGCCATCCTCACGCTCGGCTTCGCCCTCGTCTACAAGATCGTGCCGCGCGTGCGCGTCGCCTGGCGCGACGTGTGGCTGGGCGCCGGCGTCACCGCGGCGCTTTTCGTCGCGGGCAAGTTCCTGATCGCGCTGTACCTCGGCCGTGCGGCGCCGGCGTCGGTGTTCGGCGCGGCCGGCTCGCTCGTCGTGCTGATGATCTGGGTCTATTATTCGGCCCAGGTTTTCCTGCTGGGCGCGGAGTTCGCGCGGCTCTACGCGCACGAGCACGGCTCGCGCACCGCGATCCGCGAGCCGGCGAACGACGAGCTCGGCTTCGCGCCGGTGCTGCCGCGCGCGCAGCGCGAAGCGGGCAGCCCGGTGGCGAAAATCGGCACGGCCCTTGCGTTGGGAATCGCAGCGAGCATCGGACTCAGGTTGTGGCGGCGATGAAAGAGACGAGCGAAAAGGAAGAAATGACCGCGCCGAAGCGGCCGTCGAGCTGGTCGGCGGCGCTCTCGCAGCTGCCCGGCTATCCGCACGAGGAGAAGCCGAAGCCGCCCGAGCCGGCGCCGGGCACGGTGCGCGAAGTTTCCTGGGACGAGGACGGCCTGCGCGAGCATTGAGGCGTAGAATGTGAGGGTACGTTCCAGGAGAGTTGCCGCGGCACGACAGCGCGGCACGCCGAAGGCGAAATCTCCCGCAACCGCTCAGGCCCCGGTACTGGAACGCTACGCAGAGCCGATTCTGGAGAGCAGCGCTCCGCAGAGCGCTCACCGAAGGAGCAAGGCCGTCCAAGGGTGGACGGCCGAATCTCTCAGGTCACAGGACAGAGGGAGCGGCCAAGGAGCTGCTCCATGAAAGTCCTCGTCCTCGGCGCCGGCGTGGTCGGCGTCACTTCCGCGTGGTATCTCGCG
>Ga0310810_10001427_pt1 | contig 25033 bp, 25 predicted proteins | sample NCmetagenome_FD_207641 | JGI IMG/M metagenome (GOLD analysis project Ga0310810, IMG submission 207641) | Soil microbial communities from experimental microcosm in Duke University, North Carolina, United States - NC | ecosystem: Engineered > Artificial ecosystem > Soil microcosm > Unclassified ...
GGCCGCGGAGCGGTGAACCCTTACCAGGAAACGCGAAAAGGTGTCGATTGCGCAGGTTCCGGACGAGAGGTAGACTGCGGGGAACGCCACACGGGTCCCGGTAGCTCAGTTGGATAGAGCGGCGGTTTCCTAAACCGCAGGTCGGCAGTTCGAACCTGCCCCGGGATACCAAGACCCCCACGCGTCGATTGGCCTCGTGAGCGGGCCTCTTTTCGGCGACCATGGAGGCGTGATCCTGCTGACCGGCGCCACCGGCTACGTCGGCGGCCGCCTCCTGAGCGCCTTCGAGCGGCGCGGCGTCCCCGTGCGCGCCCTGGCGCGACGACCGACGCCCCCCACGGCGCCCACGACCGAATGGGTCGTCGGCGACGTCCTGGACGAGGCGTCGCTGCGACGCGCCATGGCCGGGGTCCGCAGCGCCTACTACCTCGTCCATTCCATGGGCGGCCCGGGGGACTTCGCCGAGCGCGACCGCGAGGCCGCCCGCTGCTTCGCCGCCGCCGCGCGGACGGCCGGCGTCCGACGCGTCATCTACCTCGGCGGCCTGGGAGGGAGCGACCCCCTCTCCGAACACCTCGCCAGCCGACAGGAAGTCGGCCGCCTTCTACGCGAGTCGGGCGTGCCCGTGGTCGAGTTCCGCGCGTCGATCATCGTCGGATCGGGAAGCCTTTCGTTCGAGATCGTCCGCTCGCTCGTCGACAAACTCCCTGTCCTGGTCACCCCCCGCTGGGTCCGCACCCTCGCCCAGCCGATCGCGATCGCCGACGTCGTCGAGTACCTCCAGGAGGCCGAGCAGTCCGACCTGCCCGAGGGAGGCACCTTCGAAATCGGCGGGGCCGATCGGGTGTCGTACGGCGGCATCATGCGGGAATACGCCCGGCAGAAAGGCTGCCGGCGCCTGATGCTCCCCGTGCCCGTGTTGAGCCCCCGCCTTTCAGGCCTCTGGCTGCGTCTCATGGCGCCGCGCTACGCGCGGGTCGGCCGCGCCTTGATCGAAGGAGTCCGTAACGAAACCGTCGTCCGGGACGACGCGGCGCGCTCGCGCTTCAAGGCGCGTCCGCGCGGGATTGCCGACGCGGTCCGCTGCGCCCTCGAGGAGCAGCCCCCGGAGACGCCCGCCCTCCGGGGAGCCTCGGCCGCGGCGGCGCTGGCCGCGGCCCTGGCGTTCTGCCTCGGAGCGGGTGCCGTCGCGTGCGCGCTCCAGGAGTCTCCGCCCTGCCCGCTCCGGTTGATCCCCTGCGCGCTCTCGGCCCTCGCGGTCTGGCTCGTCTGGAAACGCGACGGGCTGAGCGAAACCCGCCTCGCGTCGGCGGTCTTCGTCCTAATGATGGCGCTCCAGTCGGCATCGCCCCGGGCCGGAGAGGTCGTGGCGGGACTGCTGACGCTCACGATCCTCGTGACCGCCGCACTCTTCTTCGTCCGCCGCCGCGTCGCGGGGATGCTCCTGCTGCCCTCGCTGCTCTGGGTCGCGGGGATCAGGGGATCTCTTTGAGGAACTCCTCGAGGTTGGTCTTGCCGAAGCGGCTGCCGGGAGCGAGCGCCCGCACCCGCCCGGCGACCAGCGCCAGAAGCAGCTTCACGCCCGGGGACTTCTCCGGATCGGTCCGCGGGAGAAGCCGGACGGTGACGCTGAGCTCCTTCTGGGATAACTGGACGAAGAACGATTGCTGGGAGCCCGCTTCGATGACGATGGATTCGAGAAGAAGGCTGTTCCCCTTCTGATCGAGATAGAGGTCCACTACCTTCAGAATCTCATCCCCCCGCCGCTCCACGAACGGCTCCAACTTCCGGTACACCTGGTCCAGGGGTCCGACGCCTTCGACCACGACGTGCGGCATACCCCTGTGAGCCGGTTCGGGAGTCGGCGTGAGGCGAAAAGTCCCATTTAGGACGACATCCGCCGCCGCAGCAGAAGAAGTCCGTACACCAACAGAAGCTCCGCGCCGGTCGCGCCGCAGTGGCCGCCGCCGCCACCACTGCCGCTCCCGGTGCCCGTCCCGCCGGAGCCGCTGCCGCCCGTGCCTCCCCCTCCCGTCCCGCCTCCGCCGGTGGCGGTGCCCGCGATCTTGTACAAGTGCACCCCGTAGGCGCCGAAATTATCGCTCAGGACGCCCTGCGTCACGGGGACCGTCCGGCCCTCGCCGAGGACCTCGGCGCTCAAGGTTCCCGACAGGCCCGCGAGCGTGAAGTGACCCGTCGTCGGCCCGTCCCTCATCGCCACCGCGAACAGGTACGTGTCCCCGTCCCGACGCTTGAGCATCGTCTTCAGCGGCGTCGACGTGTTGGACGAGACCACCTGAACCTCCCCCGCGATCGTCGGCCCGTTCAACACCGGCGCCAGACTCTTGATCTGCGCGTTGATCGACTTCACGGCGTCCATGTTGGCCGGATACCGAAGCAGCCCCGGCTCGGAGAAGCTCGGGTACCACTCGTGGACGAAGTAGAGAATCCCGCGCGTGCCGTGGATGATCGACATCCAGACCTCCGAGCGGATCTGCGCCGGCGTGGGCAGCACCGTGCTGTTGATGTGGGTGCACTCGATCGCGTTCCAGACGACCTTCTTCCCCTGCGACCACGTCACCAGGCGCTCCACGCCCTGCCCGACGTACCACAGATTTCCCTTCACCGCGGCGTCGGTCGACGTCACCGGGTAGATATCGAAGGAGATGATGTCCCCGCCCTTCATGTACTCCGGGTAATCCTCGGGATGGTTGGTCCGCGTGCCGCGGCCGTACCACCCGTCCCAGGCCACGCCCTGGCCTAGGTTGAGCAGGACGGGCCGCGAAGCGTCCGCCGCCTTCATGGCGGTGTAGCGGTTGATGATGTCCTGCGGCGGGATGGGCGGCCCGTAGCCGCCTCCGGCGAGCGGCTGCGCGTTGTCCGGCTCGTCGGTCTGCATCCAGGACTTGATGATCGACCGGCTGGGCGAGCTCAGCGCCAGGCTGTTCTGGTCGCAGACCGTGTACATCCCCGCTGTCTTGAGAGCCGACAGCTGCGATTCCGTCGGCCCGTCCCAGAGCCCGACGTACGTGTTGATCCCCAGGTTCTTGAACGCCTGGGCGTTGCCCGGACTCTGGAGCCAGACGGCGAGGGGAAAGAAGTTCTCGTCCGCCGGGAACGAGTTCGACCAGCCGGCGTACGGCGTCGGGCTCGTGCCGACGTCCACGGCGCCGAGCACCGCGGTCGCCATCGCCAGGAACAGCCCCGCACGGGTGCAGACAGAGTATCTCATGGTCGGCCTCCTCTTGATTTCAACCGGGTCCTACTTCTTCCGGACAACCGTCACGTCGACGTTGTCCACAAAGAGAGGCCCGCCCCCGTTGGTGCCGCCGGTTTGAATCGTCAGTTCCGTGATCAGGTCCCCGTCCTGAAGCCTCTGCCCCGTCCGGGAGACGAAGTCCGAAAAGGGAATCGTGACGCGGGTCCACTTCTCCTTCGTCAGCGAGAGGAGCGAGGTCCCGCCGATGCTCGCCTGCTGTGTCTTGTCCCAGACGTAGACGTCCACGGCGTCGACCTTCTCGGCGACCCAGTAGTCGAACGTCAGCACGGCGCCGTCGCGAAGTCGGAGCAGTCCGTTCCGGGCGTCGCCCAGGATCACCCGCGTCAGACGGTCGTCCGGCACTTCCAGACCTGCCACGCAGCCGCGACTGCCGCTCCGCTTCGGCCCCGCGACGAGCTTCCCGAACTGGACCTTCGCCGTTCCCGCGTCTTCGAAAGCCATCGCGAGACTGGTCTTGGGAAGCGGCTTCGCCTTCAGCTCGGTCCCCCGCTCGGCCAGCGCGCCGCTGCCGGCCGCGACGTCCAGCGTCTTCTGGTCCGTCGTTCGGGTCAGCCGGACCTTGCCCTCGTCGACTTCGAGCAGGGTGGACTCCGCCCGGGCGTCCACCTGCAGCCGCAAGGTCGTCCCCAGGACCTTGGCTTCCGCCTGCGGCGTCTCGATGACCATCGGGCGCTCCGGAGGCTGTTTCATCACGCTCGCGTCGAGCGTCCCGCGCGCGAGGAACAACCGTTTCCCCTTCTCGACGCTGAGGTCTCGGACCTCCGTCTCGCCCCGGAGCTCCACGCTCGTCCCGTCCGGGAAGACAATCACCGCGAACGCGTCCTTCCCGACCGTCACGACGCCTTCCCCCGCGGAAAGGCCCTGCGCCGACTTCGCCGGCAGCCGCTCCACCAGGACCTTCCCTTTGAGGTCCCTCAACTCCGCGACCGCGACGATGGTCCGATCCGGCTTCGGCGGAGCGGGCTCCGGGACGATCGGCTCGGGGATCGGCGCGGGAGGAGGAGCCGGGAGCGGAGCCTCTTCCTTCCTCGGCATCGGGTCGACGGGTTTGGGAGTGGGCGGCGGCTCCGGCCGCGGCAGAATGAGCGGCGGCTCCGGTTCGGGCCGCGCTGCTTCCCGTCGGGTCACGGGCTCCGGAGTCGGCCGAACGCGGTTGTCGGGCTTCCAGAGCAGCGCGACGAGCGCCAGACCCAGGAGGATCACGGCCGCCGCCCCGAGCCAGGAGCGCGATTCGTGGCGATGGGTCCCGCGACCTCTCCGGGCGAGCCGGATCCGCCCGGTGGCGCGGAGGGACGCTTTTTCGAACTGCACTTTCAGCGACCCGTGAACGTCGAGCTGCTGCATCAGGAGATCCAGATTCTCCGGGCTCGCCTGGACCCAGGCGTTGAAGGCGGCCTCTTCGCCGGCGGGGATTCGCCCTTCCAGATAGAGGGCCACCCAGTCCTCTGGCGAGCGGTTGGTGGAAGGGTCGCTCATCCCGTCCCCCCCGCTTCCTGCCGCGCGGTGTTCGCCATGCAGCGCGCCAGGCTCTGCCGCGTGCGGAAGAGCAGGATCCGCACCATGTTGGCCGTCCCCCGGAAGGCGTCGGCGATCTGCTGCGTGGACAGGCCCTTCTCGTAATACAGGGACAACGCCTCGCGGGATCGGGGGTCGAGTTTGTCGAGGCAGCGGCCCAGGTTGTTCTGGCTCCGCTCCGAGCCGGGCGAGATCTCCGCCGTGCGGCGGGCCAGGAGCTCCGACGTCCGTTCGTCAAGCGCCAGGGGGGCCCGTGCCAGGGCGCGCTGGCTGTGCCTCAGCTCGAAATGGGCGATCCCGAGGGCCCAGCTGGTGAAACTCCGGGCGGGATCGTACTGCCCGAACTTTCTCCAGAGGACCAGGGCCGTCTCCTGGAGAACGTCCTCGAGCTCCTGCTCCCGGCCAGAGGGAAAGTGATACCCCACAAAGCGGCGCAGCGCCGGCTGCACGCTGGTGAAGAGGCGCAGGAACTCGTCATGCCCCGCGGCATCCACGGGCTCATCCCGCGGGGGCCCCATCATTCCCATCTCCCTCTATCCCCACTCGGGGGGCATTTCATTTCAGGAATTTTCAGGGATTCCCGACTTGAGGTCCGGCGCCGGGTTCTTCTTCAGGGCCAAGGCCAGATTGAGGGCCGAGATCGCGCCCGCGGCGATCAGGGCCAAATGGTGGTGCGCCGTCCACGACTCCGCCAAGTACTGGGCGAACTCCCGGCTGCGGACGCTGGAGTATCTCCCTGAATACATCTTGGCGAAGGCTTCCTGGTTGATCGCGCCTCCCCGATCCATCTCGGTCAATTTCATTTGCACGTTCAGATCGCAGAACAAGAACCCTGCGCCAAACAACAACGCCAGCGCCCCGAGCGCCATCGCATTGACCGTGACTTGAACCTTCCTCATGTCACCCTCATTCATCCAGGGAAGTGTAGCCCCCTACCACAAGCGGAGCTGGTACTTCTGGTCGTAGCTCGGCGCGGGCGGCGCTTTCTTCGCCGGCTTCGACTTGGGACGCCCGAGGTCCGGCAGCCCGGGGACGTGGATCGGCGGCCGGGCCATGATGCGCGGCCCGAAGCGGATCTTGTCCAGGTTGATCCGCAGCTCTTCGAAGTCGGCCTGCGTGAAGCCCATGGTCGCACCCCTCCCATGAGAGGATGACCGAGGACTGTGTCAGAACCGGTCGCGCTCAGTTCCCGCCCGGCCGGCGCTCGATGTTCTGGAGGTTCTTCAGCGGCACCTTGTAGGTCGCCGCGTTCGCCTTCCACCAGGCCCGCAACTCCTCGACGCTCTTCCCCTCCACCTCCGCCCGCGGCACCAGAAGCGCGAGCCCCATCCGCGGCCGAAGGCTGTCCTTCTCCTTCTCCACCTGGTCCAGCAGCGCGGGGATCAGGACGTCCGGGCGAATCGACGGAATGTTCTGCCAGCAGCCCGACCACGTGTCGTACGGGCTGGCGATCCACAACTCCACCGCCAACGCCTCGTTGTTCTTCGCGAGCAGCGTGGCCACCAGCCAGTGAAAGAACTGGAGGTCCTTCTTCCCCTGGAACTCCTTCCGGCACCACTCCAGCGCCCCTTCCCGGTCCACGCGATAGAACGCATCCACCGCGTCCCTCCAGAGCCCGTTGAGATCAACCGCCTCCCCCTCCCGCTTGTCCAGGAACTCCCGGATCCCCGGCAGCACCGACTTGTCCCCCAGCGACGCCAGCGCCCCCCAGGCGGCGACCCGGACGCGCACGTCGGGATGCTCCACGTGCAGCCGCAGCGTGTCGCGCGACGCCGTCGAGCGCAGCGCCTTGAGCGCCTCCAGCAGCATGAGCGGAAGCCCCTGAGGACCCCGGTCCGTCCAGCGATTCGCCGACAGCACCCACGGCGCCCCCAGCGCGTCCGGCCGCGCCGCCTGGAGCGCTTCGATCAACGCCGGCTCCGCCTCGCGCTCCCCGAAGAACCCCAGCGTGAGTGCCGCCAGCGTGCGATCCACCGGATCCTTCGACTCCAGAGCGCGCCGCAGCTCGGGACGCAACGCCGTGAGGGGAAACGTCTTCCCGAAGCCCGGAAGCCAATCGCTCCGGTTGCTGCAGAGCTCCCAGCAGAGCGCCAGCAACGCCGTCCGATCCTTCTCCCCCGGCTGGTTCTGGAGCTTCTCGAGGATGAACGACTCGATCCGCCGAGCGGGGCGGCCCGTGAACGTCAGCCACCCGGAATCCTCGTTCACCAGGAACCCCAGACAGCGCCGACGGCGCCAGCGTTCCTCTCCCTCCACCCGCGTGTCCCGATAGACCTCGAAGACGGCCTTGCAGACCTCCGGGTCGTGGCCGCCGAAGACCAGCAGCAGGAGGCAGCCGTTCAGCCGCTCGCGGGAGGGACGCTCCGACGCCACGGAACGCAGCGCCTCTTCCTCGGCCGCCTTCTTCCACTCCTGGCGGGTCCGCCACTGCTTGTTCCGCTCCCACCAGGCCTCGATGCGCTCCGGCCGCGGGGCCATGCCGTGATGGGCGGTGTCCGCCGGGAACTTGCGCTCAACCCAGAGGTCCGCATCGATCGGAAAGCCGACCAGGTCATCCATCGCCCAGGCCGCCCGGCGCCCCACCGTGTCGAGCAGGCCGGTCCCGCTCTGGTGGACCGACGCGTCGTCGCGGAGCATCGTGGCCAGAATCGGTACCGCGATCGGGTCGCCGATCGAGCTGCAGGCCGAGACCGCGTAGAGGCGGACCCCGGGCTCCGGAGAACGGAGCCCCTCCAGGGCCGCGGGCAGCACCGAGCGGTCCCCGGAGCGGGCGGCCAGCGCGAGCAACTGCCCTCGCCGCAAGCCGCTGGAGGCACGCTGCAACTGCAGGAGGTAGCGGGTCGGCTTCGTCCCGAGCGCCGTCCAGCGCTTCCAGATCTCCTCTTTGACGAAGAAGAAGTCGTTCTGATTCGGGTTTGCCTCTTCGTCCAGGGGCGCCACCCGGGTGTCCACGAGGAGCGCGTCGATCTCTTTCTTCTCCTCCTCGCTCAGGACCGGCAGCCAGGACTCCAGGATCCGCCGCGCCCGCAGGCGAAGCTCCGCGTCGCCGGACGACAGCAGCCCCTCCACCGAGGCTCTCGCGGCCTCGCCTCTCCGGCTCAAATCCCGCTCGGCCTGCTCGCGCTCGTCGATCTTCTCCGAACGGAGCTTCTCGATCAGCTCCGGAAGCGGGCGATCCTGGAGCAGCAGCATGACGAACAGCGCGTCGATCAACATCCCCATATCCTTAGACGAATGGGGACCGGAAATGTCTAAAACCCCATCTTGCCAGTCCCCGATTTCGGGGTACCATGAGAGCGTCTGGGAGGTGGACTTGGCGGAATCTTTGGCGGAACGCCTGAAGAAAGGGCTCAGCAAGATCGAGGAGACCAGCTCTCTGGGCTCCGACGACGAGGCCATCGAGCCCCTGCACCGCAGCCTGGAACGGACCCTCGCGCGCCTCAGCCCCGGCAGCAGCATCCCCGCCTCGACGTTCCGCTTCCAGGTCACCGGAGGCAAACCCCTCCTCTACCAGGGGATCGAGGCCCTGCCGATGGAGCCCACCCGGCTCCTCCAGCTCCTCAATGTCCTCGGCGTCTCCCTCCAGCCCGGAGAGGCCATCGAGGTCGAAGGCTCGCTCGCGGCCTGGGTGCTCCGCGGCGAAGCCAACGTCACCGAGTCCGATCTCCGCCGGGCCGACACCACCGTGCGGACCCTCAACCAGAAGACCGGCCGCGACCGCGACCACCTGGCCGCCCAGAACGCCGAGTCCACCAAGATTCGGCTGCGCGGCCGCCTCACGCAGCTCGTCTCCGCGCTCCAGATGGCCCAGAAGGAATCGGAAGGCGTCGCCGCCCCGGCGGAGGCCGACGAGAAGGGCCCCTCGGAGCCCGCGGCGCCGCCCCCGCCGAAGCCGCCGCCCGTCGTCGACAAGCCGCCGACCCCTGAGGTCCTGGCGGACGTGCTGAACAAGATGCTCGCGGTCGTGCGGCGCTGCAACGTCAAGGCCGCCGTGATCGGCGAGATCGCCTTCCAGGTCTACGGTTCGCAGAAGCCCGCGCAGCGCCTCGAGCTCCTCATCTCGTCCGGCTTCTCGCAGCGCGAGACCGTCCTGGGCCAGGCCCGCGCGGAAGGCCTCCAGCAGATGCCCAACAAAGGCCCGCTCAACCTGCGCTACCCCGACGCCGAACGCGGCTGCGCCGCGCCCGTGGATCTCGTCGAAGCGACCAACCCCTACCAGAAGCAGGTCCTCGCCCGCGCGCAGCCGGGCACGATCTTCGACATCGAAGTCCCCTTCGCGACCCGCGAGGACCTCGTGCTGCTCCGCGTGGGCTCCGAGACGCCCGGCGACCAGGAGCGCGTCGTCGAGCTGCTGAAGGACATGCAGGGGATGGACTCCGCCTACCTCAAGAAGGAAGCCATGGCGGCGGGCCTCATGGACGCGCTCAAAGAGGCCTGGGTCAAGGCGAAAGAGTAGGAATTTCTTCCTCAGGATTCCCCCGAGCCGGTCCTTCCGGGTTTATAATTCAATCGTGAATAGGGGGCTGCGCCGGAGCGCGATGCTGGGGATCCTGCTGCTCGCGGGCTGCGGGACGATCGGGAACCTCGTCAACGATCCCAGGATCTACGGCGGGACCCGCTACGACGCCCAGGAGGCGGGCAACTGGGGCCCCTGCGGCAGCGGCATCATCGCCGTCTTCGACTTCCCGTTCAGCGTGGCGCTCGACACGGCCGTGCTGCCCTTCACGCTGATCTACGAGCTGCTGAAATCCGACCCGCCGCCTCCCCCGCCGCGGCAGGCCGAGCCCTCAGTGCCAAATCCGCACACCCGGTAGGCGCGCGCCCTCCGGGGTCACGACGTGCATCTGCAGCGTGAGCCGCCCGTCCAGGCGGTCCACCTTGACCAGGACCGAGTGCCAGCCCTTGCCCAGCACGATCCGCTGCCGGAGCAGCCCCTTCGAGCGGCCCGGCGCCGCCGCAAGCATGCGGCCGTCCAGCTGCAGCTCGTAGCCGCCCGAGGTCTCCAGGCGGAACTCGACCGAGAGGTCGTCCTTGCACTCGATCCAGGTGGCCGCGAGCGCGCTCGCGCCGGCCGCGTCGAAGCGCCACCCCTCGAGCTCGCCGAAGTCCACGAGGCCCGTCGCCGTCTCGTGCCGCATCCAGCGGACCATGGAGCCGTCCGGCCGTGCGAACTCCAGGCCCGGGATCGGGTCGACCCCTTCCGCGCGCTTTGCCGCCGGCGACTCGGCGGTCGCGAGCGGACCCAGCACCAGCCAGTGGTTCACGCTGCCGTCGGCGCCCGACTCGTAGGAGCGGAGCACGCGCGCGAGGTTGCTGCGCCGGAGCTCTTCCGAGACCACTTCCGGCGGCGGCTCGGCGGGCGGCCGCTTCGGGGCCTCGGGGTGCCGCGCCTCGGGCTTCCCCGAGAGCGCCAGGATCGCGATGAGGCCGGCGGCCGCGACCGAAACGCCGATCGCGACCGCCGGCGGCGCCGGGGCCGCCGGCTTGGCGCGGCGCTGCGTGCGCCAGGAGCGCGTGATCTTGGTCCGGCTCGTCGTGGACGCGCCGGCCTTCGGGTGCAGCATCGCCCGGATGCGGTCGAGCACGAGGGCCGGAGATTCCGGCCGCTCCTCGCGGGCCTTCTCGAGGAGGTCGAGCACCAGCTGGTTCGCGCCCGGCGAAACGGCGCGATTGCGCTCCGACGGCGGCCGCGGCCGGTCCATGGCGTGGCGGACGATCATGGTCGCCGCGTCGGCCGCCTCGAACGGAATTGAGCCGGTCAGCATCTCGTAGAGCGTCGCGCCGAGCGAGTAGAGGTCGGAGCGCACGTCGATGTCCTTCTCGCCGCGGGCCTGCTCGGGCGACGCGTACTCCGGGGTGCAGTGGATCAGGCCCAGCGAGGTCAGGTGCGGCAGGTCGCGCACGTCGCGGCAGAGGCCGAAGTCGCAGACCTTGGCGGCGCCGTCGCCCGTGAGGAGGACGTTCTGGGGCTTGACGTCGCGGTGGATGACCTTGTGGGCCCAGGCGTACTGGAGCGCCTCGGCGACGCCGCACGCGATCTCGAGCGCCTCGGCCTCCGGAAGCGGCCCGCGCGAGCGGAGGTACTGGTCGAGGGGCTTCCCCTCGACGAACTCCATGACCATGTAGTAGCGGCCGGCGGCGTCGCCGCAGTCGAGCGCGCTGACGATGTTGGCGTGGCGCAGGCGTCCGGCGAGGCGCGCCTCCTTGAGGAAGCGGCGGATGTACTCGGGCTCCTGGGCGAGCTCGTCGCGGAGGACCTTGATGGCGACCCAGCGGTCCATGGCGATCTGCTTCGCCTTGTAGACGACGCCCATCCCGCCCTCCCCCAGCCGGTCGACGATCTTGTAGCCGGAGATGGACGGCGCCTCGCTCGTCATGAAAAAGAGTATATCGGGTCGGGGATGAACAACATAGACGCCGCGTTTTGATAACGCTAGCGGGAGATAGCGATGTCGCGGATGAACTTCTGGTCGCCGGGCTTGTCGAGGACGAAGGTCTCCTCGCGGCGCTCTTCGATGGTCGAGCCCTCGTAGAGGATGACCAGGATCTGCACCTTGGTGCGGACCTTGCCCTGCAGGCGCGCGGAGACCCGGTAGGACCCGGGCATTGCCTTCGGGATCACATGGGTCTCGAGGCCGTGGATGCTCCAATGATCCCAGACGCCGTGGCGGCCGCCGCCGGGCTCCTGGACGTCCAGGTCCACCTTCGCCCGCGCGTCCCAGGTCATGATGATCTTCAGGTCGCAGACGCCCGCTTCCGGCGTGCCCGTCGCCGGGGCCGGGCGCGGCGCGGCGGAAGGAGCGGGCTCCGCCGTCACGAGCAGCGCCGTGGACGGCGGAGCCGCGATCAGCTTCCCGTCCGTCGGCCTGGGCAGGCCGGCCGAGACGAAGAGCAGGAGGAATAGACCCGCGATGAACGCCATGCCGAGCGCCGGGCGCAGGACCTTCAGGGCCCGCCGGATCGGCGGCGGCGGGGCATGGCGCCGCTGGACGACCTGGTCGGCCACCTGCACGCGATCGGCGCTGCCGGGGATGTCGCGCGCGAGGGCCACTTCGAGCAGGCGGTGCTCCGCGCCGATGCGTTCGCTGACCTCGGCGCACGCGCTGCAGCCCGCGACGTGCTCCTGCATGGCCCGCTCCTGCGGGCCCTCCAGGAGGCCGTAGACGTACATCGTCAGGTCGTCGACGCTTCTCACGCCTCGCCTCCCATCCACTGCCGGAGCTTGGCGACGGCGCGGCTGATCTTGAGCCGGGCCGCGTCGTAGGTGATCCCGAGCGCGTAGGCCACTTCCCGCCCGGTGAGGCCCTCCTGGAAGTGCAGGAGCAGCGCGACGCGCATGTCCTCGGGGAGCCGCTCGACCTGGGACTTCACGCGGGAGCAGCTCTCCTCATGGATCGCCGCCTCGACCGGGATCGGCTCGTGCGAGGGCCAGTCGTCGGGCTTGAGTTCGGCGGTGATGACCTTGCTGCCGCGGCGCCGCTGGTCCCGGATCAGGTTGACCAGGATCCGGAAGACCCAGGCGCTGAAGCGGTGGTCGCCGTCGTACTGGTGGATCCGCGAGAAGGCTCGGAAGAAGGCCTCCTGGGTGGCGTCGCGGGCGCTCTCGACGTTGCGGAGGAGCCGGTCCGCCAGGCTGAAGACGCCGGGGTAGAGGCGCAGCACGAGCATCCGCTCGGCCTCGCGGTCCCCTTCCCGGGCGCGCCAGGCCAGGTCCTCGTCCGTGTCGAAGCTGAGCAGGTTGACCCGCCGCATCACTTCCTCGTACGGGGGAACGGTGGACCTGTGTCATCTATTGTGCCGAATCCACCGCGTCCCTGGAGGAACTATACCGTACGGGAAATGGAGGGCGCGGGCCTTACCTCGACCGACGCCGCCGGCGAAGGCGGTCCTCCAGGCGCTGCTTCCTCGCCTCCATGGGCGCGAACAGCGTGTGGCTGGTCGGGCGCTCGCTGCGATCGGTCAAGCCCGAATCCCGGAACTTGCGGTCCTTCATTCAGGCTCCTCCTCAATGCCCTCCTGGCTCAGCTGTTGCTTGCGCGACGCCAGGGTCTCGGAGATCTGCTCCCGCTCGTCCTTATCCAGTTCGTCGAAGCAGGGAAAGATCTCCTCCTGCTCCTCCTCGGCGTGGTGCAGGACGTTCTCCTTGAGGACCTTCAGCTTGGCGTCGAAGTCGTCGCTCTCGGGTCCCAGCTCGGCGAGTTCCTCGAGGAGCTGCTTCACGAGGCGGTGCTCCTCGTTGGCCTCCTTGATGAGCTCTTCCGCCTCCTCGTCCCCGCTGCCCTCGATGGCCGGATAGAAGATTTCCTCTTCGATCTGGGCGTGGATCGTGAGCTCCTTCTTGAGCGCCCTGAAGAGCTTGGACTTCTGCTCGACATCCTCCTTCTCGATCTCCTCGTACGCAGAGAACAGCTGCTTCACGTTCTCGTGGTCTTCCCGGAGCAGCGCGGTCGCTTTGCGGACGCGGATCTTGGTGTCGGACATGGAACCCCCCTTGCCATCAAATGGAGACTGAGTACGGGCCTCACTTGGCTCGAGCCGGTTGAGGGGCGTGGTGTTACGACCGAACCCGGAAGAGGCGGAGAGGTCCCCCTCTGCACCTCCCCCGGGGGGAGGCAGGAAGGGGGATCGGTTCGGGTCTTGGTTCCTGGTTCTTGGTTCCTGGTTCGGGGCTTAGTCTTTGGTTTTGAACACAACCCACTCGTGGACCGTCAGAACCGCGGACGAGTCTTCCTGGCGGAAGTACAGGTTGTCGACGACGCTCCCCAGAGCGATCGGGCTTTCGTTCCAGTCCTTGAGCTTCGAGATCGAAACCTTGAAGACCTGGGGGCGGCCGACTTCGAATCCGGGATGGTAGGCCTTATAGGGATGATTCTTGCCGTCCGGTCCGATGGCCCTGAACACAATCAATATCGGCTTGGAGCTGTTCGTCGAAAACGTGACCCGGACTTCCCCCTCCGTGGGCACCTTGAAGATTTCTTTGCCGCTCTCCATCCCCACGGTCTTGCCGTCGAACGCCGTCACGGCCAGCAGGGCGCCGTTCTGCTGCTCGCCGAAAAGGCGGTGGCGGCTCAAGTCTCCGTTGGGGTAGACCGCCAGGACCGTCGCGCCCGGCGGCAGCGGCTCGCGCGGCACGATCGCCGCGATTGCCTTGTCGAAGTCGTCGAGGAGGTCCTTGCGGCCCCAGCCGACGAGGCGCGCCCGCGCCTGCTTTACCTCGTCGAGCCCCCCGCGGAGCTGGGCGTTGCAGGACTGATCCTTGAGCGGCCCGTAGAGCGACGCCGACCTGTCCTGAGTGTCCTTGATCAGCTTCGCGACTCCCTGGGTCCACTCGGGCGCCTCGAAGCGCTTGCGGGCCTCCTCCAGGAAGTCGGTAACCGCCGAGAACTGCTCGTTCTTGATCGTCGGCTGGATCTTCGCTTCGAGCTCCTGCAGGTCTTTCGCGATCTTCTCCTTCGGGATGGCCGGCGGCGGCGCAGGCTTGGGCGGATCCGGCTTCGCGGCCGGCACGGGGGCCGGGGGCGGCTTCACGACTACGGGCTCCGGGGCCGGGTCGGAGGTCCCGCTGGTCCGGACCACGTAAAGGATCCCCACCGCGACGGCGATGACGGCCAGGCCGACGAGGAGGAGCGTGGTGGAACTCGTCGCCGGGGCGGCCGGGGCCGGCAGGGAGCGCGCGGTCGCGGGCTTGGCGGCTTTGAGACGGCCCTGGGTGCTCGGCGGCGGGACCGCCCGCGGGGGCTCCTTGAGCGCCGCCTGGGCGCCCGAGCTGATGCTCTGCGGCACGCAGGTCGCGCAGAACTGACGGTTATTGAAGGTGTGGGCGCGGCCCCGGGTAAAGTCGTCCCCGAGCAGCTTCTTTCCGCACTTGTTGCAGTAGAGGATTTCCTGTCCCACGGTCCTAAGTATATCCCCGCCCGGGGGGTGCGGCGGGGCTAGATCTTCCGCTCGTCGGGGTGGCCGAAGAGGCGGCGGAAGAGCCTGCGGATGGTCCCCGCCGTCGGCGCCGGCTCGGGGCCCGGAGCCGCGGGAAGCGTCGGAGCCGGCACGGCGGCCTTCAACTCCCGGACCGCGGCGGCCTTGGAGGGATACACGCGGAGGAGCTCGGTCAGGCCCATGCTCTCCAGGATGACCTTGACCTTGGGCAGCACATTGAAGAGGACAAGCGCCCCGCCGGCGGCCTGCACGTCCTCGACCATGGTGATGAGGTAGGACAGCCCGGTGGAGTTGATGTAGCGGACCTCCCCCATCTGGAGGACGAAGCGCCGGTAGTGGCGCTGCCGCAGCGCGTCCATCTGCTGCTGGAAGAGGTGGATGTTCTTGGCGTCGATGGGGCCGTTGAAGCTGACCAGGGCCCCGTCGGCGAGCCCGCTCAGCGCCCCCACCTCGATCTTGAATCCCACCGTCCGAATGATAGCACCCCGCTCCGGGCGTCTCGGCGGGGATTTTTCCGACCGCATAACATTTTTCACCCCGACGGATCTGGAGTCCCTGAAAGGGGTTGGTCCGGGTCGCGCTTCGCCCGCATCATGCGCTCGTTGCTTCTCGTGGAAGCCTCGGCCCGTCAGGAACCAGGAAGGGGAAGCAGTACCATGACGAGCGAGGAGAGAACCCCGGGCGGGACCGGGTCCACCACGTGCCAGCGCTGCGGCGCCAGCCTCTACTTCCCCTTCGCCGGCGGCCCCCACAAGGTGCGCTGTCCGGCCTGCAGGAAATCCGTCGCCCTGGAGGTCGTCCACGACGGAAAGCGCTGGAGGGTCAAGCGGGCCGGCCTCCATTCTTAGTCCGATTCCAGCAGCCGGCGAATCGCGGGCATCAGTTCCTCCTCGCGGAAGGTCGCGGTCGCCCGCCGCAGAAGGGGCTGCGCGAAGCGGCCGAAGGGCTGGACCTCCTTCAGGAAGGCCAGCGGGTCGTTCCCCACCCGCTTCACGATCTCCCGCATCCGCTGCTCCATCTCGGGCGTCAGGATCTCGGCCCGGCCGACGAAGACCCGAGAGAGCTCCTCCGGATTGGGGTCCAGCGTCAGCGGCAGGATCGCGTCCACCGCCGCGCGGGGCACGATATAGAAGAGGCGGATTCCCTCCTCAAACCAGCTGTCGCGCCAGGTCTTCAGCATCGCCCGCGCCTCCTTCTCATAGAGGCCGGATTTGATGAGCGTGCGCTCCAGCTCCGCCATCGCTTCAGAGACCGGCATCGACAGCTCGGGACGCCCCGCGCCGACGCTGTCGCGAATCGCGCCCAGCACCCGGAAGCCCGTCCGCCCGTTCCGGTTCTCGAAGAGGATCGCCTGCACGAGGTCCTTCCCCAGGTTCTTCACGGTCACGCGGTCGTTCGCCAGCGTGACCCGGACCGGCAGGGGGAACGTGCCCACGCCCCGGTAGAAGAGGAACTTCTCGTCCTGGAGGAGGCCCTGAGTGATCACCTGGATCGGCGCCGCATCGGTCTCCCGCGCCGGGTAGTAATGGCTCTCCTGAGATTCGCGGGGAAACTGGTCCAGTGCGCCGGGACGGATGTAGACTTTGCCCCAGTCGATGCCGCGCCCGTTCAACTGCCCTTGCGGATACCATTCCGTGATGGCGCCCCTCGGAAAGTCCACCTTCACGTTCACGGTCGTATCGCGCCCCGAATAGAAGTAGAGGACCGGCGTCTCCATCCGGACCGTGGGTCGGTACGCCTTCTTGTCCAGGTAGCCCAGCAGCGGCTCGGGACGATGGACGAACTTCGGCAGATCGGTCGGGCCGCTGAAAGGGTTCCAGACCAGGGGCACGCCGTCGGCTCCCGCGACCGACGTGAAGGTCCCCCACTCGTGAACGGTCAGCTTCTCGCCCGGAGCACCGTCCAGGGCCATGAGGGACAAGGCCACGGCAAGCACCACGATCGTCTTCATTCGGTCCTCCTCGCTTCTCTGCTTCTTGGTAGAGCGGGCGGGGAGGACTAATACCTCTTTCCGATTCTCGTATTACTCCGGGCCTTTCGTTCTACTAGGCATTGAGCTCATGAGTGGGTCCGACGGGGACCTCGTGACGGCGCTGCGGAACGGCCGGCGCGAGGCGTATGACGAGCTGGTCCGCCGCTACGCGGCGAAGATCGGCGCCGTCTGCCGCTCCAGGCTCGGCTCGAAGGGGCCGGTCGAGGACATGGTCCAGGAGGCCTTCCTGCGCGCCTACCGCGGCCTCGCGAGCCTCGACGACCCCGAGAAGTTCGGCAGCTGGCTCTACGGGATCGCGACCCGGGCCTGCCTGGACTGGCTCAAGGCGAAGGAGCGCGGGCAGGTGTCCTTCGACGCGCTGGGCGACCCGGACGCCTTCCGCAAGGCCGGCCCGGTCGAGGAGCCCGAGCGGAACGCGCGGCTCCACGACCAGGTCGACGCCCTGCCCGAGTCCTACCGGGAGGTCGTGCTGTTGTTCTACTACAAGAAGCAGTCCTACCAGGAGATGAGCCGGCTGCTCAACCTGTCGCCCGCGGCGATCAACGCGCGCCTCACGAAGGCGCGCGCGATGCTCCGCGAGCGGATGGCGGGGGCCCTATGACGATGAACTGCGCCGAGTGGGAAGAGAAGCTGAACGCCACGCTGGACGGCGAGCTGTCCGACGCCGAGCGCGCGCCGCTGGAGGCCCACCTGGCCGCCTGCGCCGACTGCCGCCGCACGCGCGATGCGATCCGCGCGCAGAGCGCGGAGCTGGAGCATCTCCATCTGGATTCCAGGGCTCTCGAGGAGAGGATCATCGCGGCCGTCCACGCGTCCGCGACGCCCCGCCGCGGCGGCTTCCGCGCGTGGATGGCGCTGGCGGCCGCGGCGGCGCTGATCCTGATCGCGCCCTTCTTCCTCAACACGACCGAGGCGCCCGCGACGCAGGTGCCCATGACTCTTCAAAGCGCGACGGGCCCCGTTGAAATGGCGTACAAGGATCGCTGGCTCCCCTTCTCGCCCGGGAATGCCGTCGACCCCGGCACGACGCTCCGGACCGGGGAGGCGTCGAAGTGCGAACTCGCCTGCTCGGACGGGTCGCTGCTGCGCCTCGACCGCGCGACGGAGGTCCAGATCCAGGATCCGCGCCGCGTCTCCCTCCGACGGGGCGAGCTCTACGCATCCATCACGCCCGGCACGAAGCCGTTCCGTTGCACGACGCCGGACGGTGGCATCGACACGGACGCGGGGATGCTCGACGTGTCGTATCGCCACTCGAAGGATTGGCCGGCCGCCGTGACGTCGTTCGCGGTGCTGGAGGGCGAGGCCCGGATCGCCGACCGGCAGCCCCAGAACATGTGCGTCCAACCGATCGAGCGAGTCGCGGTCGACCCCCTCCTCCGGACGCAATGGACGAACGATCTGCTGAGACTCCGGGACAAGAACGATCCGGAGGTGCTTCAGCGGGTGACGGCGTTGCTGACGCAGCTCGGACGTTCCGAGCTCCACGAGCGCGAGCTCCGCGCCTTCGGGGAGCGCGCCGCGCCGGGGCTGCTGTCGATCCTGAACCGGAGCCCGGACTCGTGTCCCGTTGAGCAGCGGCGCCAGGCCGCCCGCGTGCTGGCGGACGTGGCGGGCCCTCACGAGGTCGAGGCGCTCGTGAAGCTTCTGCGCGACGGCGATGGCGACGTCTCCAGCGCCGCCGGTCGTGCGCTCGTCCGCATCACGGGCCTCACCCTCAGCGGCCCCGATGCCTGGGGAGCCTGGTACAAGGACAACCGCGAGACATGGGCCTGCCCTAAGAAGTAGTCCTCGAGGCTACTCGTCTTCCAGTCGCTTGGGCAGCTTCACGCCGGGGACCAGGAATCTCAGGAACATCGACGACCGCGGCGGTCGGCGGCCCATCCCGCAGCTCGGGCACGAATCGTAGTGGTGCGGGCCGCTGCAGCCGTACGGTAACCTCGCCCCCGCTGCGTCCTGCTGAAGCGAGGCGAAGTAGCTGGAAAGCAGATTCCTCGCCGCGCGCTGACGACGGGAGGGCGTGCCCTCATGCTCCAGCCACGCGAGGTACGGCGTCAGGGTCTCCGCCTTCCTGGCCAGCGCCGCGGCCGCCGCGACGCGCTCGTCGACGTTTTCCGACTCGAGGCTCTGCCCCGCGCGCTTCAACTCCTCCGCGAGCCCCGCTTCGATGGCCTTGGCCCGTTCCTTGAGCCGCTCATTCTTCGGGCCGTGCAGGAATCCGCGGAAGGATTCGGCGAAGCGCATCGAGTCCCGAACCAGCGTCGGATCCATCTCCTCGGAAGCGATCGCCTTGCCCTCGGGAGACAGAAGGATCCGGTGAATCTTCCCCTCCAGGGAGAACTTCTTCCGCACGAATTCGGGCGCCAGGATCATGACGACCGACTCGCAGAAGATCTCGTGGGCGTCGACGTCCTCGTCAGGGAACGCCGTCAGGGCCCACAAGCCCTGACCCCAGACGAACGGGACCAGGTCCGGCTGGAGGACGATCCCCAGGCCCCAGCGCCCCGTCTGCTTCATCCGCGTCAGGGCCGTCGGGTACCACTTGGGCTCCTCGTCCTTCGAGTCCTGGGCGACGGGTTCGGTCAACCCGAATACCAGCGGGACGGCCGCGGCCTGTTCCAGGAAGCTGCGCCGATTCATCAGGCTCATTTCTTCTCCTTCGCCCACCATTCGTTCCAGAACTTCCCCGCGTCAGCGACGCTCAGCACCCGGATGCGATCGGATTCGAGAACAAAGGCCCAGCGGGAATGGCGGAGCCGCTCGAGGGCTTCCAGAAGCGAGAGGGGCCTCCCCCACTCCTGCAGCCGCAGATGGTAGTTCTGCCAGGTCGGCAGCAAGGACGACCCTTGCGGGGGCCCTTCGACGACGAGACCGGCCTGCGTCGCGATCATCGCGGTCAACTCGCTTGCGGTCCCGTAGACGGCCCGATCCAGGGCGCGCTCGCGGAGCCGCTTCCAGGTCTCCGGAGAACGGACCGCGTTCAGCTCCAGATACGGGAAGCTGTACCCCTGGTCAAAATCAGATGCGAACATGATCGGAAGGGCATCCCGACGACCGTTGCGGCAGAGCATGGTCACGGCCGTCTGGCGCTGATAAAGATCCTTGGCCGTCAGCAATTCGCGGATGCCCGCCAGCGCCTTCTCCCCGCCGATCCGTCCCAGGACGTTCATCGGCCACTGATGGTCGTGGTCCTCGAGCTTCAGAAGCGGCAGCAGCGACGGGACGAATTCCTCGCCGCCCGCCCAGGCCCAGGCCTCCGGGTTGCCGTAGGCGGATCGGGTCACCATGGGGGCCAGATCGCGCCGGCTCAGCTCCCGCGGCAGGAAGAGAAGAATCCCCGCCGGATCGTGGTTCGGGACATAAGTTTTCTCAGGAACTCGTTCCCGAACGATCTCGAGGATCCGGGGGAACGACTCCGCATCACCGAACCTCGCCAAGCCCTTCGCCGCGATCGAGCGCGTCGCGAGATCCGGATGAGAAAGGAGCTTCCGCATCCGCGGGATGCTCTCGCGATCGTTGAGGACGAGCAGCGGCTCGATCATCGACGTCGTGGTCGGGCCGTCCGAATTCAGGATCTTCCGAAGCGTCGGCAGGATCTCCGTCAACCCCATCTGGGCCGCGACCTCGATGGCTTTGTAGTCAGGAGGTTCCTGCCGGACCCTTTTCAGGATCAGGGCGGTCGCGTCGGCCCCTCCCAGCTGCCCCAGCGCTTCCATCGCGCGGGGCAGGAAGTGATCCGGGAGGAAGGGACCCGGATTCTCGATGAGCTTGATGATGTCCGGGACCGCCTCCGTGGCGCCTGTCGAGCCCAGGTACCGGAGGATGGCTTCGCGGCACTGGGGATCGGTCTCCTTGCGCAGCAGGTCGAGCACACGGCCGTTGTGTTCCGGCCACGCCGACCCCATCAGCCTCCAGTAGGCCGGGAGTTTCTGCAGGTACTCGTAGCCTCTCTCGAGGTAGTCGAGCAGGAACTCCGGCGTCTCGGCGAAATTGAGATAGGAGCCATTGAAGGCAATGGCGTCCCGGATGGCCGGATCCTTGAACAGGGATCGCAGACGGGTCGTCGCCGAGGTCAGCCGTTCAAAGCAAATCTGGGACGCGACAGTCTTCCGAACGTTCGCATCGGAATCCTCCAGCAAGGGGTCGATGGCCGCGAGGGCTTTCCCCCCGTCGATGCGGAGGAGCGCCATGGCCACCGTCGCGCGGACGTTCGGGTCGCGGTCGCCGAGGAGCGGCCGGATGGCGGCCGACGCGCCCATCATCTTCTTGTTGGACACCACCTGGAGGACTTTCACCCGGTCCTCGGCCACCACGGCGCTCTTCAGCGCTCTCAGCGCGATCGGGCAGAGGTCATCCGCCGTGAGCTCCTGGTAATCCTTGTTGTGGAGATAGAGGCATCCGAGTTCGGTCAGCACCGCAATCCAGACCTCGTCGCTGCCCTTTCTCAAGCGCTCCTCGATCCCTGGGACGGCCCGGACGGCCGGCGACAGGATCGTTTCGATTTCCTTTCCCCTCGTGGCTTCCGAGGCGGCGGCCGTCCGCTTCCACTCGCGCTGGCGTTGCTCCGCCTCCTCCAGGTCCGCCAGGAGCGCCCTGCCCTCGGCCTGCTCCGACGGCGAGCCCGACTGGATCCGATCCTCGGCCCACCACGTCCTCCAGAACTGCCGGGCCTCCCGCCGGCCCAGGATCCGGATCCGGTCGGCCTCGAAGACCGCGTTCGCGCTCTCCTGAAGGGCCTCGAACACGACGCTGAGGAGATCGCGTCCCTCGACACGGATCCACTGATCGTGGTGCGGCGTCAAGTCGCTGCCGTCCCGCGGCCACTCGATCGGGATCCCGATCTGCCGGGAGAGTTGTGCGGCGATCTCGCGGGCGTTTCCGGTCAGGGGCGGCCCCGAGAGGACGCGCGCGCGCCAGGCGCGGCAAAGCTCAGGTCGGCGCGCCGCGTTCAAGCTCAGATGATTGCGGGTAGCCACCCACGGGTTCAGGAGCAGCGGCAGGCCGTCCTTCTCGCCAAGCAGCGCCAGCGACTCCGCCGCGGCCTCGCGAACGTGGCGGAACGGATCCGTGAGCAGCACTCGAAGCTTCGCCGCGGCCTCGGGTCCGGGAAGCGTCGACAAGCTGTGACAGGCGCTGACCCGATGCCACAGTTCCGGGGATTCCGCCAGCTTGAGTACCAGCGGGAGGGCTTCGGAAGGGGCGAAGCGGCAAAGATAGGCGAGGCCGACGTCTCCCTCCGCTCCGCTGCCCTGGCGCGCGAATGCCAGGGCCTCCGGAAGCGCGTCCTTCGACCCGAGGTCCCTCATCAAGGACAGCGCGTAGTGCCGGACGTCGGCATCCTTGACGTACTTGCGGAGCGTCGGCTCCGCCTTGGCGCCGTCCAGCACCATGAACGACCACAGGGCGCTCATGCGCATCCGCGGGTCCGGGCTCTCGAGGAACTTCAGAAGGCCGGGTCGGACTTCGGCCACGCCCATCTGGGCCAGGGTGGAGGCCGCAAACTGGGCCTGCTTGGGATCCTGGAGGAGCTCGAGGACCCCGGGGATCCCTTCCCGGTTTCCCACTCGCCACAACGCGTACGCGGTCGTGATCCGGGCCTCGGGCTGGTTCAGCTGCGCGAGCAGCTCCGGAAGGCCGTCCTTGATCCCGAACGACGCCAGCACGCGGGCGGCGCCGCGGCGGACGGACACGGCGTCGTCGTCCAGCCTGGCCCGGATCTCGGGGAGGGCTCCTTCGGCGCGAAGGGCGCCCAGGCTGCCGACGGCCATCGCGCGGACGTTGGCATCCGCGTGGGCCAGGCAGCGGGTCAGGAACGGGATCGCGTCCGGGTTCCAGTAGCGGGTCGACAGGAGAGTGAGCGCCTGCTGGCGGATCATTTCCTCGTCGTCCCCGAGCGCCTTTTCGAGGGTCGGCAGGATTTCCTCGGGAGCCTGGGACGCGAGCGCGAGCAGGGCGCAGTAAGGGTCGGAGCCCTGCTCCCGCAGCGTCTTGATCAAGGCCGGGATCAGCTCCGGCGCGTCGATGCCCGCCAGGGAGTACAAGAACTGCCCTCGCTCCATCCACCCCAGGGCGCGCAGGGCCGTGATCAGATCGGGGACCGCCTCGCGGCCGCCCACGGCCACGATGGGCGCGATCCAGAGTTGCTTCTGCTCCTTGGGCGCCTCCCGCAGTCGCTCCAGAAGCGCGGGCGCGAGGGACTTCGCGCGGCAGACGGCGATGGCGTCCAGGAGGGGCTCCCGGACGCTCCAATCGTCCACCTGCAGCAGCACGGAGAATTCCGGGACGGCGGCATCGAGGCGCCACGCCGCGATGGCGGAGCAGACGGCGGCCCGTTCGGCCCCGTCCGCATAGCGGAGGGCCCGGCCGGCCAGGGGCTGGAAGTCGTCGCGGCCCAGCTCCGGGTGCGCGCGCCGGGTCCCTTCCTGCCGGGTCGCCTCGAGGAAGACGTCCGTCCACGCGTGAGTGCCGCCGCTCGCCAGGCGTTCCCGAAGTGCCGGCGTCGATCGCTTGAAGTTGGGCGTCAACTTCTGGAGGTACGGGATGGTTTCCAGCAGTCGTCGCGCGCGCGTCGCGACTTCGGCATCGGCGTCCCGGGCGGCCCGTTCGAGCGCGGGCAGCGCTTCCGCCTCCCGCAGCGCCAGGGTCTTTTCGGCCTTGTCGCGTTCGTCGATCTTGGGGGAGCGCAGAAGCTCGATCAAGCGCTCGATCGTCGGAGGCGGCTCCTGCGCCGCGAGGAACAGCGGAACGATCAGCGACCAGAGGACGTTCATGCGCGTACCAACGGCTCCCAATCTGGAAGGTTCGACGCTGGCGGCGGAGCTAAGTCACTAGAAATTTGACGAAACTGTAGCTCGGCGTCGACACGTTCGCCATGCCGCAGACCATGACCGAGCTCCTGCGCACGGTATCCCGGTCCGTCTGCGGCATCGCTTCCCCTTCCGGAGGCTGCTCCACCGAGATCCCGCATCCACCGGAGACGAGCCCCGGCAGGGCCACGCCATAAGGAAGCTGCTGGAATTCCGGCTCCCTCGTACGTTCGCGCAGTTCCCGGCGTCCTGCCACCCGCATCGGGTCGAGGCTCCACCCCAATCTCATCCGGTAATACGCCTCGACGATCTCCCGAGCCGCTTCCCGTCCTTCCGTCTTGGTTGTCTCCATGGCACGTCGGATCAGGCAGGGCTGCACTGAATAGACCCGACTCTGGAGGAGATCCATGGCTCGCTTCCGATTCAGGATGTCCTCGTCCCCCAGCTGGCCGAGGGCAACCCGCACGTCAGCCGGCGCAAGCGACCATGCCTTTTCGTCGCGATCAATCAGGATTCTGAGGTCTTCACCGAAGATGACGGGAGCCATGGACGACTCAAACTTCTCCTGATCCTGGAATGTCTTGAGGGTGATCCGGTCGCGAAGGAGCGCGCCGCCGTCGGGGTTGAGCACGACGCGATCCCAGGCCTTGAGGTCCCTCCCCAGATGCTGCTGCGCCTGCGGCTCCCGGATGAAGATGAAAAATGATTGAAGGAAGAGGGCGTGGGCGGCGCCGCCGCCGTGGTTGAGGCGCTGCCAGAGCGCCTTCCCCAGCGCCGCGCGGTCGGGTGCCGGGTCGGGGACCACGATCACGATCCCACGGAACTCTTCCTTCCGCATCCACGCGTAGGCATCCGAGAGCCACATCGGTTTCGCGGGCGGGTTCTGCGCGAAAACAGCGTCGGCGCCAAAGATTGCGGGGGCGGCGACCATCTGTCGCAGGAACTTCCGTCGATCCATCGCTAGCCTCCCGACTGCTGGACAATGATCCCCTTGCGCTTCAGGAAGTCGCGGAACGCCGCAGCCTCCGGTTGAGGGAACAACTCCCGAGGCGGGACTTCCCTGTTGTAGACGCGGAAGGCCTCGGTGAAGCGGGCCGGCTCGCGCTCGAACCACTGCTCCAGGACGGTGTCGCCGCGGCAGATCCTCTCGAAGCGGAGCTTGCGGACCAGGAGGCTGCTCACGACGAACCCGTCGGGATCGATCGACGCCACGATCGCCTGCGCCTCGGCCGGGAGGCCGCGGGCCGCGTCGCGCAGCGTCTCGAGCGGCGTGTCGCTCGCCAGGGCCGCTTGAAGGACGCGCTGGAGCTCGGTCAGCATCGGAAGAGCTCCTTCGCCCGGCGCAGTTCGTCGCGGAGCGCCGGGACGTCGGCCGCCTTAAACGTGCCGTTGAGCCGTTCCACCACGACGCCGCGCAGGTTGCGGCAGCGCGGAACCGCGCGCTCGTAGAGCGCCCAGACGGGCTCGGGAATGGCGCCGTCGTGCGAATCCAGCCTGAAGACGCGG
>Ga0310810_10001428_pt1 | contig 25028 bp, 27 predicted proteins | sample NCmetagenome_FD_207641 | JGI IMG/M metagenome (GOLD analysis project Ga0310810, IMG submission 207641) | Soil microbial communities from experimental microcosm in Duke University, North Carolina, United States - NC | ecosystem: Engineered > Artificial ecosystem > Soil microcosm > Unclassified ...
GTCTGCAGCGGGTGGACGCTGAAGCGGCGCGCATGCGGCGAGAGCGCGGCGAGCGGGGTGGCGCCGCTCGTGTGCGCGAGCCAGGGGCCGGGGGAGACCGAAGCGGCGACCTCCGCGATCGCCGAGTCGGGGACGCAGAGCAGCACCAGCTCGGGATCGTCCGCGTCCACGGCGACGCCCCGCTCCCTCAGGCGGGCGGTGACAGCCGAGCCGACGCGGCCCGAGCCGATGACGTGGATGCGGTTCGGCACTTCGAGGCTCCAGCTCCGTAGTGGATGCCGGGCACCCCGATTGTACTTAGAGCGCGGCCCCCGCCGGGAGCCGTTCCGCGACGACGCTCTCCGCGGCCTCGCGGGTCGGCGCGTGACCGGTCACGGCCGCGATGAAGTCGTCGCGCTCGAGCGCGAAGAGCCGAAGGTCGTGGACGGAGCGCACCGTCGCGGTGCGCGGCACGTCACGGAGCAGAGCGATCTCGCCGAAGAAATCGCCCGGTCCGAGCGTCGACGACTCGGCGCCGTCGACCTCCACGGTCGCGGCTCCCTCGGCGATCACGTAGAAGCGGTCGCCGCGGTCCCCCTGGGCGAAGACCTCGGCCATCGCCGGAACCTTGGCCTCCGCCGCGAGTCCGGCCAGACGCTCGAGCACGGTCGGCGGCAGGAGCGAGAACATCGGAATGGCGCGAAGCAGCTCGAGCGGCTCGGTCGCGATGCGCGCTGCCGCGTCGACCCGTCGCAGCAGGGGCCAGATCGGCACGAGCAGCACGGGCAGGAAACCGCCGACGATCACCAGGGCCGCCTTCGCGCCGAGCAGGGAGACGAGCGCAGGCGCCGCGAGAGACCCGACGGCGAGGGTCGCGAGCACCAGACTCTCCAGGACGCTGAAGACCCGGCCGAGCACCTCGTCCTCGGCGCTTCGCTGCAGGAGCGTCATCCCGGCCACGTCGACGAGCGTGTTCCCGAGGCCGATCAGCCCGAAGAGCAAGAGCGCGAACGCGAGGTTCGACCAGACCGCGGTCAGGGCGAGCGGGACGCCCCAGAGCAGCACGCCGATCCCGAGGTCGCCGGCCAGCCGCTTGCGGCCCGCGAGTGCGCCGACGATGACGACGCCGAGCAGCGCGCCGACGCCGACAGCGACGTTCAGCCACCCCACGCCGCCCGAGCCGGCGTGGAGCAGCTTCAGCGCGACGACGACGAGCAGCACCTCGAACGCTCCGACGACGAACGTCTGGGCCGCCGTGAGGCCGACGACGACCCGCAGCGCAGGATGTGCCGCGATCGCACGGAAGCCTTCGAGCACGGCCGAGCCGACCGGCGTGGGCTCAGCCTCGGCCGGGCGCGAGTCGGGCGGCACGCCGACGAGGCACGCCGCCGACCAGAGGAACGTGCCGGCGGTGATCGCGAAGACGACCCAGATCGAGGTGGTCGCGAGGAGCAGGCCGGCGAACGCCGGCCCCGCGAACATGCCGACGCTCTCGATCGTGTTCATGACCGCGTTCGCCGCCGTCAGCTCCTCCGGCGTCCTGACGAGCGACGGGAGCAGCGCACCCTGCGCCGGCGAGAAGGCCGTCGAGGCGATCGTCGTCAGGACGGCGAGCACGAAGATGGCCCAGAAGCTCTGGCCGGCCGCGGCGAGGACGGCCATCAGCCCCACGAGCACGACTCGCACGAGATCGGCCGTCACCATCACCCGCCGGCGCGGGAACCGGTCGGCCAGCAGGCCGAGCCAGGGCGCGCACACCGCCGAGGTGCCCCAACGCGCGCAGAGGAGGAGCCCGACGAGCCTGGCGCCGCCCACCTCGTAGGCGTAGACCGCGAGCCCCACCCCGTACACCCAGCCGCCGAGCGTCGAGCCGAGCCCGGCGATCTGGAGCCGCCGCAGGCTCGGGTTCGCGAAGACCGCCCCGAACGCTCGCAGCGACTCCGCCACCCCCCGCCAGACCGTCACGCTTTCCGAGGATCGCAGCCTTCGTTGCAAATGTGAAGGCCCGGTGGGAAGATTTCGGGCGGGTCCCTCGTCTTGGGGGGGACAGCGCGATAACGACGCGCAGAGGCTTCCTACAAGGAGGGACAGAATGGCCGAGGACGAGAACCGCGACAAGAACCACGAGGAGGAGCAGGACGAGGTCGAGGCCCACGGGCGCAAGCTCAAGGCCGCGAACGCCGAGTCGGGCGACGAGACCGACGGCGAGGACGACGTCGAGGCTCACGGCCGGCACCTCAAGGCCTGATTTCGAAGCGGTAGCTACCAGCGAAAGAGCCCGGGGCGGCCCGGGCTTTTTCGTGGTCCGGCGCGTCAGCGAAGCAGCTGCTCGAGCGCCGCAAGCAGTTGGAGGCCGGCCGCCCGCGTCTCCTCGGGTGCGTCCTCGAGCCTCGCCGCGAAGCGGCTGAGGGCCGCGAGCTCGCCCTCGCCCGCGAGCGCCGCCTGGGCCCGGCGGGCCCGCTGGAGCAGGTCGAGTGCGATCGCCGCCTGGTTCGCGAACAGGCCGAGCACGTCCATCTCGGCGAGCGTGAACGGGATCCCCGCGGGCCGGTCGAGCACCTCGAGCACGCCGAGCGCCTTCTCCTCGGCAAGGAGCGGCACGGCCATCAGCCCGCGCGGCACGTAGCCCGTCGAGGCAGCCGCGTCGCGCGAGAACCGCGTGTCCTTCGTCAGGTCGTCCACGACGAGCGACTGCCGGGTCACGAGCACCCAGCCGGCGACCCCGGTGCTGGACGGGAAGCGGCGGCCGACGAGCGTGTCGGCGCCCTCGCCCGCGACGGCCTCGAAGACGAGCTCGTCCGCCTCCTCGTCGAGCAGGAAGACCGACGAGGCCTTCGCGTGGAAGATCGCCCTGGCGGTCTCGACCGTCGACTGGAGCAGCGACCGGAACGCCTCGTCCGTGCCGAAGACCCCGGCGGCGACCGCTGCGCGCAGATCGCTCATGCCCGCTCCCGCCGCCGGCGAAGCCGGCGGCTCCGCTCCTCGATGAGCTCCGTCGAGCCTACGCTCATGTCCCCCCTCCGACGTTGGTGGCCGTCAAGTGCAGCACGCTCTTCAGCTGGAACGGCGTCAGCTCCGGATGCTTGCTCAGCACGAGTGCACAGAACCCGGCCACGTGCGGCGTCGCGAAGCTGTTGCCCGTCGCGTTGATCGTCCCGCCGCCGAGCCAGGCGACGTCCACGTTCAGGCCGCGGGCGAAGAACTCGACCGGCGGGCTCGGGTTCGCATAGAGCGCGAACGGGTCCTGCGACTCGTGGCTGCCGACCGAGACGACGCTTGCGAACCGCCAGGGAAAGCTCTCCACCGGCATGTTGTGAGCCGACGCGATCAGCATCGTCCTCTTGAAGTATGCGACGTCTGCGAGCTCGTGCAGCCGGTCGACGTACTGACGCTTCGTCGTCGAGAGGCTCATGTTGATGATGTCGAAGCCCTCCTCGATCGCCCATTCGAGCCCCGCGAGCAGCACGGGGGCGCTGCCCGTGTAGCCGGCGCCGAGCACGCGGACGCTCGTCAGCTCGCAGTCGGGCGCGAGGAGGCGGATGATCCCCGCGCAGGCGGTGCCGTGGCCGCAGAGGTCGCCGCTGTCGTCGTCCGCGACGTGGATCTCGTCGCCCTCCTTCACGACCGCGACCGACCTCTGCACCTCGCCGATCAGCGGGTGGTCGAGCTCGATGCCGCTGTCGAGCACGCAGACGCGCACGCCGGCGCCGGTCGCGCCGCCGAGCGCCCACTCGCGCGTCACCCGCTCCGGCCACACCGAGGGGAGGTGGATCGATTCGCCGGCCGAGGCGGGCAGGCTCCAGGCGGGAAGCTCCTCGTCGGTCTCGTGCGCGACCACTGACATGCGCCGATCCTACGCAGTAGCCTCCGCACGTGGCCGAGATCACAACCGACGCGCAGCTCGTCGCCCGCTGCCGGAGCGGCGACCAGGAGGCGTGGAACGAGCTCGTCGAGCGCTTCTCGCGCTACGTGTTCGCCATCTGCGTCCAGGCGTTCCGGCTGCCGTCCGAGGACGCCGAGGACGTCTTCCAGGAGGTGTTCGCCCGCGTCTACCAGCATCTCGACCGGCTGCGGAGCGACGATTCGATCCGCCCCTGGATCGCGCAGCTCACCCGCCGGCTCTGCATCGACCGGCTCCGGAGCTCGGGGCGGGAGGGGCCCGCGGAGGAGGACGACCTCGATCCCGGCGGCGTCGACGAGGCCCTCGCGGGGCTCGACGATGCGCTGACCGTCCGGGCCTGCCTCGACGCGGTGGGCGACCCGTGCCGCGAGATCCTCGACCGCTTCTTCTGTCGTGACGAGAGCTACAAGGCGATCGGCGACGCCCTCGACCTGCCGGCGGGCACGATCGCAAGCCGGATCTCGCGGTGCCTGGCGAAGGTCCGGGCGGAACTGGAGGGAAGATCATGAGCGACTGGCGCGTCTAGTCGGAGATGACCGGCTACGACGAAGAGCGAATCGCTGCGTTGCTGCGGCTTCTCCCACAGCCTCCTCTGGGGTGGGTCCTGGCGGCTCAGGAGCTGCCGCAAGCACGCGCCGAGATCGCCGGCCTCGTCGCCCGCGCGGAAGCTGACGCCGCTACCCGCGCCCGGATCGTGGCCGATCTCGAGTCCGCGCTCCTGGCCGAAGGGATTGCACCGACCCCCTCCGTGGTCGCTGCCCTTCGTGCCTCACTGCACGCGGACTGATCAACGCGGTCGCGGTCGACGCCGTCGCAGGGGAGAATCCCCGCGATGGCGCGCCCGCGGCCACTCCTCGAACTGACGGTCGCCGAATGGCTCGACGAGCTCGCCCGCCCGGAGCCGGTGCCGGGAGGCGGCTCGGCGCTCGCCTTCGCGCTCGCGTCGGCCGCGTCCGTGCTCGCGATGGCGGCACGGGCCTCGGAGTCCGGAGGGCTCACCGCGCAGGCAGAGGCGCTACGGGCACGGACGGCCGCACTCGCCCAGCTCGACGCCGACGCCTACCAGGCGGCACTCGCGGCACGAGGGACGCACGAGGCGTTGCGTGCCGACCGGCGCGACTGGGAGATCGGGCAGGCGTTCGCCCGCGCCGCCGAGCCGCCGCTCGAGATCGCCCGCGCCGGGGCCGACGTCGCCGAGCTCGCCGCCCAGCTCGTGCAGGTGGGCGAGCCGCGCCTGCGCGCCGACGCGCTTGCCGCGGCCGCCCTCGCGGCGGCGGCGGCGCGCGGCGCGGTGACGCTCGTCTCGGCCAACCTGACTGCGGCCGAGGGCGATCCGCGGGTCGCAGAGGCCGAGCAGCTCGCCTCGGCCGCCGAACGGGCTGCCGCCTTCGCGGCGCGTTGCTAGTCTCGGAGCCGATGCCGATCTACGAGTACGTCTGCATGGAGTGCGAATCGCACTTCGAAGAGCTCGTCCGCGGCGACGAGCAGGTCGCCTGTCCGGACTGCAGCGCCGCGAACGTGGCGCGCCAGTTCTCGTCGTTCGCCGTCCACGGGCTCGCGAAGGTGCCCGCGTCCGGCGGGGGCGGCGGCGGCTGCTGCGGCGGCTCCTGCGGCTGCGGTCACTAGGCGCAGTGGCCGACGAGCAGGGGGAGCAGCTCACCGCCGCCCAGCGCGAGCAGCTCGAGGCCGAGCTCGCCGACCTCGAGGGGCCGAAGCGACAGGCCGTGGTCGAGGCGATCGCGACCGCCCGCGGCCACGGCGACCTCTCGGAGAACTTCGAGTACCACGCCGCGAAGAACGAGCAGGGTCTCCTCGAGCGGCGGATCACCATCCTGCGCTCGCGGCTCCAGCACGCGCGGGTGATCGACGAGGACGCCGCGGCGGCGAGCGGCGTCGTCACGGTCGGCTCGACGGTCGAGCTCGAGCGCGAGGACGGCGAGCGGCTGACGGTCGAGATCTCGAGCGTCGGCGGCGTCTCGCCGGAGTCGCCGGTCGGCCGGGCCGTCCTCGGCAAGGCGGAGGGCGAGCAGATCCACGTCGAGGCGCCGCGCGGCGCCTGGCAGGCCCGGGTCGTCTCCATCCGTCGCCAGGCGTAGAGTCCGCGGCCGTGAGCGCCGTCAGGGTGGGCCACGAGGACGAGCTGGAGGAGTACGCCGAGGCCGCGGCCGAGTGCACGCGGTGTCGCCTCGCGCAGGGCCGGACGCAGGTCGTGTTCGGCGCCGGCAATCCGCGCGCCGACCTGCTCTTCGTCGGCGAGGCGCCCGGGTTCCACGAGGACAGGCAGGGCCTCCCGTTCGTCGGCCAGGCCGGCAAGCTGCTCGAGAAGCTGCTGGCGGGGATCGGGATGTCGCGCGCCGACGTCTACATCGCGAACGTGCTGAAGTGCCGGCCGCCCGGCAACCGCGACCCGCAGCCCGACGAGATCGAGGCGTGCGAGAGCCACCTCTTCCGCCAGATCGAGCTGATCGAACCCGCCGTCGTCGCGACGCTCGGCAACTTCGCGACGAAGCTTCTCTCCGGCAAGCCGCTCGGGATCACGCGCGTGCACGGGCAGGAGCAGAAGACGACGATCGGCGGCCGCAGCGTGCTGCTCTACCCGCTCTACCATCCCGCCGCCGCGCTCTACACGCCGGCGATGCTGAGCGTGCTCGAAGCGGACTTCGCGCGCCTGCCGGCGCTGCTCGGGCACACGCACGAGCCGCCCGCGCAGCCCGAGGCCGCGCCGGCGCTGACGCTCGTCGGCGCCGCGGCTGCGGCCGAGCAGCTCGGCCTCTTCTAGGCTCCGCGCGTTCTAGGTGGGGACGCCTTCGACCGCGACCATGCGGAGGTGCGCGGCCCCCTCGCGGAGCCGCTTCGCCTCCTGGTAGCGGTCGGACTCGTAGAACCGCTTCGCGGCCTCGAGGCTCTCGAACTCGACGACGACGAGCCGTTTCGGGTGCCAGTCGCCCTCGAGAACGGCGAGCTCGCCGCCGCGGACGACGAAGCGCCCGCCGCCGGCTTCGACCGCCGCCGGGGAGGCGGCCTTGTAGTGCTCGTACTGCTCGGGATCGTGGATGTCGGTCTCGACGATCAGATATGCGGGCATGGCGGGACTCTAGTGTTCGAGCATGGAGACGGGCTCGCCGGAGGAGACCGAGGCGCTCGGGGCGGAGCTTGCGGCGCGGCTCGTGCAAGGTGACGTCGTGACCGTGTCGGGCGAGCTCGGGAGCGGTAAGACGACGTTCGTGCGCGGCGCCTGCGTGGCGCTCGGCGTGCGCGAGCGCGTCACGAGCCCGACCTACACGATCGGCCACCGGTACCACGGCGAGCGGACGCAGGTCTCGCATCTCGACCTCTATCGCTTCCAGCAGGGAGTGTCGGCCGCCGAGTGGGGCGACCTCGAGCCGTACTTCGACGGCGCGATCGCGTTCGTCGAGTGGCCCGAGGCGGGCGCCGGCGTCCTGCCGCCGCCGCGATTCGCGGTGCGCATGCGGCATGCTGAGGGAGCACGGAGGGCGGTTTCGATCGAGGAGTGCTGACGCTGGCGTTCGATACGGCGACGGGAGTCGCGACGAGTGCGCTCGTCGACGACGGCGAGCTGCTCGGAGAGCGGACCTCCCGAGCTCAGACGCTGCTCGAGGACGTCGACGCGCTGCTGCGCCAGGGCGGCGCGCATCCGCGCGATCTCGAGGCGCTCGCGGTCGGCGTCGGGCCGGGCAGCTTCACCGGTGTGCGGATCGGGCTCGCGACGGCCCGCGGCCTGGCGCTCGCGCTCGACCTGCGGGGTGCGGGCGTCTCGACGCTCGACGCGCTCGCGGCCGGCGCACTCGGCGCCCTGCCGGTGATCGACGCGCGCCGTCACGAGGTGTTCACGATCTCGGACGGCGTCCCGTCGGTGCTCGAGCCGGGCGAGCTCGAGGTGGCCGATGGCACGGTGTGCGTCGGCGACGGCGCGGTGCGCTACCGGGCGGTGCTCGAGGCGAAGGGCGCGGTCGTCCCGCCGGACGGCGACGAGCGTCACCTGCCACGGGCGCGTTTCCATGCCGGCCTCGCGCGCGAGCTCGGTCCCGTCGACGCGATCGAGCCGCTGTATCTCCGCGTACCCGACGCGGCGAGGAGCGCCACGTGACGACGCTCGAGCTGCGGGTGCTCGGGCTCGGAGACCTCCGCGCGATCGAGACGATCGAGCGGCGCTCGTATCCGACGCCGTGGTCAAGGTCGATGTTCGCGGGCGAGCTCGCGAAGCCGAGCTCGATCTGCCTCGGCGCCTACGACGTCGACGGCGAGAACGGGAAGCTCTGCGGTTACCTGATCGTGTCGCGGTACGTCGACGCGTGGCACGTGATGAACGTGGCGACCGATCCGGAGCATCGCGGCCGCGGCATCGCGACGATGCTGCTCGAGCGGCTCTTCGAGCTGACGGCCGACGACGCGCGTCGCGGCTACACGCTCGAGGTGCGCGTCTCGAACGCGACCGCGATCGCGCTCTACGAGCGTCTCGGCTTCGAGTCGCGCGGCATCCGCCGGGGCTACTACACGGACAACCGCGAGGACGCGCTCATCATGTGGAAAGAGCCCGTCGCCCGCGGCCATGCCTGAAAGAGCTCCGTCACGGAAGTGTCACGACTTCGTAACGGTGTCTGACACCAGGACAGGGCCGCCCGTGACGGGTCGGTCGGGTCGATCGCAGCAATTTGCCAGGCGGCCGCGTTTCGTGTCTGACACCAGGAGATGTCCGTGACGGACGGGCTGATCCTCGGGATCGAGACCTCGTGCGACGAGACCGCGGCGGCGCTCGTCTCGGGCGACGGGCGGATCGCGGCGAACGTCGTCGCCTCGCAGGCCGACCTGCACGCGCAGTACGGCGGCGTCGTGCCCGAGGTCGCGTCGCGGCGCCACCTCGAGCTCGTGGTGCCCGTCGTCCGCGAGGCCCTGCAGGAGGCCGGTGCGACACTCGACGCTGTCGGCCGGGTCGCCGTGACGCAGGGGCCCGGCCTGATCGGCGCGCTCCTCGTCGGGCTCGCCGCTGCGAAGGCGATCGCCTGGTCGCGCCGGCTTCCGCTGCATCCGGTCGATCACCTCGACGGGCACGTCGCGTCGCTCTACCTCGAGCCGGACCCGGTCGAGCCGCCGTTCCTCTGCCTGCTCGCGAGCGGCGGCCACACGCTGCTCGTCGACGTGAAGAGCCACACCGAGCAGCGGCTTCTGGGGACGACGCGCGACGACGCTGCCGGCGAGGCCTTCGACAAGGGCGCGCGCCTGCTCGGGCTCGGCTACCCGGGCGGCCGCGAGCTCGACCGGCTCGCACGCGACGGCGACCCGGCCGCCTACGACTTCCCGGTCGCGCGCGTCCCGGGGCTCGACTTCTCGTTCTCGGGGCTGAAGACGGCGCTCCTCTACGCGACGCGCGACCTGGCGCCCGGCGAGCTCGAGCGCCGCCGCGCCGATCTCGCCGCCTCGTACCAGCACGCGATCGTCAGCGCCCTCGTCGGCCGCGTCCGCGAGGCGGCCGCGCAGGCCGGCTCGCCCCGGATCGCGGTCGTCGGCGGCGTCGCGGCGAACTCCGAGCTGCGGGAGGCGCTGGCCGGCGCGGCGCTCGCGCCTCTTCCCCTCACCACCGACAACGCGGCCATGATCGCCTCCGCCGCCCGCTTCACGGAGCCCGTCCCATACCCCGGTTATCTTGGGCTCGATGCGTACGCCTCGCGCTGAGCCGCGGCAGGCGCTGCTGCTGGCGCTCGTCGCGGCGGCCGCCACCGCCGTCCTCCTGACGACGGGGGGGAACAGCGCGGGCCAGGCACCGCTGCCGCCGACGAGCGCCGCGGGCTGGCGCGGGCTCGTCGGCTCGCGCCCGCGCGTCGCACTCGGCCAGCGCGTGATCGTCGTGCTGCGGACGCGGTCGCTCGCGCAGCGCGTCGAAGCCGCCGGCGGGATCGTCGCCACGCGCCGGGAGCGATCGTGGACGAACGCGACGCTCGCGGCGCAGAAGCTGCTCGTCACGAGGCTCGCACTGCAGGGTGTGACGATCCATCCGGACTACAGCTTCGCGCGCGTGCTCGACGGCTTCTCGGCGCTCGTCGACCCGAGCTCCATCCCGGTGATCGAGCGCGACTCCGACGTGGCGGGCGTGTACCCGGTGCGCGTCGAGTATCCGGCGTCGTTCTCGACGCGCGTTCTCTCGGGCTCGGAGTTCGGTCCGCTCTCCGGGCACCGCTCCGGCATCGCGATGTCCGGCGTCGACGGCCGCGGCGTCACGATCGCGCTCCTCGACACCGGCGTCGATCCGGCCGTCCCGTACCTGCGCGGGCGCGTGCAGGAGGGAATCGACGTGGTCGGCGGCGACGCCGGCGCGCTCGCCGCGGTGAAGCCCGGCGACTCGGCGCTGCTCGAGCGGCACGGGACTCAGATGGCCGGCCTCCTCGTCGGGGCCGGCGGGCCCTCCGGCCTTGCGGGCGTCGCCACCGGCGCGTCCGTGCTGCCGATCCGCGTCGCCGGCTGGCAGCCGGATGCGCTCGGCCACTGGGAGATCTACGCGCGCAGTGACCAGTTGATCGCCGGGCTCGACCGGGCAGTCGACCCGAACGACGACGGTGACGCGCACGACGCGGCTCGGGTCGCGCTCGTCGCGCTCGCCGCGCCGTTCGCCGGCTTCGCCGACGGCCCGGAGGCGCTCGCGGCCGAGGGAGCCCTCGCGCTCGACACGCTCGTCGTCGCTCCCGCCGGCAACGACGGCGCCGCGGCGGCCGGGTACGGAGACGTCTCCGGGCCGGGCGGCGGCGCGGCCGTGCTCACCGTCGGCGCGATCGACGCACGGACGCAGACCGACCGGGTGCGCGTCGTCGTGCGGGCCGGGCTCACGACGCTCTACGACGGCAGCACGTCACTGCTCGGCGCGGTGCCCCCCAGGAGCCGGCTCGACCTGCGAGTCGCGGCGCCGCGAGGCACCGGCAGCGGCACGCGTCGGACGGCGCCCCACCTGACGGACTTCTTCACGCGGCGCGGCGTCAGCATCGTCGCCGGCCGGGCGGCGCTCGTGCCGATCGGCTCGTCGCCGGCGCCGGCCGCGGCGCGGGCCGCCGCGGCGGGAGCCTCCGCCGTCCTCCTCTACGGGCGCGGCGCGACGATCCCGGCGGGCGGGCTCGGCCTGGACGAGACGCTGCCCGCACCCGTCGTCTCGATCCCAGCCGGCGCAGCGCGCGCCGCGCTGCGCCGGATCGCGCGCGGGCAGCCGGTGGCCGTCGCCCTGCGCGCCTCCGCCGACACCGAGAACGTCGAGCAGCATCGAATCGCGAGCTTCTCGTCGTCGGGTCTCGCGTTCGACGGCCGCGTGAAGCCGGACCTCGTCGCCCCCGGTGTCGCCCTCGCCACCTCCGACCCGGGCGCGAATCCGGACGGCTCGCCGCGCTTCGTCACCGTCAACGGCACGAGCGCGGCCGCCGCGACGGTCGCCGGCGCCGCCGCGCTGCTCGCGCAGGCCCGCCCTTCGCTCGGCGGCAGTGCGCTCGCCGGGCTGCTCGTCGGGAACGGCGACGAGCTCGAGAGCGAGCCCGTGACGGCGCAGGGCGCAGGCCTCGTCGACGTCGGCGCAGCGGCTGCGGGGGAGATCGCCGCCTCGCCCGGCACGCTCGCGCTCGGGCGCTCCACGGGCGCCGGCTGGCGGGTGAAGGCGTCGTTCACGGTCACGAACCTTTCGACCCGGCCGCTCCGGCTGACGCTTGCCGTTCGCACGCAGGACGAGGGCGCGGCGGCAGTCGACTTCGCCGTGCGGCCCGGCCGCCTCCGCCTGGAGCGGGGGCAGAGCAGGCTCGTCCACCTGAACGCGATCACGGCCTCCGCACCGAGCGGCTCGGCGACTACCGACGGCTCGGTCGTCGTCGCGGTCGCGGGCGGCGGGCGGATCCGCGTGCCGTGGGCGATCGCGTTCGGCGCGGCCGACGTCGACCTGATCGCGGGCGCGACGCTCTCCTCGACGTCGTTCGCCGCGTCGGACACGAAGCCGGCGCTGCTCGCGGTCGATGCAGGGCGCGTTCTCGAAGTCGACGGCCGACCCGAGGTGAGGCCCCTGAGCCGTCTCGACGTCGTGCTGTGGCGGGCGGACGGGACACAGGTCGGCGTGCTCGCCCGGCTCCGCGACGTGCTGCCTGGCCGGGTCACGTTCGGCGTCACCGGGCGCGGACCGGACGGGCAGCTGCTGCCGCCGGGTGACTACGTGCTGCGCGTCGTCGGCTACCCGATGGAGCCCGGGCCGCCGACCCGCCGCCGGCTGCCGTTCACGCTCCGTCCGCCCGCGTAGCCTCCGTATACTCGCCATTCGGTGACCGCGGTCGAAGCACCGGTTTCGCACCTTCGCGAGAACCCGTTCGAGATCGCGCGCGAGCAGCTGCGCCGCGTCGCGTCGATGTTCGACATCAGCGAGAACCTCGTCAGCGTCCTGAGCGGGTGCAAGAAGGCCGTCGAGGTCTCGGTGCCCGTCGGGATGGACGACGGCTCGACAAGCGTCTTCAAGGGCTACCGCGTCACGCACAACGTCGCGCGCGGCCCCTCGAAGGGCGGCATCCGCTACCACCCCGACGTGACGCTCGACGAGATCAAGGCGCTCGCGATGTGGATGACCTGGAAGTGCGCGCTGATGGGGATTCCGTTCGGCGGCGCCAAGGGAGGCGTCGTTTGCGACCCGAAGAAGCTCTCGCGGTCGGAGCTCGAGCGGATGACGCGGCGCTACACGAGCGAGATCATCAACGAGATCGGCCCCGAGAAGGACATCCCCGCGCCCGACGTCGGCACCGACGGCTCGGTGATGGCCTGGATCTTCGACACGTACTCGATGAACAAGGGCCACTCGGTGCTCGGCGTCGTGACCGGCAAGCCGCTGACGATCGGCGGCTCGCTCGGCCGCGAGGAGGCGACGGCGCGCGGCTCCCTCTACTGCATCCGGGACGCCGTGGCGAAGCGCGACGGCCGGCTCGACTCGATGACTGTAGCCGTGCAGGGGTTCGGCAACGTCGGCTCCTACCTCGCGAAGTTCCTGCACGAGGAGGGCGCCACGGTCGTTGCGATCTCCGACTCGACGGTCGCGCTCCACAACCCGAAGGGGATCGATGTTCCGGCCGCGTTCGCGTACAAGCGCGAACATCGCACGCTCGCCGGCCTGAAGGACGCCGAGGAGATCACGAACGAGGAGCTGCTGACGCTCGACGTCGACGTTCTCGCGCCGTGCGCGCTCGAGCAGGTGATCACCGGGCGGAACGCCGACCAGGTCAAGGCCACCATCATCTGCGAGGGCGCGAACGGGCCGGTCACCCCGACCGCCGACGCGGTCCTCGAGGACAAGGGCGTGCTGATCCTGCCGGACGTGCTCGCGAACGCGGGCGGCGTCGTCGTCTCGTACTTCGAATGGGTGCAGGGCCTGCAGGAGTATTTCTGGAAGGAGACGGAGGTGAACGCGAAGCTGAACGACATCATCAGCCGCGCGTTCGACGTGACGTGGGATACGGCGGAGCGGCGGAAGATGCCGATGCGCGTCGCCGCATACGGGCTCGCCGTCCAGCGTGTCGCGGAAGCGACCATCACGCGTGGCATCTATCCGTAACCCGTCGGTCGTCGTCTACCACTCGACCGGGTGTCATCTCTGCGAGCGCGCGCTCGAGCAGGTGCGCGGCCTTCGCGACGAGCTGCGCTTCGAGCTGCGCGAGGTCGACATCTCGGGCGATCCCGAGCTGGAGGCGTCGTATCGCGAGTGGCTGCCGGTCGTGGAGATCGACGGGCGGCGGCGCTTCACGTATCACATCCAGCCCGACGCGTTCCGCCGCGCGGTTGCACAAGCGGCGGCCGAGGCGTAGCTGCTAGAACAGGTCGGGCTGTTACAAGCTCGCTGTCGACAGAGGAGGACGTGTGGCTGATCGCCTGACGGTCGGCGTCGCCGCCCGCCTGTCCCGGTACCTCCAGGTGCTGACGCAGGCGCGCAAGATGGGCAAGCAACGCATCTCCTCGCAGGAGATCGCCGAGTACACGAACATCAACGCGACCCAGATCAGGCGTGACCTGTCCGCGTTCGGGAAGTTCGGCAAGCGCGGCGTGGGCTACAACATCGACTCGCTGCTCGGCGAGATCCGCAAGATCCTGCGCACGCAGGGCCAGCACAACATCGCGCTGATCGGTGCGGGCCGGCTCGGCCAGGCGATCGCGAACTCGCCGATCTTCGCCGAGCACGGCATCAACATCGCGGCGGTGTTCGACACGGATCCGGAGAAGCTCGGCGCGCCGGTCGGGAACGTGACGGTGAGCGAGTACTCGCGGCTCGCGGACGCCGTGCGCGACAAGAACATCATCGTCGGCGTGATCGCGGTGCCGGCCACCGCCGCGCAGGGGGCGGCGGACGACCTCGTCGCGTCGGGCGTGAAGATCATCTTCAACTACTCCGAGGCTCTGCTCGAGACGCCCGCGGACGTCACCGTGCACACGTCGAATCCCGCGGTCGAGCTCCTCTACGCGCTGTACTTCCATCTGACGTAGCGGGCCGAGACCGTGCGGGTCCTCCTCTGGCACGGTTATTTCCTCGGCGGCACCGGCTCGAACGTGTACACGCGCGCGCTGGCGCGCGAGTGGAGCCGCACCGGCCACGACGTCGTGGTCGTCTGCCAGGAGAGGAACCCGGAGGCGTACGACCTCGCCGGCGCGCGCGTCGTCGTGCCCGAACTGCCCGGCCGGCTGCTGCCCGTCTTCGTGCTCGACGAGTACGAGCGGCTCGACGCGCGCCTGCTGCAGGACTTCACCGCCGAGCAGCGCGACGCCTACGTCGACGCGAACGGCGCCGCGCTCCGCGAGCTCTTGCCGGCAGACGTCGTGTTCGCGAACCATGTGCTGATGGGCGCGCCGGTGGCGCGTGCGAGCGGCGTCCGCTTCGCCGTCAAGGCGCACGGCTCGGAGCTCGAGTACTCGATGAGGGGCCGGCCGGAGCTCGAGCGCCTCGGGGCGGAGGCACTCGCCGGGGCGGAGGCCGTGTACGTCGGCTCGGCGCACATCCGCGAGGTGCTCGATGACGTCGTCGGCCGGGTCGAGCGCGTCCACGAGGTGCCGCCCGGGGTCGACGTCGACGAGTTCGTGCCCGCAGCGCGCGCCGCGGCCCTCGACGCGCTCCTCGAGGAGGCGCGTCGCGACCCCCGGGACGCGGGCGAGCGCCACCCCGACCCGGGCAACGCGGAGCGCTTCGCCGCGTTCTTCGCCGAGGAGCTGCCGACCGTCGTCTACTTCGGGAAGCTGATCGAGAACAAGGGCGTGCACGTGCTGCTCGAGGCGCTGAACGGCACGGGCGCGCGTGCGGTGATCGTCGGGTTCGGCGACCACCGCGCCGCCCTCGAGGCGGAGGCTCCGGCGGGCACGCTCTTCACCGGCGCACTCGAGCACCGCCACCTCGTGCACCTGCTACCTCTCTGCGACGTCGCCGTCGTGCCGTCTGTCTTCCCGGAGGCGTTCGGCATGGTGGCCGCCGAGGCGGCGGCCGCCGGCGTGCCGCCGGTCGTCGCCGACCATTCGGGGCTCGCCGAGGTCGGGGCCGGCATCGCCGCCGAGTATCCCCCGGAGCTCGCCCACCTGGCGGCGTTCCCCAACCGGGACGTCGAGGCGCTTCGGGCGCGGCTGCGCGAGCTGCTCGCGCTCCCCGCCGGCGAGCGGCGCGCGCTCGGCCTCGCGGCGCGCCGGGCGGTCGAGCGCAACTGGAGCTGGGCGCGCATCGCCGAGCGCCTCCTGGAGCCCTTCGCGGACTAGGCTTCCGGCCGTGGGCGACGAGCAGAAGCTTTCCTACCAGGAGCTCCTGGCAGCGTCGAAGGCTGCGTTCGAGGAGGTTCCGGACTTCACGGTCGCGGTGGAGGAGGAGTTCGCGCTGCTCGACCCGGGCACGCTCGAGCTCGTGAACCGCTTCGAGGACGTCCAGGAGGCGGCACGCGGCACGGAGCTCGAGCAGCACCTCGTCGGGGAGCTGATCGCGTCGGAGGTCGAGGTCCGCACCGGGCGCTGCGACACGTTTGCCGAGTGCGTCGAGCGGATGGGGGAGCGGCGCGCGCAGCTCCGGACCCTCGTCGACCCGCTCGGGATGGGCCTCTCGTCCGTCGGCACGCATCCGTGGAGCCCGTGGCAAGACCAGCGGATCATCGACACGCCGCACTACCGGCGGAACGACGAGCTGCTCCGGTACGTCGTCTGGCGCAACAACACCTTCGGGCTGCACGTGCACGTCGGGATCAACGGGCCCGACCGTGCGGTGCGGGTCGCGAGCTCGCTTCGAAACTACCTGCCCGAGCTGCTCGCGGTGTCGGCGAGCTCGCCCTTCGTCGAGGGCGTCTTCACCCACCTGCATTCGGCACGCACGCAGATCTTCACGCGGATGTTCCCACGCTGCGGCATTCCCGACTGGTTCGAAGGCTGGGACGACTGGGAGCAGTACATCCGCTTCCTCTACGAGACGGGCTCGGTCACGGAGCACACGCAGGTCTGGTGGAGCGTTCGCCCGCACCTCGCGTTTCCGACCGTCGAGATGCGGGTGTGTGACGCACAGCCGGAGCTCGCCGAGGCTCGCTCGCTCGCGGCGCTCATCTACTCGCTGACCGCGCGCATCGCGCGCGCCCTCGACGAGGGCGAGCCGCTGCCGTCGTGGCCGCACCGCCTGCTCGAGGAGAACTTCTGGCGCGCGCTCCGCTACGGGCTCTCGGGCGAGCTGATCGACCTGGAGCGCGGCGCGTCGATCCCGGCGCGGGCCCGGCTCGAGCAGCTCCTCGAGTGGGTGCAGCCGGTGGCCGAGGAGCTCGGCGCCGCCCCTTGGCTCGCGATCCCGGAGCGGAACGCGGCGGAGCGGCAGATCGCGCGCCACGAGGAGGGCTCGTCGATGGAGGAGATCTTCGCCGAGCAGGTACGGGCCGGTGAGCGGGTCGGAGGCTGAGCCGACCGCCGGCGCCGCGTTCTCCGACGAGGCGCTCGTCGAGGAGCTGCGGAAGGCGAAGGTCGCGGACCTGCTCGTTCACACGTGCTCGCTCCTAGCGTCGCTCGCTTTCGGCAAGCTCGCGCCGGACGTGCGCGACCTGGACGAGGCCCGGCTCGCGATCGACGCCCTGAAGGCACTCGTCCCGCTCGTCCCGGAGGAGCGCCGTCCCGACTTGCAGCAGGTCGTGACGAACCTCCAGCTCGCCTACGTCGACGCGGCCAAACCGACCTGACCGGAAGGGCGACCCCAAACGGCAGGGGCCAGGCCCGGTTACGGCTTCGTCACGTCTTCCTCGCGAGCATTTCGCCTGCGTGCGGCCGGGTTTTCCCCGAAGCCGTGACGAATTCGTATGACTTCCGGCATGGGGCCTGGCCCCGGCCGTCGGACCCCGGAAACCGTCGGGTACCCGGCGGCTCGGGTGGCGGCTTGTGATACATAATCGCGCGCGCCGGGGCTTGCCCGGCGCCTACTTTGTAACGCCGAATCGACCAGGGGGCGCCCGAAACTCATGAGCTGGTTCTCGCACCACGCAGTTCTCTTCGCACTCCTCTGCGCAGCGGCCGCGGTCGCGTACGGCCTCGGTCTCACGAAGTGGATCCTCGACCGGCCCGCGGGCACGGATCGGATGCAGGAGATCGCGCGCGCGGTGCAGGAGGGCGCGGCCGCGTACCTCCGCCGCCAGTACACGACGATCGCGGGCGTCGCGGTCGTCCCGTTCCTCCTGCTCGGCTTCTACAACCAGCTCGGCTGGGGAACCGCGGTCGGGTTCCTGATCGGCGCGGCGCTCTCCGCAGCCGCCGGCTTCATCGGGATGAACGTCGCCGTCCGCTCGAACGTCCGCACGGCCGAGGCCGCCCGCACGGGGCTCTCGCCCGCGCTGAACGTCGCCTTCCGCGCCGGCTCGGTGACAGGCCTGCTCGTCGTCGGGCTCGGACTGCTCGGCGTCGCCGGCTACTACTGGGCGCTCACCGACTGGCTGAACCACACGCCGCACTCGGCGATCAAGGATCTGATCGGCCTCGCGTTCGGCGGCTCGCTGATCTCCGTCTTCGCGCGACTCGGCGGCGGCATCTTCACGAAGGCCGCCGACGTCGGCGCCGACCTCGTCGGCAAGATCGAAGCGGGCATCCCGGAGGACGACCCGCGCAACCCGGCCGTGATCGCGGACAACGTCGGCGACAACGTCGGCGACTGCGCCGGCATGGCCGCCGACCTCTTCGAGACCTACGCCGTGACTGCGGTCGCCGTGATGCTGCTCGGAGTGACCGGAGGCGCGGCGACGACGGGCACGCACCTCTGGCTCTACCCGCTCGCGATCGGCGGCCTCTCGATCCTGACCTCGATCATCGGCTCGCTCTTCGCGCGCGTCCGCGAGGGCGGCAACGTGATGAACGCGCTCTACCGCAGCGTGCTCGTCGCGACGGTGCTGAGCGCGCTCGGCTTCATCCCGATCACGATGGGCTTCGACACGACGGGCCGCTTCAGCTTCTGGCATCTGTACGTCGCAGCGCTCGTCGGCCTCGTCGTCACGTTCCTGCTCGTCGGCATCACCGAGTACTACACCGGCACGCGCTGGAACCCGGTCAAGGCGATCTCGAAGGCCTCGCTGACCGGCCACGCCACGAACATCATCGAGGGCCTCGCGATCGGCATGCAGGCGACCGCGCTGCCCGTGATCGTGATCGCCGGGGGCATCCTGATCGCGAACCACGTCGCCGGCCTCTACGGGATCGGCGTCGCCGTGATGGCTCAGCTCTCGATGACGGGCCTGATCGTGGCGCTCGACGCGTACGGGCCCGTCACCGACAACGCGGGCGGCATCGCCGAGATGGCCGACCTGCCGCCCGAGGTCCGCGCGATCACCGACCCGCTCGACGCGGTCGGCAACACGACGAAGGCGGTTACGAAGGGCTACGCGATCGGCTCGGCGGCGCTTGCGGCGCTCGTCCTCTTCGGCTCGTACGCCGACGGCATCCACGAGCAGGCGAAGGCCGGCTCGGGCCTCTCGACCCTGACGTTCGACCTCTCGAACGCGTGGGTGATCGCCGGCCTCTTCATCGGCGGCCTGATGCCGTTCCTCTTCGCCTCGCTCGCGATGCAGGCGGTCGGACGCGTCGGCGGCGAGGTGGTCGAGGAGGTGCGCCGCCAGTTCCGCGAGAACCCGGGGATCATGGAGGGCACGTCGCGGCCGGAGTACGGGCGTGCGATCGACATCGTCACGAAGTCGGCGATCCGCAGCATGCTGCTGCCGGCGCTCGTGCCGATCGGCTTCCCGATCGTGATCGGGATCGTGAACGCCCGGATGCTCGGCGGCCTCCTGATCGGCACGATCGTCACCGGGCTCTTCCTCGCGATCGCGATGACCTCGGGCGGCGGCGCCTGGGACAACGCGAAGAAGCTGATCGAGGACGGGGCGCACGGCGGCAAGGGCTCCGACGCGCACGCCGCGTCGGTCACCGGCGACACGGTCGGCGACCCCTACAAGGACACCGCCGGCCCGGCGATCAACCCGATGATCAAGATCGCGAACATCGTCGCGATCCTGATCATTCCGTTGATCATCTCGATCCACGGTTAGCACGAGGAGTACCTTGGCCGCATGAGGCGCGGCGAACTCGCCGTCGGAGTGCTCGCGAGCGCGGGTGCGGTCGCGTTCGTAACGGCGGCGATCGCGGTGCTGAAGCCCTACGTCCCGGTGCTGAGCATGGGGGTGCTCTACGAGTTCGCGGTGCTGCCGGTTGCCGTCCTCTGGGGGATCTGGCTCGCGACCGCGGTCTCGATCGCGAGCATGCTCGCCTTCAACTTCTTCTTCCTGCCCCCGACGCATACCTTCGCGCTGCGCGACGGCGCGAACTGGGCCGCGCTCGCCGTCTTCCTCGTGACCGCGGTGGTGGTGAGCGTGCTCGCGACGCAGGCCCGCCGCCGCGCCGAGCTCGCAGCCGAGGAGGCGCTCGAGTCGGAGGCGCTCCGCCGGAGCGACACGATGAAGACCGCAGTGCTCCACGCCGTCTCGCACGATCTCCGCTCGCCGCTCACGGCGATCGTCGCCGCAGCGAGCGGCCTTGCGACGCCCGAGGTGCGCCTCTCGCGCGCCGACCGCGACGACCTCGTCGCGACGATCCGGGCCGAGGCAGACCGCCTCGACCGCGTCGTCGGCAACCTGCTCGATCTCTCCCGGCTGCAGAGCGGCGCGGCGGCGCCGCACACGGAGCTCTGGACGGCCGACGACCTCGTCTACCGCGCCCTCGACCAGCTCGGGCCGGGCGGCGAGCGCGTCGTCACGGCGCTCGACGCCGACGCGCCGCCGGTGCACGTCGACGCCGGCCAGATCGAGCGGGCGCTCGTCAACCTGCTCGACAACGCGTTGAAGTTCTCGCCGCCGGAGTCGCCGGTGCGCGTGCGCGTCGAGCCACGCGGCGGCGAGCTGCTGCTGCACGTCGAGGACCGCGGACGGGGAGTTGCGGCGGCCGACCGCGACGCCGTGTTCGCGCCGTTCCGGCACGGCGACGGCGACGCGGGCGGCGCCGGCCTGGGTCTTGCGATCGCGCGCGGCTTCGCCGAGGTGAACGGCGGGCGGGTCTGGTCGGAGCCCGGGAACAGCGGGCATTTCGTGCTGGCGCTCCGAGTATGACCCGCATCCTCGTCGTCGACGACGAGCCGCAGATCCTCCGCGCGCTCCAGACGAGCCTGCGCGGCGCGGGCTACGAGGTGGACGCCGCGGCGACCGGGGGGGAGGCGCTGACGATGGCCGCCGTCCGCCCGCCCGACGCGGTGATCCTCGACCTCGTGCTTCCCGACGCGCGCGGCACCGACGTGTGCCGCGAGCTTCGAACCTGGAGCAGCGTGCCCGTGATCGTCCTCTCGGTGGTCGGTGACGAGAGCGAGAAGGTCGCGGCGCTCGACGCCGGCGCCGACGACTACATCACGAAGCCGTTCGGCGTCGGCGAGCTCCTGGCGCGCCTCCGCGCTGCTCTCCGCCGCGCGGAGCCCTCCGCCGAGCCGGTGCTCGAGATCGGCGGCCTCCGGGTCGACCTGGAGGCGCGCGACGTGAGTGTCGGCGGCGCGCCCGTCCAGCTCACGCCGCACGAGTACGACCTGCTCCGCCTGCTCGCGCTCAACGAGGGGAAGCTGCTGACGCACAAGACGATCCTCCGCGAGGTGTGGGGAGAGGCCTACGCCGACGAGTCGCACTACCTGCACGTCTACGTCTCGCAGCTGCGGCGCAAGCTCGAGCCCGACCCGGCCCGGCCGCGCTACATCCTCACCGAGCCGGGCGCCGGCTACCGGCTGGTGGATCCCTTGAGAGCATCCTGAGGCCGCCCGCGGCAACCTTGAGGGCGGCCTGAGCCGGGCCGGGCCTACCGTCGATGTATGAGCTCGACCCTCGACCTGCCGCGGCCCGGGCGCTCCGCGCTGCGGTTCGCGTCGCTCGCCGCCGCCTCGCTCCTGCTCGACGCGGATCCGAGCCTGCCGTGGCCGGCCGGCGTCCTCGCGGCGCTGTTCTTCCTCGCCGCCGGCTGCGTGCGGACGTATCAGGACCGGCATGAGCTCGGAGCCGTCCGCCAGGTCGCCGACCGGCTGATCGTCGAGAAGCCGCGGAGCCGCGACGCGTCCGAGGTCGTCCGCTGGCGCTCGGGCGAGCTCACCTCGCGCGCCGCCCGGGACGCGCTCCGGCACGAGGTCGACCGGACGCTGCGGGCGCTCGATCCGGCGAAGCTGCCGTCGGCGTCGCCGCTGCGCCGCCCCGCGGTGCGCCCCTGCGACGACCTGCTCGCGACGCTCGCCGGCCGCCTCGGCGACGAGCGGCCGGTCGCCGCCCGCGGCATCCTGCTGACCCAGCGCCTGCTACGCGACCCGGCGAGCCCGCTCTACTCGGAAGGGCAGCGCCTGCCGCGCGAGCTCGACCGTGTGCTGGGGGCGCTCGACCCGTGACCGGAGTGATCGCGCCCGAGCGGCGCGTGCGCAGGCTCGTCGTCGGCAGGCCGATGCAGACGGGGCAGCTCGAGGAGACGCTGCTTCCGAAGACGCTCGCGCTGCCGATCTTCGCCTCCGACCCGCTGTCGTCGGTCGCCTACGCGACCGAGTCGGCCCTCGTCGTCCTGCTTGCCGCCTCGGCCGCGTCCGCGCATCTCGTCTTCCCGATCTCGATCGCGATCGCGGCGCTCCTCGCAGTCGTCGTCGTCTCGTACATGCAGACGGTGCACGCGTACGAGACGAGCGGCGGCGCGTACATCGTCGCCCGCGAGAACCTCGGCACGCTGCCGAGCCTCGTCGGCGCCGCTGCGCTTCTCACCGACTACGTGCTGACCGTCGCCGTCTCGATCTCGGCCGGGATCTTCGCCGTCACCTCGTTCGCGCCGTCGCTCGCCGGCCACAAGGTGGCGCTCTCGCTCGGCTGCCTGCTCGTGATCGTGCTCGCGAACCTGCGCGGCGTGCGTGAGTCCGGCCTGCTCTTCGCACTGCCGACCTACCTGTTCGTGACGGCCGTCGGCGTGCTCGTCGTCGCGGGCGCCGTCGAGCTCGCGACCGGCCACGCGCATCGCGCGGTCGCGCCGCACGCGCTTCCCGTCGGCACGGGCGCGATCACGCTCTTCGTGCTGCTGCGCGCCTTCTCTTCCGGCTCGACCGCGCTGACCGGCGTCGAGGCGATCGCGAACGGCGTCAACGCCTTCCGGCGTCCGCACGGGAAGAACGCGGCGGCGACGCTGGCGATCCTCGGCACGATCGCGATCTGCCTCTTCCTCGGCGTCTCGTACCTCGCCGTGCACCTGCACGCGCGGCCGAGCGCGACCGCGTCGGTCGTCTCACAGGTCGCGCGCGCCGTGTTCCCCGCCGGCTCGGCGGCGAGCTTCATGTACTACGCGGTCCAGGGCCTGACCCTGCTCGTGCTGATCCTCGCCGCGAACACGTCGTTCCAGGGCTTCCCGCGCCTGTCGGCGCTGCTCGCCCGCGACCGCTTCGCGCCGCGGCAGTTCACGAACCTCGGCGACAGGCTCGTCTTCTCGAACGGCATGCTGGTGCTCGCGACCGTCGCCGGCCTGCTGCTCTGGATCTACGGCGCCAACACGAACAACCTCATCCATCTCTACGTGATCGGCGTGTTCACCGCGTTCACGCTCTCGCAGGCCGGGATGGTGCACTACTGGTTCGCGCGGGGCGGCCCGCACTGGCGGGCGAAGGCGCTGGTGAACGGCGTGGGGGCGACGGCGACGGGTGTCGTCTCGCTCGTCGTCGTCTACACGAAGTTCGCCGAGGGCGCCTGGCTCGTGACGGTCGCGATTCCGGTGCTCGTGCTCGCCATGCTCGGCGTGCGCCGCCACTACGACCGGCTCGCACGGCGCCTGCGCGCGGGAGCGGCGGCGGTCGTCGCGGCGCCTCCGCCGCATTCGACGACGCTGCTCGTCGTCGAGCAGATCGACGGCGCGTCGGTCACTGCGCTTCGGATCGCGCGGACGATCTCGAGCGACGGAGTCCGGGCGATTCACGTGCCGGCGCGAGGCACCGACCCGGGCATCCGGCCTCGCTGGTTCGAGCTCGCCGGCGAGCCGCTCGAAATGCTCGATTCGCGGGTCGGCGTCACCGAAGCCGTGCTCGAGCAGGTGTGGCGCCTGCCGCGGAGCGAGTCGGACTTCGTGACGGTGATCCTGCCGGAGCTCTTCCGTCGACGCTCGCTGCTCGAGCAGGTGCGCCACCCCCGGGAGCTGGCGCTCAAGTTTCGCCTGCTCTCCGAGCCGGGCGTCGTCGTCGCCGACGTGCCGGTCGTCGAGGGGAGCGCCGGGCCCGCCCCGACTCGAATCGTGGCTCGGGTGCTCGTCTCAGCCGTCAACGCCGCCTCGATGCGCGCCGTCAACTACGCCCGGACCCTCGACGTCGACGACGTCCGTGCCGTGCACTTCGCGTTCAGCCGCGCCGACGGCCGCGAGATCGGGGAGGAGTGGCGCCGCCACGGCCCGCGGATCCCGCTCGAGATCGACGACGCGCCCTACCGCGACGTCGGCCTGCCCCTGCTCGGCTACCTCCGCGACCTGACGGCCGAGCCGGGCACCGAGGTGCTCGTGCTGATGCCGGAGCTCTACACCCGCGGCTGGCGGCGGCTCCTCCACAATCAGAAGGCGCTCTACGTGAAGCGGCTGCTGCTCTTCGAGCCCCACGTGATCCTCGCCTCCGTTCCGTACCAGCTGCTGCGCTAGCCACAGGGGGGACTAATGTCCCCGCGTGGCCAGGCGACGGCGGAGGGCCGACGAGCTCGACCGCGTTCTCGGCGCGAACGCGCTCTTCGCGACCGCCTACGGCAACGTCGGCTCGTCGATCTACTACGCGCTCGGCCTGACGGCGAGCATCGCGCTCGGCCTCACACCGCTCGTCTTCATCATCAGCGGGGTCATCTTCGCCGCCACGGCGGCCACGTACGCCGAGGGAACGGTGCGCTATCCGGAGGCGGGAGGCTCGTCCTCGTTCGCGCGGCACGCGTTCAACGAGCTCGTCTCGTTCGGGGCCGCGTGGGCGCAGATGCTGAACTACGTGATCACCGTCGCGATCTCGGTGATCTTCGTCCCGCACTACCTCTCGATCTTCTGGGAGCCGCTGCGGACGACGCCGTGGGACGTGATCCTCGGCATCTCGTTCACGTGGGTGCTCGTGGCGCTGAACGTGGTCGGGATCCAGGAGGCGGCGAAGCTCAACATCTTCCTCGCCGTGCTCGACTTCGCGACGCAGCTGCTGCTCGTTGGGGTCGGCTTCGTGCTGATCTTCCACCCGCACACGCTCTCGTCGAACATCCACTTCGGCACGGCGCCGACCTGGTCGAATTTCGCCCTCGCGATCCCCGTCGCGATGATCGCGTACACCGGGATCGAGACCGTCTCGAACCTCGCCGAGGAGGCGCGCGACCCGCTGCGCTCGATCCCGAAGGCGATCTCCTGGGTCGCGGTCGCCGTCTTCGCCATCTACTTCACGCTGCCGTGGATCGCGCTCTCGGCGATGCCCGTCACGAAGGAGGGCGGCAAGTTCGTGACGCGGCTCGGCCAGGACCCGCCCCACGGCTTCAAGAACGACCCGGTGCTCGGGCTCGTCGAGAACCTGGGGCTGCACGGCCCGCTGCTCTCGGCGGCCAAGGTCTACGTCGGGATCCTCGCGGCGACGATCCTGTTCATCGCGACGAACGCGGGAGTGATCGGCGCCTCGCGGATCACCTAT
>Ga0310810_10001429_pt1 | contig 25018 bp, 10 predicted proteins | sample NCmetagenome_FD_207641 | JGI IMG/M metagenome (GOLD analysis project Ga0310810, IMG submission 207641) | Soil microbial communities from experimental microcosm in Duke University, North Carolina, United States - NC | ecosystem: Engineered > Artificial ecosystem > Soil microcosm > Unclassified ...
GTGATCGTCGCGCCAGGAACGGTGCCGCCCGATTCGTCCTTCACTTCACCAGTGATGGTGCCTAACGTTTGCGCGTACGCAGGTACGCAGAGAAACAGACTGAGGACCACTCCGAGGGCTCGTTGTGACATGCGCCGCTCCTTCAGGAAGACGCTGAGCAACCGAGACGACAGGGACAGACTTCTGGCGCGGAGCTGGAACCGGTTCCAGAAGTTCGGGCGGTTGTATCACCACGCAAAACGGGTTGTCAATCGCACAGAGACGCGTCCTCCACGGCTGGAACAACAAAATGCGAGCAAAAGCGCGGTCTCGTCTCGATATGGCGTCTTGACCGGCCACACGTTCGACCCGATCATCTCCTCCATGCGCGTACTCGCCGCGGCCACGTCGTTGGCGCTCGTCATGTTGGGCTCAGCGCCGCATGCGCAGGACGCCCTCAACCCTGACGCCCTCTACCGCCTCGGTCCCGATTCGCTCGAGCAGGAGGGCGTGCCGAAAGGCGACATCCGTGGTCCGTTCACGCTGCCGAGCGCAGCCTATCCCGGCACACAGCACACGTACTGGGTCTACGTCCCGGCGCAATACACGCCTGCAGAACCCGCGGGGCTGATGGTGTTCAACGATGGGCAGGCGTTCAAGAATCCCACCGGCAACATCCGCGCGCACAACGTGCTCGACAACTTGATCTACCGCCGAGAGATTCCGGTGATGATCGCTGTTTTTATCAACCCCGGGCGGCGTCCCGATCAGCCCGAGCCGACGCCCCAGAACTGGGGCGACCGCGACACGAACCGTCCGGCCGAATACAACTCTCTGGACGATCGCTATGCTCGCGTCATCGTTGACGAACTGCTGCCAGCGTTGGCGAAGGATTACACCTTCTCGCCCGATCCCGAACGTCGCGGCATCGGCGGCGCGAGCTCGGGAGCCATCGCGGCGTTCACGGTCGCGTGGGAACGGCCCAACCAGTTCCGCAGAGTCCTCAGCATCGTTGGCAGCTTCGTCAACTTGCGCGGCGGGCACGCCTACCCGGATCTCGTGCTGCAATCCGAGAAAAAGCCGCTGCGCGTGTTCCTGCAGGACGGCCGCAACGACAATCGCGCGCTCTCGAACGCAGGCGAGTACGACCAGAACCGCGACTGGTTCTATCAGAACGTGCGCCTGGCTGACGCGCTGACGAAGAAAGGCTACGACGTCACCTATGCCTGGGGAATGAATCGCCACGGACAGGCGATGGGCGGCGCGATCCTGCCGGAGATGATGCGCTGGCTCTGGCGCGATCACCCTGTTTCAACCGACCCACGCAACACCGTCGAACGCTCCCCGAACGGGGCGGCGCCTGCGAAATAGGACGCGATGCAAGCTGCACCGCCGCGGACCGCTCCGCCAGGCGTCGTCTTCGACACTGTGCTTGGTGACATCGATCACCTACTCGGTCTCGCGATGCTCTTTGGACTCGAGGGCCGCCAGCGGATTCGCGTGCCGTCGATCAGCACGAGCCGCTTCAATCTGCAGGCGGCGCGATTCCTCGATCTCGTCGCGCGCTTCTACGGCGGAGAGCGGGCCGGTGATGTCGTGGTCAACCGACAGCCGTTGCCCATCGGCATGACGGCCTCCGGCCAACAGACCTCTGACCGTTCCCCAATGCTCGACGCGGCGCTGCTCAAGACGGCCGCGGATGGGAAGCCGGTGTATCCGCGCACGCTCACCGCCTTCAACGACACCGCCGACCCCGTTGCGCTCATTCGCAACGCGCTCAGCGCGCAGGTCGATCACAACGCGGTGGTCGTCGTGGCGGGAGGCCCCGTCAATCTCCTAGGCGTCATCGCCCGGCCTGACGGCCGCGATTGGGCGCACAGAAAAGCGCGTGTGTTGAGCATCGCAGCGGGACGCTTTGCCGCCGGACCGGTCGATCCGATCATCCGGCGCGACGCGGCGGGCTTTCGCACCCTGCTTGCCGAGTGGCCATCTCTCATCGTCATGGCCGGGAACGAGCTGAGTGAGGCGCTGCCGTTTCCGGGGGCGAGCCTCGAATCAGGAACTGCGTGGGCGCCGCATCATCCGATTGTCGACGCGTACCGCGCGTTCAAGTCGATGCCCTACGACGCGCCTTCTCGAACGCTCGCTGCGGTACTCCACGCGGTCAGCAGTGACCAGCCCTACTTCGACCTATCGCCACCGGGAACGATCGCGATCGCTCATGATGGCCGCACCACGTTTTCCCCTTCGCCAGACGGCCGGCATCGATACCTGATCGCCAGGCCCGATCAGAAGGAACGAGTGCTCCAGGTGTACGTGGAGATCGTGACCGCGCAGCCGCCGCCGCGGCCGGGACGCGGTGGCCCGAGGGCGGCAGCCTGATATGCGTGCCACCATTTCACTGGCCGTGAGCGGTATCGTCCTCGCGACGGCGTTGGTCGTGGTGCGGCCAGCTCGTGTCAGCGGTCAAGCAGACGAGTTCGACAGCGTCGTATTGCCCGTCGTGAAAGGCACGTGCGCCAATTGCCATAACGATCGAGTCGCATCGGGAGGCCTCAACGTCACGACCATGATGTCGGCGGCCTCGCTCGCACCGCAGCGTCTAGTGTGGGAAAAGGTGCTGCAGCGCGTGCGAGCCGGAGACATGCCTCCAGCGTCCGTAGCGCGCCCGGCACAGCTGCCAGCGATGGTCGCCTACCTCGAGCGGGCCTTCGAACGCGCTGACGCCACCGCGCCGGCCGATCCTGGCCGGATGACGGCACATCGCCTCAATCGAAACGAATACACGAACACGATCAGAGACCTGCTCGGCGTTCGCTTCCGCGCCGAGAAGTACTTCCCTGCCGACGATTCAGGCGACGGCTTCGACAACATGGCGGATCTCCTCACGGTGTCGCCGCTGCTGATGGAGCGGTACCTCGCGGCAGGCGAACGCATCGCGGCCTGGGCGATGTCGACCGCTATTCCCGGCAAACCGATCGAAGCCGACTACCGCGCCCGCGATGGCAGGATTCGTCGTCTCGATCGCAGCACGATCGAAGCCGAGCACCGGATCGAATTTGGCGGCGAGTACGTGGTGCGGTTCGGGCTGCCCGGCGAGCGGCCGGCGGTGGATGGGCGCGACGCGGCGCCAGTGACGCTCGGCCTCTGGATGGACGGCGCACTGCTGGCGACCAAGACCGTCACGACGAAACCGTCCGGGCTGGTCTATTTTGATCCGTACTCGGAAGAAGAGCTCAGGCTGACGCTGCCGGAAGGCGACCATGTGTTTCGGGCCGCCTTCATCGGCGACGAGTTCGTGAAGACACTTGCCAACGAGGCCACCTACGACCGCCGCAAGAACAAGTTCCTCGACGCCATCATCTTCGTTGGACCGCACGCCCCTGCTTCCGACAAGGACAGCCGCCGCAGGATTTTGACGTGCGACCCCGCATCCGGCCGCGCCTGCGTGGAGCAGATCGTCGCGCGGCTCGCGCGGCGCGCGTATCGGCGGCCGCCCACGCAGCGGGAAGTGGACGCCCTCATGCGGGTGGCGGACCTGGGCACGTCTTCCGGCCAATCCGCGGAGCACGGCGTACAGCTCGCCATTCAAGCGCTGCTCGTGTCGCCGAATTTCCTGTTCCGCATCGAGCGCGATCCCGATCCACGCAACCGCACGCTCGTCCACAGGCTGTCGCCGTTCGAGCTCGCATCGCGCATCAGCTACTTCCTCTGGAGCTCAATGCCGGACGATGAGTTGCTCGCAGTTGCGGAGTCGGGGCGTCTCACTGACTCGCAGGTGCTGGCCGCGCAGGTCGATCGGATGCTGGCGGATCCACGCGCGTCGGAATTCGCCGCCAACTTCGCCGGTCAGTGGCTCGAGACGCGCAACCTCGACAGCGTAAAGCCCGATCCCGATCTGTTCAAGGAATGGACACCTCAGCTACGCGAGGCGATGAAGACTGAGACGACAATGTTCTTCGATTACGTGCTGCGCGAGAACAGACCGATCACGGATTTCCTCAACGCGTCGTATACCTTCCTCAACGAACGGCTCGCTGCCCATTACGGCATTCCCGGCGTCTCCGGCGCGGAGTTCCGCCGCGTCGAGCTGACGACCGATCGGCGCGGCGGTGTGTTGAGCCACGCCGGCGTGCTCACGGTCTCAAGTTACCCGACACGAACGTCGGCGGTGATCCGCGGCAAGTACGTGTTGCAGAACATCCTCGGCATCCCTCCGGCGCCGCCGCCCGACGACGTGCCGCCGCTCAGTGATTCAGCGGGAGACGGCAAGCGCTCGATGCGGGAACAGCTGACCGTCCATCGCTCCAACCCGACGTGCGCAGCCTGCCACCGCAACATGGATCCGCTTGGCTTCGGCCTCGAGAACTACGATGCGATCGGCCGCTGGCGAGACGCCGACGGCGTGTTCCCGATCGATGCCAGCGGCACGTTACCCGATGGCCAGCGCTTCGCCACACCTGGCGAGATGCGGACGCTGCTCGTCTCGCAATTGCCACAGTTCTCGCGTACGCTGACCTCCAGGATGCTGACCTACGCGCTGCGCAGAAGCATCCAGCCGTACGACCGCAGCGCCGTCGAGTCGATCCAGCGCGCGGTCGCCGCCGATGGCTACCGGCTGCGCACGATGGTTCATCAAATCGTCGAGAGCCTCCCGTTCCAAGCCAGGCGCGGTGAAGACCCTGTCGACGGATCGAGGACACGTTGATGTTCATCACACGCCAATCGCTGCCGCGGCGTACGTTCCTTCGTGGTCTCGGCACCGCCGTCGCGCTGCCCTTCCTCGACGCGATGACGCCGGCGCTCGCCCGCGCCCAGCGCCGCAAGCCACCGGTTCGCATAGCGTTCGTCTACGTGCCGAATGGCATCGACATGCGGCACTGGAATCCGGCGTACGAGGGCACGCTCGCCGAGTTGCCGCAGACGCTCGCGCCGCTGGCGCCGCTCAAGGACGACATCGTCCTGCTCGGGAACCTGACGCACAACACCGGCCGCGCACTCCTCGACGGCCCCGGCGATCACGGCCGCTGCTGCGGCTCGTATCTGACCGGCGTGCAGGTGAAGAAGACCGTCACCAATATCAAAGCCAGTGTGTCCTGCGATCAGCTGGTCGCCAACCAGATCGGCAAGCAGACGCGCTTCCCTTCCCTCGAGGTCGGGCTCGAGGACGCACGGCAGGCGGGCGACTGTGATTCGGGCTATTCCTGCGCTTACACCAATAATCTTGCCTGGCGCAGCGAGACGCAGCCGCTGCCGCCGATTCTCGATCCGCGCGCGCTGTTTGAACGGCTGTTCGGCGATGGCGCCGAGCTGACGCCGGACGCCAAGGCGCGACGCACGCTGTACCGTCGCAGCATCCTCGACTTCGTCACCGACGATGCCAGATCGCTGCGCGGCTCGCTGGGCCCGACCGATCAGCGCAAGCTCGACGAGTATCTCGGATCGATTCGCGCCATCGAGGAGCAGCTGACGCGGGCCGAGCGCGAGAGCGCCGTTGACCCGCATATGGACAAGCCGTACGGCGTCCCCAGCGACTTCGCCGAGCACTTCCGCCTGATGACTGACATGATTACGGTTGCGTTCCAGGCCGACCTGACGCGCGTTGTCACGTTCCTGGTCACGCGCGAGGGCACGTCACGCGCCTACCGCGAGATCGGCATTCCCGATGGCCACCATCCGCTGACGCATCACCGCAACCAGGTCGAGCTGATGGACAAAGTGGCGCAGATCAACCGCTATCACGTCGAGCAGTTCGGCAAGTGGGCGGCACGGCTGAAGGCGTCGCAGGAAGACGAGGGCTCGATCCTCGACCACTCGATGATCGTCTACGGCGCCGGCCTGGCCGATGGCAACGCGCACACGCACCACGATCTGCCAACACTCATCGCCGGCCGTGGCGGGAAGTTCATCAAGACCGGGCGCCGCGTCGTGTATCGCCGCGAAACGCCGATGTGCAACCTGTTCCTGACGATGATGGATCGCATGGGCGTGCGGATGGACGACTTCGGCGACGCCACCGGCCATCTCAACGGGCTCGATCTCGCCTGAGCGCAGCGAATGGCGCAGCTACCGAGCAATAACGTCGAGCGTTGCCGTCAGCACAGGCGTCGCGCTCGTGCCGACCATGATGTCGAAGCGACCAGGCTCGACGACGCGTTGCATCCGGCGGTCGATCAGCGACAGCTCCTCGGGCCCGAGCGCGAAGTTCACAATCTTCGATTCGCCGGGCTTCAGCGTCACGCGCGCAAACCCGCGCAGCTCTTTGACCGGACGCGTCACCGAGCTGACCTGATCGCGGACATACAGCTGCACGACCTCGTCGCCCGCGCGCGAGCCGCTGTTAGTAATGCGAACGCTCACGTCGGTGCGACCACCAGGACGAATCGTTGGTGAGGCGACCTTCAGCTCGTCCAGACGGAACGCGGTGTAACTGAGACCGAAGCCGAACGCCCATAGCGGCTCTCGTGTCAGATCGAGATGGCTGCGGAACGACGTCGGCCGCCGATTGTAGTAGACCGGGAGCTGACCACTGTGGCGCGGGAATGTCACCGGCAGTTTGCCGCCCGGGTTGACGTCGCCGAACAGCACCTCGCCGATGGCAGTGCCACCTTCCTGCCCCGGGTACCACGCTTCGACGATCGCGGGTACGCGAGCGGCAACGAGCGGCAGGGCAAGCGGACGGCCGTTGACGAGGAGCGCAATCACAGGCTTGCCCGTGTCGAGCATGGCCTCGACGAGATCCTCTTGATTGCTCATCAGACTGAGATCGGCGACATCGCCGAGGTGGTTGTCTGCCCACGCCTCGCGCGAGACCGATTCGTTGGTGCCAATGGCGAGCACGATCGCATCCGCTTGCCGCGCCACCTTGATCGCCTGCTGGATGCGCGCGCGGTTCTGTGCGGCGTCTCCGAGCACGACCCTGTCGCCGCCCCAGTCGGCCTCGTGTTCCGTGATCCGCACGCCTTCTGCGTACACGACCGAGATTCCTGCGCCGGCTCGCGAAGTGATGCCTGACAACACATCTACGCCGCGTCCGGGATCACGAGAGTACCCGCCAAGATGCAGCCCCTTGGCGTTCGGGCCGATCACGGCGAGCGTCTTCACCTTGCTCCGATCGAGCGGGAGCAGCCCACCCTCGTTCTTGAGCAGGACGATCGATTTGCGAGCCGCCTCGAGCGCAAGGGCTTGGTGCTCGGATGTATTGGTGACGCTCTCTGCTCGCTCGGGATCGACGAACGGATTCTCGAAGAGGCGCGCGAGGAACTTCGCTTTGAGCATGCGCTCCACCGAGCGATCGATCGTCGATTCGGAGATGCGGCCACTCTTCACCAACCCCAGGAGCTCGGGAAAGCCATACGGGTCGGGCAATTCGAGGTCGACGCCCGCCTCGAGTGCCTGTCCCGCGGCATCGGCTTTATCCAGCGCCACGCGGTGGCGACTCTGGAGCTGCTCGATGCCGAAGTAGTCCGAGACGACGACGCCGTTGAATCCCCACTCACGGCGCAGAATGTCTGTGAGCAGCCAGCGATTCGCGTGCGACGGCACGCCGTCGACCTCGTTGTAGCTTGGCATCACTGCGAACGCGCCTGCCTTCACGGCCGCCTCGAATGGCACCAGCAGCTCGCTGCGCAGCAGACGCTCGGACACGATTGCCGGCGCCGTGTTGATGCCACCCTCATGAGACCCGTGTCCGGCGAAATGCTTCAACGTCGCGAACACCTTGTCATCGGCGAGCGGCAGCTTCGTGCCCTGATAGCCGCGAACGGCAGCCACGCCCATGTGCGTGACGAGATACGGATCCTCGCCGTAGGTCTCCTCGATTCTCCCCCACCGTGGATCGCGTCCGAGGTCGACGACCGGAGACAGCACGTGCTGCACACCGCGCGTGCGTGCTTCACGTGCGGCTGCGCTCATGATCCGTTCGAGCAACGCAGGATCCCAGGTGCTGGCCAATCCCATCGGTACAGGAAAGTGAGTGCCGCCGGGCGCAGTGAGACCGTGTAGCGCCTCCTCATGAAACATCGCCGGGATCGCGAGGCGCGTGTTCTCGATGAGCCACTTCTGCACCGCGTTCACAAACACGGCCTGCTCGCGCGCCGATCGCACCGCACGGCCGACGTCTCGCCTGCCGATTTCGCTTGGACGCGCGACCTCGCCGATACCGGACCCGATGAGCGCTTTCGCCTTCGTCGGATCGAACCGTCCTTGCGCGTCCTCAATGTCGCGTTTGGTGTTCCATACACCCTGCAGTTGCGCAATCTTCTCTTCGACGGTCATCCGCATGAGGAGATCGGCCACGCGCGCGTCCACTGGAGCGTTGCCCTGGCGGTAGAGTGGTGTCGATCCTTGCGCATCGAGAAGCACCATTGCGCCAATCACCGCAGCGACGAGCGCGAACGCGCCTCGCCATGAGGTCGCCAATCCGGTCACGCGGACCATCGATCGCCTCCCGTACAGAGCCGCTCTCGCATCACTTCGCTGGTCGAAGCAGTTCGAGAGCGACGGCATGGGTCGGGTTCCTCTGCAGCAGTCGTTCGAGCACGGCAACTGCGTCTTTCGGACGGTCGGTTGTGAAAAAGATCTTCGCCAGCGTCACGTACGCGGCCTCGTACTGCGGCGTTCGTTGCAGCACCTGTTGCAACAGCCTCACGGCCTCGTCGGTGTCCCCGCGCGACGCGAGGACCAGCGCGAGGTTGTTGGCCGATTCTCCATAGTCATCGCGGCGGGCCAACGCCTCACGGAAGTAGCGCTCAGCGCCGGCCAGGTCGCCCGCGCGGCCGAGCAGCAGACCCAGATTGTTCAGCGCTTCGGGGAAATCGGGCTGCAGCTCCAGCGCCTTCTCGTACAGCCCGCGGGCTTCCTGATTGCGGCCCGAGAGCAGAAGCGCATAGCCAAGGTTGTTCAACGCATCGGGATACTCGGGTATCGACGCCAGCGCCGCCCGAAACCGAGTGATCGCTGCGTCGAGATCGCCGCCGCGCGCCAGCAATGCACCGAGATCGTTGTTGGCTTCGGCGAGATCTGGTTTGAGCGCGAGAGCACCCTCGAACGAGGCACGGGCTCTGGCCGCGTCACCGCTTCTCGCGAGCAGCGTGCCGAGACGATACAGCGTGGACGCACCCGGACTGGCCTGCGCCGCGCGCTCGAACGCCGTTACGGCGGCACGCTCGAGTCCGTTGTCGAGAAGCTCGCTGCCGTACGGCAGGTAGTTGCGACGGGGCAACCCGAAATAGAACGTGCCAGGAAAAGGTATGGCGCGAGCGAGGCGCTCGGCCGGCGACACATCGATAGTGCTCGCGTCCGCCACAATCTCGTCGATGTCGATGCGGTCGCGATAGGCCTTCACGACGTTGCCGTCCGCATCGACGAGCAGGCCCGTGGGCAGACGCAGGTCCTGGCGGTTCATGAACAGATGCCGGTTGAGGATCGCGTAGCTGAGGCTCGTACGATCCGAGGCATCGACGGGGACCGCCATCGATCCCACGCCGGCACGGGTCAACGTCTGCGCCCCGCGCTCGAGCGTCTCGAGCGCCGCCCGCGCCGCGGATAGCTTCGGCGACCACAACAGGACGATCGCTGGCTTTCCTTTCAGCTGTGACGAGTCCGGCGTCGGAAAGGGCTCGTACATCCACGTCGTGCGCGGCGCCGCCGAGGGAGCCGGCGCCGACGAGGAGATCGTTGGCGTCGATCGGGGCTTCAAGGCTTCGGTCTCGATCCCACGCCCTTCGACGATTCGAACGCGAGCGTTGAGAGGCACGTCCGTGAACACTTGCGTGTCACCCGACGGCCAGCTCACGGTGACTTTCACGAGACGCTCGCTCGCGCCCAGACCGATCACCAACTCTTTCGAATGTTGCGACAGGAACCCGGAGCCGCACTGCACGACCCTCGTCTTATTCACGCGGTCCGTCTCGACCGTGACGCGGGCACCGATCGCGTCGCGGTTGCTCTTGGTTCCGCGCAAGCGGACGGCGATGGACGCCGCTGTCGTCTCGAAGTCGTTTCGGAAGACGCGAAGCTGCGGCGTCTGTCGAGCGGCCATCACGGCGAGATCGGGATCGCCATCGCTGTCGGTATCGAGCACCGCAAACGATCGGCCGTCCTGATCGAGATCGAGGCCGACCGTCCCGGAGATCTCGTCGTAGCCGCCATGTCCGTCGTTGCGGAGGAAGACGTTGCGCTGCCGGCTGGCGATCGAACCGTGAATCAACAGCTGATTGATCGCTCGCCACGCATCGTCGTACGGTGTGCCGGGCACACGCGTGCGCGGTGAGCGGGCCACCACTTGCCGCCAGAAGAATCCCTCGAGGTCGCTCGCGCCTGTCGCGGGCGTCTTGCGCGTCAGCATGCCGTTGACGATGTAGAGATCGTCCCAGCCATCACTGTCGAAGTCGAGCGCGTCCGACGACCACGCCCAGCGCCCCATTTCGGCGTGCGCCTCGAGCGTCTTGTCCTCGAAGCGTCCGTTCCCGAGATTTCTGAACAGGGAATTGCCGCGCACGTGTCGGCGATAGAGCGCGCGCACGTCGTCCGGCGCATCGCGCATGAACGTCGGCGCCGAGGTGATGCGCAGCCCCGGCGCGCTCCACATGTTGCCGGTGAAGATGTCGAGCACACCGTCGTTGTCGTAGTCGAGAAATGTGGCGCTCATCCCGGCGCCGTGATCGAGCAGCCCCGCTGATGCAGCGACGTCCTCGAACTTCACCGTGCCGCTGCGACGCCCGAGGTTCCGGTACAGGTTCTTGGTCCCGAAGTCATTCGCCACGAGCAGATCAGGCCAGCCGTCGCCGTCGTAGTCACCCCAGGTGGCCGCGAAATGATAGTGATCGTTGCCGATCCCGAGTCCCGCTTCGTCGGTGACGTCGATGAAGCGGCCGTGGCCGTCGTTGCGAAACAGCACGCTCGGCGGGCCGTTGCGCGCGTCGTAGTAGGGTGCCGGCGTGCCTGCCTTGTCCTCCCCCGCGCCGAATAGATAGGAGTACACGCACACATACAGATCGAGAAAACCGTCCCTGTCGTAGTCGGCCATCGCCATTGACGTCAGGACGCCCTGAAATGGCTGGGCGAGTCGGAAGGCATCGGCGACGAGTGTGAACCGGGCCTTGCCATCGTTGACGAAGAGCAGCAGTCCGGTCGACGTCGCGACGACCAGATCCTGATCGCCGTCGTTGTCCACGTCGGCAAAGAGCGATTGTGCCGTGTCGTCGAGAACGGCAACGCCTGCGTTTTCGGTGATGTCCTCGAACGTGGAGTCGCCGCGATTGCGATACAGACGGTTGGGTAGTCCGGCCGGCTGGGCGATGTACAAATCGTCGCGCCCATCTCCGTCGGCATCGCCGACCGAGATGCCGTGATGACCGTTCGAGTCACGCGTGAGCACCGAGTCGAGCGTCGCCATCCACGAGTCGAGATCTATGGTGAGCTGGCGGCGGAACGAGTCGATGCGACCGAGCGCGGCCTCCGTGATCTCGGTGAAGACCGGGCGTCTCGCGCGGCTGACCAGATGCGATGTGGGCAGCCATCGAACAACCTGCCAACCTGAGGCGCGGCGCCGCCATCTCATGTCCCACTCGCCGACGTGCTCGACACGGTTGGCCTTCGTCCCGCCGCCGACGATGTCGTAGCGCACGGTCGTGCGCAGGCTGGACGGCGGATCACCCGAACCCTCCGGTTCGATTGACGTGAGAAGGAATTCCGCGGTGGTGACATCGCGAAACTCGCCGATCAGCCGCTGCAGCTCGGCGCCAAACCCGCGAGCGTCGAGCGTCGCGGCGCGCGGCAGACCCGTCGCTCGCTTGACTTCGAGCCCTGCTCCACCGTTATCGGCGCTGTCGATCGGCAGCAGCGGTGCGCCGCGGAAGTCGGGATCGAGGAGGCGATTCGCGGCGCCAATTGCCTGGAGCCCGCCCGCGCGAAGTGCATCGGACAACTCGCGCAGCGGCGTTTCGAGCTCCTTGGCCTGGCGCTCCAACGGGAACCCATCGCTGCCTGGCTCGAGCTGTGTCAGGAATGGTTGCAGGGTTTCTGACACGGCGAGCTCGGGGCGGTAATTGGCGTTCTGCTCGACCTGCGCTGTGCCAGCAACGACGCTCAGCGTTGACAGAGCGCCCGCGAGTAACAGCCGCCGCGTCCGAGATGCGTACTCGGGATTCATCGGGCTCGACGAGGTTGCGCGATGGCCGCCGATTCGGCCAGGGTGAGCAGATGCAGACGGTCGCTCGGAAGTTGTTTCCACTCCCAGCGGCGCCCACCCGGCATGCGAATCTCCACGTCCACGGGAGCCGCGTAATCACCGAGTCCGACATACGCGCGCAGGTCGTTCTGTGAGAGGAAGCTCCCGCCTGACCGGATCTCGCGCATCTGTGTCGTGCCGCTTCCCGTCACGGTGACTTTTGCGCCGATCGCGAATCGGTTTCCGGCCGGAGCCGCAGCGCGCACCGCCAGCCAGTGATGCTTCGTCTGCTGCCGGTTCTCGATCAACGTCGGAGCGGCGTCCATGTTATTGACGACGATATCGACGTCGCCGTCGTTATCGAGATCGCCCACGGCGAGTCCACGGCCGACTGCCGCGAGTTGCAGGCCCGAACCCGCACGATCCGACACGTCGCGGAATCGGCCCCCCATATTCAAGAACAGCTGGTTCTTCTGCCGGTACGTCTCGCCCAGCTGCGGGAATCGATCGACGTCGGAGAAGATGTGGCCGTTGGCGAAGAACAGATCGAGTCTGCGGTCGAGATCGGCATCGAAGAAGGCGGTGCCCCAGCCCATGCGAACGAACGTCGGGGCGGCGATGCCCGCTGCGGTCGCGTCCTCGAAGTGCCGGCCGTCGATGCTGCGATACAGCGTGTAGCGATCGTGCGCGAACGTCGTCAGCAGCAGATCGACACGCGAGTCACCATCGTAGTCGCCGGCGTCGGCGCCCATGCCCGCCTGCGCGCGCCCGTCGCTATTGACCGCGACCCCGGCCTCGAGTCCGACGCTTTCGAAGCGGCCGTTCCCGAGGTTGTGATACAGGAAATTCGGGTTCGAGTCGTTGGCGACGAACAGGTCGACGAAGCCGTCGTCATCGTAATCGGTCGCCACGACGCCGTAGCCGTATGCACGCGATCGATCAGTGAGGCCGTGCCGGTCAGCCGCCTCGACGAATCGCCCGTGACCGACGTTTTCGAAGAACAGATCGGCCTCGCCGGGAAGACCTGCAGGCCCGACCATGATCTGTGGCCCGCCGCGCCAGCGCAGCGTCCGCTGCGCGCGGACAACGGATTCCCACGTCGTCTCGACGTAGCGCACAACGTAGAGGTCCAGATCACCGTCGGCGTCGGCATCGAAGAAGGTACAGCCCGTGCTCCACCCGCTGGCAGCGACCCCGGCGGCGGCAGTCACGTTCTCGAATGTGCGATCGCCACGATTGCGGAACAAGACGTTCGGCCCCCAATTGGTCACGTAGAGATCGAGTCGGCCGTCGCCGTCGGCATCGCCGACGCACGCGCCACTGCCCCACGCCGCGAGATCGACTCCCGACTGCTTCGAGACGTCTTCGAATTTCCATCCCCCAAGGTTGCGATACAGCGCATTGCGATGAGGGACGCGTTCGCGCGTCGCCGTGAGCTCCGCGCCCGTCACCAGATAGATGTCGAGCAACCCATCACTGTCGTAGTCGAACAGCGCGACACCGCCGCAGGACGATTCGAGGATGTGATCCTTGGTGGGGCCACCGCAATACATCGTCCACGGCAGTTGCGCGCCGACAGCGAAGGTCACTGGTACGGCAGCGCCATTGTCGGGGACGGTGACGTTCGGCGGCGCCGGTCCCATCGCTGAGGCGTGGCCACCGGACGCGGGCTCTTTCGGCTTTGTCTGGCTGAAACTGCCTTCGAACGGGAGGCCACGAGCGGTGTCAGCGTCGAGCTGCGCTCGCGCCTTGTCGAGGAGCGCAAGGGTGGAGCGGGTCGCGGCTGCGACGCCGCGTGGAGTGTCCGCCGAGGCGATCGACGCAACCTCTCCTGCCGCACGACGGAGATCGTTTCGCAGCGACGGATCGAGAATCGTTGTCGCCATGCCGAGCGTGTTGAGACTGCGACTGGCGGCTTGAAGTGCGCGTTGAACCTGGTCGGCGCTTGCGTCAGGACGCGAGGCCTGCCGCAGTTGGCTGACCGCGTCGCGCTGTGCCTGCAAAAGGCGCGTGCGCTCCGGCGCGTCCCGTGCCGGCTGCGCCGCCGTGGTCGGCATCAACGCGCCGATCACGCCGAGCGACGCCGACAACGCACACACGATCGCGCGGGCGCGCATCCAACGACTCTTTACATCCATTGGTCGCCGCAGCGCGAGGATGATACCCCTCGCGCTGCGGTCTTGTGAAACCGCTTCAGAACGCCACGCGGGTGACGATCTGCAGCGTTCGAGGCGGCGCGACCCCGCTAATGGTTCCGAACCCGTTGCGCTGCACCAGGTTCCCCTGCGCATCGTACGGGAGGTTGGTGATCGTCGGATCCGTCAGGCTCCTGAAGTTCACGGTGTTGTTCACGGTCGTGAACTGGACCGTGTCCAGCGCGTTGAAGATATCGAACCGGATCTCGAATTTCGCGCCGTGCGCGATGCCAACGTTCTTCGAGATCGACACGTCGAGATTGTTGAGCGGCGGTTCGCGCGCGAAGAATCGCGGGGTTTCGTCACCCTTGCTGCCCGGCTGCGGCGGCGCGAAGCACTCCGGGTGGGCGAACTGCTTATACGGATCGCCGCTCCATCCACGGCCCGGATCGCAGGTCAAGTCGATTCGCGCGTTCGGATTGCCGTCGGTGCCGGTCAGATTCCTGGCGCCGATCCCGGGAATCGAGAAGTTGATCGTGTAGGGTCGACCGCTCGTCCATCGGTAGACGCCCGAGAATTGCCATTCGTTGGCGAGGAAACCAAGTCCTCTGCGGGTCGTCGCGATTGGTGTCTGGTAGATCGCGTTGATCGTGAAGTTATGCGTTCGGTCGTAGTCGACCAGCGAGTAGTCGATGCGCTTGGTCTCCTCCTTGCTCAGATTCGGCACACCCGCAGCAGCGTCGGTGCTGTTGATCCCTTGTGCCTTGCTCCAGACCCAGAAGCCAGACAGCATGAGGCCGCGGTCGAACCGCCGCGTCACCGAGGTCTGGAGCGCCTTATAGTCCCCGTAGCCGCTGTAGTCCCACATCCGGATGTTGCCGTAGCCCGGGTATGGCCGCAGCAGGTCGTTCGGCAGCGCCGAGTTTCCTGGAATCGCGCTCGGGACAAGTGTTGGATCCTGGTTCTGGGGCAGGAACGTCGCACCAAATGGCACGGCGTTGATCTGCACCTGACGCATGAGATCGGTGGACCTCGAACCGACGTACGCCACGTCGAGGATGAGCTCCTCGACCAGCTTGTGCTGCACACCGATGTTCCACTGGTCGACGCGTGGCGGCCTGAAGTCGTAGGCGATGGGATTCAGCGACAACGTCGTAAACGGATCGCTGCCGACGGTGGTCAAATCCTGCAGCCGCCCCCAGTCCACTCGGGAGTTCAACACGCCGGGCGCGTTGGCGACCATGTCGAAGACCGTGTTCCCCTGCGGCCGATCGTAGAAGATCCCGAACCCGCCCCGGACGATGGTCCGCCCCTCGCCGCTCAGGTCGTAGACGGCGCCGACGCGCGGCGACATCCGGAACGCCGCACCCGACTGGAGCTGCTCGTCGATCCCCTGGCCGGCCTGATAGGCACCGTTGAAGCGATTCGAGCCGGGCGTGAGCCGGCCGATGAAGCGCTCTTCAACGGTGTTCGCCAGTGTCGGCGTCACGCCCTGAGAGACGAGCGTCGGATCCATCCCGCGCCGCACGCACCCTGCGCCCGGCGCCCCGCCGACGCACACCGGCCGATAGAGCTTCGCCGCCGCGTTTCGATCGAACTGGTCGGGCAGGAAATTCGAGGCCTGCAGCGTCGTGTCCCACTGCGGCGTCACGTAATAGAACCGCAGGCCGTAATCGAGCGTGAACCGGCCCGTGGGCTTCCAGTTGTCCTGCGCATACCACTCGATGTTCTTGTAGCGCCATTCGGGGAGCGCGTACTTCGAGGCCTGCTGATAGAAATTGAACACGCCCGTGGCGGCATTCGCGTAGCTAAGCCCCGTGTCGAACGGGTTACTCGAGTTGTCCGTGAAATCGATCTGGCTGTTGAAGCTCGCGAAGACGCTCTGCGGCTTGAAGCTGTGCTGAAAGTAGAAGCCGACCTTCGAGGAGTGGGCTCCCCATACTTTCGTCATGTTGGCGACGACGTCGTGGGTGATGTTCTGGTTGGTGAACGGCCCGCGATCGGTTTGATACTGACCGGCGTTGCCGGTGCGCCCGCCACGGAACACGAAATACGGGGCGTAATCGGCCTGGAGCGCGTTCGGATACAAAAGCGGCATCGACGAGAAGCCGCCGGCGGTACGAAACAGCTCGGGCTTCTGCAGCTCGAAGTTCAGCGAGTTGTAGGCGCGACCCCAACTGAGCTCGAGCGCCGTGCTGTTGTTCAGGACGCCGGTCGCGGAGAGCATGTAATTCCCGCCCGGTTGGGGATTGAGGACGGGCGTCGGGAGCTGAGCGCTGCCGCTGCCCGCCCACGTCGTCCCGTACGCCTGCAGGTTTTCATCCTTGGTCTTCATGTAGCGGCCGGTGATCCGCCAGTTGTTGGTCGCCTGGAAGTCCATCCGCAGCAGGTCTTCACGGCGTGGCCGGCTGTCGGGCACCTGGCTCGTGAAGTTCAGGCCGCTGCCGCCCGAGAAATTCGGGGTGGGAAAGATGTTGAGCGCGTTGAGGCCGGGCTGATAGATCCGGTTCGCGGGAATGCGGCCGAGCACGCCGCCGTCCTGGAAACAGCCGCGAGTGTCGGCAGCGCTGCACGGCAAGCCGGTGGTGTAATCACGAACGTAGGGGAACGGGTTGCCGCTGCTGTCCACACTCTGTGAGAAATCGCCGCGCCGCTCGAGCGCGGTCGGCACCCGCGTGTTCACGACACCAAGCGCCGCCGGATCCTGGCGGCGCTGGAATTCCTGGCTCCAGAAGAAAAACAGCTTCGTCCTGTCGCGGTTGAACCCGCCGAGCGACACCGGTCCGCCGACGGTATAGCCACGATCGTTGCGCGACGTTTTGGGCTTCGCGATCTCCGGCGTCTCGCGCTTGTTCAAGTAGGAGTTGGCGGTCCACTCAGAGCGCCGTCCGTACCAATAGCCGGAGCCGTGGAGACTCTGCGTGCCGCTCTTGGTGACGACCTGCATCTGGCCGCCGGCGGCGCGCCCGTACTCGGCCTGGTACGCGTTCGTCAGGATCTTGAACTCGGCGACCGCGTCGATGTTCGTCGTCGCCATGTTGTGGCCGTTGTCGCCGGTGTCGATGTTGGAGACACCGTCGATCGTGATGTTGTTCGAGTTGGGCCGCTGGCCGTTCACAGTGAAGTCGCTGATCTGCAGCAGCTCGGTGTTGCCACGAGTCTGCGACAGCGTGCCGGGCACCAGTGTCGCAAAGTTGAAGAGCGCGCGGCCGTTGGTCGCGATGTTCTTCAACGTTTCGCTTTCGAGCGTGAACCCCCGTTCACCGCTGCTGGTTTGCAGCGCGGTCACGCGGCTCGTCACGCTGATTTCTTCGGACACTCCGCCGATTTCGAGCGTCAACGAGCCGACTGACAGCTTGTCGTTCGCGTTGACGACGAGGTTTGTCCGTTCCAGGGTCTTGAAACCCTGAAGCGCGGCCTGGATCGTGTAGGTGTCGGGCCGGACGATCGGAAACACGAATCGACCGCCGGTATCGGTGCTCGCGGTCAACGCGTTCCCCTGCGTCCGGCTGGTCAGCGTCACGGTGACGCCGGGAAGGACGCCGCCTTGTGGGTCCTGGACGGTGCCATCCACGGCGGCGCTTGTCGTTTGCGCGTGAGGAAAGGCCGGGTAGGCTGCGAAGAGGACGGCGACCAGAACAGGCCTCCATCCGCGCTCGAACGTTCTGACGAACCGCATAGATCCTCCTTCTAGCGATCGATCCCCACGTGCATGGCATCCCGAAGACCCAGAACCCCGATTCGCGAATGACAGCGCTTACATCGAATATTTCTCCGACAATGACCGTGGCCGAGCGCGTGCGTGCCGGACCGGCCTGCAAAGTGGAACCGGTTCCATTTCGCCCCGTGCGGAGCACAACGAGCCACACGACTGGTGGATATGGAACCGGTTCCAGGAAACGGCTGCCTTATACCACCATCGGTCGTCAATTGGCAAGTCGCGTGGCAGCGCGTGCCGCACGCCGAACGAGAGACCGTTTTTATCGTCTGGAAGCGATTCGTGGTGGCGGGCTCGTGCTCTCGCGAACGACCAACGTCATCGAATACGACATGGTCGTTGCCTCTTCGGCCGACGCAATCGCGGTGAAGAGACGGCGGCAGGCATCACGTCCCATCTCCCGCATCGGCTGCACCATGGTTGTCAAACCCGGCCACGAACGCGCGCCTTCAGGAATGCCATCGAACCCCGCAACCGAGAGGTCGCGTGGAACGTGGACGCCTCGCTGCTGCGCGGCCCGAATGAAGCCGATCGCCAACGCGTCGTTGCCGAGCACCACAGCCGTGGGACGGATCGGCTCTTTCAGAAACGTCTCAGCGAACACCGCGCCTTCCTCCGCCTCGTAGCTGGCGCGAAAGCAGATGTCCTCGTCGCGCATCAGGACGCCGCGGTTCCCGAGTTCCTCGCGCAGCCCTTGAAGGCGATGGCGGGACTCGACCGACACGCGCGGGCCACCGGCAAACGCCACCCGCGTGTGGCCAAGCTCGGCGAGGTGCACGCCCAGCGCGCGCCCCGCAGCGACATTGTCCGCCCTCAGGACAGACACATCGGTCAGCGTTTCGTCAGGGGCAACCGCCACGATCGGTATTCGCGCGTCCATTGCAGCGTCCACGAGCGTCTTGTCCCGGCGATGACATTTCGCGATGATCAACCCATCGACTCGGTGCTCGTCGATCCATTCGAGCGCGATCGCAGGGTCGTACCTGTCCCTCAACTCGAGGCTCAATAGCATCAGGCTGGTGTCCCGCAACTGCAGCTCCTCCTCCATACCGGTGAGCAACTGCGTGAACCACGGATCCTGAATCGAGTCGACCACGACGCCAATGCAGCCCTTGAGGCCGAGGCTCAGATTCCGCGCTGTTCGTGACGGCTTGTAGCCGAGGGACGCGATCACCCGGGACAAACGTGCCTTCATCCGCGGGCTCACGGAGTCGTCGTTCAGGTAACGCGAAACGGTACTCACCGCGACGCCGGCTTTGGCTGCGACGACACGAATCGTCGGCTTCTTGAGCGAGGGACCTCGGACCGACGTCCGTTTCGCACGTGCGGATGGCCGGCGAGCCTCTAAGGGACTCTCAGCGGTACGCGATAAGGTCGCGGATTTGGCGTGACTCATGGCTGGGAGGCGACGCCCGTCGTGTGTGTGGAACCGGTTCCAACGGGAGAATCAGTCTAGCGCACGCGTAACCGCGTGACAAGCTGACGCGATTTCAGGTGGCGCTGAGTCAGCGATACCCGATGATCAGCCAGGCCCGATTCGACACGCCGTCGCCGAGTTGAGGATTTGCAGGATCGGCGAGGCCAAGATTCCGAATGACGACTTGATACCGACCTGGCGTGCGCAGGAGGGTCTCATCGATCGTCGCCGTAAGTTCCACGCGATTCTTGACGGTGGTTGGGACGGGAACGTTGTTGAAATATACCTGTGAGCGTTGGAAATAGTTGAATCCCGTCAGCGTCAACGTGAGCGTCGGGCCACCTTCTTTCACCACCACCTTCGAGAAGTCTGGATCGGCATAGTCGCGACGGCCCGAGTCAATTGTCTCGATCGTGGGCTGCGGCTGCCGCGCGTTACCGAAGCCCGGCGGCAGTGGCGGTAGTGGTGGTGGCGCGACTCCGCGGCCGCCGTCTGGTCCGGGCGGTGCGCCACCACGGCCTGGAGCCTGACGACGTACGTTGACCGCCCAGCCGATGTCGTCAACAACCGGCAGCGTGATCGGTCCGTCGCCCTGGAAGGGATTCCAATACGACGAGTGGTATTTGCCGTCCTGCAGCGATCCATTGGCGACAACGGCAGAGATCGTTTGCAGGTTCTTGATGTCCCGCAGCGGATCGGCATCGACGATCAGCAGATCGGCGAGCTTGCCGGCGGCGATCGTGCCAAGGCGATCCTGTGCGCGCATCGTTTCTGCGGGCCAGCGCGTCGCAGCCTGAATGATCTGCATCGGCGTGAGACGCATGTCCTCCGCAAAGACCTGCATTTCGTGATGGACGCCGAGCCCCGGGAGCGAGAAGTTGCCGCCGTCGGTGCCCACGAGCACTCGCCCTCCAGCATCGATCAGCATGCGATGAAAGCGCAGCGCGTTCTGATAGCCCCGGCGCCGGACGTCGATCACATCAGGCCGCACATCCGGCGGATCGAGGTAGTTCCAAAGAATCGTCTGTGCTCGTGCCCCAGGGTAGTACGCCATCAGAAATGGATCCGCGAACAGGCGCCGCGCCTGCAACTCGAATCGGTTCCAACCGGTCGGCAGCCCAGGGGCCTTCTGAATGAAGCTGGGAATGAGGGCGGTCTTTTGCTGCACCAGCAGCTTGATCAGATCCGCCGCCTTGGCCTCGTCCATCTGCGCCCACTGTTCGAGTTCGTTGGGGCCGCCGAAGCCGCCCGGCGCAGCGGCGGCGGGCATGTTTGTCACTGCTGCGGCAACGCCCTGCGAGCGAGGAATGAAGTCAGCGCCGAGGAGCGCGGCCTCGCGCGCACCGATGTTGCCTCCAGCGCGAATGCCGATTGGCCTGCCGGCAGCGTGCGCCACTTCCACTGCAGCCTTGAAGATGTCCTGAGACACGGCACCGTTCTGGAACGACACGCCGTATGCACCCAGATCGATGATGCGCTTTGTCCAAGCTCGCGCCTCTTCGACGGTGGCGATCGGATGTGGCGAGTCGAACGGTGACTCGAGGCCCGTTAGATTCGGCGCTGGTCCCTGGAAGTGCACGGGCCAGTCGAACGCGCGCGGACCGCGCAGCTTGCCACGCTTCACACCCTCGTCGTACAGCGCGAACACCTCGCCCATATCGCCGATACCGATGAACGATGTGACGCCGTTGTTGAGAAAGATCTCGCCTTGGTACCAGAGGAAGTTGGCGAGCCCGTCCCACAAGCCGGGCACAATGAACTTTCCATCGGCATTGACGACCTGCGCACCCGACGGCGCAGCCTGACCCTTTCGGCCGACGCTGCGAATGCGCGTGCCATCGATCACCAGCTGCACGTCGCGGATCGGCGCGCCACCGCTGCCGTCGATTAGCGTGCCGCCGTCGATGACGAGAACGTTCGATGCCGGAGCCTGCGCGTGAACGAGTTCCGGCCGCTCCGTTGCGGTGGCCAGCCACACGCTGAGAACCACGAAGATCGGCGCGAGTCGTCGCATGCAGGAGCGCGAAGCGGACACGAATCAATTACCCGACGGCGGCCGCGCCGACTGTGTCGGCGGAGGTGCTCCGCCACCGACGAATCCACCGGCGGCTACCACATCCGGCTGCGCCAGTCTGATGTCATCGACAACAACCCCGTATGACGGGAAGTGCATTTCCTCCCACGTCTGATCGCCGTAGTAGACGGTGGCCTTGGGGTTCGGATTGAACTTGTTTCCCGGCGAGTTGTCGTACCACGCGACCACACGCATTTTGCTGCCGCGAGCGACTTTGATCGACGTGTCGTACCAGAGCTGCCAGTTGAAGTCATAGCGAGGCACGTCGAGGACCATTTCGGTCTTGCCATCGGGACGATCCAGATAGAAGCGCGCAGCCTTGCCGCGCACGTGCATATGCGGCATGAGCCCCACGATCTCAACGTCCCTGGTGAAGGTGACGACCGCGGGCGGCGCCTCCCAGTTCGATTCCATCGGCGGAATCGCGAATTGCTTGCGATCCGAAGGTGAACTCGTGCTGAGCGCAAGATACCGCCGCTTCGGTGGCGTCTTCGCGAGGGTGAATCCGATCTGCACGTGATCCTTCACCGGCTTCCCGTTCGGGGTGTAGTGGACGTTGACAGCGATGTCCGTACCGGCGGGAATCAGCTTCGCGGCATTGAAGGGTCGAAAGTCGGCGGGCATGCGGCCAGGCTCATAACACTCTTCGAGACCGTTGCTGCGCGAGAGAATGCCGAACGGCGTGTTCAGAAAGTCTGGCGGGAGTTGCGGCCCTCCGGTCCGCGCTCCGGCTGTGGCGGACGCACCGCCAGCGGCACCAGCGCCGCGACCGCGTGCGATTTCCACTCCGTTGTCGTCCCTCGGCACCTCCTTTGCGATCGCGGTGGAGTACTTCGTGTCGGGATGGTGCGGGATATAGGCCAGACACACGTGATGAGTGACAGCGGTTTCCGACGGCTTCACTTCGACCGACGTGACCCAGGTGTCTTCCTTGAAGTTCCCAGGGACGACGAACCACGTCCACTCGACGATGCCGCTGGCAGGCACATCGTAGGTCGGTCCATCGACGATGAGGTCCGGCTTGATCTGCCATCCACCATCCGGCCACGCGATGGCCGGCGGCGCATCGGTCGGGTTGCCCGCCGGCGCGCCGGCATCGGCCCATTTGACCAGCACGTCGATCTCGGCCGGCTTCAACGAGCGATCGTTGAGAATGTGGGCGGAGCCCCCATCAGCAAACCACGGTGGCATCTTCTTCGACAACACCGCGGTCTTGATCGCGCGCGCCCATGGACGCGTGGACTCATACGTCTGGAACGCCATCGGCGCGATCTGGCCAGGTCGATGACACGTCTCGCAGTTCTTCTGCAGGAGCGGCGCCACGTCCTTGTAGAACGTGACCGGCGTAGTTGCGCTGGTCTGCGCGACCACGACATCGTTGACCACGATAACCACGGCGACTGCTGAGAGCCACACCATTGTCGCGGCCGCTGTGATTCTTCCGCTCATGTTGAATAACCCTACAACGTAATCAAAACACCAGCTTCGCGCCGAACTGCACTTGTCGCGGCGCTCCGGCGGATGTGATCTGGCCAGCATTCGCGTTGTACGCAGCGCCGCCGTCAGCCGTGGCGACGAAGATCGCCGCGTTCGGCAGGCCGTAGTTCACGCGGTTGAACAGATTGAAGACCTCCGCGCGGAACTGCAGATACGCGCTGCCTGCCAGACTGACGTTCTTGCTGACCGCAATATCCACGGTCAGGAGACCGGGGCCGCGGAGCGAATCGCGGCCGACGCCAGTCCCCAGCGTGCCCGCGACGGGCAGTGTGAAGAACGTGGGATCGAAATAGCCGGTAATGCAGCCGCACGCGGTATCGAGACGTCCTCCTGTCACCGCATCGTCGAGCGAGCGTCCGGCCGCCAGGTTCGGACGCTGTGTGCCCCCGGTCTGAAGACCGGCCTGATCGAACCCGATCAGCGGCGTGAACGGCGCGCCGCTGACGGCGCTCACAATCGTCGACAGCTGCCAGCCGGTCACGAAAGCGTTCGCCGTGAACGGCAGCTGGTAGATCGCGCTCGCGCGCAGGTTGTGCGTGCGATCGATAAGGCATGGACCGAAGTCGTACTCTTCGTCGTAGGGGTTTGTCGCCGCGGTGCCTCCTTCGAACAAGGAGTTGCCCGACGTCGTGTCACGGCATCGCGACAAGGTGTACGACAGTTGCGACTGCACGTTCGACGCAAAGCGCCGGTTCAGCGCCGCCTGGAAAGAATGATAGTCGGACTCCGCGTACGTATTAGCGCTGACGAGCGCGGCAAACTGCGGGTTCACTCGAGGATTGGAGATCGTCTGCGCCCCGTTGCGAGAACCATAGACGACCGTGCCATCGGTCAGCGTGCGCGGTGTCACGGGATTCGTATCGCGCTGGCGCTGCAAATGATCGCCGCGGCTCCCGACGTAGGCCAATGTGACGCTGGTGCCGCTGAACAACTCACGCTGCACGTTCACGTTCCACTGATGCAGGCGGGGCGAGTCGCCCATGTCGAAGTCGAGCGCTTGCATCTGAGAGATCTGCGATGCCGCTGGGTTCGGCGTCGGAAAGACCGGCACTGGCGGAAACGGCAGACGCACCTGCGCACCGAGCGCGAACGGCGGGTTCAGCGCGTACGCGGGCCCGAGGCGATTGGCCGTGATTGGACTGTGGAAGATGCCATAGCCCGCGCGAATCGACATCTTCTGGTTCGCCGACGGATCGAACGCCACCCCCACACGCGGTTCCCAGTTCCTCAGAGTCGGATTGCGGGAGAACGCCTGGGTGATCGTCGTGAAGCCCGTGGACTGCGCGAGGTCCACCAGCGCCGCGGCCTTGTCGAGCGTTGGAATCGAGCGCGGATCGTACCTGAGTCCGAGGTTCAGCGTGATGCGATCCCCCATGCGCCATTCATCGTGGACGTAGCTGGCGATGCGCCATTCCTCGATGTTCCGCGCCGCGTCGTTCGCCCCGGGCAGCGCGCCGAGAAACAGCGAGGGCTGGTTCTGCAGGAAGGTGGTCAGGCTGGGAAACGTCCACGCGCCATCGCCAAACAACGGCAGATCGACGAACGTTGTTTGCCGCTCGTACTCGACGCCGAATTTGACGGAGTGTCCTCCAACTCCCCAGACCACGTCGTCACCGACGATGGTCCGCGTCTGCCGCTGCTGGAACGGCAGGACCTGATTGCCGCCGATTCCGGCGACGCCGGAGCCGGGGTTGACGGTCCCGCTCATGCGGCCAGGAAAGTACACCAGCAGGCCGTTGTCGAGGTCCGTCCGTGTGGCCTTTTCTTGTGTTCTCGTCGCGCCGACTCGAAGCGTGTTGGCGATGGAGGTCTTGATGACCTGCCGCAGCTCGCCGGTGACGTAGTGATTGCTCGTCTTATCGTCGCTGTGCCACAAAGGAATCGCCGAACCAGAGTTCGGTTCGAAGACCGATGCCAGGTCTCCGGTGTAGCGCACGAACACGTTGGTGGTTCCGCTGACGGTGTAGTCGAAGCGGCCGACGAAATAATTCTCGTCAGCGGGGGTCTCGTTCGTCAGGTCGATGCG
>Ga0310810_10001430_pt1 | contig 25008 bp, 22 predicted proteins | sample NCmetagenome_FD_207641 | JGI IMG/M metagenome (GOLD analysis project Ga0310810, IMG submission 207641) | Soil microbial communities from experimental microcosm in Duke University, North Carolina, United States - NC | ecosystem: Engineered > Artificial ecosystem > Soil microcosm > Unclassified ...
GCTGCGGCCATTGCGACCGTCTTGCCGCCAGGCGATGCGCAGAGATCAAGGATCCGCTCTCCAGGACGAGCGTCCATGACGAGCGGCACGAGCTGCGACGCTTCATCCTGGATGACGAACGACTCGTCTTCCGCGGTGCGCATCGGATTGCCCGATGTGACGACGAGACCGTCTGGCGCATGTGGTGTGGCCGTTGTGTCCACGTCGTGCTGCGATAGGCGTTGTTGCAATTGCTCTCGCGTGATCCGGAGTGTGTTGGCTCGCAGCGTCAGCGGGGCAACATCGTTGTTGAATTGCACCCAGTCTTCGACCTGCTCGAAGCTGTAACGACTGAGCCACCGTTCGACGAGCCATGCCGGATGCGAAAACGTGACGCCGAGATACGCGAGCGCTGCCTCGTGGTCAGCGGGATCGTGTGGCCGCGGCGGCAGCGGCAGCTTGTTGCGTTGACGCAGCATCGCGCGCAATACAGCATTCACAAATCCTGAAGCGCTCGACTTGCGCACCGCCCGCGTCAGGCTCACGGCATCGTCCACGACGGCGGCGGCCGGAACGCGATCGAGATGGAGTAGCTGGAACAGACTCAGACGGAGGATCGAGAGCACCTGCGGGTCGATCTTGGTCAGTGGCCGCTTGGCGAAGTGCTCGATGAGATAGTCGAGCGTTCGTTGCCAGCGGAGTGTCCCTGTGACGATGGTGGCGGTCAGCGCGCGGTCGCGATCGTCGGCGAGTGAGGTGCGGCTCGCGGCGATGGCGGCGGGGAGGTCGGCGCGATCCGCGTCGATGGCGACGAGGGCCTGGAGTGCCGCCCTTCGTGCCGGCGCGGTCACAGGGGCAGGGGGTCTGACCCGGGGTCTGACCCCGGGTCAGACCCCAAACGGGTGCCAATTGGTGTCGGGTGACCGGCCAGGAAATCGCGGACCGTCATCGCGCGACGACCTTCGGGCTGCAATTCCAACAGCTTAAGCCGCGTCCCGTGCCCCGCGGCCACCACCATGCCGTCGCTCGAAATACCGACCACGGTGCCGGGGTCTGACCCAGGGTCTGACCCCGGGTCAGACCCCACCTGGCTTTTCAGCACGATCACGCGCGAGCCCTTGAGGTGCGTATACGCGTGGGGCCATGGATACAGGCCCCGCACGCGGTTATGAATGGCGGTCGCGGGCAGCGTCCAGTCGATGAGTCCCTCGTCCTTCGTGAGCCTCGGCGCATACGTGGACTGCGCATCGTCCTGCGGCTCTTCCCGAACGCTGCCTCTCTCGAGTTGCTCGATGACCGTCAGCAGCGCGGCGACCCCGAGATGCGCGAGATCGTGTTCGACGACATCGCTCGTTTCATCCGGCTCAATTGCGCGCGTCACCTTGGCCATCATTGCGCCCGCATCGAGGGCGACGACCATCCGCATGATCGTGACGCCGGTCTCCGTGTCACCGTTGATCACAGCTCGATGAACGGGAGCCGCGCCGCGGTATTTCGGCAGCAGCGACGCATGCACATTGATCATGCCGTGCCGGGGTAGCTGCAGCATCTCGCCGGGAATGAGCTTCCCATACGCCGCGACCACACCGAGGTCGGGCGACAAGGCCGACAGCGCAGCCATCGTTTCAGGATCGCGCAGTCGTGTTGGCTGAAGAACGGGCAGACCATGCGCGCGCGCCGCGGCTTTCACCGGCGAATCAGTCACACGTTGACCGCGCCCACGCGGGCGATCGGGCTGTGTGACGACGCAGACGACTGTGTGCTCCGACGCAATCAAGCCTTCCAGCGACGGAACAGCGAAGTCGGGCGTACCAAAGAACACGATCCGCACGGCGCTACCACTTGCCGGCTTTGGCGAGTTTCTTGATCTTCCTGACGATCAGATCCTTCTGCAAGCCGCGCAGACGATCGATGAACAGCGTGCCGTCGAGGTGATCCATCTCGTGCTGGAAGCAACGGGCGAGCAGCCCTGTGCCCTCGACGGTCTGCGGCTCACCCTGGCGATTCAGGCCCTTGAGGATCGCGCGCGACGGACGCGCGACTGTGGCATTGAAGCCGGGCACGCTGAGGCAGCCCTCTTCTTCGAGCTGCATGCCGTCGCGTTCAATGAACTCAGGGTTGATGAACACCAGAAGATCGGAGGGGTTACGACCCACTGATACGTCGCACACGAAGACCCGCTTGCCGACGCCGACTTGCGGCGCCGCAAGGCCGATACCGGGCGCGGCGTACATCGTTTGAATCATGTCGTCCACGAGGGCCTCGATCTCCGGCGTAATTTCGCCAACCGGTTCGGCAGGACGATGCAGGACCGCCGCCCCATGGCGGACGATGGGACGCAGCATTGGGCGATGGAGAGTCAGCGGGTCTCCGTGGGCTGCGCGCGAGCCGTGAAGCGGCGCGCCACGTCCTCGGCGGTTGCGGCGCGATGGCGCTCGATCTCGTCGATCGAATCGCCGCCGAATTTTTCCAGGAACGCGTCAGCGAGCACGAACGACACCATCGCTTCGCCGACGACTGCTGCCGCCGGCACGGCGCAGACGTCGCTGCGCTCAATCGCCGCGGGTGCGTCTTGCAGCGTGTTCAGGTCCACCGACCGCAGCGGCTTCATCAGCGTGGCGATGGGTTTCATGAATCCACTGACGCGAACATCCTGGCCATTCGTCACGCCGCCCTCGAGCCCGCCGGCATTGTTCGAGGGGCGGGCCGGAAGATCGGCGTCGTGCTGCGGCGGCAGAATCTCGTCGTGGACGCGTGAGCCCGGGCGAAACGCGACGTCCGGACCGATGCCGATGCCCACCGCTTTGATGGCGTGAATGCACATCATCGCCTGTGCGAGACGGCCATCCAGCTTGCGGTCCCATTGCACGTAGGACCCAAGGCCGGGCGGAACGCCGGTGGCAATCACTTCGAAGGCGCCACCGAGAGTATCGCCGGCTTCTTTCGCGGCATCGATCGCCGCGATCATCTGCTGTTGCAGTTGGGGATCGGCGCAGCGCAACGGGTCGTCAGGCAACGCCACCGCTTCATCGAACGAGACGAGACGGTTCGCCGGCAAAGCGGCATCGCCGATTGCGGAGACGTGGCTGGCGATTTGAACGCCGAAGCGGCCGAGCAGCTGACGGGCCAGTGATCCTGCGGCCACGCGGGCGGCTGTCTCGCGGGCGCTCGCACGCTCGAGCACATCGCGGATGTCGGAATGTCCGTATTTGATCGCGCCGGCGAGGTCGGCATGTCCAGGTCGCGGACGCGTCACAGTGGGCCGGTTCTCGGGTCCGGTCGCACCCTCGGGCTTCTCGGCTTCGACGTACATCGTCTGCTGCCAGTTCACCCAGTCGCGATTGCGGATCAGCAACGCGATCGGCGCACCCGTCGTGACGCCGTGGCGCACGCCTGAAAGCACCTCGGCGCGATCGCTTTCGATCTGCATGCGACGGCCACGTCCATAGCCGCCCTGACGACGACGGAGTTGCAGGTTGAGCGCGTCGATATCGAGCTGAAGGCCGGCCGGCATGCCGTCAACGGTGACGACCAGAGCCTGGCCGTGCGACTCGCCAGCGGTCAGAAAGCGAAGCATTCCTTGGTCATTTTATACGACCCGCCTTCGCCCTTCGGCTTCGGCGCGGCAAGGTGCTCGTAGGCCGCGTTCCAGAAAGCGCTGACTTCGACCTTTGTGCGATCGGAAGAAACTGCGCATCTCGAGCTTGCTTCGCCCGGATTCCTTGAGAGATCGTGGCCGTCGTCCCGGTTGCATTGCAGAGCGGTATGAGCCGACTTCTTCATGACCGCTATTGCGCGTATGGGTCCTCGCATGCGTGGGACCTGACGACCGGCGCGAGCGTTCGCGTGGATGCGATCGCCGCCGATGACGGCGAACCGCCAGCACCCGCCTCGCTGCTCGAGGTGCTCGATCACGGTCGCGAGGGTGAGCCACGCTGGGTTGTGGTCGACAGTGCGAATGGACCGCGGTCGGGGGTGCTGATTCGTCGGATGGCGTCGGCTGCCCGTGCGCGCGGATATGTGCCGATTGCCGCGGACGTGTATCTCCGGCTGCGCGAGATGCTCGATGGAGACCTGGCGCAACGAACGTTGTTGTTGATCGTGCCGCCCGCTGGATCGATTGCCGTCGGGCGTGCGGCGTTGGTTGATGCGGCCGCCCGATTCTCTCGTCCGCACGTCCTCCTCACGTTCGCGTCGCCGCGGGCTCTCGTTCCTCGCCGCGGAGAGTTCGTTCGTGAGGCGCGTGCCCTGTATGGTGCGAGCCCGATCCGAATGCCACTGGCAGCGACGCTGTCCGACGATGTGCTGCGGCATGTCGCGCGCGCTTCACGCGCGGCAGAGTTCATGAACAACGGGAGACACGCAGCGGCGGAGCGGCTGTTGCGCGATGTCGCGGCTGCGCTCGTGCGACGTCAGGCCCCGGTGCCCGCTGCACAGACGCTGATCTCGCTTGGCCGTCTCCTGCTCGAGCGCGGACGAGCGATGGATGCCGATCGTGCATTCGAAGACGCTGCCGCGCATGCGCACGCGGCGAGGGATGAGGCGCTCTCGCTGACCGCGCGCGTCTGGCAGGCCGCCGCTCGAACGGACGCCGGTCAACTGACTGCCGCGGAATCGGTGTGTCGTGCGGCACTGCTGGCAGGTGTGCTGGGGGACGTCGAACGTGTTCGGGCCGAAGCGACGCTCGCGAGAATCCTGCTGTGGCAGGGCCGGATCGACGATGCGGCGCGACGCGATTTGGCGTGTTCTACCGCTGATCGTGAAACCGCCGCGTATGTGGTGTCGATCGCGGTGCGCGTGTCGCTTGCGATCGGCGACATATTTGCGGCGGGGCAGCGTGCTCGCGAGTTGCTCGATCTGATTGGTCCGAGAGAAAACTCACCACCTCAAAGCATGCCTCCCGTAAAGGACGGCGGGCTGGCGTGCGTCATCGCGCTGTCGACGCATGTGCGCGTGCTCATGGCGACTGGGGATCTCGCCGCGGTTGACGCGCGAATGCGGCAGCTGCATCACGCGACACAGTGCGCGCGTACGCCGTTGCGGCTCGCGCGAATGCGGCTATTGCTGTTGGACGTCTATCGCCGCGCCGGCAGGAAAATCGATGCGGAACGCGAGCTCGGCTATCTTCAGCGTGTCGAGCTGGCGGCGCCACCGCTGTTGAGAGAAGCGATTGCGCGCCGCGCGAAGCACGTCGAGCCTGTGGCGGTGACGACGCGCCCGCGAGCTACAGAAGAGAATCTGGCGAAGAGGCTGCTGACGATCGTGCAAGAGCAGGAGGATGACCGCGCAGCCATCGCGAAAACATTGTCGTGTGTGGCCGACGCGCTCGAGAGCAGCCGCATCGAGGTGTGTTCAGGCGATGCTGGCCCGGCGACCGCCGTCATCAGCGCAGGTTCCGGACTCCCCACTGAACTGGGACCGCGGGTCATTCAGGCGGGTATGGCCATTGGGCCGGAAGATGGCAGCGCCGGTGGGGAACGGGGCGTCCCCATTCGTCTCGGGCCGCGTTTGCTTGGGGCATTGTGCGCGCGATGGCCGATCGATCGCACTCCGCGCGAAGATGCCGGCGACATTCTCGATCTCGCTGCGGCGATTCTGGCGCCGCGAGTCGAGGGCACGCAGGCCGCCGCTCGCGAGATCGCTTCCGCGGCGACATCGATTCCCGAGCTCGTCGGATCAAGCAAGGCGATGACCGAAGTGCGTCGTGCCGTGACCCGTGCGGCGTCAGCACCATTCACGGTGTTGATCGAAGGCGAGAGCGGCGTTGGGAAGGAACTTGTCGCACGTGCGATTCACAGCCTGAGCCCTCGCCGTGAGCGGAGGTTCTGCGATCTGAACTGCGCCGCGCTTCCGGATGAACTGCTCGAGTCCGAACTGTTTGGCCACGCGCGCGGCGCATTCACGGGAGCGATCACCGAACGGGCAGGGCTGGTCGAGGACGCCGACGGTGGGACGCTGTTCCTGGACGAGGTCGCTGATCTCTCGCCACGCGCGCAAGCAAAGCTGCTGCGTGTGCTTCAGCAGCAGGAGGTGCGTCGAGTCGGGGAGTCGTTCAGCCGCAAAGTGGACGTGCGGATCGTGAGCGCTGTGAATCGCGACATGCGCGTCGAGGCAGAGGCCGGTCGCTTCCGTCACGACTTGCTGTATCGACTCGACGTCATCCGCATTCGCGTCCCGGCACTCCGCGAGCGCCCTGAAGACATTCCTTCGCTGGTACATCACTTCTGGAATATCGCCGCGGCACGCGTGGGGACGCACGCATCGCTGGGCCACGGCACGATCACCGCGTTGTCGCGCTACTCATGGCCTGGGAACGTGCGCGAGCTGCAGAACGTCATGTCGGCGCTGGCCGTCGCGGCACCCGCTCACGGTCAGGTTCGACCGTCCCTGCTACCACATGTCATCTCGGCGTCGGCGGCCGGCGGCGTCATGACACTGGCCGATGCGCGTGCGCAGTTCGAGCGCCGGTTCATCGAGATGGCACTGGCGCGCGCGGCCGGGAAACGGGCGCGAGCCGCCCGCGAATTGGGCCTGTCGCGCCAGGGGCTGTTGAAGATGCTAGTTCGACTCGGACTCGGAGAGCGTTAATTCCACAACGGAACTTTTTCAGGCGGTCGTGATCGTCACTTCGTTGATGACACGGAGGTGCGTCGTGGCAGCCAGCTCACCCGTTCCACCAAATACTCTCATTTACACAAGTGGCATCACCGTAGCCGACAATCCGAAGCTCGCCGGTACCGTCGTCGTCGATGAGCTCATACCCTATCGATACGAAGGTCGATTTCCTGGGCCGCCTGGGACCGGTAAATACGTCAATTCGGGCACAATCCAGACTCGAGTGGTACAGACCGCGACCGGAACCATGGACTTCTACTGGCGGGTGATGGCGGATTCGACGTCCGGTACGCCAGTCCAAGGGATCGCGGTCGTCCCTTTCGGCACCCTCAGTGATGTCTTCATCATCGACTATCGAATTGACGGCCTGGGTGATGTCCCGTTGGAAGGGGTGGCCCGAAATAACGACACGGCCTACGTGTTTCAGTTCTCCACATGAATCTGCCACCAGGCAAGAGTTCAAACTTCTTCTTCGCCGAAACCACCGCGACGAGCTTCGCGAAGATTGCCCCGGTGATGGTTTGGGACGCTTTCATTAACTCCCCGTGGGCTTTGGGCTACGGCCCTGCGCAATCCATACCTCTGAAGGAATGGAGAATTCGTCTGACGGAGTTAAGAGTTCGAAGTACCGCCTCCTTGGAGGCCGGGTACGGATAACACTGAGCGAGGTCTGGAGGTGAGTACCGCAACGGTCGGTCCTTTGTCTTCCAGCCCGCAACCTTTTCGTACGGGCATGTTCGACGTAAAAGGGAAAACGAGCTCGCGGTTGCTGGTATCGACCTTGCCTCGCGGCGAGAGCGTGCCCGAGAGTCAGAAGCAAGAGCGAGTGCAACACGACCCGGTCGTGCTGTGGAGAATGAAACGCCCCGGCATGCGGTCTCATACCGTGATCAGTCCCCGTTCCGACGGGGCTCTCGTCGTCTGGTTCGTCAACGGCCGCCCGCTCGGGTATCGGGATTTCCACGACTGGACCAGCGCCATCCGCTGGAGCGACCAGTTGCGGAGACAGAACTGGTCGGTCGGCTGGCGCCACGACTAGCCGACACACCCACCACTCACGCGCCTCCTCGCTGCAGGTGGGAACTCCATGATGTCGTCATCCGCGCGGACTATAATCCGCCCGGTCAGATTCGGAGGGAAGGCGACATATGACACGCACGCTTGCGCTGACAGTCACGCTGGTTCTTATCGGGTTCGCCGGGTTTCAGTCGTCGTATGTGACTTCGGGTCAGTCGGACTTCAAGACGATCCTCGACGGCACCTCGCTGAAAGGCTGGAACGTCGTCGGCAACGCCAATTGGTCGGTGGCTGACGGAGCAGTGCAGGCGTCCATGGGCACCGGCTTTCTGGTGACGCCGCAGACGTACACGGACTTCCAGATCACTGCCGACTTCTGGGTCACCGACGATGCGAACAGCGGCATCTTCATCCGCTGCGAAGATCCAAAGACCATCAACGCGATGAACGCGTACGAGGTGAACATCTTCGACAAGCGTCCGGATCAAAGCTACCGAACCGGCGCGATCGTTGATGTCGCGAAGCCGCTGAACATCGTCAATACCGGTGGGAAGTGGAACACCATCGATGTGACGGCACGGGGCCCGCGCATGACCGTGCTGATCAACGGTCAGAAGATGGTGGACGTGCAGGACAACAAGCACACAAAAGGACCGATCGCCCTGCAGTACGGCGCCGGCACCGTGAAGTTCAAGAACGTTCGGCTGAAGACGTTTTAGCTTCGTCCTCCCAGGCCTTGGTCAACGCCTCGGTGAAGACGTCGGTGGCCTGGGCGCCCGATACGCCGTAGCGTCCACCGAGCACGAAGAAGGGCACGCCGCTGACACCCAGCGAGCGTGCCTCACGCACGTCGGCGGCGACAGCTTCGACGTACGCATCCCGCTCGAGCACATCGCGGGTCTCGGCCTGATCGAGGCCTGCCTCACCAGCGAGCGCAACGAGCGAGTCGCGATCGAACACCGAGCGTTGCTCGGTAAAGTAGGCGCGATACAACCGCTCGATCACCACGTCCTGAATTCCGCGTGCTTTTCCCAACTGCAAGAGTTGATGCGCGTCGAGCGTGTTGCCGGTCAATCCCGCATCGCTCAAGTGGTACTCGAGGCCTTCGACGTCGGCCAGGTGCTCCATGCGGACGTCCATCTCCCGCACCTGTTGGTCTGACAGTCGGTACTTGGACTTCAGCATCTCGCGGCGGTTCGTCGTCTGATGGCGAGGACGCGAGGGATCGAGCTGAAACGATCGGTGCGTGACTCGGATTTCGTCGCGGTGATCGAACAGCGCAAGTGCGTGTTCGAATCGGCGCTTCCCCAAATAGCACCATGGGCAGACGACGTCGGACCAGATATGGACGTCCATTAGAACGTTGAAACGTCAGCCGACAGGATGGCGAGACAGGATGGGCAAACGATGACGCGGCCGGCGCGTGGCAATAGCGAGGTGAAGCTGACCTGCGTACGCTTCAGTGGCATCACTCGCAGACTGCGTATGAGCTCCTTGCAGTGCGGGCATCGAGCAGACCGCTCGAGCGTGTAGACCGCGCCACCATCCCACCCCGGCGGGATGGCCGTCGATTCCTCGGACGATAGGTCGTAGATGTCTTGTTCTTCTGGAACCGCCACCAAACAGTCGTGGCATTGCGTCGCACCATCGGCGAGATCCTTCCCGCACGCCTGACACGTCTGCATGGGGCGATTGTACCGCGCGCGCCCTTGCAATAGCGGGAAGGTCAGCCAACAATGACGCCGTGCTGCGGTTCGTGGCTCGCCGCGTGGCGTTGACGATTCCAGTATTGCTCGGCGTTGCCACGCTCGTGTTCCTGCTGATTCATCTCATTCCCGGCGATCCCGCGCAGGCCATGCTCGGCGAGGCGGCGCCTCAGGCTGATGTGGACGCGTTGCGAGCGCAGCTCAAACTCGATCGACCTCTGCTCGAGCAATACGTCAATTTTCTCGGCGCTCTTCTGCGCGGCGATCTCGGCACGTCACTGCGCACGAGAACATCCGTCACCGCCCAGATCGCAGAGAGGATTCCAGCGACGTTCGAGCTTGCCTTCGCCGCAATGTTCGTCGCGATGATGGTGGCAGTGCCGCTCGGGATCGCGGCGGCGGCGTGGCGAGGCTCCTTCGTCGATCACGCAGCGATGGCCGTCGCGATGGGCGGCATGGCCATTCCGAACTTCTGGCTTGGACCGCTGCTGGCGATTGTCTTTGCCGTGGAACTGGGATGGCTCCCGGTGTCGGGTCGCGGCGGCATCGACCATCTCGTGCTGCCCGCGGTGTCGCTGGGACTGGCGCTTGCCGCGATGCTCGCGCGGATGACGCGCGCCTCGCTGCTCGAAGAGTTGCGCGAGCCGTACGTGCGCGCCGCTCGCGCGCGGGGTATCTCTCGCGCGCGGGCCGTGATCGCCCACGCGTTTCGCAACAGTCTGATTCCGGTTGTGACGATCCTCGGTCTTCAGTTCGGCGCCGTGCTGACTGGCACGGTGATCACCGAGACGATCTTTTCGTGGCCTGGTATCGGGCGGCTGCTGATTCAATCCATCGGCTTTCGAGACTATCCATTGGTGCAGGGCTGCATCCTGCTGATCGCCGTCACGTACGTCGCGGTGAATCTGCTGACCGATCTCGCATACGGATGGCTCGATCCGCGGATTCGCTACCAGTGACGAGAGCAGGGGCAGCGATCGTGGTTGTGACGGTGCTCGCCGCCGTGATCGGTCCGGCGATCGTCGGCGTCGATCCCGCCTTTCAGGATCTACCCCTCCGTCTCGAAGGACCATCGCCAGCGCATTGGCTCGGTCTCGATGAACTCGGTCGAGACATCTTCGCGCGGCTGTTGGTCGGCGCGCGGATCTCGCTGCTCGTCGGTGCGGTGGTGGTGGGCACATCAGCCACCATCGGCACGCTGCTCGGATCGATCGCCGGCTACTACGGCGGCATCGTTGACGATGTGGTGAGCCGCGTCAGTGACATCCTGATGGCGTTTCCCGGACTGCTGCTGGCGATCGCGGTGGTCGCTGTCCTCGGTCCGAGTCTCACCAACGTGGTGCTGGCGCTGACGTTGATTGGATGGGTGAGCTACGCGCGTTTGATCCGCGGTCAGGTGCTGCGTGTCCGCGAGTTGGAATACGTGCAAGCCGCGCGCGCTCTCGGTGCCGCGACGCCGCGCATTCTCGCGAGACATATCGTGCCGGCGACGCTGCCCGCACTCATCGTGCAGGCGACGCTCGGGATGGGCGGTGCGATCCTCGCCGAAGCGTCACTGAGTTTTCTGGGGCTCGGCGTGCAGCCGCCGACGCCAAGTTGGGGGACGATGCTCAACTACGGCCGGTCGCATTTGCTCGATGCACCGCACCTCACGATCTTTCCAGGCCTCGCCATCGCGGTGCTCGTCCTTGGATTCAATTTCTTAGGAGACGGGTTGCGCGATGCGCTCGATCCGACGATGTCACAGGGCAGACGAGGCTAGCAGCGCGTACTTCGCGGCCGCATCTTTCGCCACCGCAGAATGTCCGAGCTGGCGTGAGACCTCAGCGAGATACCGGTAAGCGGACGGATCGACCGGCTTCATGGCGACGGCCTGCAGCAGCATGCGCTCGGCGGCGACCATGTTGCCGGAGAGGGCGAGCGCGCGACCGTACAGCGCACGCGTCTCGCTCACCGCATCCGCGTGCGTCGCGGCAGGCTGCAGCGCTTCGATCGCCTTCGCCAGCGCCGCGGGATCGTTCTGCGTTTCTGCCGACGTCAGCCAGATTCGCCCGAGTGCCGTGTACACCACAGTCGCGTCGGGATGACGTTCCGCTGCCCGGCCAAGGGTGAGGACCGCCGTATTGCTTCGGCCGATACGCGCGTAGGCGAGTCCAACGCTGACGAGCCGCTCCGGTCTCGCAGGTTCGAGCGCGGCAAGCGCTTCGAGCTCGTCGATCGCGTCCTGCCATCGGCCCATCTGTTCATACAGCCGCGACAGCTCCTCGCGAGCGGCAGCGAACGTCGGGTTGATCTCGAGCGCGCGGCGAAGTGCAGCTACCGACTGCCTCCGATCGGTCTCGCGCAGACTGAGGCCGAGCAGGTAGTGGGCTTCAGCGAATCGATCGTCGAGAGAAATCGCGCGGCGAAGCGGGTCCACGGCACGTGCGGCCTGGCCGTTGCGGTAGTGGGCCATGGCCAGCTTGTAGAGGACGCCCGGTGCACGGTCGTCAAGCCCGAGGTAACGCTGGTATTCCGCCGCGGCCGCCGCGTATTGACCGAGCGCGGTCTGCACGTCGCCGAGCAGCTCGATCGGCCGGGGCGCGGACGAGTCGAGAAACGCTGCCTGACCAAGGTCGCGGAGTGCAGCGGCGTAGTCGCCGCGCCGGCGATACGTGTCGCCTCGTTTCAGCGACGCGAGCATCGAATCTGGCTTGAGGGCGAGCGCTCCGCTGAAGGCTTCGATAGCCTCGAAGGTCTGACCGGTGGTGACGGCCGCGTCGCCAACAGCGATCAGCCGTCGAAACTCGCGCTCCCGTCGGGCATCCATCCAGACCAGCACCGCCGCTGTCACGATGGCCACGGCAGCGACGGCAAGGATGACGGAGCGCCTCATATCGCCAGGGATGGTAACACCCAGGGCTCTGCCCAGGGCTCGTCCCAGGGCTTTGCCCAAGGCTTTGCCCAGAGCTTTGCTCAGGGCTGGCCCGAAGGAACTTACCGGCGAAGGTGGGGTCTAATGGGTTCAAGGACGGTGCTAAACTTCATGCAGACGCCTATTTCCGGAGGCCTGGTGAAGAACGCTGGCGCGGTAGCGTGGTCTGAGGTTGACACTCAGGAAGCCGCTCTCATCGCGCGTTGTAACACTGGCGACGAGGCCGCGTGCGCCGACCTTGTCTCAATCCATCAGCGGATGGTCTACTCCCTGGCCCTCCACCTGCTCGGGGACCGGGACGAAGCCCTGGACCTGTCGCAGGAGGTATTCCTTCGCGTCTTCCGCACACTCTCGAGCTTCCGTGGCCAGTCGGCCCTCCGGACGTGGATCTACCGCATCGTCATCAACCAGGCGAGGAATCGTCAGCGGTGGTGGCGGCGGCGTCACCGGTCGAGCCAGGTCTCGCTCGACGATCACCTGCAGCAGTTTGGCGACGTCGAATCGAAGACCGACGTTCTCCCTGATCGACAGCTGGCCAGCAAGGAGACCTCGGTCCGCATCTGGCAGGCTCTCGATCGGCTCCCGTTCGATCAGCGCACCGCGCTGATCCTGCGCGAAGTTGACGGATTGCGCTACGACGAGATCGCGTTCTCCCTCGGCGTGGCCGTCGGCACGGTAAAGTCGCGGCTCACCCGCGCGCGGCAGACGCTGCGCGCCGAGCTGCTGGGTCTCCGCACATGATCCCCTACGTCGGATGCGAGTACGCCCGTGAACACCTCGACGCGTTTGTCGATGGTGAGCTGTCGGTTGATGAACAGGTCGCTGTCGAGTCACATCTGCGCTGGTGCCGGACATGTGCCGCGCGTGTCGAGGACGTGCAGTTGATTGGCGACTCGATTCGGCTCGGCTCACTCGCACCCCGCGCTGATGACGAAGAAGCGCAGACGGTCAGGCATGTGCACTCGAGTGTGTTGATCCGCGTACGCGCCGAGGAAGAGCTGTCATTTGGCGCGCGTTTCCGCGACATGTTCACCGACATGCGTCTGCTGTGGCCGGCGCTTGGCGCGACTTCCGCGGTGACTGTTGGCCTGGCACTTGCCTTGAGCGTGCTGCACAGCACCACTCTCGAGCGGCCAGAGTCGCTCGCGACCATGATCGACTCGCTGGCCGAACCGGGCGGGGAGCGTAACCCCCTGATGCCTGGCAACAGCGCACGCGTCGATCGGTTGATTGGATACGTGGACAGCGATCGAGCCGGCGGTATCTCGATGCCACGTGCGCTCGATGACGGCGCGGGGTTCGAGAGCATTCCCGAAGAGGACGCCACCTTCGCCGTCGCTGCCGTTGTCAGCCGTGACGGACGGATCGCCAACTACGAACTGCTCAACTCCGAACGAAGCGGCCGGAAGGCCCACAACCTGCACGCCAATGACGTCGAGATGCTCGACGCTGCCGTGCGTCAGTCGAGATTCGCGCCCGCGCAGACACCGGTCGGCCGCGCTGTGGCTGTGAACATGGTGTGGCTGATCGTGATGACGACGGTGCAGACGCCGCCGGAACCGCGGGTGATTCGAGTTCCGCCATCAGTCGCACCCGTGAACCGGGTTCCTCCGGCCGAGTCGATCGAAGAGGCGCCGCTCAAGCGCTCTGATCTGCTCGAGACGTCAACGACGGCCTGACGGCGCGGGCGCTTCTCCCCGAGCGCTCGCCACGTTCCCGAGCGCATCCGTCGCACGCAGAATCACTCCACGTGCCCCTGCATCTCCGTCCAGGGCGAGTTCGAACTGCTCGAAACGCGAGTCCGCAATCCCGTCCCTCGGGTAGATCGTCTGCCAGCGATCGCCGTCCAGCGAGTAATCGGCCTTCTGCACGGCGGAGTCCGCATCGCGGACGTCGAAGGCGATGATGACGCGCGACCCTTCACGCCGTACTGACGTCACGGCAATCGTCGGCGGTGTGTTGTCGATGTCGAAGGACGTGCTCTCCATCGCGCCGGTCAGCGCAGTCGTCGGCGAGTTCGACGGGGCGTCCGACGCGACGACCCGCACGAAGTAGCGGCCATTCGGGACCGACGAGGTGTCCCATACCAGGATCGCTTCGCTCATGCCGCGCTTCAGTGGCTTCCACGCGGTCTCGCCCTCGCGGCGATACAGCACGTCGTAGGCGAGGTCGTCGCGGTTGTCGTCCTCAGCGCGCCAGACGATCGTCAACAGGCCTTTTTGATACGTGCGACGGCCGAGGCTCAGAGATGAACTGGCGCTCTGGCCGGCGGCCGCCGCGCGCCTATCCGGCAGGTCACCTTCGAACCCGGCGATTTCGGGATCGACGGGGAAGGGCCGCTGGAACACCGTGCCCGGCGGGTGAATCGTGATCGAGGTGACGCGCGGACGGAGATTCCGCGGCAGATAGGCCGCGGTGACGGATGTCAGATACGGTGACTCTCCACGCGCGGCGGTGAGCACGGCCCGCCACTGCAGATAACGTGCTCGCGGGCTCGTGATCGGACTGCCTTCGCGATCGCTATACGGCGTCGTCCACTCGCTCCATGTCTCGTCGGGCGTGCGCGTGTTGCCTGACCTGGTCGAGATCTCGATGCGACCACCGGTCGAGCCTTCCTGCCATTTGATCGTGCCCCACATCGCGACGGTCTGCGCATCTCGCACGTCAGAGGTGTAGGTGCCGCGATCGGCGCGCGTCGTCGACAGCCGGAGCAGTCGTCCCGGATTGGAGGTTGCGACAATCATCCGGCCATCGCGTTCGGGTTGCAGTGTGGTGACCTGTTGCGCGTTGACGCGGGCGACGAGCGTCGGCTGCAGCGGATCGCCGGACAAACGATAGATCTTGCCTTTATTGCCTGTCGCGACGAGCAGCGTGCCGCCAGGCTCGAACGCGACGTCGTAGGGCATGTCTTCGCGCGATTCCCAGATCAAATCTGACGCGCCGTCAGGAAGGATGCGGAACAGCGCGCCCGCGGCCGGTCCCGATCGCGAAGGCGATGACGTTGCTGGCTGCGATGGAGACACCGGTGATTCCGCGATCGCGACAACCGTGATCTCGGTCGAGACGCTCGGGGTCAGCACTTGCGGGGCCGGTTCAGGGGCAGATGATGACGCACCACCACCGCCAGTGCCGCCGCTGCGGCCGCTCACCGCGGCGACGTAGATGTTGCCATTCGTATCCACTCGGAGCGTGCGAATCTCGGTGTAGCTCGAGTCGAGCAGCACGAACGGTTTTCCCGCGGCGTCGATACGGAACACGCGGCCAGGTGACTCTGTGCCCGCCAGAAGACGGCCCTCGCGATCGAAGGCGAGCGTCATCGCGTGCGTCGCCTTCGTCTCGTAGAACGGTGCGCCCTTTCCGTCGGGCGTGATCTTGTAGATGACGCCTTTATCACCGGTTGCCGCGAAGACGTTGCCGGACTTATCGACGGCGAGGCTCCAGATGTAGCGGTCACCAGGATCGAAGAAGACGCCGCCTTTACCCGACGCGTCCACTTTGTAGATCTTCCCGTCCGGGGACGTCGCGACGTAGATGCCACCACCGGGTGCCGGTGCAATCGCGTGGACTTCGAGTTCATCGGTGTCGAAGAACACGGTGCCTCGACCCGAGGAGTCGATCTTGTAGACCTGACCTTCGTTGCCGCTCCCCGCGTACAGCGAACCATCCGGACCGCTGACGACCGTCCACAAGAACGGCGCGCTCGCGTCGTAGATAGTGGAGGAGGTCGGGCCGAGCGTCAGCCTGCCAAAGGAATCGATCGCGAGGTTCTCGACTTCGCCCCGCAGGAGCTCGCTTTCCGTCGAGACCTGCCAGAACGTCGGGAGCGCTGCGTAAGTAACCGTTGAAAAGAAAACGAGGAGGACGGCGAGAAGCAGTCTTTTCATTCTTCGAGTGGCAGCGTAAGCGTGCGCGAGCCGGTGACCGCGACACCAGGCGTAATTTCCCATTCACCGACCAGCGCGCTCTGCAACGGGCGGAAACTCCCGCCGTTGCGATCGGCTTCCATCACTGCCAGAACCGAGCTGGGCAAAGCCGCCAGCGGTTCTCCCTTCACCACCGCGCCGTCGTCGCGAGTGACGAGACGGACGTAAAGACGATTGTTCTTACGCGCGCTATTGAGCACGCGAATCATCTGCGGCAGACCGGTGGTCTGCAGTGGCTGGACCTGCAGCTCGCGCGATTCGAACTGCGCGAGACGGATACCGTCGGCGACCATCACCTGCACGCTGCCGCGAGCGTTCGGCGGAATCTGAATGGTGACGTCCTTGGTGATCTCGTCACCGCGATAGGTGCGGAGCAGGACTTTCAACGTCGCCGATCCGCCCGCCTTCACGCGCCTGCCATCCACCCAGACGCGTTCGAGCGTCGCGCTGCGCGGTTGCTCGCTGGCGTCGATCTCGAGATTCAGACTCTCGATGTCGACGTCTTCGAAGGCATTGCGCATCAGCAGATTGATCGGCGCGACGACCGACGCCGCTGCGCCAACCGACGGCTGATCGCCGGTGAACAGATCTTCGAAATCGACTTTCCCGTACTTCTTCAGCGTCGCGGCACCTTTCAGTGCGTAGGTCGCCACGCCGTTCTGACGCTCATAGGACGTCAGCGTGTTGAGGATGGCGACGTAGGCCAGCAGCGGCGTGAACAGCTGATCGCGGACGATGCCGATGTTGAACGACTTGCGCGTGCCGCGCTCTGAGCTCAGCGTCAACGTCACCGGAATCATCGACGGACCAGGCCCGAGTGTTCCGGCGATCGTCGTCGCGCGATCCTGCGACACGATGCCGACCACTTCACCGGTGCTCGCGATCTTCTGCGACGCCGCGAGACTCGGAAGCACGGTGAACACGTGCGCGCGCGTCATCGGGAATTGCGTGGGGCCGAGCTGATAGAACGGGTGACCGAACGCGTAGACACGATTGCCATCGACTTCGGTCACCGTGCCGGTGGCACCGACTTCGAAGTCGCCGTTCATGAGTCCGACACCGATCGGATCGCCCGGCCGCAAGGTCGGCAATCTCGAGCCGTTCGACTGTACCGACTGCACCTGAGCAAGCGCCAGTTGCTCTGAGCCGGCCATCACGGTGGCAAATCCCTGATCGCGGAACGCGGAGACGACCGGATCGATGACGCTGGGATCGAAGCCGCCGAAGGAGAGCGGCGTCGCGATCGGGCGAAGCAGCGTGCCGATACCGGCATTCACTGACTGGTCGCCGAAGACCTGCACGTCGGACGGGCTATCGGCAAATGGCCGGATCCACGAGAACGCCTGCCGCAACGATGCGCGGAGACTCTCCTGGGTGAGCGGCATCTGCAAATCAACGCGCGCGACCTGACGTCTCGGGCCGGGAAGCGTCGCATCAGCCGTCATCTCGTCGATCGGCGTGATGCCCGCGATCGGTTCTTTGGAGAATTGCCCCAGCGAGTACGACACCGCACCGACGAGACGTCCGTCGATGTAGACCGGGCTTCCGCTCATGCCGGCGATCACCCCGGTGTTGGCGAGCGGTCCGCCTTCGAGCTTGGCGAGAATCAGATTGCGGCGCGGGCCGATGCTGTTACGCAGCACGCCGATGATGTTGACCTTGAACTCCTCGAGGCGGTCGCCCTCGAAGACAGTGCGGCCGATGCCGACCATCCCCGGCTTGATCTCGTCGACAGGAAAAGTACGTGACTGGGCTGGCAGCCCAACTGCAATAGCCAGCAGAAGGGCAATCACAACGGCGCCGCGGAGAATATTCATGCGGGGACTCAAGCCTGATGATACGGATAAATACCTGAAACTGCTAGGGTCCCGGCGCTGCCGTCGTTGACAGCACCCCAGCGCCTGAAGTACTGTCTACACTCTGAATTCGGTCGAGATGCGGCATTCGTTTAGCCCCTTCGTGTTCCCGGTTTCCGCCAGCTATTGGTGGTGGTACCGGTCCGCAACTGAAGGGGCGGCTGCCTAGCGTCTGACACACGCGCACGCAACTCGGCAAGACCCAAACGCCTCTTCAGCCTTCCGGTTGGAGAGGCGTTTTTGTTTGTGATGACGTCCGCTTGTTGATTATGACGACGGCTTTGCTTTGCGAGACGGTGACCGGCCGAACGATGGCCGAGCTCGTGAGGGCGCGAGATGGGGCGACCCACGGGGACATGGTCGAACTGCGTCTCGATGGTGTCAGCGACGTCGACGTTGCGGGCGCGCTGCAGGGTCGTCGTGTGCCGGCGGTCGCCACGTGCCGGCCGACCTGGGAAGGCGGGCGGTTCGACGGCTCGGAGGAAGAGAGAGCGCGCATTCTTGCGCAGGCGCTCGACGCGGGCGCCGAGTACGTGGATGTCGAATGGCGCGCGACGCAATCGGGCGGCGACTTCACCTCCGTCGTGAGCCGTGATCCTGCTCGGATCGTCGTATCGTCGCATGACTTCGAGCGTGTGCCGAGCGATCTCGGCGATCGCGTGCGCGCAATGCGCGGCATCGGTGCGGCCACGATCAAGGTGGCGGTCGCCGTCTCGCGTCTGAGTGAGACCCTGCGATTGAAAGACATCGGCGCGGTGGGCGATGCGGTCGTGATCGGCATGGGCGAAGCGGGCGTGCCGTCGCGGCTCCTGGCATCACACTTCGGTTCGAAGTGGACGTATGCAGGGCACGGAATCGCCCCCGGTCAGATTCCGGCCTCGATGATGGCCGACGATTTTCATTTCTTTCGCGTGGGTTCCGAGACCGCTATCTATGGCGTCGTGAGCACGAACGCGATGCATTCACTCTCGCCGGTGATGCACAACGCCGCGTTCGAAGAGGCCGGGATCGATGCCGTCTACGTGCCGCTGCGAGCGTGCGACTTCGACGACTTTCTGTCCTTTGCCGCGGCCATGGGCGTCGCAGGGGCGAGCATCACGATTCCGTTCAAGCTCGATGCGCTCAGAGCGGCGACCCCCGCGGATCGCATCACGCAGACGGTGGGGGCGGCCAACACATTACGTCGAGACGGGACGGGCTGGCAGGCGACGAACACCGATGTGGACGGATTTCTCGCCCCGCTCGATGCGGTGTTCGGTACGCGTTTAAGAAACGCTCGTGCCGCGGTGCTCGGGGCAGGCGGATCGGCACGCGCCGTCGTCGCCGCATTGCGATCGCGCGGCGTGCTCGTCACGGTCTATGCGCGACGGCCCGAGCAGGCGCAGCAGCTCGCGCAGGAGCTCGACGCGACGGCGGGCGAGTGGCCGCCGGCGACGGGATCGTGGGACCTGCTGGTGAACTGCACGCCGCTCGGCGGCGCAGGAAAGCGCGATGAATCGCCGCTGGCGTCCGAGCTCGTCGTGGGACCGCTGGTCTATGACCTCACCTACGGGGCGGGACCGTCGCGCTTGCTGCGCGATGGGAAGGCGGCGGGTGCCCTGACGATCGACGGGCTGCCGATGCTCATCGCGCAAGCCGAGCGACAGTTTGAGTGGTGGACTGGACGGAAACCGGAACCGGGAGTGATGGCTGCCGCGATTCAACGGAAGCTGGCAGTTGTAGAGCACACGCTGTAGCGTGCGCGGACATGTGACACACGAATGAAGATCACGTCGTTCGAAGAATTCAAAGAGCTCGCCCAACGCGGCACGTTCGTGCCCGTATACAAAGAGCTCATCGCCGATATGCTGACGCCGGTATCGGCCTTCCTGAAGATCGCCGAGCACGCTGACCACGCGTTCCTGCTCGAGTCGGTCGAAGGGGGCGAGCACGTCGGCCGGTATTCGTTCCTCGGAAAGGATCCGTTCCTGATCCTGCGCTCGCAGAACGGGAAAACGATCATCGATCGCGCCGGACAAACGACCGAGTCCGATCAGCCGTTCATCGCCACGGTGCGGGAGACGATGGCGGGCTTCCACTCGCCGTTCGTGCCCGGCCTGCCGCGGTTCACTGGCGGAGCAGTCGGCTATCTCGGCTACGACGCCGCGGCCTGGTTCGAGCCGGTCGATCTGCAGTCCACGACCGCGGTCGATGAAGAGGCCGGCTTCATGTTCTTCGACACGGTGCTCGCGTTCGATCACGTGCGACACCGGATCCTCATCATCGCCAACGCACGCATTACCGGCGACGAAGATCTCGAGTCGCTGTACCAGTTCGCCTGCGCAAAGATCGACTTCGTCGAGCGGGACCTCGATCGGGCGCTGTCAAAGGCACCGCCGAGCAACGGTGCCGCGTTTGCGGTGACATCCAACGTTACTCAGGCTGAATTCGAGCAGATGGTCCGCACCGCCAAGGAATATATTGCGGCCGGCGACATCTACCAGGTCGTACTCTCGCAGCGTTTCGAATCCCCGCTTACTGCGGATCCGTTCACCGTCTATCGCGCACTCAGGCACGTCAATCCGTCCCCCTATATGTATTTCCTCCGTGTCGGCGGTCGATCGATCGTCGGCTCGTCACCCGAGATGCTGGTGCGTGTCGAGGGGCGTCGTGTGGAGACACACCCGATTGCCGGCACGCGGCCGCGCGGGCGGAATGAGGACGAGGATGTGCGGCTCGCCGAGGAGCTGAAGCGCAACGAGAAAGAACGCGCCGAGCATGTGATGCTCGTCGACCTCGGACGCAACGACGTTGGCCGCGTCTCCGAGTACGGCTCGGTGCGAGTGCCGACCTACATGGCGCTCGAACGCTACTCGCACGTGATGCACCTGGTGTCGATCGTCGAAGGCAAGCTGGAGTCGTCTCACGATCGCCTTGATGCACTCGTGGCGTGTTTCCCGGCCGGCACGGTATCCGGCGCACCAAAGGTGCGCGCGATGGAGATCATCGCGGAGCTCGAGAACCGACGGCGTGGTGTGTATGCCGGGGCGGTCGGCTATCTGGACTTTGCCGGCAATCTCGACTTCTGCATCACGATTCGTACCGTCCTGATCGAGAACGGGCGTGCCTACGTCCAGGCCGGCGCGGGCATCGTCGCCGACTCGAACCCGGCGGCGGAATACGAAGAGACGCGTGATAAGGCAAAGGCAGTGATTCGCGCGCTGGAACTGGCGCAGGCAGGCCTGTAATGGTTCTGGTTATCGACAACTACGATTCGTTTACCTACAACCTCGTGCAATATCTCGGCGAGCTCGGCGCCAGCGTCCGCGTGCGTCGCAACGATCAGGTGACGCTTGGCGAGATCGAGGTGATGGCCCCGGATCAGATCGTGATCTCACCTGGTCCCGGTCGTCCCGAGGACGCCGGCATCACGCCGGAGGTGATCAAGCGATTCGGTCCGCGGACGCCGCTGCTCGGCGTCTGTCTCGGTCATCAGGCAATCGGCATGGTCTACGGCGGCACCGTGTCGCGCGCCAACGCGCCGATGCACGGCAAGACGTCAACGGTCGTGCACGATCGGAAGGGCGTGTTCGCGGGCATCAACGAACCGTTCCTCGCCGGCCGGTATCACTCACTTGTCATCGCCTCAGACAGCGTTCCAAACGATCTCGAAGTGGCCGCGCGCACGAAAGAAGACGGCACGATCATGGCCGTCCGGCACCGGATGTATCAGGTGCATGGCGTGCAATTTCATCCTGAGTCTGTGTTGACCGAGGAGGGACGGAAGATTCTGCGGAACTTCCTCGATCTGTGATGTTGACGCCCCTCATCGAGAAACTCGTTCGTCACGAGGACCTCACGATGGATGAGGCCACCGACGCCATGCGCGAAGTCATGGAGGGCCGTGTGCCATCTGCCGCGCTCGCGGCGCTGCTGTCCGCATTGCGCATGAAGGGCGAGCGGCCGGTCGAACTCGTCGGCTTTGCACGTGCAATGCGCGAGCACTCGGTGAAGATCTCGAGACCAGCTGGTGAGGTGTGCGACACATGCGGAACGGGCGGCGATCGTGCCGGCACGTTCAATATCTCGTCGGCCGCTGCGATCGTCGTCGCGGCGTGCGGCGTCAAGGTCGCCAAACACGGGAATCGATCGGTGTCGAGCCGTTGCGGCAGCGCCGACGTGTTCGAACAGCTCGGCGTCAATCTGGCTGCGTCACCTGCCGTCGTCGAGCGCGCGCTGCACACCGGCAACATCGCCTTCTTCTTTGCGCCGACCTTTCATCCCTCGATGAAACACGCGGGGCCCACGCGACGTGAGATGGGTGTTCGCACGGCCTTCAACCTGCTTGGTCCGCTTACCAATCCCGCGGGTGCCACACGTCAGGTCGTTGGCGTACCGCGCGCGGATTTGACCGACCTGCTCGCGCGTTCACTGCGCCTGCTCGGTTCGACTCGCGCCTGGGTTGTGCACGGCGCTGACGGCATCGACGAGATCTCGACGACCGGCCACACCAAAGTGTCCGAATGCCGCGACGGGTCCGTGCATACCTTCTACATTCATCCGTCGGAGTTCGGCATCCGCAAGGCGACGCTCGCTGAGCTCCTTGGCGGTGATGCGGCCGAGAACGCCGCAATCGTGCGACGCGTGTTGGAAGGGCAGCTCGGCGCGCCGCGTGACGCCGTGGTGCTCAATGCAGGGGCGGCGCTCTTCGTGGCGAACCGTGTCGAGTCTGTGCGCGAGGGCATCAACGTCGCCACCGCTGCGATCGATTCTGGTGCCGCGCTGTCGACGCTCGAGACCATGGTGCGCGCGTCGCAGGCGGAGGCGGTCGCATGAGCGCACCCGATCTCCTGCGCACGATCGTGGCTGCCACGCAGCAGATCACAGACACGCGGCGAGTACATGAGCCGGTCTCTGCGCTCGAACGACGTGCGTTGGCGCGGACTCCTCGAGGCGATCGGTTCGAGGCCGCGTTGGGGATGGCCGGCCGCGTCAACGTGATCGCTGAGTGCAAGCGGCGATCGCCCTCGCGTGGCGTGCTCGCAGCACAGTACGACCCCGTGGCGATCGCCAGGAAGTACGAAGCCGGCGGCGCAGCAGCGATCTCGGTGCTGACCGAGCCGACGTTCTTCGACGGCGCGCTCGCGCATCTGACCGCCGTTCGCGATGCCGTTGGCCTCCCGCTGTTGCGCAAGGACTTCGTCGTGGACGATTACCAGTTGCTCGAAGCGAGAGCCGCAGGCGCCGATGCGGTGCTGTTGATCGTTGCGGCACTCGAACAGACCGAACTCGTGCGGCTCCAGTCGCGTGCATGGGAATTCGGTCTCGCCGCGCTCGTCGAGGTCCATGACGATGAGGAGTTGGCGCGGGCGATCGGGAGCGGCGCACGACTCATTGGCGTCAACAACCGGAATCTGCGCACGCTCACCGTTGACGTGGGTGCCTCGGACCGGCTTGCCGCACAGATGCCGGCCAACGTCGTCGGCGTGAGTGAGAGCGGTCTGCAGACCAGAGGCGATCTTGAACGCCTCGCTGCCGCCGGGTATCGCGCGTTCCTGATCGGCGAACGGTTCATGACCGATCCCGATCCGGCACGTGCCATCGCGGATCTGATCGGAGCGCGTGTATGAATGCCGACTCGAAGCCGCCTGCGAGTGGGGCACCGATCCTGAAGATCTGCGGGGTGACGCGCGTCGGCGATGCGCTCCACGCTGTCCGCGAAGGTGCGACCGCGATCGGATTCGTGTTCTGGAAGGGCAGCCCGCGGTACATCGATCCGGATCGTGCCGGCGAGATTGCCGCGGCATTGCCGGTCACGGTGACGACGGTGGGCGTGTTCGTGAACGAGCCGGCCGAGGCCATACGCGAGACCGCGCGACTCGCAGGTCTGCAGATGGTGCAGTTGCACGGCGACGAGACGCCGGCCTATGTCGAGCAGTTGGACCGGCCCGTCATGCGGGCGGTGACGCTCGACACACTGGTCGAGACCACCAAGACGTGGCCAGCCGATACGACGTTGCTCCTCGATTCGACAGATTCGTCGCGTCGGGGTGGTGGACGGGCGGCCGTGGATTGGCCGCGAGCCGCTGTGATCACGCGTGGCCGGCGTGTCGTCCTGGCCGGTGGGCTCACGCCCGACAACATCGAAGAGGCGATCGTCACCGTGCAGCCGATGGGCGTAGATGTGGCTTCGGGAGTTGAATCCGCTCCCGGCGTGAAAGACCTCGACAAGGTCGCACGTTTTCTGACGAACGCGCGACGCGCGTTCGCACGAATGGTGAACCCGTGACCATGGTGTTTGGCCGGCGCGATCCGGATGCGCGCGGCTACTTCGGCGCCTACGGCGGCCGCTTCGTGCCGGAAACGCTCGTCGCGCCGATCGAAGAGCTGACCGAGGGCTATCTGGCGGCGCGCTCGGATGCGTCATTTGGCGCTGAGCTCGATCGATTGCTGAAGCACTACGTCGGTCGGCCGACGCCGGTCTACGAAGCGACACGCCTTGCCGCATCGACCGGCGCCAACGGCGTTCGGATCTTTCTGAAACGCGAAGACCTCGCGCACACCGGCGCGCACAAGATCAACAACGCGCTCGGACAGGCGTTGCTCGCGAAACGCATGGGGAAGAGGCGCGTGGTCGCCGAAACCGGCGCCGGGCAGCACGGAGTGGCCAGTGCGACCGCGTGCGCGCTGCTCGGACTCGAGTGTCACGTTTACATGGGCGCCGAGGACATGCGTCGTCAGGCGCCCAACGTCCTTCGCATGCGTCTGCTCGGCGCGACGGTGCGGCAAGTCGATTCCGGCAGCAAGACGCTGAAAGATGCGATCAACGAAGCGATGCGCGACTGGGTCGCCAACGTCGGCGATACCTACTACTTGCTCGGGTCCGCACTTGGTCCGCATCCGTATCCCCTGATGGTGCGCGAGTTCCAGGCAGTGATTGGAACAGAAGCGCGGGCGCAGATCGTCGAGCAGGCCGGCCGCTTGCCCCACATCGTGATCGCGTGTGTGGGAGGTGGCAG
>Ga0310810_10001431_pt1 | contig 25007 bp, 19 predicted proteins | sample NCmetagenome_FD_207641 | JGI IMG/M metagenome (GOLD analysis project Ga0310810, IMG submission 207641) | Soil microbial communities from experimental microcosm in Duke University, North Carolina, United States - NC | ecosystem: Engineered > Artificial ecosystem > Soil microcosm > Unclassified ...
CGACGTCACCAGTCTCAGCGATATTGTCTGGCATAGTCGCCTCGCGGAAGGCTCACCTGAAGGTCCGGCTAGTTCGGCCCACGGCCGTTTAGAACGACCTTGAGCGCAGACGTCTTGGCGGCGTCAGCGAAGGTGTCGTAGGCCTGCATGATGTCGTCGAGACCGAATCGATGCGTGACGAGTCCTGCGGGACGAAGCTTACCGGTCTGCACCAGTTTGAGCAGCAGTGGCGTCGTGACGGTGTCGACCAAGCGCGTGGTGAGCGCGATGTTGCGATCCCACAGTTTCTCGAGGTGCAACTGGACGGGCTTGCCATGGACGCCAATGTTCGCGATGCGTCCGCCCGCGCCCACAATGGCCTGGCACGTGTCGAACGCCGCCGGCGTGCCGACCGCCTCGATCGCGAGGTCTACTCCCGCGCTGTCGGTGATCGCCAAGACACGCGTCACGGCATCTTCAGCCGCGCTGTTGACGACGGACGTGGCGCCGAATTCCTGCGCTTTCTTGAGACGATTGGCGTCGAGGTCAACCATCACAATGGCGCTCGGGGAGTACAGCTGCGCGGTGAGCAGTGCGGCGAGGCCGATCGGTCCGGCGCCGACGATCGCGACGGTGTCGCCCGGTTTAATCTCACCATTCAGCACACCACACTCGTACGCCGTCGGCAGAATGTCGCTGAGTAGTACGACCGCCTCGAGATCAAGATCCGCTGAGACCCGGTACAAGCTCGTGTCCGCATGGGGAATGCGCACGTACTCGGCCTGCGTGCCATCGATCGTGTTCCCCAAGATCCAGCCACCGGTTCGGCAATGGGACGGCATGCGCCGACGGCAGAAATCGCAGATGCCGCACGCGGTGATGCAGGAGACGAGCACGAGATCTCCTGGGTGGAAGGAAGCGACGCTCGGGCCGATGGCCTCGATCACACCCACACCCTCGTGCCCGAGAATGCGGCCCGGGGTCACGCTGGGAACGTCACCCTTCAGGATATGAAGGTCCGTGCCGCAAATGGTCGATCTGGTAATTCGAACGATGGCGTCGCCCCGTTCACGAATCGTCGGCTTTGGTGTGCTCGTCCACGCTCGCTGACCGGGGCCGCCATAAACCAATCCCTTCATGACGCCGTTTACGCTCGGATCATTGGTCGGCCGATCGGTCAGGACTTCAACGCTCATGGAGCACCCCCTCGACAACGCTGAACTTGCGCATCCAATGGAGTCTGTATCGCGCTCGTCTGAAACGCTGTCCGTTTGTGCACACTTGTCGTGAGCGGCTCAGTCAGTCCGCCGAACGACAAGGCGTTTCGACACCCGGCAGTGCCTGACAGTACACATGTCCCATTGCTGGCGTCCTGCCGCGGCGGCCGAGCGCGGATGAAGATTATTCGACTCCAAATCCAAGAACGCGGCTCGCTCAGACGAGTCGACGTTGGGTTGAGTCGCTGGCGCGAAGTGTCGCTTCGCAAGCGCGCGGCCGGAGCCGGACTTGAGGTAACGCTCGAAGTGGGCAGCTGTCGATTCGTCCGGGAATTCGATCGACACGATTACACGCCAGGGTCGATGTCGAAGGGTATACCCGGTGGGTCCGGCGTTATGCCAATCAAGCCGCTCATCCACGTTTGCTGCACGACCGACGTAGTGTCGCGACGGGTCGGTTTCGCTCCGCAGAACGAAAACGAATCTCGCTCCGATTCCACGCATGCGACCGTGTTCGCACGTCTGATGCAGGAAGTTGGACGTCCGACTTCGCCCGCTGCGCGGGCTTCGTCGAGACAGCCTCCACCTGAAACAGAGCTCGCTTCTCGGTACGTCGGCCGTGAAGCGGCCGACCGAAGGCGAGCGGAGGCTGGCTGGGAGGCAGGGATTCGAACCCCGATAACGTGGTCCAGAGCCACGTGTCCTACCGTTGAACGACCTCCCAGTATCTAGGCCGCGACATCCGTGCGGGCAGGAACTTCCAATTCTATCGGCTCGTTCCTCGGGCACGCAAGCACACGGCACCGGATAGACGAGGCCTTCCGCCGCGACTTGACTGCCGTTTCCAGCTGATGGCACAGTTCTCACTGGCGCTGGCCTGGCGCCTCACCTCGACCTGGGCTCTCCTCCGCAGGGCCTCCGATCGAGGCAAAGGGGTCCACGCCTCGGGCCATCAACGTGGGTTCTTCATCGGTCGCGCAACCAACAGGCGGAGGCTGGTGGTCGTGTGGCCGGGAGGACCCGTCATGACTCGCGCTGCCGCTCTCAAGAAAGTCATTCGTGCTCGCGCCGCCAAGACTGGCGAACGCTATACGACGGCGCGTCGCCACGTTCTGAACGAACTCCAGCAGCGATCCGCGCCGCCGGCCGCCGTCACATCGCCGATCACACCGAGATCGTCACCCGGTGTCTCCAGGGGAAGCGTCTCAGACGCCACGTCCCGCCAAAAAACCGGACACAGCTTGTCGCATTGGTTCGACGTCCTCGATCGGTTCAGCGCAGTCGAGAAGGGACACACCGCCGCGGCGCGTCATCTACACGACGCGCACGGCGTCCCCGGCTGGCATGCGCGAGGCATCACCGTCGCCTATGAGCGGGCGATTCTGGAACAACGCCGCACACAGTGGCGTTCGGGCACTCACCGTGTTCGCTGAATATCTGGCTCGATAACGAAGCAGGAGGGCACATCGATGGGCGGGGATCGCATGCGTCGCCGTGGGGTCCCCGCCCGGAGCGTGCCGTTCCGGGCATGTAAATCGGATTCACCACACCGCCCTCGTCTGGTGGCATCCTTGTAGCCGAACAGACCGACACCGATCCCAGTCCCCCGGCGACTCGAGTCCCAGCAGAGGAAAGCGAGCACGCGATGTTTCTGCTCTGGATCCTGGTCCTGATCGGCATTCCGCTCCTCTTGCGCCTGCGCACGCGTGTGGCGACGCTCGAGAGCGAGGTCGCGCGTCAGCATCAGTTGCTGCAGACATTGAGCGAGCAGCTGCGCCGCGCGCGCCGCGACGTCGCCAAACCCGAGGCTGAAGAGAAACGAGCGCCGGCCGAAGCGAGGCCCGAGCCGGCGGTGGTCGAAAAGCCGCCGGTTGCGGTACCGCCGCCGATCGTCGCTCCTTCAAGTGTCCCGCCGCCTGCTGAGCCTCCACGGCCTCCGATCACGCCGCCTGTTCCGCCTGTGCCTGCATATCAGGCGAAAACCGAAACGCCGCCACCGTCACCACCGCGTCCGCCGCGCCGCGAGCCGCCGCCGCTTCCACCAGAGCCGCCGCCTGCGCCGGCGTTCGCGATCGATTGGGAAGCGTTCGTTGGCGTGAAGCTCTTCTCGGCGATCGCCGGCATCGCGCTCGTGCTCGCCGCGGTCTTCTTCCTGCGCTACTCGATCGAGCAGGGCTGGCTCGGACCGCAGATCCGCGTGGCGATCGGTGTGATCGTCGCAACGGCCTTGCTCGTCGTGTGCGAGCTGAAGGCCGCGCGCAAGTACGAGGTGACCGCCAACGCGCTCGACGCCGCAGCCATCGCGATTCTCTTCGCGACGTTCTACGCCGCGCGTGCGCTGTGGGGTTTGATTCCCCCGAGCGTGACGTTCGGACTGCTCGTCCTCGTCACCGTGCTCGCGGTCACGCTGTCGATCCGGCACGAGTCGCGATTCATCGCCGTACTCGGTCTGCTCGGTGGATTCGCCACGCCCGCGCTGCTGTCGACAGGCGAGAACCGGCCGATTCCGCTGTTTACCTATCTGCTGATCCTCAACGCGGGACTGGCCTGGGTCGCGTTCAAGAAGGGCTGGCCGCTGCTCACCATCCTCACCTTGATCCTGACCGCGATCTATCAGTGGGGCTGGGTCATCAAGTTCCTCGATAGTGGCCAGCTGTCTCTGGCGATGGGGATCTTCCTCGTCTTCTCGGTGATGTCCTTCGTGGCGCTGATACTCGGGCGACGCGGTCTCGAGCGCAGCGATGCCGGTGTCGAAACCGGCCTCGTGCTCGAACGCACGGGTGCTGCAGCCGCGCTGATGCCGCTGCTCTTCGCCGTGTATCTCGCGTCCGTTCCGCGGCTCGCGGTCGATCCTGCACTGCTGTTCGGATTCCTGCTTCTGCTCGACGCAGGTCTCCTCGCAGTCGCGATCGCGCGGCGCGAAGAGTTACTGCACGCCATCTCGGCGGTGACCACACTGGTTGTGTTCGCGATTTGGATCGGCCGGTATCCACCGGGGGCCTTGCTCATCGCGTCGAGCTTCAGCGCGGTCTTCGTGCTGTTGTATCTGCTCGCGCCTGTCATCGCCGCGTGGCTGAAGAAACCGTTCGAAGGTATCGCTGCGCAAGCAATCTACGCGGCGCCAATTCTGCTGTTCGTGTTCCCGGCGCTCGCGCGAATCGAGCCTGCCGCCGAATCGCCATGGATGCTGTTCGGCATTCTGTATGTGGTGCTCGCGGTGATTGCCTGGCGTGCGCTCGCGATCCCGAACGCCGTACTGTTCTTCATCGCGTCGTTCTTCGCGCTGGCCGCTGAAGCCTCGTGGTCGGCCACGCACTTGCTCACCGAGCGGCTCGGCACTGCGGTGCTCCTCTACGCGATCTTCGGCATCTTCTATCTCGGAGTGCCGATCGTTGCGAGACGACTCAAGGAGCCGCTCGAGCCAAAGTGGGGCGGCGGCGCTGTGGTCCTCGGCAGCCTGGTCATACTGCTGTTCCTCGCCGCCGGTCCGCGCGCCGCTGCGGGGCTGTGGGGCATGGCGTTCCTGCTCGCACTGCTCAACGCGGGTCTCTTCATCGAAAGCGCCGCTGGCCGTCTGCCGGCGTTGTCGGTCGCCGGCAGTCTGTTGTCGTGGCTTGTGCTCGGCGTGTGGTGGGGCAATGCGGCCGCGGCTGTCGGACTGATGCCGTCGCTGATCGTGCTGGTCGGTTTGACGCTGGTGATGCTGGGCGGCCACGCGTGGGCCCACGCCGAGACGAGGCGACAAGGCGGACGCCGAGTAGAGGAGACTCTCGGATTCCCAACGACCGCATCACTCGGTCTTGTTGGGCACGGCTTCCTGCTGTTTGTGTTTCTCAACCCCGAATGGTCCACGCCACCGTGGCCCGGTCTCGGTGCGCTGCTCGTCATGACGCTCGCCGTCAGCACCACGGCGCTCTTTGTCGGAAGAGGCATGCTCCACGCGGCAGCCACGATTGCGGCAGCCGTGATCATCACCGCCTGGGCGCAGCTCTCGCTCGGGGATGAATGGGCATTGGTTGCGACGCTGATGGCCGAAGCCGCGATCGCGTACGCATTGGCGTGGCTCTGGATCGGTCGGCCTGCCCCGAGCGAGCGCAGCGAGTCGACGGGGCGCCTTGGCGACGTCGCGCTCTCAGTGGCCGCGGTGGTCACCATCTTCCTGGGCGAGCTGACATTGATCGCGGTCGCCGCGGTTTCCAATCCACCGTCGTTGGTGCTGCTCACGACGCTACACGTCATCAATCTTTCGCTGATCCTGTGGTTGGTGTGGGTGCGGCAATGGCAATGGATCGGACTCGGCGCGGTGGTGCCGGCCTGGCTCGCCACGCTTGTGTGGTACGACGGCCATCGCATGCCCGAACAGTGGACGCAGGTGATGGCGCTGGCGACTGCGATGTATGCCGTGTTCGCACTCTATCCGTTCGTCCTCGGGTCTCGTGCTCGTGAGTCACGCGATCCGTATCTCATTGCGATCGGCGGCAGCGTCTTCTACTTCTTCGCGGCGCGCATGGCGTTGCTGCAAGGAGGTCTGTCGTCGGTGGTCGGCATCGTGCCGGTGTTCCTGGGCCTCGTCATGGCGCTGCTGCTGCGCGCGCTTCTGCGCATCGAACCGCGCGGCAATCGCGATCTCGGCCGTCTCGCCATCGTCGCCGCATCGGCACTGGCGTTTGCCACCGTCGCGATTCCGCTGCAGCTGAAACAACAGTGGATCACGATCGGTTGGGCGCTTGAAGGGGCGGCGCTCGCCTGGCTCTATCGCCGCATCCCGCATCGCGGTTTGCTCTACTGGGCGATGGCGCTGCTCTCAGTGGTGTTCGTGCGCCTGGCGATGAATCCCCAGATCTTCGTCTACGAGCCACGTGGCATGCGGGTGTTCAACTGGTATCTCTACGCGTATCTGATCTCCGGTATCGCGTTCTTTGTCGCCGCGTGGTGGCTGTCGCGCACCGACGACCGTCTGCTCTTCGCCGGGGATTGGGCAAGAGCGTCCACGCTGTTGCCTCCGGCAGGCGTGATCCTGTTGTTCATTCTTCTCAACATTGAAATCGCCGATTTCTACGCGACTGGCCCGGAGATTACGTTCAGGTTTGGCGTGAGCATCGCGCAGGATCTCACCTACACGATCGGATGGCTGGTCTTCGGACTCGGCATGTTGGCTGCGGGCATCTATCTCCACAGTCGTCCTGGACGCATGGCGGCCGTCGCGTTGATCGCGGTCACCACGTTCAAGGCGTTTCTCTACGACATGGGATCGCTCGAGGGTCTCGCACAGGTGGGCTCGTTCGTCGGTCTCGCGATATCGCTCGCGCTGGTCGCATTAGCGCTGCAGAGGTTCGTGCTGCAAGCGCCGAAGGAAGAATCATGAGTCGCCCATGCCCGCGCGGGCGAAAGCCCGCGCTCTACGTCCTGGCCGGAATCGCGATCGTCGCAGCTTCGGCAGCCGCGCAACAGACGCTGCCGGAAACACCGTTTCGGTATGAGCGTCCCGTTCAGACGGGCGGCTCCGGTCCGCGTCGTCTTGCGATCGATGTTCCGCTGCTCGTCGGCGGCAGTTCGTTTCGAGGGCGCGTGATGCCCGGCGCCGGGCTCACCGATCTGCGTTTCTTCGACCCGAACGGACAGGAGTTGCAGTACCTGCTCGTCGCGAATCCACCCGAGCAACCCGTGTGGCGATCGGTGCGGACGCTGGCCATCGCCGCAGTCGAGACGCCGACGCTGAAGACCAGTGGCTTCGAAATTGATCTCGGTCAGCCGCTCGTCACCGATCGCTTCCGCATAGACGGGGTCGCCGGACCGTTTCTCAAGCGCATCCGACTCGAGGGCAGCGGCGACCGCGCGCGATGGACGCTGCTCGTCGATGAGGGCACGATGTTCGATCTGCCGCAGGAGCGGCTGGTGCAAACCGAGGTGGGCTTCGCGCCCGGTGCGTATCGGTACATACGCCTGACATGGGACGACACGCGGAGTGGCCGCCTGGTCAAGCCCGAGTTGGCATCAGTGCGTGAGGTTCGAAACGTGATCCCGCCGCCTCCACTGACGACGCCGTTGACATTCGAGCGGCGACCCAGCGAGCCGGGACGCGGTCAGTTCCGGGTCCGACTACCAGCCGCGCGTCTCCCCATCGTCGCGCTCGACGTCGACATCGCCGGCACGCGCGTCCTGCGTCAGGCGACGGTGTTCGAGCCGCATTTGATGGGCGGGCAGGTCGTTCCGACACAACTCGGCGCGAGCGTCTTGAGGCGTGTTGTGCAGGACGAGATGACCGCGTCGGCGATCAGGATTCCGATCGCGTCGCCGGAGGAGCCGCTGCTCGATCTCGTCATCGATGAGGGGAACAATCCGCCCAGCGAGATTCGCAGCATCACCGCTGTCTTTGCCGAGTTGCCATGGATCTACTTCGAGTCGACCGCGGACACAGTGATCGCTCGATACGGCAATCCATCGTTGAAGGCGCCGCGCTACGACCTCGAGGCCGTGCGGCCAACGCTGTCGATCGCTTCCACGACAGAAGCGGCGTGGGGAGAGGCGAGGCTGCGAAGTGAGGCTGAGAAGATCAGCGGCGTTGTGCCAGCGCTGCCAACGATCGGCGCGACTATCGATCCGGCGAGCTTCCGTTACGTGCGGCCGATTCCATCTGGCGAGGCGGGACTTGTCACCATACCGCTCGATGCGGCGGTGCTCTCGCATGGCCGAAGCGACGGCTTTGCTGACGTCCGCGTCATCGATGCCGCGAACCGGCAGGTGCCATATCTGGTCGAGCGCGCCAGTGAGCCGCTGTCACTCGACCTGACCATAGAACCGGCCGCGCCGCGTCCGGCATCGTTGCCGGCGGATCGCACGCTCAGTGTGTACCGCATACGTTTGCCGCTCGAGCAGCTCCCGCAGGCACGCGTGGTCCTGACCACGACAGCGCGAGTCTTCACACGACGCGTGACGGTCGGCGTTGAGCACCGCCCCGATCGTCGTCGGCGCGATCCATGGTTCGAGCCGCTCGCGACATCCGATTGGGCGCACGCCGATCAGGAGTCATCGGCTCCTGCGCTCACGATGACGATGCCGCCGATTGAGGGTCGTGAACTGCTCGTCACGGTTGAAGAAGGCGACAACAGCGCGCTCCAGCTTGCCCCGCCGCGCCTGCTGCTCCCGTCGTTTCGGCTCCGCCTGATTCGCGAGCGCGATGCCGCACTTCGTCTGGCCTATGGTCGCGACGATCTGAGTCCGCCACAGTACGACCTGGCACTCATCGCGCCGCAGTTGACCGGCGTCGCGGCGACGGAAGTCATGCCCGGTCCGGAGCAGACGTCCGGGCCGGCATCTCCGGTGATGCTGATGTCGCCACAGATCTTCTGGGGCGTGCTGAGCCTCGCAGTATTGGTGCTCATCGGGCTCGTCGTCCGGCTGGTGAGAAAGTCGGACGTGCAATCAACGCCGGCCACGTAATACCGTAAGGCACGTCCTTCTGGACGTGCCACCAAGATGAACTCACTCGAGATTGCCGGATTCGTGACGGGCGCGCTGTCCGTGTGGCTCGCCGTGCGGCAGAATCCGTGGAATTGGCCGTTTGGCGTCGCCAACGCCGTCTGCTTCTTCCTGCTCTTCCTGCGCGCGCGACTCTACGGCGACATGGCGCTGCAGGTGCTCTTCATGGCCATCTGCCTGCTCGGGTGGTACCGCTGGCTCTTTGGCGGCGAGGGGCATTCGCGTCTGAGTGTCACGCGCATTTCCCAACGCGATGCCATCGCGTATGCGGCGGCAGGAATCGCGGCGACCGCAGTCTTTGCTCCGTATCTTCGCAGCGTTGGAGACGCCGCGCCGTTGGCCGATGCGCTGACGACGGTGTTGAGCGTCGAGGCGCAGTACCTGATGACGCGCAAGGTGATCGAGCATTGGCTGGTGTGGATGGCGGCTGATGTGATCTACATCTGGCTCTACGCCGAGCGCGGTCTCTATCTGACCAGCCTGCTCTACGTCGTCTTCTTCGTGATGTGTGTCGCCGGCTGGCGAGACTGGCTGCGTGACATCTCGCACCAGCGCGCAGCTGTCGCATGACGCGCGTCGTCATCCTCGGCGCGGAATCCACCGGCAAGACCACGCTGGCGATCGCGCTGGCGGAGCACTATCAGACGACATGGGTGCCGGAGTTTGGTCGCCTCTACACGGAAGCGCGCCGTCCACGCGGCGAACTGTGGCGCAGCGACGAGTTCACGTTCATCGCCACGGAGCAAGTGCGCATGGAGGACGCGCTGGCGCGCAGTGCCAATCGCGTGTTGATCTGCGATACCGATGCATTCGCCACTGCGATCTGGCATGAGCGCTATCTTGGACAGTCGTCACCAGAGGTGCTCGCAGTCGCCTCCGGCCGTCGCTACGATCTGTACATCCTCACTGACGTTGATACCCCGTTCGTGCCGGACGACATCCGCGATGGCGAATCGATCCGCGGGTGGATGCACAAGCGGCTTCAAGACGAGCTGTCGCTTATGCGCGTACCGGTGCTGCTCCTGTCCGGTCCGCACGAGCAACGGCTCGCTGCCGCGATCGCGTGCATCGATCCACTGCTGTAGTGTCCGCCTTTAGGCGGACTGTGTGGGGCAGATGTAGTGTCCGGCTTTAGCCGGACAGCATGGATCACCGCTTGCCATTACCACCGCATGTTCACAGGCAAGCCGGAACTCTGCACTCGTGTTCTCGATCGAGCAGATTCTCGAGGCGGTTCAATTAGGCGATAAGTGGTACAGGAGGTCCGGCTGAAGCCGGACACTACACCTACACGCGCGTCGCGAGGAACTCCAGCAGACGCGTGAGCCTCGCGCGGGTGCGCTCGGGGCCAAGCCACGCGAGCAACTCGAATAGCCCCGGGCTCATCGTCCGACCGGTGACGGCCACGCGCGTCGCATGAATTAGCGCGCCGGCCTTGATGCCGCGTGCGCTTGCCGTGTCGCGAACCGCGGCTTCTACATGTCCTTCGTCGAACGGCGTTGTCTGCGCCAGCGCGTCAACGAGCACCGACACGTGTCCGGCGAGCTCCGCCGACGAAAGATGCTTCTTGATCGCGTCGGGCTCGTACTCCACCGCATCGACGACCAGCGGCCGGGCCTGCTCGACGAAATCGGTCAACCGCTTCGCCCGCGGCCGCAGCAGCTCGAGCAGTCGATCGAAGGAGGCGATGTCGCGGACGAGCGACTCGCCGCCAAGCCCGGCTTCGTCGAACATCGGGCGCAGGATCGCCGAGAGATCCGCGATCGGCATTCGCGCGATGTACTGTCCGTTCATCCAATCGAGCTTCTCGGTGTTGAACACCGCGTTGCCACCGCTGATGCCATCCAGCGAAAAGCTGCCAATCAACTCCGCAGTCGTCATCAGCTCGCGATCATCACCAGGCGACCAACCGAGCAGGGCGAGGAAGTTCACCATCGCCTCAGGCAGATAGCCCTGTCGTTGATATTCGGTCACCGAGGTCGCGCCATGACGTTTGCTGAGACGCTTCTTGTCACTGCCGAGGATCAGCGGGACATGCGCGAAACGCGGAACCGGTGCACCGAGCGCCTGGAACAGCAGCACATGTTTCGGCGTGTTCGAGATGTGATCGTCGCCGCGAATCACATCCGTGATCGCCATCTCAACATCGTCCACGACGACGGAGAGGTGATACGTCGGATAGTCGTCCGACCGAAGGATCACGAAGTCTTCGATGTTGGCGCCATCGAATTCGATCCGGCCGTGCACGGCGTCGTCGAACGCGGTGCTTCCGGCGGGCACCTTGAACCGAATCGCGCGCGGCGTGCCAGCCGCTTCGTGCTCGCGCACGCGATCGGCTGAAAGCCCGAGGCATGTACGGTCGTACTGCCAGGCCTCACCACGTTGCTCCGCACGCTCACGTTCCTGACGAAGGCGTTCGGCGGAGCAGAAGCAGGCGTACGCATGTCCGTCATCAACGAGACGGCGAGCTGCAGCGCGATACGTGTCGAGCCGTTGCGCCTGAAAGTACGGCGCGTGCGGCCCGCCAACTTCTGGGCCTTCGTCCCAGGTCAGGCCAAGCCAGCGCAGACCGTCGAGGATGCCGGTGACCATATCGGCCGACGAGCGTTCGACGTCGGTGTCTTCGATGCGCAGCAGGAACGTGCCGCCGTGCCGGCGCGCATAGAGCCAATTGAAGAGGGCGGTGCGTGCGCCGCCGACGTGCAAGTAGCCGGTTGGCGATGGTGCGAAGCGAACCCGCGGAGGCATCCTCCGATTATCCAATTCATTGGCCACCGCGGGCCAGATTCTGACCGACGTGATCCGAGCCAACTGTCACGTGCAGTTGTTCGAGGCGTCGAAGCGGTTGCGTTGGGGCACGTGGGCTATCGCCGTGCACGTCGCCCGCGCGTCAGAGGCAAATACAATCTCGTGTCTCGGCGAACGATTCTGCAATCGATCTGAACTCGTGATGAGCGTGTTTTGCGGCTGTGCTTGGGGTTTTCGAGCGGTACATCACTTGCTCGGCAGTAAGAAAACCCCCCAAGGCCACAGACACCTAGCATGGCTCAGATCCTTGTTGTCGCCATGAGGTCCGAGACCTCGCCTGTGATGGGGCTGCTGAAAGACAGCGGCCACGAAATTGTCTTTGCGCCCGGCTTCGAACCGGCGATCCGCAAGCTGGATCAGATCGCGCCTGACCTGTTGATCACCGACGTTCGTCTTGGTGGTTTCAACGGTCTACATCTGGTCATTCGGAGCCAGAGCTCGCGCCCGAAGATGCGGTCGATTCTTCTCGATCGTGTTCACGATCCAGTCGTCGCCGTGGACGCCGAGCGGCAAGGTGCCGTGTATCTTGGTGGGCCATTGAACCTGTCGGTGATCTCCGAGCAGATCTCGAAAGTGCTCAACGAGAGTGGTCCGCAGCGCCGTTGGCCGCGCAAGCAGCCGATCAAGGGATTGGTCTTCCACGTCGCACGACGGTCGGCGCGTGTGATCGACATCAGCTATGGCGGCATTCGTCTGGAGTTGCCGCCGGCCGAAACGATTCCCGCCAAGTTCCGAATGGCGATTCCTGGATTCAACGGCATCTTCCGCGCGAAGCCGGTGTGGTCGCGATACACGGCGCTTGGTTCAATCTCGTGCGGTGCGGAGCTGCTCGAGGCGAATCCGCAGATCATCGCGCAGTGGCGCCAGTTGGTGGACACGATTCACAACGGCGCCTAGCCGCCGCACGTCAGGTCCGGCTTTAGCCCGATCGCATGTAGTATCCGGCTTCAGCCGGAGGGAACACGTGTAGTACCGTGCGGTCGTGGAATCCGGACCGCTCGGCACCGTCCGCAAGATCCTCCTGTGGAGTCTCCTGGCCGGTTGTGCCGGCACACTGCTGGAACTCCTGCTCATCGGTCACGACGAAATGCCCACGCAATTGGCGCCGCTTGCGCTGCTCGGTGCGGGGATTCTCGTCACAATGTGGGCGCTGATGAGGCCGCGCCGCGCGGCGATTCGCATGCTGCGGCTGCTGATGGTGCTCTTCGTCGCCGGTGGCATCGTCGGTGTCATCCTGCATTACAGAGGAAACGTCGCTTTCGAGCTGGAGATGTCGCCCTCGCGCGCCGGTCTGTCCCTGATGGCGAAGGCGCTGACCGGCGCGACGCCGGTGCTCGCGCCCGGGTCGATGTCGTTGCTGGGGATTGTAGGATTGGCTTTCACGTACAGACATCCGGCATTACGATCGGCGGGTTTCAGCTCGAAGGAGGCGCAGGCATGACACGCGTTCTGGGTGTTCTTGTGATTAGTGCGGTCCTGGCTGGTTACGCCCACACGGCATACGCGCAGGTCGGCAAACCCGTCACGATCGTCGATGCGAATACCATCAGCGAGGCCGACCTTGCCAAACTGCCGGGACTAACGCCGGCGATCGCGAAGAGTCTGGTCGCGAAGCGGCCGTTCCTCACGATCACGGCGCTGGACCAGTTTCTCACTGGCGCAGGACTCACGCGCGAGCAGATTACCGCGCTCTACGGACGCATCTTCATCCATGTGAATCTGAATGAAGCGACGCGCGACGAGATCCTGCTGATTCCAGGAGTCGGCAATCGCATGCTCCGTGAGTTTCTCGAGTACCGGCCGTACGCCGCGCTCGCGGTCTTTCATCGCGAGATCGACAAGTACGTGGATGATGCGGAACTGGCGCGGCTGGAGCAGTACGTGTTTGTGCCGCTTGATTTGAACAAGGCAAGCGATGCCGACCTGCTGACGATCCCCGGGCTCGGCAACCGCATGCTGCGCGAGTTCAAGGAATACCGTCCCTACGATGGCATCGAGCGCTTCCGTCGCGAGATCGGCAAGTACGTCAGCAAGGAAGAAGTGGCGCGGCTAGAGCGCTACGTCACTATCGCCAAGTAGACTGGGCGTCCCAGGCGCAGGGGTCACCTGAAGGTGACCTCTACTTCATAATTCCCATAAAGAACAGCACGAGCTCGAAGATCAGGATCAACACGATCATGATTTCGAGCGTCTCACCGCGTGCCATCGCTGTCTGCTCGACGGCAAACCGATAGATGTCGTCGAGCGTTTTGAGCTTGTCGCGGACGTTCGCCTTCCAGTGGTCGAGGCCGACCCGCTGGCCGGCAAGCGTAAACAGGCGGGCGGTGTACACGTCGCCAGCGAACTTGAGCGCGTTCTCGGTTCGGTCGGTGAGCTCGTTGACGTCGATAAACAGCGCGTGGACCTGCTGTGCCGAGCGCGTGTAGCGACGGCCGAACCAACCTTTGAACCAGCCCGGACGCTGCAGGTCGGCATAGATCCGCTCGAGCTCGCGATCGAGCAGCTCGTCGTAATAGCGAAACTCGACGAGTTGTGAATTGACGAACTCGAGGATCTCGACGGCCGCATGACCGCCGCTCTCGGTGTCATACACGAACGACGCATTCCACGTCGAGACGACGAGATCGCACTCGAAGTAGGAGAGACGCTGGCGCAAGACTTCATCCCGCTCCTGACGGCTCAGATTTTCGCGCTCGCCGCGTAACAGCCTGGCGATGTCGTGTCCATGCTGCTCGAGCACCGTGTCTGCCGTCACCGCACCAGGTCCTGCGGTCACCGTGTACACGAGATAGTCTTCCGTGACGAACTGCGCCCGTATCGTGGTCATCGCGGCTGACACGCGATTCACGAGAGTGCGGCACAGTGTCTCCGCCGCTGACGCGATCTGCGGATCGTCCTGCCAGGTCAGTGCCCGTTCGATGAGCTCAGGCCATGTCGATGGCAGGGGACGCGACAGCGCCACTGAGATAACCCCGTAGTCATAGAGCTTGAAGCGGACGCGAAAGCCAAGTGCGTCGCCCAGCCCGATGGCCTCGCCATCGATCGTGATCGGCGGCTGGCGATACTGCACATACGACGGGGTCGTCGCTTTGGGACTGAGCCGGGCCTGCTCGGTGGGCGCAATCAGCGTCCTCACCCGCGGCAGATCGATGACCTCGGCGGCTTCGTACAGGAAGAGGGCAGTGACCTGCCCGGCGAGATGGTCCGGCATCGCGTGCGACGTAGGGCCGCCTCGAGGCGACCCTCTCCAGAGTATCGCCTTCAGCCTGTTCTCTTTCGGACAACTGTCCGTGTGTCGCGGTGATGTCCGTCCTCGCGACCCCGGCCGTAGGACCACGTTTCTTCCGCAACGCGTTGACCGCCTGATGGTTCTGTCGATCGCGCGCTTCGCACTCCGACACGGCCTTGCGCTTGGCATCCATGTCTGTGCGACGGGACGTAGCCCTGGTAAGGAGAAGACGATGCGGATCGCGACGTTTGCAACGATGGCCGGCCTGGCGATGTTCGGGACGATTCTCTGCGCCCAGAGTGTGACCTGCGACTTCGACAGATCTTCAAGAACTATCCCTCGGCTATCCGATGACGTTTGGTCCGGCTAAAGCCGGACACTACGACTGTGCGGCGGCCGATGATGTAAACCGTGAATGCCGCCATCGCGAGGCCGGCGGCGACACGGTTGCCGCCTGGCGGTGATCCTCGAAGCGCGATGGGTGTACTTGTCTGCGGGCCCTGAAGCCATTCGATCGCTTCGGCATCGCTGCCGCTTCGCGTTGAGAGCTGATAGGCGCCGAAGATGAACGTGCATTGCCACGTGAACATCGATTGGCCGGCCGGCATCTTGGCAGTCACGTGGATTTCAGTTTGCGCCGTCTCATCGACGACGACGTCATGGAGATCGAGGACGAGCGGCGAACCGGCGACCCGCGCATCGATGTGCGCGCGCAGCGCGGAAAACATCGAGACGATTCGGTCGCGACGATCGCGAGCGGTTGTCGGCGGCTCAGATGCGGAAACGCCGGCGAGCGCCTCGAGCTTTGCAATCAGTGGATCGGCCTCCGCGGCAATCGTGATGTTGACCTCGTTATCTCGACTAACGCCCACCGACACGATGGTGCCAGCCAACGTGTGAGCGTCTACCGCAGCTCCACTCAGCACGAGAAGCGCGAACAGGACTCCACGACCACGCGCGTTGTTCATCGTCGCGCCTGCCGTTCCTGGTCCGGCTGCCGCCTTTGCGCTTCGCGCTCCGGCGGCCAAGGAAGCCGGACACTACCTTGGCGTGCGTGTGAGATCGCTTCGGCGTGGGCGCGAATGGCGCGGTCAAGTGTTCCGGTGCGAAGTGCGAGCGCCATCATCGACTTCGCCTTGTCGATCTGGCCAGTCTGGAAATACGCCCAGGCCAACGCGTCGGCGGTGAAAATGTCGTTCCGATCGATGCGCGCCTGCTCGCCAAGAACGATTGCCTCATCAAGACGACGGCCGTGCTCGGCGAGGAAGCGCGCAAAACGCGACGGCTCCGGTGCATCCGTTCGCCACGCCGCTTCCGCTAATCGATACTGCCGTTCGGCGGCCTCCGCCTGACCAAGCTTCGCCATCAGATCTCCGGAATACGCGAGGTCTGACGGAGTCGGGCTCGTCTCCAGTATGGCCATGACGATGTCGAGAGCCGTGCGAACGTCGCCGCTGGCCTCGGCGACCCGCGCGAGTCCGGCTTGAGCGAACGGATGATCTGGAAACGCATGCGCGGCAGCGAGGAACTCGCGCCGTGCATCTGCGAGTTGGCCCATCTGCAGATGGAGCTGACCCACCTGCGCGTGATGCCACGCCAGCGACTCCGGATCGTGTGCGCTGGTCGCTTCCGCCGCCATGCGCATGGTCTGAAGGGCACCGGGTAAATCGCCTTGCAGCTCGCGTGCGTACGACACCCGCGCATACGCTGCGGCGGTCGGCTTGAGCGCCGCCATCCGATCGAAGGCTACGAACGCGGCGTCGTACTCGCCTCGCTCGATGTGGGCGTCGCCGATCACGCCCCAGATCCACGGGTCGTCTGCTCGCGTGTTTCGGCAGCGCTCCGCCTCGCGAAGCGCATCCGCGAAGCGGTGCTGCGAGAGATATGTCGCCGCGAGCATGCGGCGAGCGTCGTAGCGTTCGGTGTCGCGCTTCAACACGTCGAGCAGCACTCGTTCGGCTTCCTTGGCGAGACCCGCGTTCCCCAACACGCGTGTCTCACGAAGCAGCGCATCCGCCAGCATCACCGCTGCCGGCACATCGTCGGGCGCCTTCGCGACCTTCTCTCGCGTCGTCGCAATCGTGCGCGCGAGATCGTGTCGAGAGGTCGAGACCTGGCCAGTGCCGAGCAGGGGCGTGACGATCGTGGAACGGGTTGGCGCAGACCTCGAGCACGCGGCACTCGTGACGATGACGGCGATACCACCTGCGAGAAGCGTGAGCGTGCGAGTCATGGCGTTTCGCTCAGAACGTGACGACGAGTCCGGCCGATGCCCGCCAGAACTCGAAGCGTGTGAGATCGAGGCCGAACGAATTTGCATCGGTGTCCGACGTGCCTGCGGTGCGCACGTAGCGAACGTCTCCGCGCATACCTGTGTGGTCGGAGAAGTGGCCGATGATTCCGCCGCCGAGATTGAAGCCGAACTTGTTGACCTGGAGGACGGCCAGGTCGCCTGCCTCGGCGAGGTGCGGCCGCACCAGTCCAGCGCCGCCAGCGGCGTAGACCTGGGGACCGTCGCCATTCCAGAAACGGTAAAGCGCGTTGCCCATGACCGTCATGACACGGCGTTCGGTCAGGAAGCCAGTTGGCTCGAAGAAATCAGGCGCATTGGCAACCTCGCCTTCGAGCCCGAGCCTGCCGCCCATCCATCCCGCAGACGCTCCGTAAAACGGAGCGGACTCCGTTGTATCGCCGCCAAACGACGCGCTGACGAACGGCGATGCGAACCAACCGGATGATGGTGACTGCGCCGCGGATAGGGATGGAATCGATAGCGCAGCGACAACGGTAGCGAGTACGACGACACGTCGCATGATCGAGCTCCTTGAAATGTCCTTGGTCCTTAGTCCTTGGTGCTTGGGCCGTTCTTCGTCCTTGGTCCGTCCCAGGTCCTCGGTCCTTGGTCATCGCGCGGACCAAGGACTGAGGACCAAGACCACGAACCACGAACTAGTTGACGTTGCCCGCGTGCGGCGTGGCGACGAACGGGAATGACGTGAGGAACGGCTTGTCGTTGCCGGCAACGCCGTCGCCGAGTTGCGCATTGATGCCGTTGTTGAAGTTCGGCGTGAGTGGCGTCGCGCCGGCGACTGCGCGCAGCTCGATGTCCACGACGTCGTCGATGAGGCGTCGGCCGTTGGGGAAGCCTCCGGTGTCGCCGCCGAGCACACCGAGCGGATTCGGATTCGGCGTCGGCGGGATCGCGACGTTGAGCCGCAGCATTTCCGACGGCGTCACGCCAAGTCGCTGATTGAGATTCGGAATGCCGGTCAGGAAGATCGTGACGAGATCGTTCCGTGGCGTCGGTGGCGACTGAATGTTGAAGAGCGCCAGCAGCAGCTTCGGCAGTTCCGGATCGGTGACGTACTTGAGTGCTGCCGCGTCGCCCGTCGGTTCCAGCGAGTTGAACGTGTCTTTGACACCGCGCGGGATCACGACTTCGTTCACGAGCGGGTGACCGAGACGCGACACCTGGACGTAGTTCGCGCTGAAGCGTTCCTGCCCGCCACCACGGCTCGTCACCGACGGCCGGCTCGCCGTCGACCATACGCCGATCACGGCGTTGGGATCGGATGCGGATGATGGCCGCGCACCGTTGGCGGTCAACGAGGAGATCGGCACTTCGATCGCGATGGTGTGCACGTTGAACCCTGCGAGTCCATCGAAGTTCTTTGTGTCAGCGGGCGGGACCGCGAGGAGATCGAACACGTTCAGATCGACGAAGAACGGATCGTCACGTTGCCCCGCGAACACCTGGGCGCCGTTTGGTAGCGGTCGCACCGCAGCCGCAGCAAGCACCTCGTAGTTGGGCGTCGATCGGAAGCCGACGTTCACCGGCGGAGTTGGCAGATCGGTCGCGAGTACCGTGCCTTGCCCGCGCCGACGCGGTCCGTCGAATCGCGTCACCGTGTAGAACTGGCGGACGTTGAACGTCGTGTCGTTGAGTGAGGTAATCGGGCCGGTGTTGTAGAGAAACGTGTTCGGGTTGCGGACGGCGGTACGGAAGGTGAACTGAAACGTGACGTCTTCGGCGGCGTCGCCGTCGTTGTCCACCATGATTTCGTAGAGCACGTTGTCGTCGAACTTGAAGAAGTTCGGACCGCCGTAAGGCGCCTCGAACGGAATGAAGTTCGCGATCAACGTCACCTTGTCCGGTGCGTTCGGGCTGACGAACGCGTAGACGTCAGTGTTGTCGGCGAGTGGGTCGGCGCTGATGAGCGGCGCCTCGCGATGACTCGATGCTTGCACCGCCGTGATCGCCACTGCGGCAACCGCGCAGGCGGCCACGGACAGCCTCCAGATTCCTTTCACGATCCACCTCCAGCGCCCGGCGGAGGCCGGGGCGTGTCTGTGAACCCTACGAGGAGGAGGCGGGATCGGATTGTCCTTGGTGCTTGGTCCCTTGGTGCTTGGTCCGTCCCAAAGCCGAAAGCCGAAAGCCGAAAGCCCGAATCTACCGTCGGCAGTGGACGAGCGACCAGATTGCGGGCGTGTTCACCTTCTTGACTGACACAGGCTCAAGTCCGGCTTGATCCAGCAGCACTGAGAGATCGAGATCCGACCGGAAGCCCGCCCGTGCCGTGAGGGGTGACATCCATCGCTCGACGGCCGACAGCATCGGATTTGTGCTGAGAAAGTGATTCAACAAAACGATGTGGCCGCCGGACCGACAGACGCGGCGCATTTCCTTGAGCACGAGCACCGGGTCAGGAACGACGCTGACGACGTAGGCGGCGTACACCACGTCGAACGATTCGTCTGGAAAGGCCAGGCGCGACGCATCCATCCGCCACAGTCGCACGTTGTTGCGTCCATGAGATTCCACGTGGCGAGCCGCCTCGCGCAACATCGGCTCCGACAGATCGATTCCGACGACTTGGCAATCCGACGGATACAGCGTTGCCGTCAGTCCCGTCCCGATACCCACTTCGAGAATCTCGTCGTCTGGTTTGAGCGGCAGCTCGCGCATGGCTTCGACGCGCCCAGCGTGCAGGATCGGTCCGAAGATCCCGTTGTAGACGGAAGCAAAACGCGCGTAGAGGCGTTCGACGAGATCCTGATCGACGTTAGTGGTGGAGAGCTGATCTGTAGAAGCGTTGCTCATAAGCATGAAACGTGCATGAAAGTACTCGATATGCCTCTTGCCAGAACCCCCGAATTCCACGAACCCCACACTTCTGTCCCAGCGGTACGCCTGACGGCTGAGTTCCGCGAGATGCCCGGGCTTCGTTTGACCACTCAGCAGACTGCGCGGTTGATCGGTGTCGATGTCGACACGGCTTCGTCCGTGCTCAAGACATTGGTCGAGCGCGGATTTCTCCGATCTACAGCGAACGGCTACGTCCTGGCTTAGATCGCGCGTGATACAGCACGACCCATGGTCGTGTTGCCATCAGGTCCGCCACCCGGCACCACCCAACATTGATCTCCAGATCTTCGCCGGCCAGGAGATTACTCCAACGTCCGTCAGATGTGGGCAGCCGAATTTCGGTATCTCCCCAAAACGCCGCGTCAAGATGAACGGCGTTCCTCGCTGACCGGTCGGTAAGTCGCGGGACGACCACGAGCACTCGTGAGCTGATCCCGCGTCGTTCAAATGCCACCACCGACGTTGCCCTCGCGCCGCGTACTCGCAAGGGCCGGTAACTGGCCTCGCGTAACAGCTGATCGTGATCGGCGCGAAAGTGTAGCAGCGTGGTCGTGATCTGCAGTTTCAAATCGCGGGAGTTGCGCGACGACTGAAAGGTGCGGGTGAGACGTTCCGAAACGCGGGCGAAGTCCACCGGACGACGATTGTCGGGATCGGTGAGCGTGAATCGCCAATCCTCGCAGCCCTGATAGAAGTCCGGCACGCCCGGCATGAAGCATTTCAGCACCAGCTGTGAGATTGAGTGACAGTTGCTGACCGGTTCGATCAGTTGCACGAATGCCCCGATTGATTGCCGGAACTCGCTGCACGCGTCGTCGAGGAGCACACGGCGCACAAAACACGTGAGTCCGTCTTCGTATTTGGCGTCCGGCCGTATCCAGCTGCTACAGAGCTGGGCCTCACGTACGGACTTTCGCATGTACTCGACGAGCCGCTCGACCAGCTCCGGCGACACGCGACTTTCGGCATCGACATCGTCCTCGTTCCACATGCCGACGAGGGCCTGGTAAAACCGGTACTCGTCGCGCGGCTCAGGACAGGAGCCCCGGCCCGCCCGTTGTTGACGGTAGGGGGTATTCAGCGTCACCCAGCGTTGCGCGGCGATGACCCACTCATGTGCGAACACGCTGATCGTCGCCATCCGAATCCGCGTGTCTTCGCTCACCTTCGTGTCGTGGGTGGACGTGGCCGTCATCGAGTTGGGCCAGTTCTTCGCGCGATGCTCGTTGAACCGGTGGAACTCGCGAATGTTCAGCGACGGATCGGCTGGGTTGCCGCCGACCTCGTTCAAGGCCAGCAAGGTGTTGTCACGATAAAAGGCGGTGTCTTCCACGCCCTTCGCGTGCACGCCGCTTGTGTACTGCTGCAATCGCTTGACGAGCAGCGCGCGACGCGCGTCGAGCATCGGGTCGTCAACGAGCTCGCCCAGGAGCAACGACCGCAGGAAAGCGAACGCCGATGAGTCCATCGAGGGATTCCGCAGTTCAGCCAGTTCGAGACTCTCCACGACGATCTGCCGTTCGGTGTCGCGATCCTGGCCGGTGCCAAGATAGGTGCGATACACGGGCATTGCGGCAATGAATTCGACCAGCGCTTCGTGCAAGGAATTCAGTGAGATATCGCGTGTCGTCCACGAAGCGTCGGCCACCCGTTTGAGCTCATGCGCGAGCATCGTGACACCACTCAAAAGTGCGCCACGCATCATCAGCCGCTTGCTGCGATAGGCTTCGTCGCGGAATGGAATCGATTCGTCGACGAGACGCTGGAAGAAGCGGCGGAGAATACGTACGCCGCGCCCGCTGACGAACACCCGGTTGAGCGCGTCGAGCGCGTCGTAGCCGGTCGTGCCATCAACTGGCCAGTGAGGGCCGAGCCGCTCTGATCGGTCGAGCACCTTCTCAACCACGAGCCACGGTTGCGCGGGAGACACCGACTCGAGCTCGGATCGCAGCTGCCGCAGATAGCCGAGCGGATCGAGGAGCCCATCGACATGATCGATCCGCAGGCCGTGGACGATGTCCTCAGCGGCCAGCCTGCGAACGAGTTCGTGGCTTCGCATGAAGACCTCCGGGTCTTCGGCATGGATCGCCACGAGCTCGTTGATCCCGAAGAATCGCCGGTAGTTGATCTCATCGTTTGCCGGCCGCCAATACGCGACGCGGTAATGCTGTTTCTCGAGTAACTGATGCAGCAGGTGGGGGTTGCGATTGATGTGCTCGACCGCGTCGTTGACCGGTCGCCCGGCAATGACCGCGTGCAGTGTCGATGGCGCCAGTGGAAGGTTCAGTGACCCGCAGCGAATGTGATGCCCATGCGCTCCGGGTTCGACCTGAACCACGCCCTTCATCAACGCCTGTCCATAGGGTTCCTCCAGAATCGGCAGGAGCACCCGGTCGCGCACGAGACCGGTCAACGGACGCCAATCGATGTCGAAGAAGCGTGCTGCGGAACTCGATGGCCCATCGCGAAGGACCTGTCTCCAGAGTACGTTGCGCTCGGGATCGGCAGCCATGTGATTCGGAACAACGTCCAGCACGACGCCCATCTGATGGGCGCGCAAGGTATCCGTGAGTCGGCGCCACGCGGCCTGACCGCCCAACTCCCGATTGATGCAGCCGTAATCAACGATGTCGTAGCCATGAGGGCTGCCCGGCCGCGCGGTGTAAATGGGCGATAGATACACATGGCTGATACCCAACCGCGCTATGTACGGAACCTGAGCGGCAAGATCGTCAAGCGTAAAGCGGTCCGATAGCTGCACTCTGTAGGTACTGCTCGGGACGGTGCGTTCGCGATCGGCATTCACGCGCGGTTTCTTCGCATCCGACGTGCCATTCCGGCAGGCAACCCAGTGGTCGCAGCCGTCGATGAGCGACGGCATTAAGCTTGCCCATCGTCGTTCCGTTTCCGATGTCGAAGCTCGAGAGTGTTCGATCTGACGCCGCCGATGTCGAGCGGCGTCTGCCCACGTCAGAGTGGAGCCGTCGCGAGCTCATCAATCGCGAGTGGCTGGTGACCAATGGGTTGGGTGGCTACGCATCCGGCACACTCGCGGGGCCCCCGACGCGTCGCTATCATTCGCTGCTCGTCGCAGCGTTGCCGGCGCCGCTCGGACGTCTCGCGCTACTCGCGCATCTCGACGAGCGCATCCGTCTTTCGCAACGCCGCGTTGGCTGGCTAAGCCGGCGCGACGAGACCTCACCCGTGGTCGTGAGCGACTTCCGTCTCGTCGGCGGTCTGCCGGTGTGGCAGTACAGGTTCGAGGAAGTCGTGCTCGAAAAGCGGCTGTTCATGCCCAACGAGCAGAACTCGACCTTCGTCACCTACACGCTCGTGAAGGCGCCGGAGACAATTCGCCTCGGACTCCGTCCGATGGTCTCGATTCGCATGCATGAAGCCCCGGTGGATCGGACCGTTCCTCAAGAGCCGGTGCTGATCTCGCATCAACGGTATCTCGAGGTGAAGGCCGGCGAGACTGTACCGACCATTCGGCTGGTCATCCGCGATCATCCGGCGGCGTTCACCGTCGAATCCGTCACCGAGGATCTTCATTACGAGTTGGAAGAGCAGCGCGGCTATGCCGCGGATGGCAGCACGTGGAGCCCGGGGTACTACAAAGTCGATCTCGCCGAACACGAGCAGATCACGTTCATCGCCTCAACGGAGAATTTGGGCGTCATCGACGCGCTATCGCCGACTGAGGCGTGGGGCACCGAGCTCGACCGCCGGACGCGACTGCTCGTCTGCGCCGGCAATCCGGATCCTGGGAGCCTGACCGCTGAACTGGTCCTCGCCGCCGATCAGTTCATGATCAAGCCCGCGACGCGCACGGCCGACACCGCGCGCGCCAAAGCCGCCGGCGAGAACGCCCGCAGCGTCATTGCCGGCTATCACTGGTTCACCGACTGGGGCCGCGACACGATGATCAGCCTCGAGGGCCTCGCGCTCTCGACCGGGCGCGCCGCCGAGGCGCGCGACACGCTGCTGACCTTCGCGCAGCATCTCAATCAGGGACTGATCCCCAATCTGTTTCCCGAAGGCGATCAGCACGGCCTCTATCACACCGCCGACGCGACGATGTGGTTCTTCCATGCGATCGACCGCTACGTGTCGATGACGAAGGACGAGGAGACGTTGCGCGAACTGCTGCCGTCGCTTGACGACATCATTCGACATCACCGAGCCGGTACGTTGTTTGGCATCCATGTCGATCACGACGGTTTGTTGGCACAAGGCGATCCGCAGCTGCCACTCACGTGGATGGATGCCAAGGTGGGCGACTGGGTCGTGACGCCTCGGCGCGGAAAGCCGGTCGAGATCAACGCGCTTTTTTTCAACGCGGTGCGCTTGCTCGCCGAATGGCGACGAGCGCTCAACGTGCCCGATCACGAACTCGACGCGGTGGCCGACCGCGCACGTCAGTCGTTCAACCAGCGATTCTGGTACGACGCCGGTGGCTATCTTTACGACATCGTGGATGGCGATGCGGGCGACGACGCCTCGTGCCGGCCGAATCAGATTCTGTCGTTCTCGCTGCGCTACCCGGTCCTGGACGAGGCCCGCTGGCCGGCAGTGCTCGATGTCGTTGCGAAGAAGCTGCTCACGCCGTGTGGGCTGCGCACGCTCGATCCGGAACACCCTGATTTCAAAGCGCAGTACTTCGGCGATCTTCGCGCGCGCGATGCCGCATATCACCAGGGCACCGTGTGGGCGTGGCTGATCGGTCCGTACATCGACGCGTGGCTGCGCGTCCACCCCGGCGCCCAGCCCCAGGCGCGCAAACTCCTCGATGCGTTCGACGCTCATCTCAACGAGGCCTGCGTTGGAAGCATCAGTGAGATTTTCGACGCGACGACACCGCACGCGCCGCGAGGTTGCGTGGCTCAGGCGTGGAGTGTCGCGGAAGTGCTGCGATGTCTCATTCGACTGCAGGCTTCCTGAACGTGCCCACCATGGCGATACACTCTCATGTTCCTCGATAGCGTGGAGATCACCCAGAGCGGCGACGTTGACCTCGGCGCGCGCGTAGCCAAAGATGCGGTGACGTTCACCGTCTGGGCGCCGCGTCACGACGGCGTGACGCTTCGTCTGGAGGATCGCGACATACCGATGGACGCGCGGCCCGACGGCTACTTCGTTGTCACGG
>Ga0310810_10001432_pt1 | contig 25004 bp, 22 predicted proteins | sample NCmetagenome_FD_207641 | JGI IMG/M metagenome (GOLD analysis project Ga0310810, IMG submission 207641) | Soil microbial communities from experimental microcosm in Duke University, North Carolina, United States - NC | ecosystem: Engineered > Artificial ecosystem > Soil microcosm > Unclassified ...
TAGGCGAATAAAAAGCGAATACGATAAAGCTTAATCGCCGGGACTTTGTCCCTCCGTTCCCTGAAAAATTACCCTGAACATTTCCCGAGAGGGTTTTATGTCTGCTGCATCCTTGGCGGCTATAAGCCGCCCTTTTCTTTTTGATTCTGCTGTCTTAAACCGCATGCCAGAATTTCCGAAGCTGGCAGGGGTTACGCCGGCATCGCACCTCGAAGTCAGACCTGCTCCTGAGAGAGTTTCAAGCGGAGTCTCACAAATTGATGCATTGACTGGCGGCCTCCCCCGTGGCTGTCTGACTGAGATCTGCGGACCACAATCATCAGGTCGAACCAGCCTCTTTTTAGCAGCCTTGGCTGCAGCAACGAATCGGGGCGAGGTATGTGCCCTGGTAGACGCCGGTGATACCTTTGATCCTGTTTCTGCTGCGGCGGCTGCCGTTGACCTCACTCGACTGCTCTGGGTGCGATGCCAAGAAAAGCAGTCTTATTCCAACAATTATCAACACTCGAATTTCACATCAAAAGTAAATCGCGCTGACTACTCAATTCTTGATCAAGTTCTGCGAGTTACAGATCTTCTCTTGCAAAGCAACGGTTTCGGGCTGATCTTGCTCGATCTCGGCAATATTTCTTCACGAACGGCCCGACGTATTCCTATGGCGTCGTGGTTTCGATTCCGCAGAGCGATTGAAGTCACACCCACTATTTTGATGGTCCTTGAACAACAACCAACTGCAGGGAGTTGCTCTTCCCTAATACTTCAACTTAAGACTTCTGAGCCTAGGAGTGCGAAGAAAACCGACATACGCGAATCTGTTCCGGCCCAACTTCCTTCTCACGCGAAATTACTCGAAAATTTTTCGATTGAAATCGAACTCTCGCATACACGACTGGAACGAAAGCCCTCAAGTAATACGCGTACGCTTCTGAGGACGCATTCCGCCTGGGCTGTTTCGTAGTTAGATCTTCGAGAGTACGCCATGTCCTGCTTTGCCTGCATTTTCGTTCCGGATTTCCCCGCTGAATCCATAATTCGCATGGAGCCTGAATTACGCGCACTCCCGGTGGCAGTGCTCGCAGGAAAAGCGCCACTTGAAAAGGTTTTTGCTATTAACCAAAACGCACGCGCGCTTGATGTCGAACCTGGGATGACCAAGACACAGCTCGATGCATGGACAAACCTGGTGTTAAGACCACGTTCGGAATTACAGGAAAAAAGTGCGCATCAAGCCTTGCTGGACTGTGCACAATCGTTTTCTCCTTCGTTTGAAGACTCAGCGCTCGATACCGTTCTCATCGATCTCGACGGACTCGAACATCTCCTTGGAACTCCACCTCAAATTGCCCGACAGATAGCGCATCGCACCTCAGTGCTAGGACTGGAAGCCAATGTAGCCGCTGCTTTCGATCCAGATACCGCCCTCCTTGCGGCACGCGGTTTTCCGGGTATGACCTTTATTTCAGAAGGAAATGAAGCCAAAAAATTGGGAGAGTTGCCGGTTAACGTTTTATTTGAGGGATTACTTTCCCCAGAGCAACAGAAAAAAACTGACACAATTCTCGAGACATTTGATCGATGGGGAATACGCAATCTTCGTGCACTGGCGGCTCTGCCTGAAATTCCTCTAGTAGAACGCTTGGGCCAGGAAGGCTTTCGCTTGCAGCAATCAGCGCAAGGCTCTCATCGTCGCACACTGAAATTAGTACAACCCTCTCTGACCTTTGAAGAATATGTTGAGCTGGAATTCCCTATCGTGTTGCTGGAACCGCTCGCATTTGTACTCAACCGAATGCTTGAGCAGATTTGTAATCGCCTTACCGCTCGCGCATTAGCCGCACAAGAATTAAAACTCTGTTTTGAACTCGCCACTGAATTCAGAGCAGAAGAAGAATCTGAGAATTCGGTCGCACAGAAAAGATCTCACAATTCAAACTCACCGAGTGTTCATGCGGCGCGATCTTTAACTTTCAATCGCACTTTAAAGCTTCCCGTGCCCATGCTCGATGCTCGTGTCTTTCTCAAGTTATTGCAATTGGATTTACGAGCTCACCCACCCGGAGCACCGATCATGAAAATACATCTGACAATCGAACCAGCACAGCCGCGCGCGGCACAGGGTGGCCTTTTTCTTCCACCCTTCCCCGAACCGGAAAAACTGGAGCTTACATTAGCGCGCATTGCGGGGATTGTCGGAGAGAGCAATGTTGGAGCGGTTGAATTATCCGACACATATCGACCTGAATCATTTCACATGAAACATTTTGCGCCGAAAGAACAAGACCCGCTGAACACCCCAAAGCACTCATCTAAAACACAAACATCAAGTGAAAACTTCGCCTGCCTTCAATCGACTGCTATTTTGCTCGCAGACGGGCCTGCAACAACATCTATAACCAATCCACAAGAATCTGAAGCTCCTGTTACGGCCCTACGAGTTTTTCGTCCCCCGTTACAGGCCGAAGTAACGATGCTTGAGGGCGCTCCCGTCCGCCTTGCTTGCCCCAAAAAGAAAAATGTGTGCGGCCAAATTATTTGGGCCGCCGGCCCCTGGCGTTCTTCGGGAGACTGGTGGGAACAAGAGGGATGGGCCCGGGATGAATGGGACATCATGCTTCAAAACGAAACCGGTATCGCCCTATACCGTCTTGTTCGCGATCACTTCAGTGCTCGCTGGACTGTGGAAGGAAGCTATGACTGAAAGTGGAGTCGGGAGTTACGGGCCGGGTTATTGACAACTCGAATCTGACTACCGGCTACTGACTACCGACTACTATTTTGATGTACGCCGAACTTCATGCCCGTTCCGCATTCAGCTTTCTTGAGGGCGCTTCCCTTCCAGAAAATATGGCGGAAATATGCGCACATCTCGACATGCCAGCAATGGCACTCACGGATCGAAATGGTGTGTACGGGTGCCCGCGCTTTCACCTATCTTCAAAACAAGCAAAGATCAAGGCGCACATTGGAGCCGAAGTCACCTGTCGGCAATTTTCAAATGCGGATTGCAAGTTGCCAGCTGCAGGAGAACAGCATCCTGCGTTTCAATCGAAAATCTGCAATCGCCAATCGGCAATTCCACCTCAATCATCAATCGAAAATCATGAATCAACAATTCCCTTCCGTTTGCCTCTCTTAGCCTCTTCTCGCCTTGGATACCAAAATCTTTGCCGTTTAATTACACGCATGAAGCTACGTAACAAAAAAAAAGAAGGTGAGGTGTTCGAGAGTGAATTGAAGGAACATGCCCAAGGTCTAATTTGCCTGACGGGCGGCGCTGATGGACCGCTTGCCTTGGCCCTCGCCAGGGGTGGCGCTCCAGAAGGTCTACGAACAATTGAGCGGCTCATGCACATATTCGGCAAAGAGAATGTTTATGTTGAGCTGCAACGTCATTTCGAACGCGAGGAAGAAGGACGCAATCGAGCCGCTATTGAAATCGCTGAGCGGCTCAATCTTTCATTGCTCGCAACTAATGGCGTTTGTTATGCCACACCGCGCGATCGCGAACTGGCAGACGTTTTCACATCTCTTCGTCATCACTGCACTCTGGCAACCGCTGGCCGACTTCTGGCGCGCAATTCTGAACGCTTTCTGAAATCACCCGCGCAGATGAAAGAGCTTTTCTCCGATCTTCCTTCCGCTATCGCCAACACTCTCGAACTGTCTTCCCGGCTCGAGTTCACTCTCGACAAGCTTGGATATGAATTTCCTCGCTACCCCGTCCCCGATGGCGAAACAATGAATTCTTTTTTACGGGAACGCACTCGCGAAGGCTTTCAGCGACATTACGGACGAGCCGATTCTGATCTGAAACAACGTGCTCGCAGACAAATCGAACGTGAACTGAAACTCATCGAAAAACTTGATCTCGCTGGATATTTCCTTATCGTTTGGGATCTTGTTCGCTTTTGCAGAGAGCAAAACATTCTCGTTCAAGGGCGAGGCTCTGCCGCCAACAGCGCCGTTTGCTACTCGCTTGGGATTACCGCAGTCGATCCTATTCGTATGGAGCTTCTTTTCGAGCGTTTTCTCTCAGAAGAACGTGGCGAATGGCCGGACATTGATCTTGATTTGCCTAGTGGTGATGAACGCGAGCGCGTAATTCAATATCTCTATCAGTGTTATGGAGAACGTGGCGCCGCCATGACCGCCAACGTGATTACTTATCGCAGCAAGAGCGCAGCTCGCGAAATGGGCAAGGCATTGGGTTTTGATCCTGACACGCTAAACAAAATTTCAGCCGCCGTTGCCAGCTGGGAATTCAAAGACGAACATGACGCTCTCGATCGCCGCATGCATGATGCCGGTTTCGATTTATCGCATCCACGTCTGCGCAAGTATTTCGAGCTTTGCATGGCTGTCAGAGACTTGCCACGCCACTTGGGTCAGCACTCTGGTGGCATGGTCGTCTGTCAAGGCCACCTTGATTCGGTCGTTCCACTTGAACCTGCCTCCATGCAAGACCGCGTTGTTGTGCAATGGGATAAGGAAGACTGCGCCGACATGGGCATTGTCAAGATTGACCTGCTCGGCTTGGGAATGATGGCGGTATTGAAAGATTCGATTGAACTCATTCACGATCACTATAAAGAAGAAGTAGAACTGGCCCACCTTCCAGCCGACGATCCCGCCGTTTACTCGACCTTACAAAAAGCTGACACAGTCGGCATGTTCCAGATCGAAAGTCGCGCTCAGATGTCATGTCTGCCCCGACTTCGTCCGCAGCGTTTTTACGACATTGTGGTGCAGGTGGCCATCATCCGTCCCGGACCAATCGTAGGACAAATGGTGAACCCGTTTATCACGCGACGACAGGGTCGCGAAGAGGTCACCTATCCCCACCCTTCACTTGAACCCGTGCTCTCTCGAACTCTCGGTGTGCCCCTTTTCCAGGAACAACTGCTTCGCATGGCAATGGTTGTTGCTAATTTCACGGGAGGTGAAGCCGAAGAACTTCGTCGAGCTATGGGATTCAAACGTTCGCAAAAACGCATGAAAGAAATTGAAGCGCGTCTACGCACTGGAATGGAGAAAAATGGAATTCCAAAGGATGCGCAGGAACAAATCATTCTTTCGATCACCTCATTCGCTCTCTATGGATTCCCGGAATCTCATGCCGCCAGCTTCGCTTTAATCGCTTATGCCAGCGCTTTTTTGAAATGCCACTACCTCGCCGCATTTACAGCTGCCCTGCTCAACAATCAGCCCATGGGTTTCTATCATCCCGCCACCATCGTGAAAGATGCACAGAGACACGGATTGAAAGTCCTGCCAATTGATGTAACCAAGTCGGACTGGAAATGTACATTGGAACCGGTGGTCAGTGATCAGAGTTTCGGAGCGAATCCCGCCGTGGGCCCGTCATCCGCCGTTGGTAATTGGTCCGATTGCAAATTGCCACTTGAAACGAGACAAGATCGCGTTTTCCAATCGGCAATGCAATCAACAATCAACCCAATTTCATGGGATGACATCGGCAGCTTAGGACGCCGGGAAGAATTATCGATTCGTAGTTCCCAATTGCCAATTGAGTCCGATACCAACTATTTACACTCGACAACTGAGAACCGACAATCGCCAACTGGCTGGGCACTTCGACTCGGCCTGAATTATGCGCGTGGCGTACGCGAGCAGGCAGCACTGTCTCTCGTTCGAGAACGTAGGTTAGCTCCGTTTGAATCTATCCATGACCTTTCCCGCCGCATTCCCGAGCTACATAAAGACGAACTAAACACGCTGGCCGAAATTGGCGCGCTGAATTCAGTGGGCAGTGGTCAGTGGCCAGTGGCGAGGAACCAGGCCGACGACCAACGACCAAAGACCAATTGCTTAAAGTTCCACCGCCGCGATGCTCTCTGGCAGGTGGAGCGCGCTATACGTTTTTCCGGACCTCTCTTGGAAGATCTCCCTGTCCCTGATTGCCCTTCGCCTCTTCAGCCCATGACCCAGGAAGAACGCCTGGTTGCCGACTTTCATGGCACAGGACTCACTGTCGGGCCGCATCCCATGGCATACCACCGTAAAAGCATGAATAAGCTTGGGGTCTTTCGCGCAACGGATCTTCGTAAGCTTCCTAATGGCAAGCGCACTCGCATCGGAGGCTGTGTAATCGCGCGTCAGCGTCCTGGCACAGCGAAGGGGTTAATGTTTTTGAGTATTGAAGACGAGACCGGAATCGCGAACGCAATCATCATGCCTGATCTCTTACAGAAGCACCGTATGCTTCTTGTCTCAGAAAACTTTCTACTCATTGATGGCATTCTCCAGAGCCGTGACAACGTGATTCATGTTCGCGCGGAGCACGTTGCGCCACTCTGCATTACGCGCGCGGAAACAACCTCGCACGACTTCCACTGATAGAAAATCTTTGTAGCATCCATCGATATTTTTTCTTCGCAAATTTACGAATTCCACAGTAAAACCCCTTATACTAGAAACATCATTCACCACAACACACTGTCCACAAATCAGGTGAGGGCAAGGTGTTTGTGGAGCATCGCCAATTCAAACCGTCGTTGAATTTACATATTCTTAAGGAGTATCTAATGGCAAAAACAAAAGACTCGAACGGGACCGGCACCGCGCCCGCCAGAAAACGCGTTTCAAAAACTGCAGAGCCCACCGTTGAAACGAAAAGCAACGTCTTTCCGATCAACTTGGACGAGGAAATTCGCAAGCGCGCCTTTGAACTGTACGAACAGCGCGGATCCGTCGCGGGTTATGAAAATGAAGACTGGCTAACTGCTGAGCGCGAAGTTCTAGCCCGTTACCGCCAGCAAAGTGCGTAAAATTCCGCAGGTCCACTGAGTACACATTCTCACTAGAGCTGTTCTCGTTGTGCCAACCTCTGCGGACGGGTCATAGAGCCCGTCCTTTGAGCCCCCCTTCTGCAGGAATCCCGTTGTGGCCATTTACGTGCTCCTTACACGTAACAAGTTACGGGGAGTTCAACGCAATTTCTATTAGCCTGGCCTAAGCCTGAAAAAATCGGCCGCGATAGTGCCTTTGTTCAGACTTTTGAGCGGCAGACCTGTCACGCTCTGCGTGTCTGGTTGATTCGACTCCTTGTTTCTGAAAAAATGTTCCGGGGCCATTCATGCCACAAACCAGTAGTCTTGCCCTTCTGGGCAGTTTTGCGCTTCTCCTTGCGCTAGTGCTGAGCGCTTACTGTTTTTTGGTGGGGCTGATCGCGATTCTTTTCCCGAACCGCTACTCAGACGTTTTGGGAGAAACTGCTCGCCGCGCGGGAATCGCTGTTTTTGGAGCTGTCGCCCTCGCCTCGATCGTTCTGGTCAAGGCTGCCTTCAACGATGACTTTTCGATTGCCTACATCCTTCATCACAGCAACCGTGAATTGCCGGCCGCTTACAAATTTGCTGTTTTGTGGTCTGGACAAGAAGGCTCCCTGCTCTTTTGGTCCCTGCTGCTTGCAACCTACGCTCTCGTTCTTCGGCTACGTCACAAAACGGACACTCGCCTTTTTGCACACGCCTCGATCGTAATCGCCGGTGTACAAGTATTTTTTCTACTGCTCCTGAACATCGCGGCTCACCCGTTTGCCACGGTAACCGGCACCATCCCGCCTGACGGAAACGGACTGAATCCTCTACTCCAATATCCCGAGATGGTGATTCATCCTCCGATGCTCTATCTCGGATATGTCGGCTTCACGATTCCGTTCGCTTTTGCGCTCGGGGCATTGATCATGAAGTATCCCGGCGAAAAGTGGATCCACATCACTCGCCGTTGGACAATGGTGACCTGGGGATTTCTGACAATCGGAATCACGCTCGGCGCCCACTGGGCCTACTCCGTCTTGGGGTGGGGCGGTTACTGGGGATGGGATCCAGTCGAGAATGCTTCTCTCCTCCCATGGTTAACGGGGACGGCCTTCTTGCACTCCGTGATGATGCAGGAAAAGCGCGGCATGCTGAAGGTCTGGAATATGTGGCTGGTCTTCGCCACCTTCTGGCTCGCGATTCTAGGTACGTATCTGACGCGCAGCGGCGTGCTCAACTCCGTCCATGCGTTTGCGCAATCTGGCATCGGAACTTGGTTCAAGTGGTTCCTTCCACTGACGTTTGCCGTGTTTGTTGGGTTTTTCGTCAAGAATCGTTCCCACCTACGTAGCGAACATAAGCTCGAGTCACTTGTCTCGCGTGAGTCGAGCTTCGTATTCAACAATGTTCTTTTCATGGTGGCATGCTTTACTGTGCTCTGGGGCACGTGGTTCCCGTTGTTGTCCGATTTTGTGCAGGGGACGAAAGTCACCGTCGGTCCGCCATTCTTCAATCGCGTCATTATTCCTATCGCGTTACTGCTCCTTTTGTTGACCGCCGTTGGTCCATTGTTGGCTTGGCGGAAAACCTCGATTGAGAGCTTGAAACGTAATTTCCTCTGGCCGGCGAGCGGCTCAGTTTTCATTGGTCTATTGATGGTGATTTTTGGCGTGCGCCCCTGGGAGGATTCCTCGTATTTCTATTCGACGATGGCCGCAATCCTCTCAGTGCTCGTCATCCTCACGGTAGCTTCGGAATTTATCCGCGGCGGTAGAGTCATCGCTCGTCACACTGGCCAAGGCATGCTCTGGTCGATGATGCACCTCGGCCATCGCAACACTCGTCGCTATGGCGGATACATTGTGCACTTCGGTATTGCGCTGGTTGCCATCGGAATTCTGGGCAGCGCGTTCAATCAGCAGAAGGAGCAGGAACTGGCTTTTGGCGACAAAATGACAATTGGGCCGTACACATTGGTCTGTCAGTCCTACACCCAGGAGGACAATCCCAACTACGCTAGCGAATGGGCGATTCTGAATGTCTTTCGCAATGGCAAGCAGGTGACGACCATGTACCCGGAGCGTCGTGTGTACAAGGCCAGCCAGCAGCCGCAGACCATGCCGCGCATTTACCCGACTTTCACTCAGGATTTCGTGCTCCTGCGCGATTTGTATGTCATCTATGCAGGAGTGAACCCGGATACTGGCCACCCCATCATTAAAGCCCACTTGAATCCATTGGTTCCTTGGATCTGGATTGGTCTGGTGGTCATGATCCTAGGAACGGCATTAGCCATGGTGCCCAACGCCGCACCGGTTAGTGTCGCAGTTCCAGTACGCGTGCCCGTAGCAGCAGGAGCTGGAGATTAGATGGGTTCAACTCTGCTTTCATCCCGACGTATCGCGCACTCGATTCTCTTGGCGCTGGCCGTCTTCCTGGCTCTTGGTGCGGGAGATGATCGACGCTTCGACAAACTCGGCCACGGTTTGATGTGCATCTGCGGTTGCAACCAGGTGCTACTCGAGTGCAACCATGTCGGCTGCCGCGATTCAGATCGGATGCGTAACGAACTCACGGCTGCTCTTACTTCGGGATCCGGTTCGAGTGATGACACGATCCTGCAAGGCTTCGTACAGAAATATGGAATGACAGTTCTGGCTGCTCCTACCACCAGCGGCTTCAACTACGTAGCATGGATCATTCCCTTTGTAGCTCTTGGGCTCGGCATCGTCTTTCTGGTCATGGTCGTTCGGAGCTGGAAGTCTCGACCAGCACCCGCCTTGGCAGATGGGATTCCGTCGGTTCACGGATCCGACCTGGAGAGATTTCGCCAACAAGCCCGGAAGGAAACAGAACTATGAGCGAACAGCAAATCCTGTTACTCGCCTGCGCTTTGCTCACAGCCGGAACCCTTTTCTACGTCTTCAATCTTCCGCAAGCGATTTGGCACAGTCCGGAAAAGACCCGACTTTCTTATCTGCGTGAGCGCCGCGACGTCGTCTACGAAAATCTTCGTGACTTGAACTTCGAATACAAGGCCGGCAAAGTTCCGGACAGCGATTACGGCAGTATGAAATCATCGCTGGAAGAAGAAGCAGCGGCACTCTTGGCGGAGATTGAGAGACTCGAGAGTTCCTCGAGGTCCGTCAGCCACGCGGAGTAGCGAAGGAGTTTTCTCTTTGAAATTCTGGACACGATCTTCAGTGCTGATCTTGGCGCTTTCATCCAGCCTGTTTGCACAAACTCTGACCGGCACAATTACGAATCGCACCAGTGGGAAGCCAGCCGCTGGGGACGACGTGGTGTTGCTCGCTCTTTCCAATGGGATGCAGGAGGCCGCTCGCACCAAAGCCGATCGCGAAGGGAGATTCAGCTTCGCATTAAAGGACGATGGTGGACCCCACCTTGTTCGTGCGATCCATGAGGGTGTCACTTATCACAAGATGGCCCCTCCCGGAACGTCTTCCGTAGAAGTGGACGTTTACGACGCCGCCAAAAAGGTTGATGGGTTAAATGTCACCGCTGATGTCATGCGGCTTCAGGCGGAACAAGGGCAACTCCAGGTGACGCGTCTATTTGCGGTCAACAATCAATCGACTCCGCCGCGCACTCAAATGAATGATGCTAATTTTGAGTTCTTCCTTCCTGATGGCGCGACGGTCGACCAAGGTATGGCGCGTGCTCCCAACGGGCAGCCCATCAATAGTGCTCCCGTACCGCAAACGACAAAAAACAAATACGCTTTCAGCTTCCCTCTGCGCCCAGGCGAGACACAGTTTCAAGTTGCTTTTCATCTTCCTTACACGGGAAATGCATCTCTAGACCCGAAGGCTCTTTATCCGACTGAACATTTCGTCGTTGAAATGCCGAAATCAATGCAGTTCATGCCAACGAGCGAAAATTTGTTTCAGTCGATGCAGGATCCTCAGTTTCAAGATGCAATCGTCCACGTGGCTCAAAGAACTACTGTTTCGCAAAATCTTTCGTTCAAGATCTCGGGCAGTGCCGCGTTTGCGCCGGAGACCGCGGGCGGAGGCGACGGTTCTGCAGCACAACAGGCCAATGACAACAGGCCGGGTGGCGGACTCGGTGCTCCAATCGATGCGCCCGACCCGCTTGAGCAATACAGATGGCAGATTCTGGGCGGACTCACTGTGCTCATGTCATTGGGAGTTTTTTATGTAACTCGGTTCCGTCGTGCTTCGGCGGTATCGGCTGCGCCCATTTCGATGCAAGCAGAAAATCTCCAAGCGCCGATTGCACCTCTCGCTGCACAGTACATTCCTGCGCGCTCGCCTAAAGTAGTGGCCGCTACGCCCAGCGGGCTTCTCGATGCGCTGAAAGAAGAACTCTTTCAACTTGAAATTGAGCGCAAGCAAGGCAAGATCACCTCTGAAGAATACGAAAAATCTCGTGCCGCACTCGACCACACGCTGGAACGTGCGCTAAAAAGGCAGAACTAGAGACCATCTGACATCCCGCATCAACGTTCTCCATCTTTGCATCTAATTGCATGAGGCTCCATATGGGCAACACTTTCAAGACTGCGCTTCTTCTTATCGTATTGACCGTAGTGATGATGGCGGTCGGCAATTACTTCGCTGGCCAAAATGGCATGCTCATGGCGCTCGTTCTGGCCGGAGTCATGAACTTTGTCGCCTACTTCTTCTCCGACAAAATCGCTCTAGCAACCTATCGCGCACAACCGGTGACGCGCGAACAACTGCCACGCGTGTATGGAATCGTGGAACGGCTAAGCCAGAAAATGTCGATCCCAATGCCGAAGCTGTACGTGATTCCGACCGACTCACCAAATGCCTTCGCCACGGGTCGTAACCCTCAGCATGCATCGGTTGCAGTTACCGCTGGAATTTTGAACCTGCTGAATGACGAGGAGCTCGAGGGAGTATTGGCCCACGAACTGGGACACGTGAACAACCGCGACATCCTGATCAGTTCCATTGCGGCCACCATCGCAGGTGCAATTACTTATCTGGCGAGATTCGGCTTCTTTTTTGGCGGAGGCGAACGAGATGACCGCCGTGGTGGCGTAATCGGCGCGCTCTTGATGTTGATCCTCGCGCCGCTCGCGGCCATCATGATTCAACTCTGGGTTTCGCGCACGCGTGAGTATCACGCCGATGAAACGGGTGCCGCACTCACCGGCAATCCTTATGCTTTAGCCAGCGCACTCTCGAAGCTTGATGCGTATTCACGTCGAGCACCCTTGGTTGCCACTCCTTCCACGGCGCATCTGTTCATCATTCAGCCGTTCCTGGGGATGAACTTCGGTAGCCTGTTTTCAACGCATCCACCGATTGCGAAGCGCATTGAGCGTCTCACCGGGCGTCCAGCTGATTTGCTACGGTGATTTTTGGGCATTAGGTGTTCGTTGCAGGGCGGTAACCCGCGTAACTACCGTGTTCGGGACTGCATAGTAGAATTCTTGAGATGTCTCCCGAAACCGCGACCGCGATCGCTGGCCGTGCAGCTCAGCTCGAACGCAGTCTCCGCACGATTATTCGAGGTAAGGATGATGTCCTTCGCCTTGCGCTCGTCTCGATTTTCGCGCGCGGACACCTCCTTATCGAAGGAGTGCCCGGCGTTGGTAAAACCACTCTCGGCCAGGCTCTGGCCCGCGCCATCGACTGCAGCTTTCAGCGCGTGCAGTTCACGAGCGACATGCTCCCGTCCGATGTCGTGGGAATTTCGATTTACTCAGTAGCCGAGCAACAGTTCGAGTTCAAGCGCGGCCCGGTCTTTGCCAATGTGCTTTTGGCTGACGAAATCAACCGCACCACTCCTAAGACGCAGTCTGCCCTGCTCGAAGCCATGAACGAAAGTCAGGTGACGGTGGATGCCCATTCTTATCCATTACCGCAGCCTTTCCTTGTAATCGCTACGCAGAATCCGGTCGAGCACCACGGAACTTATCCGCTGCCTGAATCGCAGCTCGATCGCTTCCTTATGCGGGTTCACATGGGTTATCCGGACGGCGAGGCAGAACGCGACATTCTTCGCTCATCAGTGGGGGCATCACGTCTAGAGGGCCTGCGCCCTGTGCTAACGGGTGCTGATGTCTTAGAGATTCAACAAGCCGTGACCGAAGTCCGAGTAGACGATTCTCTTATCAACTACACGTTGGAAATCGTCACCAAGACTCGCCATTCTGCCCACCTATCGCTGGGAGTCTCTCCCCGTGGATCCCAAATGCTCTACCGTGCCGCGCAGGCGATGGCATTCCTCGACCGACGCACATTCTGCACGCCGGAGGATTTCAAAGCGCTGGCTGTTTCTGTATTCGCCCACCGCGTCGTGGTCAGCGCTGAGTATTCGTCGACGCTTAAAAAATCAGAGCAGACCGATGAAATCATCCGAGAGATCGTGGAGAGCGTCCCTGTGCCAGTGTAAGCCACTTCACCCATCAAACAGTCTTATGGCGCACAGCAACGGATGATTTCAAAGGTAATTCCCAACGCATACGACGCTATTGGCAGACGCGTCTTCCAGCCACTAGGAAAACGGCGTGGCTTTCAACCAACATTCCCGATCGGCAGATATATCAGTCAGCCACTCCGTACAAATTGCCATTCCATGCATGATATTCGAAAGTTTCTTGCGAGTTGCAAAGCTGTATCGGACGAGGAACAGTTTGGCAAAAGAGATTACTGGTTACCGCCTGATGAGTTCGAACGCACTCAAAAAGGCGACTGTGAAGACTTTTCTTTTTGGACTTGGCGACAACTCATGGCCATGGGGTACGATGCGCGCATTGTATTCGGACGGCATGGTCGCTATGGAACCGGACATGCTTGGGTACAGTTCTTCCGTGACGGCCACTGCTTCATTGTCGAACCTCAATATTGGAGAATTGGTGATTCTTTCCCCACACTCAGTACTTGCTTCTACCATCCACAATTCTCGATCGCATCGGATGGAAAGCAGATCACATACTTTGCCCACGAAGATCGACCATTTCGACCAAGTCCCCTGACTTTCGTTGATCTTTTCTCGGAGTGGTTCTGGACCTGGGGCGCGTTTTGGCTTCGAATGGCTCCGCAAATGCCACGGGTCTCCTGGCTGCTTCTGAAAACTTTTTTGGGTGGATTCAAGTGGAATTCGACAAATGATAAGTGAACAAGCCGCGCAAATGAACTTCCAAGACCCGCGTGCGACCTTGCGCGCAATATTTTGCCACCTCCTACTGCCAAATCGCGTCTATCCTTAGGCCTCATAAAAAATATTCTCCCTGGAGAGTGCATGTCCAACGTCATTGAAATTGCGCCAGACGTCTACCGCATCAGCGTCTTCTATCCTGAAATCAACCTTCAATTCAATCATTTCCTTATCAAAGATGAAGAACCACTGCTTTTCCACACTGGGCTGCGCAAAATGTTTCCGCAGGTTCGCGATGGCGTTTCGAAGATCATTGATCCCGCCCGTTTACGATGGATCAGTTTTAGTCACTTTGAAGCGGATGAATGTGGAGCTCTTAACGAATGGTTCGCTGTTGCTCCCCATGCCCAAGCCGCCTGCGGGATGGTGGGTGCGCTAGTTAGCGTGAATGACTTCACCGGGCGTGATACACGGGTCTTGTCTCCGCAGGAACCGCTCGTCACAGGCAAATATCGCTTCCGCTATCATGCGACGCCGCATTTGCCTCACGGATGGGACGCGGGAGTAATGTTTGAAGAAAATCAGCGCACACTTTTCTGTTCCGATTTGTTTCATCACGATGGAGATGTTGAGCCGCTTACTCAGTCCAGTGTCCTGGACCGCGTGCGACACTCGATCACAGCCTACCAGGCAGGCCCGCTAGCAAACTACATTCCTTATACTCATAACACCTCGCGGATTCTCGATGGTCTTGCATCGCTCGAACCGAGAACGCTCGCCATCATGCACGGATCAAGCTACTCCGGTGACTGCCGTCAGTCGTTGCTCGATCTGAAGACCGTGATGAAAGACGTGCTCGACAAACCATCGTACGAATTTGCGGAGTGACTTGCTCAAAAACTGAATGAATGGGTTCCCTAGCCCGTCCTTCAGGTTTCCCTGTCCGTCACTCGGCGCTGTCCATCCTTATCTGCGAATTGCTTCAGCACTGCTTTGTCTCTAGGATCTGGGACAGATCACTGACCGCTCACGGCTGACACTGCCTTTATAATCCCGCCATGTCATTCCTTCGCTTTCTTATGATTCTTTCTCTCGTGGTCTGGGTGGGTGGCATCTCGTTTCTTTCGTTCGTTGAGGCTCCCACAGCATTCCGCGTTGCGCCTACACGTCATATGGCCGGATCCATCGTAGGGCCATCGCTCAGCCTGCTTCATTGGATTGGACTTTACTCCGGCGTGATCTTCCTTGGCAGCTCGATGTTGCTTTCGAGCCTTACCACTGGCTCCGCGCGTCCATTTTCAGCACGAAACCTATTCGTGTTTTTCATGTTGCTGCTCACTGTTATCTCCCAGTTTGGAGTCTCGCCGAAAATGGCAGCTTTACGAACTTCATTTCAAGATATTGATCAGGTCGCGCCAGACGATCCCGCCCGACTACAGTTCCAGGCTCTTCACCGCTGGTCGGAAAGACTGGAAGGAGGGGTCCTACTGCTTGGATTGGTCACGATCTACCTAACCGCATCCTCGCTGGGCACGCCGTAATTTCCGGGCAGCACAGAAGCGTACACAGTTCCGGTCGAGTCCGAAGTTCATTTATTCTGTAATGTTGCCGTCCGAATTCGTTCGTACGATTGGCTGAATGCTCAGCGCTGACGGCTGAAGGCTTTCTTATGAAAACCGGCATCATTGGTCTACCACAGGTAGGCAAGACTTCGCTCTTTCGCATTCTGACTAAGGCTGCGGTTGAGGCGCATACGAATCCGCGAGACGCCCACGTTGGTGTCGCGAAGGTACCAGACGAGCGACTCGACAAGCTGGCCGCCCACTACAACCCCAAGAAGACTACGCATGCTTCCGTTGAGTACGTCGACGTCGGTGCAATCGGCCAGGAAGCCCTGAAAGAATCCGGCTATATCGGTCATCTCCGTAATGTCGATGCGCTAGCTCATGTAGTTCGAGCTTTCGAGGACGACTCCATTCCGCACGTAGGCCCCATCGATCCACTGCGCGATATCAAGAACGTTGAGTTCGATCTTATGGTCAGCGATCTCGGCCAGATCGAAAAACGGCTCGAGCGACTCGTAAAAGACCTTAAAAAAATGAAGACGCCGGAACTCGAAAAAGAGAATGATTTACTCCTGCGCGCGAAGGCACACCTTGAGACCGAAAAACCACTACGCGAAATGGAGATGACGCCAGAAGACAAGAAGCGCATTCGCGGGTTCATGTTCCTCAGCGAGAAGCCAATTCTTTACGTTCTCAATGTGAGCGAGAGCTCTCAACTTGGACGGGATCTCGAAGAGGCGGTGTCAAAATATAAGCTGACTGAGGTTGCATCTCGCCCGAATGCCGGTGCAACTGCCATTTGCGGGAAGGTCGAAGCCGAGTTGTCGGAAATGAGCGATGCGGATGCCGCAGAGTTTCTCTCCAGCTATGGCCTAACCGATAGCGGCCTCACACGCTTGATTCGGACTACGTACCATTTGCTTGGTCTGATTTCTTTCTTTACCGCTGGTGAGGATGAATGTCGCGCCTGGACGATCCCCATTCACACACGCGCGGTGAATGCCGCCGGAGCAATTCATTCGGACCTCGAAAAACATTTCATTCGCGCCGAAACTATCCGTTGGGATCAGTTGCTGGAAGCAGGTTCCGAAGCCAATGCCCGCGCCAAGGGAACGCTACGGCTCGAAGGTAAGGAGTACATCGTACAGGACGGTGATGTCATGCACATCCGTCACAGCGGTTGAGATCATCCGCCCGCGCTTGTCATAGTGTGTTCGCAGCGGCTCTTTACAACGTGCAGGATTCTTTGCTGCAGATCAGCCATGATCGCATCGGCCCAAATGCGCGCGTACCAGTTGAAGTCCGTGGATTCGCGGTGCTGGCTCGATAAATGCAAGCGGATGATCCCGCTCCCCAAAGGCTCCAATCTGTACTCCCCTCGCAGCACATCGAAGAAGGGTCCGCCGATCCGAACGTGTTCATCCAACGTGGTATTGGGAATCCGATCGGTCTGGGCATGAATTGAGAATGCCAATCGTCGCTGTGGTTCCCAGATGTCCACATTCTCGATAAATAGAACTCCACCTGCGAAAGTTGCATGCCGCACTCCGCCAACACCTTCGAAAGAAAGCGTTGCTTCAACTGGATCAGGAAACCCGATGCGGTGACTCCATGAAGTGGGCAATTCAGTAGTCTCGATCTTCGGCACGCGCTGAATATTGCTCCAGATGATCTCTGCCGGAGCATTTATATCGATGTAGGTTTTCGTCTCGTGAATCTCATGCGAGTAAAGAATTTGCTGTTCCCACGGACCCACCAGCAAAGGAAGAAACAGGATGCAACCCGCGATCACATCAGTGCTCCGATGTCCGCGAGCGACACGGCCCAAAAACCCGCCGAGAATTCCACCAAGGCTGGCACAGCCCATCCCAATTGGCGCAAACATTGCGAGACAGATCAACCCTTCAATCAGGAGTACACCTGTCGCGGCCAGCGCACCAAAAAGTGGAATCCAAGGTAAAACAACCCAGTACCACCCAGGCATCGATTGGTCGCGCTCTGCGATGAACACTGTCAAAAAGCCCATCACAAAAGGCACCACCAGGACGAATGCTACGGACATCACTCCTAGCCAGCTTGGCAAATTGTGTCGCTGTATACCTATCCGAACAGCCAATCCGTATACGAAGCCGATAACAGCTCCGTAGAGCATCAACTTCGTTAGATTCTGTCGTGACTCTTCTAAGAAAGGCATTGCCGGAACCTCGGCAGTATGCCACAGCTTGATGACGCAACTCCTGACTGATTAGGTGCGAATCCAGCTTGCTGGTATGCTCAACGGCGCATGAACCCGATTCTGACCAGTGTGGCGCTGGGGCTAACCGCCGCGCTAGCCAATGTTTTCGGCGGAACAATCATTGTCCAAAAGCACTGGGAGCGTCGCTATCTCAAATATTTCGTCGCGCTCGGCGCTGGTTTCATGTTGGCAACTTCAATAGTCGAAGTTGTTCCGGAAAGCCTGCGGCTCGGTGGCAAGGATGCTGCGTTCCTTATTCTCGTCGGCTATCTCATTATTCACTTCTTCGAACACACCGTTACTCCTCACTTCCATTTCGGAGAAGAAACCCACGAAGACGAATTCGTGCACAGGCACAAAAGTGTTTCTGTTGTCCTTGGCCTGACGATTCACACTTTTTTCGACGGAGTCGCGATTGCTTCAGGTTTTCTGGTCTCCGAATGGCTGGGCTGGTTGATTTTTCTAGCTGTTTTTCTGCACAAAATTCCGGAGGGCTTTACCGTTGCATCCGTCATGCTCGCCAGTGGCCGCAGCCGGATGACTGCCTGGGGCGCATCGGCTCTTCTCGGAGCAGCGACTCTGGCGGGAGTACTCACGATGGCGCTCTTCCGGCACCACGTTACGGCAGGACTTCCACTCTCGGCGGGAGTAACAATCTACGTTGCCGCTTCCGACCTCATGCCGGAGGTCAACAAAGAGCCAGGCGTGAAAATGGCATTGGTTGTTTTTCTTGGCGTGGGACTACTGTTTGCGCTCGATCACTTGTTTCACGCGCACTGATCCTGATCTGCAGATCAGATTTAAGGATCAGCATCAAGCATCGTGGGACTAACCCCTTCCACTATTCCACCGTGTGCTTCGCCGTGTAACCCTCGCGAGCGACCACCTCAACCTTCACGTCTTTACCTTTTTGATTTCGCACCTTCAAAGGTCCACCGTCGGGCGCCACCAGTTCAATCTTGAGTTTGCGATATGTCCCATCCAACGCAGTGTTCGTAGGATGATAAGTGATTGTGTACTGGTTCCTGATATCGGCCGCAATACTTCGGAAAATTTCCGGCAACTCGCCCTCGAAACGAGGAAAGTATGCTCGCCCTCCAGTCATGCGCGAAAAAGTATTGAGCTGATTGTCAGCTTGCAGCCAATCCGTCGTGATCGGACCATTGGCATAGCCATGGCTTTCGTACCATTCACGTAGTGCTCTGCCAATACTGATTGAGTAGATCGTAATGTTCTGCGTCGTCTTCAATTTTTTGAGGATCTGATCCAAATTCAACTTGCTGAACGTATCTCGTCCAGTGGAGACCAGAATGACGTACTTCCGCCCTTCTAAACGATCTAACCGATCCACTGTGTCATAAACTGCGTCGAATAAATTGCGCTCGGAAAATCCGGGGATGCGCAACATGTTGAGCGCACCGTACACCGCTCGCTTGTCCTGTGTGAAATCCACTAGGATGTGCGACTGCATGTCATAACTCACAACCGCCACCCAATCCTCCTTCTTCAAACCGCTTGCGAAGGTGTAGGCAGCATTCAGAGCGTCGTACATGTAGTTGTAGTTTGTAGCCGCATACTCGACGAGCAACACCGCTGTAATAGGCGCTTCCGACTGATTGAAAGTCGAGATTTTCTGCGTCACACCGTCTTCCAGAATCTTGAAGTTGTCCTGCTTTAACCCGGGAACGAACTGTCCATCTTTGGTGATCACTGAAACGTCGACGTTCACGAGTGGCACATCTACTTTGAGAGAGTAGTCCGGCATGCCCTCGATCTTTTTCGGCTTCTCGGGCGGTGGTGGCGGAGGCTGCTCTTTCTTCTTTGGAATGGCATATGGCCCAACATCGGTCTGCGGACCGCCTGCCTCCGGCGGAGTTTCTTGCTTATTGGGTGACTGTTGTGGCGTCTGCGCAGGTTGCTGCTGTGTGGTGTCCTGGGCCGCGGCGTTGAAAGCCCAAAATAACGACAAGATCACCAAGAACATAGCCACGATCTGAGGCGAACGCCTTAGCACTCGCCATGGCACTAAAGTAACCGAAAACATGTTAACCTCTTGAAAATCCCTATGTTAGTATAGATGCAATAACTCAACGTTTTGCGACTTTTTGCATGGGGACAGCTCCCCTGTGCGGCTAAAACTGTCACAAACTGCTGAGTGAAAAGAATAAAAGATTTTCGGCCCGCTATAAGGCCTCCGGGGCATTTCGATGAGAAAGGCTGTTCTCTGCTTATCCGCCCTCTGCTGTCTGCTGTTGCATTCTGCGTCAGTCACAGCTCAGAGTTCCACCCTGCAAACTATTTCCGTAGATCAGATTCACGCCGGAATGCGCGGCGTGGCTTACACCGTTTTCCAAGGCACAAAGCCCGAACCCATGGACGTAGAGGTACTTGGCGTCATGAAGAACGCCAACGGTCCAAAGGGTGACGTCATCCTCGTACGCCTCGTGGGCACAAAGCCTGAGTACACCGGCGTCGTCGCGGGTATGAGCGGCAGCCCGGTATATTTCGATGGAAAACTTGCCGGCGCACTCGCCTTTCGGATCGGTGAATTTTCGAAAGAACCGATTGCGGGTGTGACTCCAATCGCGGAAATGTTGGAGATTGATGCTCTGGATCATCGTCCAGCTGTCGACCCGCAAGTCGCGAACACGGCGCCGCAGACGTCGACTCCGACATCGACACCTAACCCGAACCAGACCGGGTTGCAGGCTTACGGGAACTATCTGAAGCCTATTGATACACCCCTCGCTTTTAGTGGTTTCTCCGAAGAAACGCTGCATCGTTTCGGCCCACAATTCGCCGCTGCTGGCATCGTACCCGTGATGGGCGTCGGTTCGGTCTCGAGTAATGAGACGCAGCCCGAACCCCTCGAACCGGGCTCGGCCGTCAGTGCAATTCTGGTTCGTGGTGATATGGATATCGCTGCGACCTGCACGGTCACCTACATCGATCCGCAACGCCTACTCGCCTGTGGGCATCCGCTGATGCAATTTGGGTCCGTGGACATTCCGATGAACAAGGCGAAAGTGTTGGCGACTCTGCCATCACCGCTGAATGCTTTCAAGATTGTGAGCACAACAGAACCTGTGGGCGCGTTCGTTCAAGATCGTCACACCGGCATCCTGGGTATGTTTGGAAAAAACCCTGACATGATCCCAGTCACGCTGACGATTCATGGTGGACCCACAACGAAAGAATTTCACTACGAGGTTTTAAACAACGCCAAGCTCAGTCCCGTTGCCATGATGGCGACTGTTTTCAACGCTCTTCGTGGAACCAACGAGTATGGCGAAGAAACCACTTATCGCATGAATGGAGTCATCAACGTTCAGGGTTTCCAGGAAGTGGCGTTGCAAAACATGTTTGCTCCCACGGACAATGGTCAACCCGCCGCCGCACTTGCGGCCATGATGGTAGGGGACCGCTTTGGACGGATCTACGATAACCCTTACGATGTGCCCCGCGTACGTGCGGTAAAGCTCGATTTCGATCTCGTGCGCGAACGCCGCTGGGCCCGTTTGGAGAGCGTGCGAACTGACGTCACAGAAGCTCGACCAGGCGACGAAATCGTCGTAGAAACGGTGTTGCGACCATATCGTGGTGAACGCATTGTGAAGCAGATCCCGATCCGCATTCCAACATCGACCTCAAAAGGCCCTCTTCGCATTCTCGTTAGCGACGGAGACACATTGGATCGTATGCGTCGCGGCGCGCCGCTCCTCAATCGTAAACTCGGCCTTGCTTCTACGATTGCGCTCTTGAACACTGAGCACGCCAACAATCGCGTATTTGTCTCGTTGCTCGAAGCTGACCCAGAAGCGATGGTGGCGGACAAGGTGATGCCGACACTGCCTCTTAGCGTCATGAACGTGATGGAGGGCATGCGAGGTACGCAGGAGATGGTTGTGCTCGGGGACTCCTCCGTGAACGAAGCTTCCACTCCTCCGCTTGACTACGTTGTCGCTGGCGGCCAGGTTCTCAGCATTACCGTGAAGTAAGTCTTGTGCGGGCGGCCTTGGGAGGTCGCCCGTGATACCCTCGAATTTTTCGCGAACACTCCGTCCCGAGGTTGGATTTTGCCTAGACGCTCGATCACACGATCTTTCTTCTTTCTCATTGCTTTTCTGTGGTTTTGCCTTTCAATGGGATATTCGGAAGGCACTCGCAGCTGGGAACAATCCCGCTTCGACGAATTTACTAAGGGGACCGCCCGCGGGGTCGCCATTCGCAGCAACGGCGAACTCGAACTTGCGCCCGCGTTCAAAGCGCTCTGTACAACACCTTCCACTTATATCTGGGCGCTCGCCTCCGATAGCGCGGGAAATGTCTATGCCGCTGCCGGGTCTCCCGCTCGCGTGTACCGCATCACCCCGGACGGCCAGGCGACAACCATCTTCGAACCGCAAGAATTGCAGGTTCAGGCTCTCGTAGTCGATAACAAGGGTGTTCTTTATGCGGGAACCGCTCCCGACGGTAAGGTCTACCGGATTGCGATCGTTCCTCCTCCCAAGACATCTGGAGTGGACAAAAACAAAGCCGAACCCGCAGCCCCACAATGGAGTGCTTCCGTGTATTTCGATCCGAAAACGAAATACATCTGGGACATGCTCATAGACCACGGTGGAAACTTGTTCGTGGCAACGGGCGATCACGGCGAGATCTATCGCATCGCCTCTAATGGCACCGGTTCTTTATTCTTCAAGAGTGATGAAGTTCACATCCGGCGCATTGCGCTCGATCCCAACGGTAGCCTTATCGCCGGATCTGATGGCAGCGGACTTGTTTACCGCATTTCTCCATCCGGGCAGGGATTTGTTCTATACAGCGCTCCGAAAAAAGAAATCACGGCATTGGCGATCGACAAATCTGGCAACATCTATGCCGCTGCCTCTGGCGAACGGCGTCCCGGCGCAGCCACCGCAACCGGGATCGTCACTTCAGTCTCTCCTCCGCCCTCTGCTCTTCCGGCAGGAACTCAACCAACCATCGCGGTCGGAGCAACCCCACCCCTTGCCGGCAATGTTCCGTTTCCAGCCCCTGGTCTTGGCGCAACTGCCGGTTCAGAGATTTACCGTATTGCTCCCGATGGATCACCTACTCGCATCTGGACTTCTCGAGAAGACTTGGTCTACGCATTGTCATTTGATGAAGCTGGCCGTTTGATTGTCGGTTCCGGTAACCGGGGGCACATCTTCTCAATACGCGGCGAAGACGATTTCACTGATCTCGTAAAAGCCAGTGCAACCCAGGTCACGGCTTTCGCCAAGGCTCCCAGCGGCCTGTACGTTTCAACTAGCAACCTTGGGAAACTTTTTCTGCTTGGCTCTGCGCCTGAGACCGAAGGCACTTACGAAAGCGACGTTTTCGACACTAAGATCTTTTCGCGGTTCGGACGCGCTGACCTCAGGGCGACAGGAAACGTTACGCTTTATGCGAGAAGCGGCAATGTAGACAATCCTGACCGGAATTGGAGCCCTTGGGCACAAGTTAAGAATTCCGAAAGTGCTGAAATCGGCGTTCCTGCTGCTCGATATGTACAGTGGAAGGCTGTTTTACAAAATGGACCTGTCACTCCGCGACTGGATAGCGTCCTTCTTTACTATCTCCCCAAAAACGTAGCACCCGATATTGACGACATCAACGTCCTCGCCGGAACCCGTTTTCAGATACCGCCTCGCACATCGGGCTCTGATGCCACCTCAGCCGCGAGTTCGACTCAGCGATCGGACAATTCCATTCCCAGTGTGCGGGATCGCGAATCCATCGGCGTGAAATGGAACGCTCACGATGACAACGACGATCAGATGGTCTACTCGCTTTATTATCGTGGCGAGAACGACTCTCGCTGGCTGTTGCTGAAGGACGAAATTTACGACAAGGCGTACTCGTTTGACGCAAGTCTTCTTCCTGATGGCGCCTACCTTGTGAAATTAGTGGCTTCTGACGCTCCCTCACATTCCCCGGGAGAATCGCTAACAACTGAGAAAGAAAGTTCTCGTTTCGAAGTAGATACCACACCGCCTCAAATCTCGGGCCTGAACGCTTCTCTGGATACCGACAAGGTTCATGTACGTTTTCGTGCGGCCGATGGATATTCCCCGATCAAACGCGCCGAATACTCCGTTGACGCCGGCGATTGGCAGTACCTGGAACCGACTGGCCAGCTATCGGATTCGCTTTCCGAAGATTACGACTTCAATGTGCCGATAAGTACCGCGACTCCCCAGCCAGCGACACTGACCAAAAGCTCACCGACGCAAGAAAAGTCTTCTGGAAAAAAACAAAAGACGTCTGCGCCTCCGCCGCAAACACCTTTCGAGCACGTCGTTGTCGTGCGTGTTTACGATCGATTTGAAAATATGAGCAGTGCCAAAACCGTCATTCGCCCACAGTCAGGAACGAACACTCAGGAACCTGATACCCGCTGATTTTTTACAGATCTTTGTGAACTAGCTTCGTCATAGGTCTCAATGGCCCTGCTAGACTCGCGGCGTGGCTTCTTCTCTGCAAATCTTTGGATGGATGGCCTGTACCATCTACTCCACGATCCCATCATTCTGGCTTATGATCCATCCCCGAGTCGAAACTTGGCGATCGCGCAAACGATCCCCTTATCGCGTCCTTTTGCCGCTATGGTTCGCGATGTGGGTCATCGTTGCCTTCGCTACCGCGCCTTGGCGTCATCTGACGCTCTACTCCACGGACATCATTTGGATTCCCGCCACAATTCTCTTCGCGATCGGCATTTGGCTGTATCGCGTATCCAGCCGCGGCTTTTCAGCACGGCAGCTTGGCGGCATTCCGGAACTTCACACAAATTCCGACCAGCGACTGGCGACTCATGGAATTCGATCTCGGATTCGCCACCCAGTCTATTTGGCCCATCTCCTGGAGATGCTTGCTTGGAGCCTGGGCACCGGATTAGCTGTCTGTTACCTCTTGACCGCATTCGCGATCCTGACCGGCATCTTCATGATCCGAGCCGAAGAACAGGAACTCGTGAAGCGTTTTGGAGAACCCTATTTGCGATATCAGGGTGCCGTTCCGGCTCTGATTCCTCGCTTTTAGTTTGCCATCTATAATTCCAGCTTCGGTCCGGTAGCGGTTCCACAAATCCTTCATGCGCTTCGAACTTTTCATCGCTTCGCGATACCTCCGCGCTAAGAGAAGACAAGTTGAGGCGTTCTGTGGGCGTGAGCGGAGCGGGAGCCCGCAGCCGCAAATCCCGAGCAAAGCGAGGGACCTCAGCATGAGGTTCGAACTTTTCATTGCCTCCCGCTACCTCCGCGCTAAGAGAAGACAAGATGA
>Ga0310810_10001433_pt1 | contig 24997 bp, 29 predicted proteins | sample NCmetagenome_FD_207641 | JGI IMG/M metagenome (GOLD analysis project Ga0310810, IMG submission 207641) | Soil microbial communities from experimental microcosm in Duke University, North Carolina, United States - NC | ecosystem: Engineered > Artificial ecosystem > Soil microcosm > Unclassified ...
GTCATGCCCTGAAGTGCGGTAAATATTCGTCGGTCTAGCCCGTGTTTCATCAATAGCCGTTGAAAGGCCCGCCGCTCCTTTTTTGCCGCGCGCGCCGCTTTCGAAATATTGCCGTGGTGAATGGTTAACAACTCGCTGAGGTATGCCCGCTCGAATTCTTCGATAACCTTGGTCTTCATGTCTTGAAAACTGCAGCTTTCAGTTATCCCCTGCCGTGATAGTAACGTCAGCGTCGGGCCCTTTACCTCCTGCCTATCCGTCTTCGGAAGATCAAGGTCATGTGCTTCGAGCGTGTCGCCGGAGGTCATGGCAACCGCCCGCTGAATCACTCCTTGCAACTCCCTGACATTGCCTGGCCAAGAATGGTTGATGAGTTTAGCCATTGCCGCATGACCAAGAGCCAGGCTCTCCCTTCCGAATTCCTTTGCATACACCTTGAGAGCATGATTCGCGAGAAGTAGGATATCCTCTTTCCTGTCCCGTAAGGGTGGCAAGGAAATGGACAATACGTTCAATCGGTAGAACAAATCCTCGCGAAATTGACGCGACTCTACGAGGTGGCGCAAATCGCCGTTTGTGGCAGCGATGATCTTCACATCGATCGTCTTGCTCTTGGTCGAGCCGAGAGGTCTGAATTCTTGGTCCTGGAGCACCCGCAGCAGCTTGCTCTGTACCGACAGTCCCAACGAATTGATCTCGTCGAGAAACAGGGTTCCGCCATCGGCTTCTTGCAATAAACCCGCCTTCTCCAGCAGCGCCCCGGTAAACGCACCTTTGCTGTGTCCGAATAGCTCGTTCTCGATCAAATGATCGGGAAGAGCGGCGCAATTCACCGGAACGAAGGGCTTTCTACGTCGCTCACCGCAATAGTGAATCGCTCGGGCGAAGAGTTCTTTTCCTGTTCCCGTTTCTCCCGATATCAAGACAGTCGATTTAGACGCACTCAGAATGGGAATCATTCCCGTCGCCTGCAGAAAGCATTTACTGGTTCCAATCAACGCGTGGCCCCAAGTCTGCATTTCATGCCCTCCTAGTCATGCCTGGTCTTCCAAGCTAAAACGGGAAGCACAATCCGACGCCCCACAATTGTGAAGGTTTTTGAACACCAATCGGCGCACCCCTTTCTGCGGCTGTCTATCCTCTGCGGCATGCATGACTCAGCGTAGAATGGAAACACCGTTTCGCCTATACCGAGGACGGGTGGGAGCCCGATATACAGGGGGGCTAGTCCTTTGGAGGGGCACAAATGCCTCACGGAGTTTTACGAGACTGGCGGTTTTTGAAAGGCGGAGAAGCGGCTACCAGTGACGGTTTTCAACAAATCATGGATTTTTCTGAGGCTTTTGTTACGGTGCCAGGTAGTTCTGCCTACCCACGACACCTGTATGTTGAAGCAAATCGTGTCAAAGCGTCTTGCGCTCGCCTTCTCGATTGCTGTTCTCGTCGTCTCCGGAACCACTACGGGTTGGTACTTCGGGGCAAGCCGCCTCGAGACCAGCCGTACGGTTGATTCTGTCGTGGCGGTCGTTGGGAGTCGGTCCATTTCCCTTGGGGAGCTGGAGCGCACTCTATCCCTGCCCCTGTATATCCTGGAAACTCAACGGCATCAACTGCTGCAGCAAGCCGTTCAAAGGCTTATCGACCAGATGCTGCTTGAGGCGGAAGCAGCGAGGAAAGGCGTGAGCCTGGAACAGCTGCTGGAAGAGGCGTCCGAGTCAGAATCCATTGCGAGAATTGCCAATCTGCCGGCTCCCCTCAAGCGCGTGAAAACCGCCGGACAGCCAATGTATCTTGACGGTCAAGAACAGGCGAGAATTCGGCAGGCCCTGATCGTGTCGCTGCGACGCCAGACTGACGTCCGGATTAATTTGCCTCAAGTGGAGGCCCCGGTGCTTCAGGTGGACATAACGGGTGATCGCCGAACAGGGTTTGAACACGCCCCAGTCACGATCGTAGAGTTTTCAGATTTTGAGTGCCCCTATTGTCGACAAAGCGTGGCGGTGCTCAAAGCTCTTCAACAAGTGTATGGTGACAAGATACAGATCATCTATCGAGACTACCTCGGGCCGAATCATGCTCATGCGTTGCGAGCCGCCGAGGCATCACGGTGTGCCGGCGAACAGGGCAAATTCTGGGAATACCATGATCTCCTCTTTGATCGCCAGTCGGCCGGGAATGGATGGGATTTTTCCGCATTGGCGAAGGAACTTCGTTTGAAACAGGATCCATTCGAAAGCTGTCTGCAGTCCGATCGCTTTCGGGAACAGATTACCCAGGACTTGCAAGAGGGGCTCAAGCTCGGCATTACCAGTACTCCCACATTTCTGATCAATGGCCGTCCTCTCATCGGCTTGCAATCAGTGGCTGCGTTCCAGACACTGATCGATAAGGCGTTGCGCGATCAGCCCGATTCTCACACGCCGCAGCTTTGAAAATCCGTTCTAGTCGGGGCCTTGTTACGCGAGCCTCTGAATGGACCTGAGCAGTACTGGAAGGGAAATCCCTTTGATGAACTGAAAGAACTAATTCGCAAACTTCAAAGGGCCATCAAGCTCAACACGGACAATGACACGGACAATTCTAGAGATTTGAGGCAGGACGAGGGAGAAGGCAGCGGTAAGATCTTGAAATAGCTGGTGCGCCCGGCAGGAATTGAACCTGCGACCTGCGGGTTCGAAGCCCGACGCTCTATCCAACTGAGCTACGGGCGCCCGAAGCTATTTCAAGCACTTTGCTGCGGAAATTGTCAAGCATCCGCTTATATTCCTGGAGAGAGATCACAGGTGCTTTAGAATGGTCGTCGCCACTTCGTCGATCGAACGGTTGTCCGTGACGACCGTCAAATCCGCCGCGGCGTGATATTTGGACATTCGCTCGGTGAGTACCTCTCGAATCTCTTCGATATGGGACTTCGTGCCGGTGAGCGACGGTCGCTGTGTATCGGTGCCGATGCGGGCCGCGATGGTCTCGACGGAAGCCGTCAGCCAAACTAGCCGGCCCTTACGTTTGAAGACCTCCACGTTTTGCTGACGCAAAATCGCGCCCCCGCCTGTGTCGATGACAAGGTCGTCTTGCCCTGCGAGTTCCATGCAGACTGCGCTCTCCAGATCGCGAAAATAGTCCCAACCATGAGCGGAGACGATATCGGGAATTGACGACCCTGCGCGCCGAACAATTTCCTTATCCGTGGAGACGATCGGACGGCCCAGACGTGCCGCCACCACTCTCCCCACAGTGCTCTTCCCGGTCCCTCGGTATCCGATCAACACGACGTTCATCGCCGACCATGCACCGAACAACCGCCCCGTGGGTTCGTCATTTGAGGCGTGACTCCAACACCGTACGCATGATCTGCGTAGGCGCGGGTTCATCAGTCCAATGTTCGAACTGCGCCGCTGCCTGATAGAGAAACATCTCGAGACCGGAAATCGTTCGGCAGCCGGCTGCTCTCGCATCGGCAAGCAACTGCGTGTCACGCGGATTGTAGACGATGTCCATAATGGTCAACCCGGGGTGGAGGAGCTTCGGCGGGACACACGTTAGACCGGTTTTCGGCGACATGCCGATCGGCGTACAGTGAATCAACACTCGGGCCTCTGACAAGGCGGCCTTGAGAGCCTGCTCATCGAGAAATGCATTCACGACGTCCACTGCCGTCTTCTTCGTCAAATCAGAGGCCAACCCTCGTCGTTCCTCGTCGTCAATCCCCAAGAGATGCATGCGGCGAATCCCTGCTTCCGTGGCAAGCGCAAACGCGATCGCACGCGCCGCTCCTCCAGACCCAAGAATGACCACTGCTTCGTCGTTCAAAGGAGCGTTTCCCTCCTTCAACGCGCGAAGGGCGCCGGTTGCATCGGTATTTGTGCCGAACAATCGACCCTGCCGGGCGACGATCGTATTGACGGCGCCGATGTGTCGGGCAGTCGCATCGACGTCGTCGAGAAACGGCAAGACGGCCACTTTATGCGGAATCGTCACGCTGGCCCCGCGAAAATTGCCGAGAGCTCGCAAGCCCTTGACGGCGTCATTGATGGCCTCGACCTTCCAGGCGAGATACACAAAGTTGAGGCCTCGCTTTTGAAATGCGGCGTTGTGGATGGCGGGTGAGAGGGAATGTTCGACGGGGTTCCCGATGACTCCGCAGAACTGTGTCGCAGCAGTGATATCCATCACGCGTTCATGCCTTTGAAATTGTCATGCCTCCGTCGATCGTGAATGTCGCTCCTGTGACCCAAACGGATTCGTCGGAGGCCAGGTAGAGCACCATATTGGCGACTTCTTCCGGCGTCCCGGGTCGTCGCAGCGCGTAGTGCGCCAAAATCGGCTGAAGCATATCAGGATTCTTCATTAGAGGAGCGGCCATCGGCGTATCGATCAAACCCGGATTGACGACGTTGCAGCGAATTCCGTCCTTGGCATAATCAATGGCTAGCGCGCGCGTGAATGCGTCGACAGCGCCCTTCGAAGCCGCGTAGGCGGGCGCGCCGGGAATACCCACAAGGCTCGCGACCGACGAAATGTTCACGATCGCTCCGCGGCTTTGCTTGAGCATCTGCGGTACCACGGCCCGCGTCATGCGGAAGACGCCGGTCAGGTTCACGTCGAGAACCGTCGCCCATGTGGCATCGTCCGTTTCATGAATGCGCTTCCCGAAGTCTCCGATCCCTGCATTATTGACCAGAATATCGATGCGTCCGAAACTTTCGAGGGTCCGCTGAGTGACGTCGCGGGCATGGCCTTCGTCGGTCACCGACCCGGCCACCGACAAACCCTTGCCCTTGTTATGTCTTATCCCGCTCATCACGCGATCGAGTTCGGATTGCCGCCGGCCGGTGATGACCACGGCAGCGCCTTCCTCCGCGAAACGCTTGGCGACCGCCTCTCCAATGCCCGCATTGCCGCCGGTCACGATGGCCACTTTCCCTTCTAAACGGTTCATCACTCCTCATCCTTTCCATCTTCTTCAATGGGACGAACGCCCTCAGCAGCCGAAGTCATCTTGTTCTGCAACCACAATCCCGGCTCCACTTTTCTCGCCACCGTAATGAATCCGGAATGCGCCACCATCCGGTGATCCGGCCGAACGCTGCGACCTTGGATGGACCACGTTCGAAGCAGCGTTTCGAATGTTTCGACCATCGCAAACACAGCCGCGTTCTGCAGCGCCGCCACGGTGTGCTGCACCTGCGGTACGGTGGGAACAAAACTCAGATAGATCCCTCCGGAACGCAGCGCACGCGCAGCGTGCGGCACGACTTGCCACGGCTCAGGCAGATCCAGCACCACACGATCGAAAGGCACGCCGTCATCCAGAACTTCGATCCCTTCATAGGCGTTGTTTCGAAGCGCTATAAGATTGGGAACCGCGCCCATGTACCGTTCAATATTGAGTCGGGCCGTTCTTGCAAAATCTTCCCGGGCCTCGCAGGTGACTACCAGGCCTCGCGTTCCGACCGCTCGAAGCAGCGCCATGGTCAGGGCGCCAGAGCCTGTTCCGGCTTCAAACACCCGCGCACCCGGATAGACATCGGCCCACATGGGAATGAGAGCCAGGTCTTTTGGATATAGCACTTGGGCGCCTCGAGGCATCTTAAGGACGTAATCCCCGAAGGTCGGCCGCAAGGCCAGCATCGACTTGCCGCCGGAGAGCGTCACGATCGACCCATCCTGTTTATCGATCAGATCGTCGTGCGCGATCTTGTGTCCGCTCAGCTGATAGAGATCTCCGGCTTTGAGCGTCACGGCATAGTGGCGACCCTTGGCATCGACAAGATGGATGCGATCACCGTTCTGCAATCGTTCCTGTGACATGACGCGCCATTCTAGAAGCGGGACGGCGGCTTTTCAACAATGGCACTGAGGGGCGTCTCAGTTTCTGGTCACCTACGTGCGGCGCGCCGCGCACGGCTGGTAATGGCCGACTGACAATTTATCCCGGCTGTGACAAATCGGCTCGGCCCTATCTCAAACCCTACACATCCGCAGCAGCTTTGCCTCAGGGATATCCAGAGTTTCTTCATTAATGCCTTCTAATAGTTCCATAATTTCATGGCGATGGCGAAATACAATTCTCATGATCAATCCAGCATAGGAATTGCTGCGTAGATACAGCAGCAGGCAGACGTGAATCTTTTCGAGCGGCATTGCCTCTCAACAATTGAGACTTATTGAATGAAGGGTCAGCGTGAATACCCAGCGGGGACCGCGATAGACGAAAGTGTGAGGAGGATGATCACATGAAAAACGACCTGTTCTCTACCGATGGTCCAGAGTTGAAGTCGCCGCAAATGAAAGATGCGGATACCGACCACTCCGAGGATAGCGATCTTCTGGACAAGATGCCGTAGATCCCGACTTATCTCAAGAGTCACCGAAAACGACGAAGCGGCAAGTCGAATCCAGCAGCCCCTTCTTATTGGAGTCGCTGTACTTCCAATCGTTCGGCGAACGTCCGCTTTTGACGAGAGAAGAGGAAACGGCGTTAGCGAAACGGATCGATCAGGGATCGAGCACCATTCGGACCACGTTGCTCGAGGCCCATCGGCTGCTCTCTCGGGTGAAACGATCGGACGCCGTGCTTGACGCACAAGACACGCTTCAAACCGTCAGGCGGTTGAGCGGACTTTCAGCAGTCGCCCTTGACAAGGTGGAACAGGCGTTCTTGGGACTGATCAAGGGAGAAGCGGGATCGAAAGTTCCTGTCACCATTGTGAAGAGCCTGAAGAGCCACCTGGCAGGTGTTCGGCAAGCCCGTCAAGTGCTCGAAAAGGCGAAAGATGAGTTGGTGAGGTGCAATCTGCGTCTCGTCGTAGATGTCGCAAAGCATTACACACGACGCGGGCTTACATTGTTGGATCTCGTTCAAGAAGGTAATATCGGCCTGATGAAAGCCGCGGAGCGCTACCAATATCGCAAAGGATTCAAGTTCAGTACGTATGCCACCTGGTGGATCCGACAGGGCATCACCAGGGCCCTCGCGGATCAATCCCGCACAATCCGCATTCCCGTTCACCAAACGGAAGCCTCGCATCGGATTTTACGCGTCACGCGTCGACTCGGACAGCAACTCGGACGTCCGGCAAAGCTGGAAGAGATTGCGAGCGTCCTTCGCATGCGGCCTGAGCGCCTGCATGAGACGGTACAGGCGTTCCAAGAACCGGTTGCCTTGGAGCATCGCGTCGGGGACGGTGGAACGGAATTCGGTGAACTGCTGCCGGATCTACATGCGGTGCCTCCTGATGCGCATGTGCATCGTACCGAAATGACGCACCAGCTCGACCGCATTCTGGAGAATCTTACACCCAGAGAGCAGACCGTCATTCGACTGCGGTTCGGAATCGGCTACGATCAGCCCAGCACTCTGGAGCAGGTGGGGCAGAATCTTTCGGTCACCAGGGAGCGAATCCGCCAGATCGAAGCCAAGGCGCTCAAGAAGCTCAAGACGCCGGCGATCAAGGAAATGTTCGCCGCGATCCAATGACGGCGTCAACCACGGTGGCACGGGGTGAGGAGCAGCGGCTTCTCATTCCGTTCTTTATTCCGGCATGGCTTTTCCTGGAAGGGGAGTTATGCGAGAATGATGTGAATCTATGCCACCATCCAGAGCCACCTGCCGTGTGCTTGTTCTGTGCATCACCAGTCTGATTGCCTTCTACTCTCTCTCGGCGGCCGCGAGTGGTGGTGCCGTCCCAAGCGAGAAGACTCTCTCCGTTCCCGCCGTCGTCGCGAAAGTCCGCTCGTCCGTGGTCACGATCCTGACACGAGGAGTACCGGCAAGTACGTCGCAGACGCAGTCGGGTTCCGGCTCAGGGGTGATTATCGACGACGGCGGATACATACTGACCAACAACCATCTCGTGACCGGTGTCAAAAGCATGGTCGTCGGACTGTCCACCGGCCGGCTGACGCCAGGCCGCGTCGTGGCGCGAGATTTTCTTCTCGATCTCGCCCTGGTCAAGATCAATGCTCAAGACCTGGTGGCCGCAACACTACACCCGAAGCCGGACCTGGAGATCGGTGAGTCTGTTGTCGCGATCGGCAACCCGTTGGCACTGAAGGGAGGGTCCACCGTGACCGTCGGCGTCGTCAGTGCGCTCGACCGGTCGGTCTTGACTCCGGACGGAGAAACCCTCTACGACTTGATTCAAACCGATGCGGCGATCAATCCGGGTAACAGTGGCGGGCCGCTGGTCGACCTGGCTGGTCGAGTCGTGGGCATCAACGTCATTATTGCGCCTTCGGCACAGGCGATCAGTTATGCCCTTTCCATGGAGGCCATTTATCCGCACATCCAATCCATGATGGTCCGCGGATCCATCTATAGGCCGGACCTTGGCTTTACACCCGTCACGATCACTCCCAGTGTCATGGCAAGCTTCGGCCTGGAAGGCGACCGAGGCGTCCTGGCCTTACAAGTCGACTCCGCGAAGCCGGCGGGGCTCGGGGGACTTCAAAACGGCGACATCATCACGGCCGTCGACCAGCATCAGGTGTTCAACATGGGTGATTTCTGGCATGCGCTGCTTCGATCAGGTGATCACCCCACGGTCCAATTGACCTTGCACGGGAAAACCGGTCCGGCGACTCTTCAACTGCCGAAGCCGGCCGCACTCAAAGCGGCACAATGACCCATCTCGAATCGGCCATCGCATATACACTGGCTTCTTGTTCGCCCCGATCAGGCGTGCTGCTGAGATTTGAAAATCCGGTCGGCTATTCAGCCGCCTGGTCCCTTCAACGTCGATTCCATGCAGACCGAGTTTCGGGAAGCCGCGCAGATACACTGATGTTGCTGCAACATCTTCCGGTCTATACGGCAGGGCGCCGTACAAAATCGATTCACCTCAAGCCAGAGGTGGCTTCTTCCGGCGATCTTGAAGTTCCCCTCATCATGGTGAACCGCGGCGGATCGGTCACATATCATGGACCCGGCCAGCTGGTCGCCTACCCCATCCTTGCGCTGTCGCGCTATGCAGGCGGAGCAAAGAGCTATGTGCACATGCTCGAAGAAGTGCTCATTCACACACTCCGAGCTTGGGAGATCTCCGGTCACCGGATGGCAAACGCACCGGGGATCTGGGTTCGCGACGAGCTGGGGGAGGCCAAGATCGCTTCAATCGGGGCACGGATCGATCGGGGAGTCACCTTGCATGGCTTTGCGCTGAATATCAGCAACAACTTGGTTCCGTTTTCGCGGATAGTGCCCTGCGGGCTCGAAGGGTGCCGGATGACGTCCATGACAGAGGTCAGGCAACAGCCGGTTTCCGTCCATGTGGTCGCGGAAGAACTGGCCAAGGTGTTTTCGACCGTATTTCAGATGGAGTGGACGCATGTATGCCCCAATGCCGTTCTGAGGACAGTGATGGAATCGACATCCTCCGGTCTCCACTCCGAGCAAAGCTGACCCCCTGATGTCGTCACTTCACGAACTCGATACTCCCACGTTTCGACTGGCCGTCGCGCAATTCGACCAAGCTGCAGAGTTGATGGGGCTGGATTCGAATTTGCGCGAACGATTGAAACTCCCTCAGCGATCGATGGTCGCCAGCATTCCAATCCGAATGGACGACGGTCGTGTTGAAGTTTTCGCTGGCTATCGAGTTCAACATGATTCCTCGCGCGGCCCCTGCAAGGGCGGAATCCGTTATCATCCGCATGTCAACCTCGGCGAGGTCGCTGCACTCGCGATGTGGATGACGTGGAAATGTGCGCTGGCCGACCTACCCTATGGGGGAGCCAAAGGAGGCGTGTGCGTCGCTCCGAAAGCTCTTTCTCGATCCGAGCTTCAACGGCTGACGCGGCGATATGCCGCTGAGATCTTTCCACTCATTGGTCCGGATAAGGATGTGCCGGCCCCGGACGTTGGTACGGACGCGCAGGTCATGGCTTGGATCATGGACACATACAGTCAACAAGTTGGCTACGCGGTGCCTGGCGTGGTCACGGGAAAACCACTCTCGATTGGAGGCAGCCTCGGCCGAGAAGAGGCCACCGGACGGGGCGTGGTGTGTGTGACGCTGGAAGCGTTGCGCCATCTTCAAATCGACATCGAGAGGACCACCGTCGCCGTACAGGGGTTCGGCAATGTGGGATCTCATACTGCCCGCATCATGCATGAATCCGGGGTCAAGGTCATTGCGGTCAGCGACGTGAGCGGTGGAATTCACAACCCACGAGGCCTCGATATTCCCAAACTCCTGTCGACATACAAATCCGGCGGGCAGACGCTGGCCGATACGAAGCTAGGCGATCCATTGACAAACGAGGAACTCCTCGGACTCCAATGCACGGTCTTAATTCCGGCCGCGTTATCCGAGCAGATCACGGAACACAATGCGGCCCGCCTCAACTGCCGTGTGCTGACAGAAGGAGCAAATGGCCCCACGACACTGGAGGCGGACCGCATCGTGCTGGACAAGGGAATCTTCGTGATTCCCGACATTCTGGCCAATTCGGGAGGCGTCATTGTCTCCTATTTTGAATGGGTGCAGGACGCGCAGCGATTTTTCTGGAAAGCGACCGATATCCAGGATCGTCTCCGCGATCTCATGACGTCTGCCTTCCAACGAACCCTGCATTTTGCCGAGGCAAAGCGCACATCCATGCGCATGGCAGCATTGATGACCGGCATAGACAAGGTCGCGCAGGCTCACCTGCACCGGGGCCTTTACCCTTAACGCATGTTGATCAGTCACCAAGTCTGCATCGCCCCTGGGACCCAGCGAATCTTCAACATCCGGAGCACGCTTTGATGAGCCGCGAAGCGGTCGGTAGATTGTGGGAAGCGCACAAGCAGGAGGATTGGCCTCGCGTGGGGACACAGCTTGAGGGGCCGTTGATGACGCTGGACACAGTGATCAGCGGCTGCGTCGTCTATTTTCTTGATACGGAAGAGGGGCTTGATGAGCAACGCCGCACGATCATCGGCGACTGCTTGGCCGACCTTGAGACTATGGAGCAGGACCTTGATGACGAGTGCCGTCCATACTTCCGACGGCTGCGTGAGTTGGGAACCTTGTTGCTCATTGGACCTGGGCAGCCCTAGGTCATCAAGCGACCGCCGGACCGTCTCGGCGCGTGAGCCAGGGCCCCATTCCTTGCAAGTTGATTGGCCCCTCCGATAAAATGGTTAAAGCCGTAATTTGCCGGCCTTTATTCACATCGGATCTCCGCACGAGCATTCCGACAGGATACTTACGAAGGAGGGTTTGATGAAGGCGATGGTACGAACGTACCTCCGGACATGCCTTGTGCTCGGCATGATCGGCCTATGTGTCGGCTCGGCGTACGCCGAGCCCTATGAGTTGAGCAAGAATGATGTGATGGACCCGAAGGCGATCAAGAGTCCCGACGTCTCTCTTTTCGGGGTGAAGATCGGTGATAGTGAGGCCAGGGCCATGGATGTCTTGGTGAACGAGAAAATCCCTGGCATCAAGGTCGAACAAGAGGCGCTGTTCATCTTCTTGGTCGACCAGCGAAAGCCGACCGGCCCCATGGCGGGCGTACGCGTCCAGGACGGTAAAGTCGACATGATCTTCATCAACAACCGTTTTGCGTATAAGACGCGCGGGTTGTTTCGCAACGTGCTCAACAGCGAAAGCCCTGAGGATATTCGCAAACTTCTCGGCCGCGAAGACTATGGCGACGAGAACGTGATGGGTGCGGTGTTGGCCTACGACAAACAGGGATTCGTCATTAATTACCTTGGTAAAGACGTTAACATCGAATTCTCGCCCGTTCACTGACCTCTCTTTCAGTTCTTAGCGCAGCCCTCCTCTCGAGAATCCTATCGCTTCTCCCCGGCCGACACAGCACGTTGATGTCAGAGATCGATCGACCGCGGAAGACGCTATAGCGAAGGGCCGGAGGCGCGCAGGCCGTAGCTGATCAAACTTGTCGCCGTATTCCATCGGCGGTTGGAATTGAGAATGACCACCAGGAGATCGTTCCCGTTCTGGGACACTTTCGCGATGAGACACCGTCCGGCTTTCGAGGTAAACCCGGTTTTGATGCCTTCAACGCCGGGAATCCGGCCGAGCAGACGATTCGTCGTGTGCAGAACATACGCATGCGTGCCGTTGACCGGCATGATCATCGCGCGTTCCTCTTTTACCAATGTCCGAAAAATCGGCTGTTGCAGAGCGATCACGCTCAGGGAGGCAAGATCTTCCGCCGTCGAATAATGATCCGGGCCGTCAAATCCGCATCCATTGGTGAAGTGCGTATTATGCAGGCCCAACGCCGCGGCCTTGTCGTTCATCAAGCCGACGAACTGGGCTTCGTCTCCACCGACATGTTCGATTGCCGCCAGGCAAGCATCGTTGGCAGAGACGATCAGCATGGCCTTCAGCAGATCATCGAGCCGGAAGACCTGGCCTGCCTTGAGCCGCAAATGAGTTTTGTGCGCGCGAGCGGCCGCCGGACTCACGGTGACCAAATCGTCCAGTCTCCCGTGTTCAAGGATCACAAGAGCGGACATGATTTTTGTCAGACTGGCCGGGGACAAACGCTTGGCGGACTCATGTTCATAGAGGACACGCCCTGTGTTCAGTTCTTTGAGGAGAATGCTGTGGGCGGGCACGCGGCGCCAGGGCAACGACTGATTCTCTTCACTGACGGTGCGCAGCGGCCTTGGTTTTCCGCTGGCGCGTTTCGCTTGAACAGTTGCAGGGACGAGCAACATGAGGCACAGCGCCATCAGAATGGAAGTGCGCATGCGACGACTGTGGGCAGACATTATGGCGCGCGCCTCTCGTCAGAGCGTAAAGGACTCGCGAACCTTGGTGCCTCGGAAACCGCTGTCGATCACTTTATGGAAAAATCGAAGAAGATCGGCGAGATCGATCCAAAATCCGCAATTGAGACAACGGGCGTACAGCCGCCGATTCATGAGCGTGTAATGCCGCTCGACCATCATGAAGCCTTTGCATTTAAGACAATCCATTACAGGAAGAGCCCCAAAAGTTTTATCTGATGCGCTTCATCACCAGGGCGAGGCATCCCGCCAGGAGGCCGCCGCCGAAAATCGTCGTGGTGAATGACACATACGGGCTCGCACCAGCACTCGGATGCGCGCCATCGAACAGGTCACGCACTCCTCCTTGAACCATGAGCACCGACAGCGTGAGGAGAGCGCCCATGCCGAACCACCATGAGAAGGATCTCACCGCTGTCCTCGTGCAGGGCAGCCTCCGTCTGAAAGCCGCGCCTGCCGGTCACTCTAGCCGAGGGGTCCCGGACTGTCAAGCTGACGGCGCCGTTTCGACGGCGGCTATGGAGCGGCCCTGGACGAAGAAGCGGCCGTTGCCGGAGCCGGTCCCGCTTTGAGCCCTCGATGAAGAAAAATCGACACCGTCCCATCGCCGTTGTCAGCCGTGACGAGACCGGGCTCTTCGACCTCCTTGCTCGTGACGCGGTATAAGGCGATGGCAAAGGGACCGGCCTTGGTCCGGTAATTCCTCGGCGGATATTCGAACGTGCCGTCGCCGCGGCCGAAGAGAATGGAAAGATCGCTCGACTGCAGGTTGACGATGGCGACGTCCACGCGATGGTCGCCGTTGAAGTCCCGCGCCAAGCCGTAGTTCGGGCCGGCGTTCGCACCGGAGTCGTGGCCAGGCTGAAACGTGGCATTGCCGTTTCCCAAAAATGTCGAAAAACTGTCCCGCTCCCCATTGATGACAAGCAAATCTCGAATGCGATCGTTGTTGAAATCCGCAAAGCTGACTCCCAACGGACGTCTGCCTGACCGATAATCCGTCGGCGACTGGAACGTGCCATCGCCGTTGCCGATCCAGATGGAAACGGCATTGGACATGGGCCCTCCATTCGTGACCACGAGATCGATCTTTCCGTCGCCATTGAGATCGGACAACGCGACTGAGGTAGGCGTATCGCCGTACTCATACTGAGCGCCGTGCTTGAATTCACCGTTGCCTTGACCAAGAAACACCTTGATCTTGTCATTGCGCAACGCCACCACAAGGTCCGCCCTCTGGTCGCCGTTCAAATCGTCACTGGCGATGGCTACCGGTGTCCTGTGGACGGGATATTGAGGGCCTTCCGTAAATTTGCCGTCCCCCCTTCCGAAGAGGACGGCGATTTGATCGCCTCCCGCGCAGGCCAGGACGATGTCCGAGTATGCATCTCCATTGAAGAATCCTGTGGCGAGCGAGCGAGGTTCCTGACAGACGTGCAGCTGCACCTGATCGTGAAACGTTCCATCCCCGTTTCCGATCAGAGTCGACACAGTATTGCTGCTCACATTGGTCGTCAGTAGATCCGTCACGCCATCCTGGTTGATGTCGATGGCGGTGATCGTCGTGGGATTCTTGCCGACCTTGTAGCTCGCGAAGTAATAGAAGAGATCAGGCGGAACGTATGGATCCTGTTTGGAACAGCTCCCGGTCAGGATGACGCCAATGAAGCCGGATACGAGAAGCGTCCAGCCATATCTCGCTGTCATTGGCTGTCGCAGCCACACCACTCGGCCTCATTTCGTCCACAATCGCCGCTGAACCGCCAGCTTTTGAAAGGATGTTAGTATACCGGCGGCGGCTTTCTCGTGGCAATGAATGGACCGCCCAATGCCGGTTGCCGACCATCGAATATGGAGGAAACAGCCTTTGAAAGTCGGCTTCCATCTGGGGTAGACTACATTCCCCTTTTCAAGGAGGAGTCCATGGGCAAGACGGCAAAAGTTGACATCACGATGTACGGAATCGCAGAAGTTCTGCATTGGTGCCATGACCGGAACAAAGGGCGCATTCCAGGCGCCGACACCGCCGGATTTGACAAAATGAAAGCGCTTCTGGCGGAAAAACCGCAGTCAGGAGATTACTTCACGTTGGATCAGTTTTGGAAGAAAAAGGTCACTCTGGAACTGACCGAAGACGAAGTGGCGCTTATTGACCGCTGCTTGTACGACATTCCCAACTTAGATAACGAACCTCTCCCGCAAATCCGTCACAAATTTTGGCCTCAACAGGCCGCCGCACACTAGCGCGCCAGGCCTCGAAAGTCTCCAAGGGACGATTCGGGGCTTATCAACCATTCCTCCTCGGACTATAGTGCGCCCTCGCCCTTGAGGTAGCGCCTGAATCGGTCCATCAGTTCGGCCCCCAATGTCCCGCCCTCCGGCTTCTTAGTTTCGGGATCGGCGAAGTGGCTCCGGATTTCCCGCAAGCGTTTTTCAGCCTGTTCATTGCCTTGCAACCGTTTGGTCTTTTCGAGGGCCGTGTCGAACGCGTCGAAGGTCAATTCGTTGTATCCGAACGAGCGAATCCGTTTGACGGCTTTCATCATGGCCTGGTTGCGAAAGCCGGTCAGATGATCCGAGTCGATTTCCTTCAAGCCGAGCTTCCGGGCCCGCCGTTCGGCCGCCTTGCGAATCCCGCTTCGCACGAAATCCGGAGAGGTCTGCAGCCGCTTCCAGGCTTCGTCCGTCCAGGCCACTCGTTCCTGAGGCGCATCCCACAATTGGACCAGCGTCTCCTCGTCAATTTGTCCCAAGCCTTTCTCGCGGGCTAAGTCTTCGGTATCACGCTTCAGCATGTCGGTGACGAATTGGACAGCGATGGGAGGAGACTCCTTGAGTTTTTCCTGCAGACGAGCGAGCGCTCCTTCGGTCCAGGGAAGCGGCGGGGCCGCCGCTTCGCGGACATCGCCCATAGCTTCGACCCGTTCGAACAGATCGACGTTCACTTCCATATGGCCGCCTTCTTTGGCAACCTCCTCGGCAATCTGCCTGATCATCCCCCGCATAAATTCCGGCACCGTATTCAACCGCTCTTTCGCCGCCGCAGTCCAGGGAAGCCGGCCCTCGGCCATCTCTTCGGCAGCCTGCGCCATGCCCGACGCACCGCCCATTCCCCCCATCATCTGATTCTTGAACTGCTCGAGGGTGGCTTCGGTGATTGCCGCGTAGCCCAGTTCACGGGCCTTTTTTTCAGCGAGCCGCCGCACCATGCCGCGCAGAAAGATAGGCGCACGCTCCATGCGTTTGAGGGCGCCTTCCGTCCATTGGACGTCAGCCGCAACCGAGTCCTCGGAATCTGATGCAGACATTGAGTGGTTCCTTTATGACGATTACTGGTTGAGCAGTTCCTTGAGTTCCTTGCCGGCCTTGAAGAACGGCACTTTTTTCGCAGGCACTGCCACGGTTGCGCCTGTTTTCGGATTGCGCCCTTCCTTCATCCGCCGGGACCGAAGTCGAAAACTCCCAAATCCACGGATCTCCGTTTTGTCGCCGTTTTTCAGCGAATCTCTGACGCAATCGAAAATCGTGTTCACGACGATCTCCGCCTGCCGTTTGGTCAATGTCGTGACCTGCTCAGAGACACGTTCGATAATCTGCGCCTTCGTCATGTGCGACTCCCCTTTCCCTACGGCAAGCACAACGGCCCGCCCTTCGACCGAGTTAAAACGCCATGAGGTACTTGAAGCTCACGCCCCAATAGAAATCCAGCTTCGGAATGAGCGACGACAAGCGGGATTCGAGGAGTTCGCGGATCGAGAACCGTCGACGCGGCTCCACGACCTTCGGCTCGCCCTCGATGCCCGCCAAGTCGGCGGCAAGTTGAATGGCATCGTCCAGATTACCGAGTTCGTCGACGAGTCTTGCTTCCTTGGCCTGTCGACCCGTAAAGATTCGGCCATCGGCCAACGCCTGGACCGTCGAAGGCTCGAGTGCCCGGCCTTCGGCGACGGCTTCGATGAACTGCTGATGCACGTCATCCATGACGGCCTGCAGGAGCGCTTGCTCTTCGCCGGTCATTTTCCTCAGCGGCGAACCGACGTCCTTGAACTTCCCGCTCTTCACGACAACGCCCTCGACGCCGATCTTTTTCAGCAGACCTTCGACGTTGGCCGTCTCCATGATGACGCCGATGCTGCCCGTCAACGTTCCTGGATTCGCCATAATGCGGTCGGTGGCGGCGGCGATGTAGTAGCCGCCCGAAGCGGCGACAGTGCCCATGGACGCAATGACTGCTTTGTTGTTTTTGTTCCGCACGCGCTGCACCGCATCGTAAATCTCCTGGGAGGGAACCACTCCCCCGCCGGGACTGTCGATCCGAAGGACGATCGCCTTTACGGATGGGATTTCCGCGAATCGTTTCAGTTCGGAAACCGTGGACTGGGCATCCAGAATGACGCCCTCAATCCGGATGAGCGCCACCCGATCCTCAGTTGAGAGATCGAGGTCGGGAAACAACAGGTTGACGAGGAGTAGGAAAACGATCCCAATCCCCGCCAACAGCACGATCCTTCGGAAAAGTGATCGTTTGGCCGGCTTGCTCGACGTTTCTTCACTCATACAAGACTCTGTAGTGCGGCCGGCGCCGGTGCCTGACGTTTCCACGCCGGTGATCGCCGCCTATTTTTCGTCGTCACCAGCGCCCCGCTTGCGGCTCTGCTTGGCCGCTCGGCCGAGACTCTGATCCGGCGCCCCCTGCGCCGCATGGTACTCGTCTACGTGTCGCCGATCGGAGTCCAACTGGTGGTCTCGAAGGCTGAGCGCAATCTTGCGTTCTTCCCGGTCGACCTTGATGATTTTCGCCGTCACTTCATCCTGTAATTTGAACTTCTCTTCGAGCTTGGCGCTTTGATCCAGTCCGGCCTCGCTGATATGAATCAGTCCTTCGACGCCGCCATCGAGTTCCACAAAAATGCCGAAGTCCGCCACCTTGCTGACTTTACCGGCGGCCGAATCTCCCACCCGATATCGAGACGGGATTTCGTCGTCCCACGGATCACGACTCAGCTGCTTGTAGCCCAGCGACAACCGCTCTTTCTCCTTGTCGATCCGAAGCACCACGGCCTCCACCTTTTGACCTTTTTTGAAGATCTCCGAAGGATGCTTGATGTGCTTGGTCCAAGACATGTCGGAAATGTGGATCAAGCCGTCGATGCCTTCGTCCAATCCAATGAACGCTCCGAAATCCGTAAGGCTCTTCACTTTGCCTTCGATGCGCGTGCCGATAGGATACTTACTTTCCACCATGTCCCAGGGATTGGGCGCCGTCTGCTTCATGCCGAGCGAAATTTTCCGGCTGGCCGGGTCGACGTTCAACACGGCAGCTTCGACCTGATCGCCGATCGCCACGACTCGAGACGGATGACGGACTTCGTGCGTCCAGGACATCTCTGAGACATGTACCAAGCCTTCGACGCCGGGCTCAAGTTCCACGAACGCTCCATAGTCGGTCAGGCTCACGACGCGGCCTTTGACACGCGTACCGATCGGGTATTTGCCTGCTACGTTGGTCCAAGGGTCAGCCGACTTCTGCTTGAGACCCAGCGAAATTCTGCCGGTTTCACGATCGTATTTGAGGACGCTCACTTCCACACGGTCGCCGACGTTGAACATCTCCGACGGATGTCCGACGCGGCCCCATGACATATCCGTAATGTGCAGCAGGCCGTCGATCCCCCCCAGGTCGATGAAGGCCCCATAGTCCGTAATGTTCTTGACCATGCCCTGAATCAATTGCCCTTCTTTCAGCGTGGCCAGAGTGGTCTGGCGCTTCTTGTCTCTCGTTTCCTCGAGCAGAACACGGCGGGACACGACGACGTTGCCGCGACGGTGATTGATCTTGATGATCTTCATGGGGAACGTCCGGCCGACCAAGCCATCGAGATCACGCACGGGGTGCAGGTCGATTTGTGAACCGGGCAAAAACGCCTTGACGCCGATGTCCACCATCATGCCGCCCTTGATCCGGGAAACCACCTTGCCGTCGATGCTCTTTTCTTCCTTGTACAGCTTTTCCAATTCCTCCCAAATCTTCATCTTGTCGGCTTTTTCTTTGGAAAGAATCAGATTGCCGTCGGCGTCCTCGCATTCCTCGATATAGACCTGAATGCGGTCGCCGATCTTCAGCTGTTGCAGATCCTCGTGCGAGAATTGATCGCTCGGGATCATTCCTTCGGACTTGTAGCCGATATCGACGACGACTTTGTCTTTCGTTAAAGCGACGACTCGCCCTTCCGTTATGGTGCCCTCTTCGAGGTTTTTGAACGTCTCCTCATACAGGGCGGCAAGCGCTTCGCGATCCATCTGCGGCTCACTCGATTTCGAAACCGTGCTCATGGGACTATCCTACTCTTCCGACGACCGTCGGGTGCTGATGATAGATGACGCCGGTGCTCACTCAGCGTTGCGAGCACCAGCGGTTTCGTGATGGTTGGGTGAAGCAACGCCACCCAATGCGGCAATCCGTTCCATCACCGTGCGACTGACTTTCCGGTAAAACTGCTTCGTCTCTCCATCTCCGGCTGCTGGTGAAAACACCAGCGGCTCCCCGAACGACACGGAAACCGGATGAAACCGTGGCCGCTTGGCGCCCGCAGGCAACACCTCAAACGTCCCTTTCAAATACGCTGGGACAACTGGACAACCGGTCTGCGCCACGATCATGCCGAGTCCCGCCTTCGCTTCCCGAAGATGGCCGTCGGGACTTCTGCTTCCCTCTGGGAAAATGACCACGACCTTCCCGGCATTGATCAACGCAACCGCCTGATCGAACGCCTTCCGATCCAATCGGCCGAGCCTCAGCGGAATCCAGCCCAACCACCGTAAAACTTCCTTGAACCCCGGCATGAACAAATCGCTTCGCCCGAGATACCACGCCCGGCGGGGCATTCCACAGCCGAGCAAGGGGATGTCGAAGTAACTTGCATGGTTCGCGGCGACCAGCAAGCCGCCTCTCTTCGGTACGGATCCGAGAACGCGAAACCGAAAACAGAGCCGCGCCACTGCTCTCGTGAAGACCCACAAGATCGCATACGCGGCCGAACTCACAACTTGGCCGTCACCACAGCCAACATCCGGTTGACGACCTCATCGGCCGACAAACTCGACGTATCGATGTGATGTGCGTCGTCGGCCGGCGTCAGCGGTGCCATCGTTCGAGACCTGTCGCGATTGTCCCGGCCCGCCAACTCCGCGCTGGTTTGTTCGATGGCGCTGCCATGACCGGCCGCCACGAGTTCGCGGTGGCGACGCTGTGCCCGCACCGTCGGATCTGCCTCCAGAAAGAATTTAACCGGCGCCGAGGGAAAGACCTTCGTGCCGATATCACGTCCTTCGGCCACCACGGAACCCTTCTGGCCGATCTGCCGTTGAACGGGCAGGAGCCACGCTCTCACCGCCGGAATCGCCGACACCACCGATGCCGCTGCTGAAACAGCCGGCGTTCGGAGTTCGTTTGTCACGTCCTGCCCATTGATGGAAACCGTGACGTCCCTGTTCGTGACTTCTATCTGAAGCGATAGCTTCGGCAGAACTTTTGCCACTGCTTCGGCATCCATCGGTTCAGTCCGGTGTTTCAGGACTGCCCAGGCAACCGCTCGGTACAATGCCCCCGTGTCGAGATACAAAAAGCCCAGCCGCGAAGCCAGGAGCTTCGCCACGGTGCTCTTACCCACACCGGCCGGGCCGTCAATTGCCACAATCATGGCTTCACATGCCCTTTTTGCGGCTCGCTGACTGCGCCGGTCAATTGCAGCAGGCACGCGTGAAAATTTGGGAACGACGTTTCGATGCACTCCGTGTCATGCACCACCGATTCCGCCGGAGCCGTCAAGCCTCCGATCGCGAGGGACATTGCCACCCGATGGTCTTCATGACTTCGGCCGTTGGCCGGTTGAAGCCCTCCGTTTTCCCCGGGCTGTCCGAGGCCTTGGATCGCCATTCCATCAGCCGTTTCGCTCACTCGCGCTCCCATGGCGCGCAATTCGGTCGACATCGTCGCAATCCGGTCGCTTTCCTTGACCCGCAGCTCGTCTGCTCCGGTGATCACGGTCTGACCCTCGGCAACTGCGGCTGCCACGCAAAGGATGGGAAACTCATCGATAGTTTGAGGAATAAGATCCGCTCCGATCGTGACGCCGTGGAGTGGCGCCGATCTTACGTGAATGTCGGCCACCGGTTCGCCGGCTTCCTCCCGCCGGTTGAGCAACTCAATGTCACCGCCCATGCGGTCCAGCACGTCGAGCAGTCCTGTTCTCGTCGGGTTGATGCCGACGCCAGTGATCGTGACATCCGAACCCGGCAAGATGGTCGCCCCCACGATGAAAAACGCGGCGGCGGAAAAGTCCCCCGGCACGGTCAGTTGCGGTGCGGCGCCCCATCCGACGGACGGTCTGCCCTCGATCGTCAGCGTGAGACCCTTGCGGACCAACGGCAACCCAAAAAAGGCGAACATCCGTTCGGTATGATCTCGCGACAGCTGTGGTTCCGTGAGCTGCGTGGTGCCTTTCGCAAACAGCGCCGCGAGAAGCAGCGAGGATTTCACCTGCGCGCTGGCGCCCGGCGACGCGTAGGCGATGGCATGAAGTGTTGTCCCGCTGACGGCCAACGGCGCAAGCTCGCCGCCCTTTCGTCCGGCAATGGTCGCCCCCATCTCGCGCAGCGGTTTGACAACCCGTCCCATGGGACGGCGCCGGATCGAGGCATCTCCCGTGAGGACGCTGAAAAAATCCTGTCCGGCCAGCAGTCCGGTCAACAGGCGGATGCCTGTTCCGGAGTTGCCGCAATCGATGACCCCCGCGGACTCCGCGAGTCCCCACAGGCCTTTCCCATGAATCTGCAGCTCGTCCTTGGTTTCGTCGATCCTCACGCCGAGCGCCTGAAGCGCGCGCATCGTGTTGAGACAGTCCTCTCCTCGGCAATAGCGTCTCAGCGTGCAGACACCCTCGGCCAACGCATTAAGAATCAACGCGCGGTGGGTAATGGATTTGTCTCCGGGAACCGCTATCGTCCCGTACAGAGACCCTCTGGGTGTGATCGTCAAGGTCGCCAACTGCTCCCCGCTTCCACCGAACCTACCGTCGCTGCCGCATCACGTCCGGATCGGAAATTTGTCTCGTTCCATTTTGGCCCGTTCCAGCATTTTCTCAATGCCCGCCGCGTCCCCCGTCTGAATCAGCTTTCGCAGTTCACCCAGCGATCGCTCATAGGCACAAATGCAGGCGACGACATTCTCCCGATTCCAGAGAAAAATGTCCCGCCACATCTCCGGTGAGCTTGCTGCGATCCGCGTCGTATCTCGTAAGCCGCCGCCTGAATGCCCAGACAAGTCCAGTGCAGGCAGCTCACTCCGGATATCAACGAGCGCGTTCATCAAGGCGAATGCCGCCACGTGCGGCAGGTGACTGACAGCTCCCAAAATCTTGTCGTGGAGTTGCGGGTCCATCGTGAGTACGACCGCTCCAGCTTCCTGCCAGAGTGCCTGGACCCGTTCAAGAGCTTGCGGGTCGGTCTGCTGAGTGGGCGTCAGGATACAGCGTCTTCCGCTAAACAAGTCTTCGGATCCAGCCGCCGCTCCGGTCTTTTCCTTTCCGGCTATCGGGTGTGCGCCGACAAAATGCACCCCCCTCGGGATCTGGCGTTCCGACCGCACCACCAGATCTCCTTTGACGCTGCCGACGTCGGTCACAATGGCGCCGGGACGCAAACAGGAGGCCCATTCCTTTAAATGGCTCTCGTAGGTATCGACCGGAGTGGCCAGAATGACCAAGTCCGCGTCTTTGACGGCCTCCCGGGGATCCACGACGTATCGATCGATCGCTCCGACGCTGACTGCCGTCTTCAAATTTTCAATACGCCTTCCCACTCCGACGACGTTGGAGGCCAATTGCTTCCGACGCAGGATCATCCCCAAAGAACCACCGATCAGACCGACCCCGATAATGACCGCTTGATTGAAATGCAACTTCATTACACGTCTCTACCGACCGCATGCGCGATCTTGCGCATATCGTGCATCAATTCTTTAAACTTGATCGGCTTGATCGACTCTTCCCCGTCGCACAGCGCACACTCGGGGTTCGAATGGACTTCGATGAGGATGCCGTCTGCGCCGGCCGCGACGGCAGCCTTTGACATCGGCGCGACCAAATTCCACTTTCCGGTGGCATGGCTGGGATCCACGATCACCGGCAGATGAGACAACTCCTTCAACGTCGGGATCGCGGCAAGATCGAGCGTATTGCGGTATTGCGTTTCGAAGGTCCTGATACCGCGTTCACAGAGCATGACGTTCCGGTTTCCCCGCGACATGATGTATTCGGCGGACAAGAGAAATTCCTTGATCGTGGCCGAGAGTCCCCGCTTCAGCAGCACGGGCTTGTCATAGGCGCCGACTTCCTTCAGCAGTTCGAAATTCTGCATATTGCGCGCGCCGATCTGAATGATATCGGCCTTCTCCAGAAACAGCTCGATATCCCGAGTGTCGAGGATTTCGCTGACGACCGGCAGGCCCGTCTGTTTTCTCGCCTCTGCCAAATAGTCCAAGCCCTCTCGACCCAATCCCTGAAACGAATAGGGCGATGTGCGGGGTTTATAGGCGCCGCCGCGCAGGATGCTGGCTCCGGCGGCCTTCACCTCATGCGCAATGCCGACGGTCAACTCGAGCCGTTCCACGGCGCACGGGCCTGCCATGATCGCCAGGCGGTTTGCGCCGATCTTCACCCCACCGACGTCAATGATGGTTCCTTCCTTCTTGAATTCCCGACTGACCAACTTCCAGGGAGCCAAAATAGGCAGGACGCTTTCCACCCCGGGTAAGGCGGTGAGCGGCTGGTTTTGGAGAATCCGGTCGTCGCCAATGACGCCGATGATCGTTCGTTCCTGTCCGGTCGAGAGCTGTGATTTCAATCCCAGTTCCCGAAGCCGATCAACGATGTGATCGACTTCCCGCTCGGATGCATCCGGCCTCAACACGATGATCATGTTGTCCTCGCCTTGATCAGTCCGCCCGTAAGACTTGTCCGAGTGCCGTCAGAAACGCCGTATTCTCTTCTGCCTGCCCAATCGTTATCCGGATCATGCGCCCTTCGATATGGCGAATGATCACGCCAAGCCGCAACAAAGCCTCGAATATGCGACGCCCATCACGGGCTACGTCAACGTACACAAAATTTGTTTCGCTCGCGATCGGCGCAAACCCGAGCGCTTGCAAGCCGCTCACGACCTGGTCCATCCCTGCCTGATTGACAGCGCGGCTGTTTGCGACGTGTTCATCGTCGTCCAAAGCAGCCCGTGCGGCGAGCTGCGCTAAACTGTTGGCATTGAACGGCGGCCTGACGCGATTCAGAAAGTTGGCGATTTCCGGCGTGGTAACCCCATAGCCGATCCGCAAGCCCGCCAACCCGTAAATTTTTGAGAATGTCCTCAAGACGATGGCATTGCGTCCTTGTTTGACATAGGCCATGGAATCAGGAAACTCAGCACTCCGAACATATTCGAAATACGCTTCGTCGAAGACCACAACGACGTGCTCGGGAACCCTCGCTAGGAGGCTTGTCACCTCGTCGGCCGATATCATGGTGCCCGTCGGGTTGTTGGGGTTGCAGAGAAATAGCAGTCGAGTCCGTTCGGTGATCGCATCCGCCATGGCGGTGACATCGTGGCGCCACTGTAGGAGAGGCACCACCACGGCCTTCCCGTGTGCGGCCATGACTTCCATCTTGTAAATGACGAACGTCTGATCAGCCATGACCGCTTCGTCGCCCGGCGCCAGAAATGTGCGGGCCAAGAAGCTGAGGATTTCGTCAGAGCCGTTCCCTAGAATGACCTGGTCTGCCGACACCTTCCATCGGTCGGCAATGGCCTCGCGCAGTCGGAAGGCCCCGCCGTCCGGATACCGGTGCAAGGTCGCCACACCGTCGTTGATGACAGCCATGGCTTTCGGCGACGGACCCAGCGGGTTTTCATTGGAGGCCAGCTTGATCACGCGTGTAAGGCCCAACTCACGCTTCAGCTCTTCGATCGGCTTCCCCGGCACGTACGGGCTCAAGGCGGCGATGTCGGAATGCACATGAAGCGTCATGGGGTTAACTGTGCGCCGGGTAGGAGCCAAGGACTTTCATGAAGAGACAGCGCCCGGTGATTTCCTCGACTGCCTTCTTGACTCGGTCTTCTTCGATATGGCCTTCGACGTCCACAAAAAAGATGTACTCCCACGCCTTGCGTCTCGAGGGACGCGACTCGATCTTC
>Ga0310810_10001434_pt1 | contig 24989 bp, 25 predicted proteins | sample NCmetagenome_FD_207641 | JGI IMG/M metagenome (GOLD analysis project Ga0310810, IMG submission 207641) | Soil microbial communities from experimental microcosm in Duke University, North Carolina, United States - NC | ecosystem: Engineered > Artificial ecosystem > Soil microcosm > Unclassified ...
TTCGTTTTTGTGCGGAACGTTGCCCCGTGCTGCAATATCCACGCATCGAGCATAGTAAAGCCGACATTATGCCGGGTGTTGGTGTAGCGGGGCTCGGGATTGCCCAAGCCGATCAGTAACTTCATAACTCTAGTATATATATGATTGCAAAATAAGCTAAATTATTATATAATGATAGTATTGGGCACCCGCCCATGCCCTTCTCACCCTCGAGTCTCGTTAGGAGGCATAGGTATGTTGAAACACCTTGTGTGGCCTGCCGCATTCAAGCGGCGCGGAGCACAGCTCGGCTGGTGGATGCTCGCCGTCCTTGTCTCGCTAACGATCTTCCGTCAGCTCGGTCCGTATGTCAAAGCCAGCCTTTGCGTCATCGCGCTGGTGTGGGCACTCCTTGTGTTTGTCCCGCCATCGTACGTCTCGCGGCTCATGGCAACGCTTCGCGGTACCAAGCACGAAGAACCTCAAAGCTCCGAGCACGCTCGCGTCGTCGATCGTGGCTACCCGATGACCCTGAAGCTTGTGGCCGCCGGCTTGGCGGCTCTGTCGCTCTGGGTGGTGATACAAGGCGTCAAGCTGACGCTCGCATCGCATCCATGGGTCGTGCTGCTGAACGCTGCGGTCGTGATCGCAGCGGCTGGTGCGTATATCTACGACGTGCCGACGCGACCGAGAGGACGCAAGACGACTTCGGGGCGTCGGCGCTTGCCAAAGAAGCGGTCAGTGCCGAACACCATCGAATCGCTCACGGCGAGTGCGATGGACGCGAGCCTTAGGCAGTATGCCGAGCGTCAACAGGCCGAACTGGCCGAACGACGCGACCGTGCACGATTGCTCGAGTAAGTCATCGAGAGAAGGGCGAGCCCGTCTGACACGTTGTGTCGGGCGGGCCGCTTTTCATATACGCCAGCGTTAGCGTGCGTCGTTTGCTTTGTTCTTGGCTTGTTTCGATGCTTTCGTTACGGGCTCGAGGCCAGCAGCGACGCGTTCTTTATTCGCTTTGATCTGCTTTTCATCTCGAAAACTAAACTTGATCGGCGTGCCGCTGTAGTCGAATTTTTCGCGGACCAGACGTTCAAGATAGCGTTTGTAGCTCCAGTGAACGAATTTGAGGTTGCTGCCATAAATCACAAACCATGGTGGCGTAGTGTCGGTGTGAACCATATAGCGTAGGCGTGGGTGTGTGTTTTTTAAACCGGCTGGCGGATGTTTCTGGGTAGCCATCTGCAGTAGGTCGTTGAGCTCTCTGGTCTTTGGTTGTTGCTGACGGCGGTCGCGGATTGAGAGTGCAAGTTCGTAGAGCTTGCTGACATTCTGGCCCGTTACAGAGCTGGTAAAAATGAGCGGTGCCCATGGCACGAAATCGAAGTTGTAGGCGATTCGCGGTGCAAGTGCGTCGCGAGTAAAAGCATCTTTGCCTTCGACGGAATCCCACTTGCTGACAACGAGTACGAGCCCCTTGCCTGCTTCGGCGATCATGCCGGCAAGCTTTTGGTCAAGCGCCGTACTGAGCTCGTTGACGTCCATGAGCAAGAAACAGACATCTGCTTCTTCGATGGCGCGAAGCGTGCGCAGTACTGAAAATTTCTCGATGCCGATTTCTTGTTTGCCGCTGCGACGTACGCCGGCGGTGTCGATAAGTTCGATTGTTTGCTGGTGGAAGTTGACCTGTACGCGGTTTAAATCACGCGTGGTGCCGGCGACGTCCGCTACTAACGCTTGCTGTTTGCCTGCCAAGCGGTTAAAAAGATTACTCTTGCCGACATTTGGGCGGCCAATGAGCGCGATCCGGAAAACGTCATCAGGCTCTTGTTCGCTGGCCGCGGGAATTTCCTCGATGATCGTATCCATAAGTTCCTTGATACCGGAACTGTGCTCGGCACTCGTTCGAATGATGGTTTTGATACCGAGACGACGGAACTCGTCGTCTTTGAGACTTGCCTTAAGATCGGCCTTGTTCGTAATCAGAATGACAGGTTTTTTGCTGCGGAGCGCACGCTTGGCGACGCTTCGTTCTTCGTCTCCAGGGTATTCCGTGCTGTCAACGACCACAAGAATCACATCGGCAGCTTCAGCGGCATCGGCGATCTGATCCTGAATGCCTGCTTCGAATTCGTCGTCAGGGTCTTTAAGGCCGGCGGTGTCGACGAGCCAGAATTGGTGGTCCTGGTGCGTTACTTTGCTCGTAACGTTATCACGGGTCGTACCGGCTTCACGGGCAACGATTGCCTGCTGCGCACGTACCATACGATTAAAAAGCGAGCTTTTGCCCGCATTCGCGCGTCCGATAATAGCGACAGTAGGTAGTTTGCTGGCCATAGTAGTGTCTATCATACCACGACAGAACAGATTTTACCAGAGGTAAATATTGATAAAAATTATGAATTATGCTATAATAGAAATATTGTCATCGCACTCGGCGATGGCTCAACCCAAGTGAGGTGCACGTGAACGATGTCGAAATCGTCGTGACGGATCCGGTGATCAAGCAGCAGCTGCTGCGCGACGACCGGACCGTGGCGAGCATCCGCCGTACCAGTCTGGCCGCCTTCGGCGAGCCGTTCAACGGCAGGATCGGGCATTCAGTCCTTCAAGACGTTCGTCGTTGGGGATACGCGAACGTGATCACTCTCGACGAGGGGGATCAGACCTACGTCGTCGTTGCCGTTCAGGGTGGACAGATGGGCGACATCGCCCGTGAGCTCACAGAGCGACTCCGCCCCAGCAGCGACTAACTCACCCACGCGGGGCCCTTTCGGGGGCCCCGCATAACCTATCTCACAGCGATATATCGTCTATGATATATCGACTTTTTTATATAAGCCCGCTGGTATATCACCCAGGGTATATGAGCCGAATGAGGTTCGATGAAGTCTTCGCACGTCATAGCCAAGCGCGCCGAATGTTCGCCGAATCTGTCGATTTCTTCCTTCGCGCATCGAGATACGCCATGATAAGTCGTCATCGCCAAGCCGTTCGAGCTCAAACTGGCTTTTGCCATCTTCGAGCATGACACCAAAATCAGATATCATCTGGCGGTGGAGCGGCTGAAGCGGACTGTCGAGACTGACTTCATAAATCTTGATCTTATAAAAACTCGGGTGGGTCATCTGATGCGAAAAGTCACCATCGTCGGTCAGTAGAATCACGCCCGACGAGTCACGGTCGAGACGCCCGACGGTTTTCAGGCTCTGATACACCTCGGGAAGCAAACTATAGACGGTCGGACTGTCGCCCTGCTGGCGCCGTGAACATACGTAGCCCACGGGCTTATGCATGACAAGCGTCGTGGCAGTCGTGCGAGACTCGATTGGTGCGCCATCGACAGAGACGATATCGCCAGGCTGAACCTGTGAGCCGATATTGGCAATGTCCTGGTTAATGTTCACGCGCTGAGCTGCAATCAAATCATCGGCTTCACGCCGGGAAATGCCTGTATGGCGCGCTAGGTATTTATTGAGTCTCGTTGAAGACGCCTGGTCTGCTGTCATGTGACCAGTATACTACGCAGTTGGTGGTACAGGTGGTGTTTGTGGCTCATCGGCAGACTGATCTGTCGAAGTTTCTGAGTCAGTGCTTTGAGGTGTTTCTTCAAAGTCGAGGTGTGACGCAAGGCTTGCTTCATCGGTGCTGACGCTATCGAATTCGGTCTGGGGCTGCAGGGGCTCGAGCGGTGGTAGCGGCGGCAGAACTGCTTCTGATGCTTCAGGTGTGGGCGGCATAGGTGCCGGTGCAGCAGCGGGCGCAGATGCAAGGATTTGTCCCTGCGAAAGCTCTTGGTTCATCTGGTCAGCAAGCGATGTTGCATATGGATCTTGCGGTGTTTCGAGTGGCTGGATAATCCTATCACCCAGTCCTGCTGGACGCTGCGTCGAAAATGGCGCCGTCGGTTGCGGAAGTGGATTATCGTTAGGATCGGGTACAGGAGCCGGTGCGGGTGTTGGCGCGACCGGAGTCGGTGCTGGGGCTACTGGAGCCGGAGTATCATCGCGAGATGGCACAGCGACTGACGTATCTCGAGGTGCTGCAGGTGCTGCCGGAGCCGGTGCAGGAACGAAACCAAGGTTCGGGATTGGAGCCGGAGCTGGTACGGGTGCTGCAGGTGCTGCCGGAGCCGGTGCGGCTGCTGGCGCAGGACTTGGCATAGATGGCGCAGCTGGTGGCGTGTCGCCGAGTACTTCATGAACGGTTCGCACGACGTCTTCGATTCCCACCTGTGACTTTACCAAATAACGATCGGCGCCGAGGTCTTCGCCGCGGTGACGTTGATCTTCGCTGGAAAGCGCGGTCATCATAATAACTTTAATGTCGCGTGTTTCGGTGGTGCTTCGAAGAATATCAAGCATGTCGAAGCCGGAAATTTTTGGCATCATAACGTCACTGACGATAAGAGCCGGTCGATCTTTGATAGCCATAGCAAGCGCTTCTTCACCATCCCCGGCCGAAATGATGTCGTAACCCTCTGCGAGAAGACGAACACCATAAATTTCTCTCAGGCTTTTGTCGTCTTCGACCAGTAGTATTTTTGTCATTATGCCTCCATTTTACTTGATTGTCGGGAATTGCGCTAGTGTTTATCTGGGCTGCTGTGTCTGTACCTGCGTAGTAGGCGCAGAGGCTGCAGGGGCTGCATATTGCGGTGCCGGCGCTACAGGTGTTTGTGGTGTCTGTGGGTATGGAGCGGCTTGAGGCTGTGGCTGTGCTTGTACGGGCGCCGCGGGTTGAGCGGTAGGTTGTGCTTGCTGCTGCACGGCTGCTGGTTGTGCGTAAGCGACAGGAATCGGTGTGGCTTGGCGCGGAGGCTGGACGGCTATCGGCGTGGGCTGAGGACGCTGAGGCACGACTGGAACGGTTAACGGTTGCGGTACGACAGTCGGCATTTGTTGGGCTGGAGCCACAGCTTGCGGCTGTGAGGCGACGGGCTGCGGCACGGGACTGGTGGCTTGCTGCGTGGGCGCTGCTGGAGTGGTTGTCGGTGCGGCTGGTGCCGGGGCAGCTTGCGTAGCGGCTAGCGTTGCCTGTACGGCGGCTGGCATTGCGACCGGTACATGCGGCTTCGGTGTGGGCTGCTTAGCAGCTTGTTCGCTCAAGATACGTTCCGCTTCGGCAGATTCGAGACGAGGCAACTTCAAAAAGAACGTACTTCCCTCTTTATAAATACTCTCGACCCATAGGTTTCCACCGATAGCTTCTGCCAGGCGACGCGACAAATATAGGCCAAGTCCGGTACCGCCGATCTCTCGGGTGTCCGTATTATCGACACGGTAAAACTTCTGGAACAAGTGCGGCTGGTCTTCTTTAGGAATGCCGATGCCGGAATCGTGCACGGAAATGACGACAGACTCGCCTGCTGCAGTGACGTCGATATTGATACTACCCTTCGGGGTGTATTTGATAGCGTTTTCGATCAAGTTCGACACGATTTCGCGCAGGTGGTCCGGATCGACATTGACGTAAAATACCGGGCTGAGAGTTTTTGCTGGACCGTCCTTTTCTCCGTCGAGGGCCGTCGGCTCACACAAAAATTCTGGCTGTGGCGGGTATTTGACTTCGAGTCCTTTTGCCTGCGCTGCCGGTAATTGTCCGACGATGATATCGTGTACGAACGGCACAAGATCGATAATCGCGGGATTGTCGGAGAGTCGGCCATCATCCGCTTTGCTGACATCAAGCAGATCTTGAAACAGCCTGCCGAGGTGCTTGGCGGCATCTTGCGCTTTGCCGATATAGTCACGTGCTTTCGCGTCGACTGTTGCCGTAGCGGGATTAAGCGCGAGTCCGAGGTAGCCTTCGATACTGGCGACCGGCGTACGCATTTCGTGGCTCGCGGTCGAAATAAACTCTGCGCGCTGGCGCTCTTCTTCGTTTTCGTTCGTGATATCGCGAAACACGATAATCGCACCAGAGCCTGCTTCACCAATAGGATTGGTCGTGATTGAAGCAATGAAGCTTTTTCCGCTATCGGCCGTTTGTAGGCGGAAGTTATCGGTTTTGGTCGGCACGTGTTTGTGAAGCGCTTGATTGATCGGGTCGTTCAGCTCGTTTGGTTCGTTATCCCGACTATCGAGCAGTTTCAGGACCGACTTGTAATCAAGTCCGACCGCATCAGATTTGACCCAGCCGAGCATGTGCTGCGCCGCGGGGTTGATAAGCTGTATCGTGCCTTTGGCATCAAGCGAAATCACACCGTCGGCAATCGCTGCGATGACGATTTCCGATTGGCCTGACACTGCATCGAGTTGGTCGGTCAGATCGCCAAGCGAGCGATCTTCGGCAGTTCGTGGCACTTGGCTGTGTCCAATTGGTCGCCAAATCAAATAGCCAAGTGCGAGCGGCAACAACCCAAGCAAGCTCGACAGCGCAATCGCATTAAAATCAAGCGAATGATTAAGCTCAAGTGTCGCCAGGTAAATCACGACGCCTGCTACCATCGGCGCTGCGCCATAGAGTCCGAACACGGCTGCAAACAGACCGGTTAGCATCCAGAGCGCTATAAACGGCGACGCCAGGTAGCCGGTGTCTTTTATGAGTAGTGCCACCATGGCGATGATAAGCAAATAGCCGATGATCGCGGCTGGAGTCATTTTGTCGCGCGGTACGAAAAGATAAATCACGACACCATAAAAAAATGCTGTGCCCGCAGCAATGGCCGCCGCGTTCGTCACAATGAGCGATGCGGTAAGTACTCCCGGTTGAATAAAGAGCGCCCATGCGTACAATGCCAAAATAAGTCCCGATATCAGGACAATGGCTTCTGCAATCCGGTGATGCCAGAAACGACTCAGCGGCAGTGGTTTGATAGGGCCCCCCTAGTTCTTATTTACGTTTAGTATACGACATGTACACTTGTCGTGGCAACTCTAAACGGGGGTAAAATTACCTGCTTTTTTCAGTCGTAGCCACCAAAGCTATCGATACGAATCGAACGCGGGTCGATGCCGTGGTCGATAGTGAGATGCTCTGTCGACTCGACCATGCTTGGTGGACCAGAGATATAAACCAGGTCGTAGCCTTTTTTGAACCGTTCAATGATAGTCCGTTCGCGTTTTTTGCGAGACAGACCTTTTGTTGTCAGGTAGCTCACGTCTACGTGCGGGAGTGAGTCAGCCCATTCATTCAGCTCTGATTGGAACAAATAATCATCTGTCTGATTGAGATAGAGCAAATGAACTGTATCGGCACTGTGGGTTTCGTAGAGCGTTTTGAGCATACTCCGAAACGGCGCAACGCCGACGCCACCTGCGATTAATAGGCTTGCACGGTGGTGCTTCAGTTGGAAACGATAATCATTGCCAAACTGTGAAATGTAGAGCTCTTGACCTGGCTTGAGCGATTGAAGCGCTTGTTTAAATTCGCTGATACCATTTTTGAACGTGATGCGAAGTTCAGGCTCAAGCGGTGAGGAAGACAATGAGTAGGTGTATCCACCGCGAAGGGTTCGGCCGGTGAAGTGAATGTCGACCCAATCCCCTGCTTGGTATGTAAAATCGCGCGGCCGCTCAAAAAAGACGCTCGTGTAGCCGGGCGTTTCATCGATGCGACGTGTGACTACAAGTGGAATATGTTGCGAGCGAGTGACAGACATTATTTTATGATAACAAGAAAGAAGTCCAGGTAGTACCTGAACTTTTTTCTATGGTGACCTCACGGGGAATCGAACCCCGATTGCAAGGATGAGAACCTTGTGTCCTAACCGTTAGACGATGAGGCCAGACAATACCAAAGTGTAGCAAAACAGAGGCGGATTGTCTACTGCTGTTCGCTGCCGAGCGGCGGTAGCTTATCGAGCTCTTGAATTGTTTCGAGTAACTTTCGCGGCGTAATTTCTGCTTTGATGAGATACGCATCGACGTTGTGCTCCATCGCCAGTCGTGACTCGTCGTCTTGTTCGAAGTTTGTCAGCACGATGACGCGGGTATGTGGAATCAAGTCTTTGTTATCGCCGCGTAGCTCAGCCAAAATTTCGCTACCACGCTTTTCAGGCAGCATGATATCGAGCATGATAAGGTCGTATGGTTTGTTTCGCGCGGCGACTGCCCCGTCGCTACCGTCGACCATCCAGTCGACATCGTAGCCGGCTCGCTGGAGGCTGCGTACATACATTTCACCGATGAATCGGTCGTCTTCGATAACAAGAATGCTTTTTATTGCCATAGTGTTAGTATACCTCACTCACCCGCGGAATTTCGCGTGGTTCTTAATCCATCCTTCGCTGCCCTTGCGGATAATCGCTTGGTTCGAATTGTCACTGGCTGCGAGTTTATCGGCTACTGAGGCGTAAATCGGTACAGAAAAACTAAATACCGATCCCTTACCTTCTTCACTCTTAACCTCTATAACGCCGCCGTGTGCCTCGACGATAGCCTTTGAAATGTACAGGCCGATTCCGGTCCCGGCGACCGTTTCGCGTGATCGGTGTGAGCGGTAGAATTTATGAAACAGGTTGCTGACGACGTTGCCTGGCATACCGATGCCGTGATCGAGCACGCTGACTTTTACAAAATCACCATCAACGCTGGCGCCAACCGATACAGTGCCACCTTCGTTTGAGTACTTAATTGCATTGTCTATCAGGTTTGAAAATACTTCACTGAGACTCGACGGATCGACCGCCACGGTCGGCAGATCGCTAGGCAAGCTGACTGTAAGCAGACGGTTCTGTGTGCTGGCGCGCATACCCATGTCGTCGGCAATCATGGCATATACCTGCGCGAGCGTATGTTCATGCAGATTCATCTTGAGATGGCGTCGATCGTAGCGCGAGGCGTTGAGAATATTGGTGATGTATCCGCTTAGGCGGTTTGCTGATACGATCAGACGGCTTAGGAGCGCAGACGTTTCGCGGGCATCGATGGTAGGGTTTTCTAATTCTTCACGGAAGACGTCAAGGTAGCCACGAATGACTGTCACCGGTCCACGAAGCTCATGTGCGGCAAACGAAATGAAATCGAGTTGATCGTCTTCGGGCTGGTAGTCGGCGCTGCGATTATAGGTCGAAATGACGACTGGTGCGGTACTGCCTTTTTCGTAACTCGCTATGACGTCATAAATCTTGCGATCAGGATCGCCGACCAGACCATCGGGTACGCGTAGCCAGGTGCGCTGACTTTTGACTTCCTTTTCGCGACACTGAGCCAGCCAGTCGTCAAACGGCAGATCGGTATCAAAGATTAGTTTCAATTCTTTCGACTCATCTTGCGCTTCTTTGACGGGCGCATTTTCGCTGGCGTAGACGATTTTGCCATGTTCGTCACAAATCATGAAACCGCCATCGATCTGGTCGAGTGCACGCTTGAGAATATTCTCTTGCTCCGAGTCGGTACTTAGTGCGCTGACGCCTCGCTGTGATGACAATCCATAAATAAGTTCAAGCAATGGTTCGAGGCCATCGATACGACGCGCAGGTGACGTTGAGTTTGGCGCTACGACGTCTGACGGCTCGCCGGAGACGTGCGTGAGTGCATCGCTCAGGTCCTTGAGTGGCGACAGTAGAATGTTCATTAGCACAATATTGACACCGAGCGATGCGGCGATAATGGCAACGACGACGAATAGGAATTCGACACTGTTATATTCGAATCCAGCCAACAGCAGCGCAAGTGAGGCGACAATCGTGAGAATAAGCTCCATGCCGATCGTCAGCAGCAATGCACGTTTACGGGTTCGCGGCCAATAATCGCGAACTTTGAGTTCTTGCTCGCGCTTTTGGGCTTCGTCAGGTACGCCTACCACGATACTCTCCCGCCAGATGTTGGCACGGCGGCAATCCATGTTTGTCCGCGATTGAGGGCGATCGATTTTCCGCTTTTATCGAGCCACTGCAATTGAGCTCCCGCCGAAGTTTTACGCCAGGTAGCTTTTTGGACGGTGCCGTTTTGGAAAATGTACGCAGTTCCCTTGCCGGTCGTGCCAATGGACTCACGTGCACCATCTTCCATGACGGTTTTTTCTGATACGGTCATAGCAATCACCACGCTCGGTGAGATTTGGCCCTTTTCCCTATCTATATGGCGTTCGCCACCCAAGAATCGTTTGTAGGTATTCGTCTTTTTGTCGTAGGTGTATTTCGTGTTGTATAGTGAGCTCGAAAAATTAATCGTAATCGACGTAGCATCGGGTTTGCTGGCCGGCTTGCCATCCTGGCGGTCCCAGCCCGTGAATTTCGAGGTCTTGTAGCCTTTGGATTTATTCAAGGCATCAAGTTTTGCAAAACTAGTATAGACGTTATGCGGAGCGTAGCGATCAGACGCGCGCCAATATGATCCGTCGTTAAAGAACTGGTCGATATCGCGGTAATGGCCGTTACGGACTTCGCGCAGTGCTTTGGCACTACCACCGACATGAGCGATGGATGCGTCGAACGGCTTGATCCATGTGAGGAAATATGGCCTAAGGCTTCGGACTGGGCCAACCAAGCTTGGTTTCGATTCCTGATACAATGCGACGTAGCGGGTAATGCCAGCTTCAGCGATTGCCTCGAATACGACTCCCGCTTGTTTAAGGCCTGAGTGCGGGCGGGCATCTGGGCTATTTTCAATCATGATAGCGGTGACGAGCTGTTTGGTTGCGGCTTCATCGGCGACTTTTACTCCTGTGAGCGGCGAGTAGTATACGGTTGGGCGTCTGGTGGCATGAATGGTCGGGCCGCTGTCGATACTGGGAACGCTTGTGATATAGATGCCCCACGCGATCGCTCCGACAATCGCGATCAGTATGGCGCCGACGATGGCGATAGTGGCGATGCGGTGCGTTTTGATCCACAGCACAAGACGCTGGCGGCGGCTTTTGGCTGTCGCTGCATTGGCTTCTTCAGGAGTCTCGGGTTTCGGGAACTCGAGCGGCGTATCTTGCATATGCTTAGTATAGCAAACCTGCCTGAAAAAAATCAGACCTCAATAAAGCGGCAAGAATTCTTTAAAAACTATGACAACGAGATTGCGGTAGAAATGCGCGCGAGCGTGGTATCTTTGCCGAGCAGTGCGAGCGTATCGTTGAGCTGCGGACTGAACGGCGCCCACGTGGTTGCGATACGAATGAGGCTAAACAAGATACCTGGTTTTTGGCCGGTCGTTTCGAGTAAATGATTGAGCGCATCTTGAATTGCGGTTGCCGACCATTCAGGCAGGCCTTCGAGCGCATCGTGGCTCGCTTGTAGTAGCGACTGACGCTCTTCTGCACTCAGTTTTCGGAGTTGCTTGTTTAAGTCTATCAAGTCTTGGTCGGGCTGAGGCTCTTCGAAGAAATAGCGCGTCAAGGCTGGCAGGTCACGAAGCGTCTTTAGGCGATCTTGGGCGAGGGTTAGGACGGCGACTTTGTAATCTTCAGAAGCTTTTTTCGCCGCTTCAGGCCAAAAATATTCGACGCGCTTCGATAGCTCGCTAACTTCTAGCTCGCGAATAAAGTGTCCATTTACCCAGAGCAAACGCTTTTCATCAAAGCGCGCTCCCGAACGTTGTACGCGCGCAAGCGAGAATTTTTTGATAAGTTCAGCCATGGTAAATACTTCTTGCTCGGTTCCGTCGTTCCAGCCCATCGTCGCGATGAAACTGTCGAGAGCTTCTGGCAAATAGCCGTCGCGGATGTAATCGAGAACATCCTTAGCACCGTCGCGCTTGCCGAGCTTTTTGTTGCCCTGTTCGTTCATGATGTGCGGCATATGTGCAAATACAGGGCGCTCGATGTCGAGCGCTTCGTAGAGCGCGAGGTAGTTCGGCATACTGCTGATGAATTCCTGTCCCCGAATAACATGCGTAATCTTCATCTCGAGATCGTCGATGATATGCGAGAAATTGTAGGTCGGATAGCCGTCACTTTTTATCAAGATAAAGTCATCGACGACTTCCTCGCTGGTTGTCACGTCACCAAATATTTCATCGTGGTAGGTATATGATTTTGGCTCTGACTTTAAGCGTAGCGGCTGCGTGCCATCCCAAACTGGCGGTTGCTCCGGACGATGATCACGGTAGCGAAACGCGCGTTTTTCGGCCTGGGCGCGCTCGCGGAAAGCTTGGATTTCTTCGGGAGTGTACGGATCGGCGTAGGCACGTCCTGCCGCAATCAACTGTTCGGCGTAGCGTCGGTAGATATCGAGTCGTGCAGACTGCGTATAGGGCGCGTATGGTCCACCGATATCAGGACCTTCGTCGTATTCAATGCCGAGGCTTTTGAGGCTGGCGATAAGGTGTTCGGCGCTGCCCTGTACCTCTCGTTTTTTATCGGTGTCTTCAAGTCTCAGAATAAATTGGCCGCCGGCTTGGCGAGCAACCAAAAACGCGAACAGTGCCGTGCGAATACCGCCGACGTGTAGATACCCTGTCGGGCTCGGAGCAAAACGTGTACGAATCATAGGTATAGTATATCAGAGGTAGCGTGCTCACACACTACATACTTGCGGCCATGTGTCGGATTTGGTCTGGTGAAAGATTGCTATCGCCGTTCACCGTGTACAAAATACCGCCAGAAACCCATGCCGCGTTGCCATTCCAGGTGTAAATGGTCAGGCCGCCTTCAGAGGTAACGGCGTAGTTATCGCCAGCTTTAGGTGTCACGTAATCTTCGAGAACTGCATCAGAGTCCCAGCCAGAACGTTCTTGCGAAAGCATAAAGCTCTGCGGACCGCCATTTGCTGCAAATTTCATTTGGACCTTGCCGCTATCGTAGGCAATCGGACCAGCCATACTGTAGCCACTTGGGCGATACGAAGGATACTGTGCATCGATACCAGCGCGTGCCGCGGCGACGCGAACCGATAAGTTCGGCATATTCAAATAGGTAAAATAGCCACCGAGCAGCAGTAGTGCAGTTCCAGCTGTAGCTAGTGACATCATGCGACTACCGCCCCGTTTCGAGGTCTTTGCTACCGTATGTTCTTTACGGTGATGTGACGGTGCTGAGTCGAGCGCAGTCTTGATTGCTTCAGCTTTGATGACGTCAGACGGCTTGTGGACACGTTTTGTCACAGCCGGCTTTTTGGCGGCGTGCACTGATTGGACCATGGGGTGAACGACTGGTCCGATACCATCGAGGCTCTTGCGGGCAGGGGCTGGTTTATGAGCTGCGTATTTCGTAATAGTGTGTGCCTGTTTTGGGGCGCTCGGCGTGTGTGCTGCGGGTGCGGCAACGGGCGCAGGTTTTGCTGTATCAGCCTCTTTTTTGTGATGCTTTACATAGCGTCGATCGAGTGTTTTTGAACGGGTGGTACGTGAGTGAAGCGACGTCGCATGGTGCTTTGCAGTCTCAGTTTTATGCTCGTCACTAAGGGGCATACCTGTGTGCTTGTCATACTTGCGACCATTGATAGTGACTACTTCTGCTGCCATAGTTTGTGTTTCCCCCGTTGGCGTTACTGTCGTTATGATAATACATCATAAGCGCTTTGTGCAACACCTGTACGTGGGATGGTATACTTTATATATATGTATCGACGTCGTAGCAAACGTACTCAGCGACTATTCTTTTTCCTCACGTACACGCTAGTGCCACTTTTGATTGTATGTCTTGTTGGTATACTCGTTTTACTTATACAGGGATATCGATTTAATCCATCGAATAACAAGGTCTACCAGGCGGGATTGGTGCAATTTGATACTACGCCGGGCGGTGCCACGGTGACTGTGGATGGTGCCAAGCTGGGCTCGAAAACGAGCACGCGTATCAATGTGTCGAGCGGCCGGCGCACGATTACCATGAGCCGCGATGGCTATACGCCCTGGAAAAAGACTGTCAATGTCGAAGCGGGTTCGGTGCTTTGGTTAACGTATGCGCGGCTTGTGCCTCAGACGGTATCGCTGCAAGACGTATATAGCTATCCTAGTATCGCGGCTAGCCTTGTGAATCGTGACCAGCATCTATTTGGTATTCAACCAAGCCGTGGGACGCCAACATTCGTGACAGTACCGGCGACATCTGGCACACCGTCGCGACAATCAGCCACCATACCGTCATCTGCGTACACGGCGGCAGCAAAATCGACCTTTGTCGCGAACGAATGGGGTAAGTCAGGCCGCTATATACTATTCCGCCACGATATTTCATCGAAGCCAGAATGGCTGCTGCTTGATCGCAACAACCCTGCCGATTCGATAAACATCAGTAAGCTCGCCGGCTTGCCGATCTCATCGGCGTTCTTCGATCATTCAGATGATCGATATGTCTATGTACTTTCGGGCGGAGCACTGCGGCGATTCGATAGGAACACTCAGAAAGTATCGGGCATCCTTGCAAGCAACGTGCTCAAATTTACGCAGTCGAGCGAAGGCACACTGCTTATCATATCGAGTGACACCAAAGACAAGGCGCAGACAAATACCAACGTCAGTTACGTGACACATGGTGCCGACTCGGCGCGCAGCGTGTCGTTTGCCGATGCGCATAGTGACGTGGTGCGCTCAGCAGCGATTGTCACCTACGATCGACGTCAATACATCAGTTTTCTTGAGGGAACGAATCTGCGGATCGGTCGGACCGATATTGGCTCGAGCAATGACCCGAAGCCACTGATGCTCACAAGTGCCGTTGAGCTGGATGTACCGAAGACCGTGAACTCACTCGAATCGAGCCCGAACGGCCGTTTTGTGGTCCTTCGTGCATCGAAAGATCTATACACGTACGACCTCGAGCTAAGCAAGCTTTCGCATGTCTTGTTGACCAGTCCGACCGCTCCCCTGCACTGGCTTGATGCCTACCATCTTGCGGAACGCCGTAAAGATGGCAAGTTGACAATGATCGAATTTGACGGCGGTAACCAGACCATCCTAACAGCTGTCGCTGAGCGCGACGATGCTGTACTAAGCGATAATGACAGGTTCCTCTATCTGCTTCAAAACGATAGCAAAGGCTACACGCTTAAACGCGCACAGTTGATTCTGTAGGACTAGTTAAAGAGTCCGCCGAGGAATTTGGAGCGTACGCCAGGAATCTCCGTAGACTTGCTGGCGGGATTGACGCTGGGCGCACTTGTCGCAGCATCTGGGTCTGGGCTAACCTGTTCGGCAAACACAAGGAGGCGCTTTTCTGACGTACCAAGTGGCGTACAGGTAATGAGTGTCAGCATGGCTTTATCCGAGCCTGTTTGCAAGGCACTAAGCTGCGTCGGTAGAACAATTTTGCGGTCGGTAACCTGGTAGGTATAGCGCGTGCCGCGGTAATTCACGTAAATCGTATCGTCTTTCTTCATTCGATCGAGGTTGGCAAACACAAATTTCAAATCACCCAGATCGAACCAGTCGTTGCTGGAGTGTCCGGATAAGACTGTATTACCCTTTTGTCCAGGGTGAGAATCGGCGCCAGCAATACCGAACCAGGCTACGCCCTTTGCCATGGCGGCCATTTGTTTATTGTAGGTTTCGGTCTGGTCGCTTCCCATCGTATTGTCGTAAATAACCGGAACGTCGACATTGATCTTCGGAATAATCAGTCGCGGGTCTGAGCTGACTTGCAGACTCGCGTCTGGGTCAACGATAATATTGTCAGGATTGATCGCGCCCGGGCTGACGTAGGCATTGGCGTAGGCGAAAATTACTCGGTTGTATTGCAGGAACAAGAATACGACCATGACGGCGACGCCAGCCATGATTGGCATGAAATGTCGGCTTTTTCGTACTTTCTTGGAGCGTTCTCGAATCTTGGCACGTAGCTGAGAGCGTAAATCGTCCATGGCTTGTTCGGGGGTGATTTCTTGAGGTGTGTCATCGACTGACGACTCGGCTGGAGTGCTAGGCTGAGAGCCCATGGCGTGCCCGGCGTAGTAGCGTTGAAAGTATTCCTGATAATAGCGTTGCCACGCACTGTGGTATTCATCCCAGTTGATGGCGTTGGTGTGTAGCTTGGTTTCGTCGTGCGTACGCATGTATGGACTGGGCTGCTGGTCGGTCGATGATTCGCGCGGCGATGTAATTTCTGGACTAAACTGTTTCTTTTTATCGAGAATCACTTGTGGACGAGCTTGCGCCTCGGACGCGACGGGCGCCGCTTGCGCTACCGGCTGTCCGGTTGCTGGCTCACGTTCGACACCGAGCGCTGTCGATAGCTCAGGTTGCGGAGCATCCATAGAGGCGTTCGGGTCGGTATCGTAGATAGAATCAATCTGCGTCCGGGCAAAATCGGCAGCAGCTTGCTGATGAGCCGGCTGTGTCGATCGAGCAGCAGACGACTGCGGCGCCATAGGGCGCTGCGGTACGAAAATCGACGGGTGTTTCATCTGGGGGTCGTCTGGGCGCATACTAGATTCCTGTTCCCTTTTAGTATACAATATCGGGGACGCAATTGATACGAGATGCTTATCGTTATAGCGCATCGTCACACCTATGCCGCGGTGGTGGAATTGGTAGACACGTTAGACTCAAAATCTGATGTCCAATAGGACGTGCCGGTTCAAGTCCGGCCCGCGGTACCACAAATACTCCAGGAAACTGGAGCTTATTTTTTGTAGGCAAAATCATGAATATGCAATAAATATCACATTCGCCAGAACGTAAAGCCGTTATGCTGAGACAGTCAACCTAACCAAGGAGATATATGGCTGAAGAAGTACGAGAAGTTCGTGAAGAGCCAACTCGCGACGTAGTCGTAGAGCGAAACAACTCATCAAGCGCAGGCACGATCATCGCTGTCGTCGTCGGTATCATCATCGTCGCGCTGCTACTGATTTACGGTCTGCCAGCACTGAGCTCAAACAACTCAGGTACAGATGTAAACGTTTCATCACCCGCGCCAACTACCCCAACAACCGGTACAGGAAACTAGTACCACGTTCCATAAAAAGAGCCCAGCATAGGGGCTCTTTTTATATGTCGTCGTCAGGTTATCGCGCAATACTAGGTATATGCGCTGCGGTCACGGCTGATTCGAGCGGCTTGGTCGGATTCCATAGCCAGTACGCAGCGATCCGACTTGCGGTTTCACCTCGCCAGATGCGCATAGGCTCAGTAAACGGCTGCGTTACCACACGACCTTCATGCGCGACTACCAAGGTATCTTTATGAAGCGTTACGATCGTACACGGGTAGGTCACCGTAAACTTGTGGAGCGCTTCGACGAGCTGAAGAAGCTGCATGCTAAATGCCAGCATCTTCGGGTAATACACACCTTGAAACAGTTTCTGGGTTTGGGCGAAGCTCGCGACAATCATGGTTTGTGGCCGTTCGACCAATAACGATGGCGCATTCTTGACGAGGTCGATTGCGTCACGCGTTATGGTCAAGGGGCCATCATAGTCTGAAATAAACGTTTCGTAGAGCACGGCGGTTTCGCTATTACGTCCGGCGTCACCGCACAGCAGTAGGCCGCCTGCCCAGACGCTCAGCGCGCGCATATCGACCGCGGCATCTTTTGCCAGACTCCCGCTCGGCGTCGTCGGCGCGAATACGGCATCGGTGATAGCGTTCGGTATGGTGCGTTTCAATACGTCAGGAAGCAGTACGCGCACTTCACCAACACCGGTCGTGAGCGTATCGCTGTAACTTTGCGCCACACCGGCAAAGCCCAGCTTGTTGCCGCCGACGATACCTAAGCGCCCCGATTGCGAGCGCTGCTCTGGTTTGCTCCATTCTATATCCGGAAATAATGGCTTAGAATCGGTCTGTTTTTGCCAGTACGAAGTGTCCATCGGGTCCTTCAAGGGTATACGCTACGTTTTTACGCTCAATTACGATTCGCCAGCCACGCTCCATGGCAATGTCGAGTAAATCATCACTCGGATTAAAGGCTATCGGTGTCTCGGCAAGTTCGAGCATCGCTGTGTCGCCTGCGCTGTCACCGACCGCATAGCTACCTTCGAGCGTGATCTCTGGATGAGTTGCAAGATACTCGTGAATCAGCTCGTCTTTTCGGCCGTGTACGCTCCGAGATTTCTTGCCTGTGTAGACATTGTCTACTCGCTCGTAGAGGGCGCCGATACAATCGTCGAAGCCATACTTCTGCGCAAACTGCTCGACGATTTCCTGCTGCGACGCACTAATAGCGAGCGTGAAATAGCCTGCTTCACCGAGCTCGCGTAACAACTTGGCGGTGTAGCCATAAATCTTGTGCCCTGAACGGTCTACGACGGCACGCGCTGATTCTTCGAGGTCAGTCGGTGTGATATCGCGGATATGGTCTTCGATCGTGTGAATCACGAGCATCTCATAATCACGCCACGAGATATGCTTGGCTTGCCACGAAATCAGCGCCTCGTCGAGCGCGCGGGCTTCCTCTTCGCTGAAGTGATCGCGCTCTTTGAGCTCAAACACTAGCTCGTGGTAGAGCTGCCAGCGAAAAAGGGTGCCATCGATATCGAATACCGCAAGTTTCTTCATGTATGTATTGTAGCGTATCGGGGGTGATAGCGCGAATGAGCGCGCTTACCACATCGATCGGGTGATATCGAGGCATGCCTCGGCGTAGGATCGACCATCACGGCCACTTGACTGGCCCAAGCTCATGTCAATCAGTTCTTGGGCGATTGCTTTTGGCGAGCCATCGTTGATAAGCCAGTAATGCTCGCTCACCTGTGCGAGCGACCAGTGCATGGAAAGCCGTGCTTCGTCGAGTCGTTTCTTTGCGCTCTCGCTTGGAATCGGGTACCGTTCCTTGAAGCGCGCCTGCCAGACTTCTGGGGGTGAGGTAATCGTGACGGCCAGAGTTCGTCGAAATGGCAAATCGCGATAGGTCTGCACGCTGTTGCTCATGGTTTCGAGCAGACAGTACTCACTATGAAAGCTGTCGCGTACTGTGCCGTACGTCAGGTTGGTTTCCGGATACGTCACTTCCGTGACGACTTCGCCAGCCTCACGTTTGGTCGTGAGCTCGTCTTCGGTGAAATAGAAGAACTGCCCCGGCTTGTCATCGTCGCGCGGTAGACGGGTCGTGAAGCCCCTCACCCGGCCAAACCGATCGTCGCCGGCATCGGCCGTCGTCACGATGGTTGACTTGCCCATTGCGCTCGGGCTGATGAGCATGATCAATGTTTTATTCGCTAAAAGTTCACGATTATCCACGGTTGAACTCCTCTATGATGTGGCTAAGATTGTTGTCGAGTACGATTGGTTGTATACCTTTTATCTCCTCTTCGTAGGGCGATGTATCGGGGTACGAATGGAGCATGAAAATCGGCTTTTGCTGATACCACGCCAGACTCATTTCCATCAGGACGTTCGGTCCTATGTAGCCCGGCACGCCATGTTTTTCGTCATTGACGACCAGTATGCCGTCGGCGCGACTGATCGCATCAAAGTGCGAGCGCATATAGTCAGCTTTTTGGTCATAGGCGCTCGGGTCGTCGTACCATGTTTTTCGGACCGTAAAATCGCCACGCTCACGCATCTGGGCGGCACTTTTCGGTATGATGACATCGCAACCGGCACGCTCCAGCTCGTCGGCTATCGATACGACATGCTCGTAAAACGATGCGCTCGAGCAGAGCGCAAGCGTCTTGGTCATAGCTCGACCTCGATACTTACCGGACAATGGTCCGAACCGAGCTGCGCGGCGTGAATCTCGGCCTTTTTGACCTTGTGCTTAATCGCGTCGCTGACCAACCAGTAGTCGATGCGCCATCCGACATTTCGTTCGCGGGCTTTTGCGAAATGGCTCCACCAGCTGTAGTGCCCATTGCCCTGGGTGAACATGCGGAACGTATCGACGAAACCAGCAGCCAGCCAGCCGTCGAAGCCCGTACGCTCCTCATCCGTGAAACCTTTTTTGCCACGGTTTGGTTTGGGGTTTGCGAGGTCGTCTTCGGTGTGTGCTACGTTCATGTCGCCACAGTACAGCACGGGTTTTTTGGTCTGCAGCTTTGCACAGTATTCGATCATCGCTTGGTCCCATTGCTGTCGAAGCGGAATGCGCGTCAAGTCGTCTTTTGCATTTGGCGTATACGCCGTCACGACATAAAAGTCATGAAACTCGGCCGCGATTACTCGACCTTCGTCGTTGCTATGGCCGTATTGGTCAGCCACGAGTCCGTGAGCCTCGGCGATATCTTCGGGAATATCGTTGTAGATGGCGATCGGCTTCACTTTGGTAAATATCGCCGTACCAGAATAGCCTTTTTTCGCTTTTGAAGAGTTCCAGTACTCTTCGTACTGAGGCGCATCGAATTCGGCTTGGCCTTGCTCGGCTTTGGTTTCTTGTAAACACAAGATGTCCGGATCGTGCTCTTGTAAGAACGATTGTAGTTCGCCTTTTCGTATGACGGCGCGAATTCCGTTTACATTCCAGCTGTATAACTTCATACAACCAGTATACCACTAGACTTTTAGCTTAATTCATGATATGATATATGTGTCCTGTACGAACCACGTGAGGAAGATCATGACCGCAACACTCAATCAGCAGACCGCTGTCACCGATGCCATGCAGAACGTGCCGGCGCTCCTCGCTCATCTGACGATGATGGAGGAGCTGGCGACCGACGAGCGCAACCTCAACCCGGGGCTCGCGCCTATCTGGTCGATGACCGTTCAAATGTCGCTGCCCGTTGTGGCAGACGAGTCGGAGCCGTCGATCGTGCACCTTCGTCCGGGCTGGAAGCTCTGGCGCGTGCAGCGTCGGTTCTTCCAGATCACGCTGGAGAGTGGCGAAGTCCTCTACGTACGCGTCAAGCACGATGGCGACATCGAGCTCCGCTACGCCACGACCGCCGCGTGAACCACCACAGGACACCCGTCCGCGCCCGGCACCTGCCTGGACGCGGACGGACAGTCCATGTTCTCTACTGACCAAACGGCTCTTTAACGAAAAAGCCTTTTGATGACTAGAGAGACATCATATCTACCTTAGCGAAGCTGACGACGTGCGTCGCGGTCTTGATCGCGGCGTTTTATCGTTTCGCGTTTATCCCAGCGTTTCTTACCTTTTCCGAGCGCTATGACCACTTTTATAAAGCGGCCACCCGTCAGAAGCTTCGTTGGTACGATTGTCATACCTTGCTGCCTAGCGCTTGAAAATGCTTCGATTTGTTTACGGCTTGCTAGCAATTTTCGTGCTCTGGTATCAACCGTACGGCTCGAGACGTTCTTTTCGTTAAGCTTCACTGAAAAGCTGGTGTTGTTAAGCCACAGTTCATTATCTTTAACGGTGACGAACGAACCTTTGAGTTGTACATGTCCATCGCGAGCGGCGCGCACCTCTGGACCAGTCAACGCAACCCCTGCGACAATCTCGTCGCCGAGTTCATAATCAAATCGTGCCCGTCGATTAACGAGCCCGCCTGGTTGTTGCGTTGGTTTTGTATGAGTGGCCATATCATGGACTATTGTATCAGGAGCTGGTATAGTTTTTCGAGATGAAGAAACCGAATCTTCCCCGTGTCGTCACATTTGATGGCGAAGCACGATCCGGAAAAGGCACGATCGTCCAAGCGACGAAAGACTATTTACGCGATGAGCGAGGACATACGGTCATGCTAATCGACCTCGGCCAAGTATTTAGGGTCCTGGTCGTCGCAATCAGTAACGCACATATAGACGTCGATAGCCCCGAAGCTATCGACGCTTTTTTATCAGATGAAGCCAACGTCAAAACCAGCACACAACTTGTGAAGGATGTCTACCATATGAGCAAGGCCGAACGCGACGCACTACTCTACACGAATGAGATCAGCGCGAACAGTGCGAAAGTCGGTGCGCGACCACTCTCTCAAACTTTCAAGGACACGATTCTCAAAAAGTGGATGCAGGATGCAGCAGAAGAGGGCTACGATACCGTACTACTCGACGGACGTGCGCTCGAAGAAACGGCGTCGCACCTTGAAGATGAGCAGCTTTGTGACTTTGTCCTAGGCCTCTATTTCGTATGTGACCCAGTCGTGGGCTCGCGGCGTACGCTCGGATTTGCATTGCAACCGTATGAATCACTTACCGAAGCTGATAAACACAGCGTCGACAGCTTGGTAGAACAGATAAAAGAGCGTAATCATGCCGATCAAACCCGCTCAGTCCAGCCAGTCGTACCACCTCGCGGTGCCGAAACCTATGCCCTGCCCGCCCTACCGATTACCCTCGCAACCGATGACAGGCCCATGGTCATTATCGATACAAGTGCCGAGCTGACGCGTGATGCTATGGCTCTACCGGTTGCACGAATGGTCGCAGCCGCGCTCGAGACTTGATAAATACATAAAAGTATGCTATAATTATATTCGATTTTCGTCGTAATTCATCGTAATTGGGGCGATCGTCGCCCCTTGTCGTTGATTGGATGTGATCCTATGGACACCAGACAGGTGCTACTGGCGGGTGCGCTGGCGATGTACCTCTACGTGTTGTGCCTGACGCTTGTCGTCACGCGCGGCCAGGGGCTCGTAGCCGGTGCTCTGTGCATCGCAGCATCACCGATGCTGCTGGCTGTGCTTCGCGTCGGCCCGGAACTGGCGTACTCGGACCTCGGCAAGCTCTTCGACGTCCGCACGCAGGCCTGGTCGTTCCTCTTCGGGGATACCATGCTGCTGCCGCTCGCAATGGGTCTTGGATCGGTCGCGTACCGGTTCGTGCCTGCTGAGAGCTTCTTCCAGCACCAGTGGTACATGCAGATCTGCTTGGCCATCGGGCTCTGCGCAGGATTCGGCTTCCACCTGATGGACATGCAGGCCTATGCGAGCACCGACTGGACACTGGCATTGAACGCTCCGACCAAGTGGGCGCACGACTTCGTGGCCTACCCGTTCCTGGTGTTCGGACTGCTCTACGTCGGCCTGCCTGGGCTCTGGTACCACTTCAGGTGGGCCGGTGCGCTCGCACTGGCGGGTGTTCTGCTGTGGGTGGTGTGTGTCGTTATCGACATGAACCGCCCGCTGCATGCTTCGGATTTTCACCCGAAGTGGGACACGAAGACGTTCAGCGTCATCCACTGACAAGCAAGGCCGCTCGGGCTCCGATTGCTGCGAAGCATACGGATACCGGCGGCCTTCGTCATGTCTGGACAAAAAAATGATAGAGTAAAGACAATGGATTTTCTTCGCGAATCAGAAAAGCTCGATGAAGTCGTACCTGGCGTCATTGCAGCGTACAGCGGCTTGCGCAGTAGCGATCATCAGGGTATATTCACGAGCCTGGGGCGTTTTTATAATCACACCCTCTTTGGTCGCGATGCAGGCATGAGCGCTAAATTCGTCAGTGATTTCGACCATCAGACCGTGTGGGATACGATTACGACGCTAGCGGCTCATCAGGGCTGCAAAACCGACACGACTACACAGGAGCAGCCGGGTCGCATTCATCATGAGCTACGAGATTTCACCGCCTGGAAGGGTCACTGGTATGACCGATTCGGACTGTGGGTTGCCAGCCGTGTGTGGGGCGTACAAAATCGTCAGCTACTTAGTTACTTCGCAGCCGACACGACAGCGACATATATTCGACTGGTCCATAAATATGCGACGCATATCGATTCGTCGGTGCTTGCGCGGCAAGTTCCACAGCGGGACGGTTCGACGATTTCACTTGCTGAATCGGTACAGGCGGCGGCCAACTGGATCGTGGCGCAGGTCAATAGCGACGGCTTGTTTCAAACGACGCGAACCAACCGGTTCTCGTTACCCTATCAGACATTCTGCGACTCGGTGACTGCCTATGCATGGGCGGATGGTACGCCAGCCGATACGTCGAAACCGCATAGTTTTCTCGAGGCGCACGTCTATGCGCTCGATGCCATGCACGATGCGATAGCACTGGTGCCGACAAGTGTTGATTTGCACTACTGGCGGCATGCGGCTTCACGGCTCGAGCAAACCCTCCTTGCCCGCTTCTGGGACGGTGAAACTGGCTCATTCACGCCTGGATTGTTTATGCGCGACGAGCAACTTGCGGCGCTTGATTCAGAAATGATTACGGCCGGATGGACGCTCAATGCGAGTTTCTGGCAACATCTTGCCGAAGATGAGCGTGAGCATTACGTCACCGAGATCGTGTCGCGCCTCTTTCATGCCGACTTTCTGAGTCAGGTCGGGTTGCGCACGCGCAGTCTCGGCGCAAACGAACCGCTCGGTGACACTATCGACTATCATGGCTCGCAGACGGTCTGGCCTATGTTCAACTTCATGGTTATCGAGGGCTTGCGCCGCCATGGGTTGTATCGACTGGCTCGCCAACTCGAGTTTCGACTGCTGAATGGTATCAATGCGGTCGGCGCATTCAATGAGTTTTTAATTGTCGACCGTGACGGTCTGCTATATCGACCAGATAAGCATGCCGCTCGGTCGATACGCGGACAAATGATTCCCGAGCAAAATATCGCATTTACGGTCGTGCCGGCTTTGACGCTAGCCTACCGACATCTGTATAGGCGTCACGACGTAGCGACAGCTGGCTGGAAATACGAGCTTGAATCACGCATACTTGACTCAATCGACGATGTGCAACTACTCTCGCCTACTGCCGCGCGCGAGCAGCTTGCCCCAGAAGCGATAAAACTAAAGCGCACCGCTGCCGGCCTAGCGTCGGCGTGGCATATTGCTCCGGTGCTGGTGAGGAAACCGTGAAACAACTTCGAGTCGTACAAATATCGGAAAGCGCCTTTACGGTGCAGGGCCACGGCGTGCATACGGCATATGTCGAAACGGTTAAGGGCCTCGAGCATTGCGATGATGTCCAGGTGCAAACGAATTCATTTGCGCCCGCAGACATCCGCCATATTCATACAGTCGGTCCGTACTCGCTGCTGCAGCTGCTTCGCCCAGGGCGCAAAGTCATTTCCGGGCATGTCGTGCCGGCGTCGTTTGTCGGCAGCCTTGTTGGCGCGAAGTACTGGTTGTGGGCTGCTACGTTATACCTCAGATGGTTCTATAACCGCGCTGCGGTCGTGATTGCGGTATCAGACGCGACGAAACGCGAACTCGAACGAATTGGCGTGCGAAGCCGTATTGAAGTTATCTATAACATGATCGATACCTCGGCCTATGCTTCGACCGATGTGGAGCGAGCGGCCCTTCGAACGAAACTCGGTATCGCTGTAGGCGAGGTTGTCGTGACGAGTAATGGCCAAGTTCAGCCTCGAAAACGCGTCGACACGTTTTTGCG